>ERZ773214.74-NODE-74-length-63928-cov-4.134392_pt1 | contig 63928 bp, 53 predicted proteins | sample MGYA00511238_ERZ773214 | MGnify/ENA primary metagenome ERZ773214 (study PRJEB29015, sample SAMEA2738157) | human oral metagenome | biome: human oral; feature: human-associated habitat; material: saliva | place: China | collected 2259 ... | reverse complement strand
AAATCTAACAAAGATTTACTTAATCGAAAAGATTTACGTGGAATGATTAAAGCTCTTCGCAGTGGCGAAACCATTTGGTATGCGCCTGATCATGACTACGGCAGAAAAAATGCGGTATTTGTGCCTTTCTTTGCTGTACAAGAAGCGGCAACTACTACGGGAAGTTATTATCTGCTTAAATCAGCACCAAATTGCAAAGTCGTTCCCTTTGCCCCATTACGTAATAAAGACGGCTCAGGCTATACGGTCAGTATTTCTCCACCAGTGGATTTTTCAGATCTTTCAGATGAAACTGCAATTGCTGCAAGAATGAATAAAGTCATGGAAAAAGAAATCTTAAAAGGTGTGGAACAATACATGTGGCTACATCGTCGATTTAAAACCCGTCCAACTGAAGATGAGCCAAGTTTATATTCATAAGAGCGGTTGATTTTTCATCTGTTTTTGAATGCTAAAACGACATATCGAAAAATAAGGAAAATTTTCCTTATTTTTTTCTTGATCTTTATATAATTAAATATATAATGAATCTCGTTTTAGATAGTAAACTTGTGTTATGACAGACACTCTACTGGCTAGTGCATTCCCCCCACTCCTTTTGCACTAGCCATTTTTTTTGAAATCTCTTACCATATCTCACCCTTTTCTTTTTTCTTAGAAATAATGAACAATCTAGAACTTGAACGTTTACTAAACGAAAAACTTAGCACAGACAGAATTAACGATTACGCACCTAACGGTTTGCAAGTAGAAGGCAAAGCGGAGATCAAAAAGATCATTACGGGTGTCACCGCAAGCCAAGCACTAATTGATTATGCTGTTGCACAACAAGCTGATGCGGTACTTGTCCACCATGGCTATTTTTGGAAAAGTGAAAATCCATGTATTCGCGGCATAAAAGGCAAACGTATCAAAACCTTGCTTGTGAATGACATTAATTTATACGGCTACCACTTGCCTTTGGATGTTCACCCTGAATTAGGCAACAACACAAAACTTGCTCAGTTATTAGGGATTAGCGATCTTCAACCTTTAGAAAATAGCTCAACCAGTATTCCTATTTGGGGAACGTTAAAAGATCCCATTACCGCTGAAGAATTTGCGCAACGTATTGAACAAGTGCTTCAACGTAAACCACTAATTTGCACGGAAAACGGACCGCACTTAATCCGTAAAATTGGCATTTGTACCGGTGGCGGACAAGGCTATATTGATTTAGCTGCAGCACAAGGTTGTGATGCCTTTATTACCGGTGAGGTTTCGGAGCAAACCATTCACTCTGCTCGTGAGCAAGGTATTCATTTCTTTGCGGCTGGTCATCATGCGACTGAACGCTACGGTATCAAAGCATTAGGTGAATGGTTGGCAACGGAATATGGTCTGGATGTAGAATTTAAAGATATTGATAATCCAGCCTAACTGGTACAAAGTGTGATTAATTGCCGAAAGCACACAAAACAAGTATAATCTTGTCGATTTTTTAACTCAAACATAGGAAAAAATATGGGTTTCTTAACTGGTAAACGTATTTTAGTAACAGGTCTTGCAAGCAACCGTTCTATCGCTTACGGGATTGCAAAAGCAATGAAAGAACAAGGCGCTGAACTTGCTTTCACTTATTTAAACGATAAATTACAACCACGCGTAGAAGAATTTGCAAAAGAATTTGGTTCTGACATCGTATTACCTTTAGACGTAGCGACAGATGAAAGCATCCAAAACTGCTTTGCTGAATTAAGCAAACGTTGGGAAAAATTTGATGGTTTCGTACACGCTATCGCATTCGCACCGGGCGACCAATTAGATGGCGATTACGTAAACGCAGCAACTCGTGAAGGCTACCGTATTGCTCACGACATCAGTGCATTCAGCTTTGTAGCAATGGCGCAAGCGGCACGTCCTTACTTAAATCCAAATGCAGCGTTACTAACCCTTTCTTACTTAGGTGCAGAGCGCGCAATTCCTAACTACAACGTGATGTGTTTAGCGAAAGCGTCTCTTGAAGCGGCAACTCGCGTAATGGCAGCGGATTTAGGTAAAGAAGGTATTCGTGTGAATGCGATCTCTGCTGGTCCTATCCGTACCTTAGCAGCATCAGGTATTAAAAACTTCAAGAAAATGCTTTCTGCATTTGAGAAAACCGCAGCATTACGCCGCACTGTCACTATCGAAGATGTGGGTAACTCAGCAGCATTCTTATGCTCTGATTTAGCATCTGGTATTACCGGTGAAATCGTTCACGTAGATGCAGGTTTCAGCATCACTGCAATGGGTGAATTAGGCGAAGAATAATTTTTCGTACAATCTATTTTTAGGCAGGCTTTTCAGTCTGCCTTTTCTCTTTTTTTAAATATAACTATGTTCCAAGATAATCCATTACTCGCACAACTTAAGCAACAAATCCACGATAGTAAAGAACACGTTGAAGGCGTGGTAAAAAGTACTGATAAAGCTTATGGTTTTTTAGAGTGCGATAAAAAAAGCTACTTTATTGCCCCACCTGCAATGAAAAAAGTGATGCACGGTGACAAAATCAAAGCTACCATTGAAAAGCAAGGCGATAAAGAGCAAGCTGAACCTGAAGAATTAATTGAACCAATGCTCACGCGCTTTATTGCCAAAGTGCGGTTCAATAAAGACAAGAAATTGCAAGTTTTGGTTGATCACCCAAGTATCAACCAACCCATTGGCGCGCAACAAGCTAAATCCGTAAAAGAAGAATTACAAGAGGGCGACTGGGTCGTAGCAAATTTGAAAACGCACCCATTACGTGATGATCGCTTTTTCTATGCCACCATCAATCAATTTATCTGCCGTGCTGATGATGAATTAGCCCCTTGGTGGGTGACATTGGCACGTCATGAACAATCTCGTCATCCTGTGCAAGGCGCAGAAAGTTATGAAATGTTAGATCAACAAACTCGTGAAGATCTGACCGCACTTTATTTTGTCACTATTGACTCTGAAAGCACGCAGGATATGGACGATGCCCTTTACATCGAACCTATCGAGCAAAATGGTACACAAACTGGCTGGCGATTAGTCGTTGCCATTGCAGATCCCACAGCTTACATTGCATTAGATTCACAAATTGAAAAAGATGCGAAACAGCGTTGTTTCACCAATTATTTGCCTGGCTTTAACATTCCTATGTTGCCGCGTGAATTGTCTGATGAATTATGCTCATTAATGGCAAATGAAACTCGCCCTGCATTAGTATGTTACATCGAAACGGATCTTGCGGGTAACATCACAGTTAAACCGAATTTTGTGTCTGCTTATGTGCAATCTAAAGCGAAATTAGTCTATAACAAGATCTCAGATTATTTAGAGCAAGTGCCTGGTGCATGGCAGCCAGAAACCACGGAAGTCGCACAGCAAATTGATTGGTTACATCAATTTACCAAAGCGCGTATTCAATGGCGTAAAACGCATTCTCTTTTATTTAAAGAGAAACCAGATTACTCCTTTATTCTCGCAGAAAATGGCAAAGTGAAAGAAATTAAAGCGGAATATCGTCGTATTGCAAATCAAATCGTGGAAGAATCCATGATTATTGCCAATATCTGTGCTGCACAATTCTTAGCTGAACAAGCACAAACCGGTATTTTTAATACACACTCTGGGTTTGATAAGAAATTCTTAGAAAACGCGCATAATTTCTTAATGGCAAATTTAGCTAATGAAGAAAATCAAGCCGAGCTTGCTGAGCGTTATTCGGTAGAAAATTTGGCAACCTTAAAGGGTTATTGCCAAATGCGTCATGATATTGAACCGATTGAAGGTGACTATTTAGAATTCCGTTTACGTCGTTATTTAACCTTTGCGGAATTTAAATCAGAACTGGCGCCACATTTTGGGCTTGGATTAGAAGGTTATGCAACTTGGACATCGCCTATCCGTAAATATTCCGATATGGTGAACCATCGTTTAATTAAAGCCGTGCTCACACAGCAAGCTTGTGAAAAACCACAAGATGAAGTGCTTGCTCGCTTACAAGAAGCCCGTCGTCAAAATCGCTTGGTTGAACGTGATATTGCAGATTGGTTATATTGTCGCTATCTTGCTAATAAAGTCGCTGAAAACGCTGAATTTGATGCAGAGGTGCAAGATGTGATGCGCGGCGGTTTACGTGTTCAATTATTAGGAAATGGTGCATCCATGTTCGTACCAGCCTCCACGCTTCATCCAAATAAAGATGAAATGCAAGTGAATGCTGATGAATTAGCACTGTATATTCAAGGGGAACGCCGTTACAAAATTGGCGATTTGGTGAAAGTGAAACTCACCGAGGTGCGAGAAGAAACTCGCAGTATTATCGGTCAATTAATCATTTAATGACCACTTTCCTTTTAACACTATAAATACCGCTCGTTACACAACGGGCGGTATTTTTCTAGCGCCGAAGTTGTGACAATATTTTATAGATGGTATCAAATAAAGGAATTTTGGAGATATATTAAAGATATTCAATATCTAGGAGAGGTATATGATATCCCCGCCTTGAAGAGCGGGGATAAAATTAGCATTTAGGCTGAATTACATTTTAGGAATTTCAACACCAGATGAAAGCACGTCTTGAATATCAGATTTTAAGACATCTGCTTTTGGTCCATAAATCGCTTGGATACCAGAACCTTTCACGATAAAGCCCATTGCACCCGCTTGTTTCCAACTTGCTTCATCACCCACTAACTCTGGATTATGTACGGTGATACGTAAACGTGTCATACAAGCATCAACATCTGCAATATTATTACGTCCACCAAGTAAGTTGATGATTTGAATAACTTGCGCGCTAGCATTCGCCACTTTTGGCTCATCGCTAGAAGATTCATCTGAACCTTTTGCATCATAGTTACCGTTACGGCCTGCTGTTGCAAGATTAAATTTCTTAATCATAAAGTTCGCGATAAAGAACATAGCCACTGCAAAGAGGATAGATACCCAAATAAAGTTGATCACATCCATACCGATGCCGGCTTTAATCGCCATTGGTGTACGTGTTAAGAATTCAATGTTACCAAATGAATGCACACGTAAGTCCACGATATCTGCCATAGCGAAAGCACAACCTTGTACTAACGCATAAACAATATAAAGTGGTAATGCAACAAACATAAACATGTATTCGATTGGCTCTGTTACACCGGTTAAGAACACCGCAAGTGCAGAAGAAAGGAAAATACCTTTATAGAGTTTTTTCTTGTCTTCATCCACATTGATATACATGGCGAGCGTCAAGCCCATTAAGATACCGGTTGAACCAATCATTTGTCCTACTTTGAATCGAGCTGGTGTCACGGTTGAAAGCAACTCGTTATATTGGGTTAGATTACCCGCATCTTTCAGGTTAATTAAGTCAGAAATCCATGCAAGCCATAGTGGGTCTTGACCAAATACTTGTTTACCTTGTTGTACACCTGTTAAGAATTCATAAGTACCCCCTAATGACGTATAGTTCATTGGGATGGTCAACATGTGGTGTAAACCAAATGGAAGCAATAGACGCTCTAAGGTACCATAAATAAATGGTGCTAAAATTGGCGCAGAGTTTTGTGAGTTAGCAATCCATTGACCAAAATGATTAATTCCTGTTTGAACTAAAGGCCAGAATAGTGATAGGAAGATCGCCACTAATACAGAACGATAAATGACAACGAAAGGAACAAAACGTTTACCATTAAAGAAAGTGAGTACTTCAGGTAATTTACGGAAATTGTAGTAACGATTGAAGGTTGTTGCCCCCACAAAACCCGCGATAATACCAACGAATACGCCCATATTTAACGCAGGTTGCCCAAGCACATTCACAAAGTAATTCGCCACAGGAATTTCACCTGCCAATACAGTACTTACATGTGCATTTGGATCCGCTAGCATTTCAAGTTTCACACCGAAAAAGTTACCGGTGATTAAGTTAATTAAAATGAAAGCCAGGCCAGCTGCAAATGCGCCACCTGCACGTTCATTTGCCCAGCTACCACCAATTGCTAAAGCAAATAATAGATGAAGGTTACCAATAATCCCCCAACCAATTTGGGCGATTATATTTCCGACAAGCGCTAGCCATTCCGCATCGCTAATCAAAGGCAGTGAGTTACCAATACTCACCATTAAACCCGCGGCTGGCATCACGGCAATCACAACCATTAGGCATTTACCGAATTTTTGCCAAAACTCAAAACTGAGTAGTTTTTTCATATCAATCCTCCTACAAGATGAGATCTACTTCTACGCCAAAATGGTCGGAAACAATCGGTTTATTTTTTCCATTAAAAATAACCTGACTGGATAAAACCCTTTTTGCTTGGTTTAAAAAAATATAATCTAATCGCTTTTCTTGACTATGGCCTTTCCAGCCGTCAATCGCTTTCTCTACAGTGATGCCGCTATCCTTCTGTTCTGCCATTTCAAAGGTATCGAATAAGCCTAAGGATTTAATTTGTTGGTAAGCTTGTTGATCGCTTATTGCATCGGTATTGAAATCGCCCATCAAGATTTTCAGATTCGCACTTTGGCTCCGCTCTACAATATAACGAACATTATCGAGTTGGTTTTCACCATCACAATTTGGCAAATTGATGTGGCAAGAATAACATTCAATTAACTGACCTTGATATTCTACCGTCAAGCCAATGATTTTACGTGAAAGAATCGAGTCAAGACGTTGATGGTGACTACAATAAAACGCGTCAACATCATAAACAGGCAAACGGGTTAAAAACGCAATACCTTCATCATATTTATCGTAACCAATATGCGAATTGCTCCAAAAAAGCGAGTATTTCTGTGCAACGCGTTGATTGATTTTATTTAACAGAATGACACCATAGTTATCTTGCTTTAACGTTGGCGAAATAGCAGGAGCCGACATCAATTGATTAACCTCTTGTAAGGCGATAATGTCATAGCCCTTTTCCACAATAGTCTCAGCAAGAATCTCTATTTTTTCCGCTTGGTTAGCTTCTAACCAAGCGTGTACATTCAGGGTAAGTAGTTTCATTGCCTCCCTCCTTAGCCCTCACAATGCCAAATGTCTGCATTATATTGAGCGATAGTGCGATCTGATGAGAAAAAGCCCGCTTTTGCGATATTATGAACAACTTTCTCATTCCAACTATCTTGATCTTCATAATCAGCTAAGATTTGTTCTTTCGCTTCGACATAAGCATTAAAGTCGATTAACGTCATAAACCAGTCTTTATTTAATAACTCGTTATAAAGACGTTCTAAACGTGTTTTATTCCCTAATTTCACCACGGCAGGATTTAGAATAAAATCAACCGCTCTTTTAATCTCTTTGTCGTTTTCATAATATTCTTTTGAAACATAACCCGCTGTTTCATAAAGTTTAATAATGCTTTCTGAATCTTTACCGAATGTATAGATATTTTCAGCGCCTGCTAATTCTGCAATTTCAACATTAGCGCCATCCATTGTGCCTAACGTTAATGCGCCATTCAGCATAAATTTCATATTTCCTGTACCGGAAGCTTCTTTAGAGGCAAGTGAAATTTGTTCTGAAATATCGGTTGCTGGAATCAGTTTTTCCGCCACACTCACATTATAGTTTTCCACCAAATGCACGTTTAAATACTTGTTCACTTCAGGATCATTATTGATTAACTCAGATAAACAAAGAATTAAGTGAATAATATCCTGAGCAATCACATAAGCGGGTGCCGCTTTTCCACCGAAGATTACGGTAATTTTACGTTTTGGTAATTTCCCTGCTTTAATTTCCAAGTATTTATGAATCACGTAAAGCGCATTCATTTGTTGGCGTTTATATTCATGGAAACGCTTAATTTGCGTATCAATGATTGAATTTTCATCTAAATCAATACCTTTATTTTCTTTAAGGTAGGTTTTTAATGCCAATTTGTTTTCAAACTTAATTTTCGCTAATTGTTGATGAACCTTTTTATCATCTTTAAAGGCTAACAATTTTTCTAATTTGGTTGCATCATGCAAATACTCATCACCAATCAATTCTTTAATGTAAGCCGCTAATGGTTGGTTAGAAAACTCTAACCAACGGCGGAAGGTAATGCCGTTTGTCTTATTATTGAATTTTTCAGGATATAACGCATAGAACGCTTTAAGCTCTGAATTTTTCAAAATCTCCGTATGTAATGCCGCCACACCATTCACAGAATTTGAAAAGTGGATGTCCATGTGCGCCATATGCACACGTTTTTGTTTATCAATAATTTGTACGGCAGGATCTTTATATTCTGCACGCACTAATTTATCTAATTTTTTAATGATCACCACTAAATGAGGCACCACTTCATCTAAATAATCGAGTGGCCATTTTTCTAGCGCTTCAGCCAAAATTGTATGGTTTGTATAGCCCACCATATTACGCACAATTTCAACGGCTTCAGCAAACTTAATTTTATGTTTTTCGGTTAATAAGCGAATTAATTCAGGAATCACCATTGAAGGGTGAGTATCATTGATCTGAACATACGCATAATCGGCTAAATCATGTAAATTACTACCACGTGCAACTGCTTCATCAATTAATAATTGTGCAGCATTTGATACCATAAAGTATTGTTGATAAATACGCAGTAATTCCCCATTTTTATCTGAATCATCTGGATAAAGGAATAAAGTCAGATTTTCTTCAATCGCAGTTTTATCAAACTCAATACCTTTTTTAATCAGTTTAGGATTCACTGATTGAATATCAAATAAATTGAGATAGTTTTTCGTGTCTTTCTTATAACCTAGAATATCAATACGATCTAGTTTAGAGGTTAACGTAAATTTCTTAAATGGCACCTCATAGCTAATATCCGTTGGAATTAACCAAGAATTATCTTCAATCCAATCATTAGGCTCCGCATGTTGTTCATTCTTTTTGAAGACTTGTTTGAACAAACCATAATGATAATTTAAACCTACTCCCTCAGCATTTAAGCCAAGGGTAGACATTGAATCAATAAAACAAGAAGCCAAACGTCCTAAACCACCATTTCCTAAAGACGGTTCTGGTTCAATATCTTCAATATGGCTTAATGATTTACCCGCACTTTCTAATTCTGCTTTGATATCTTGATACACACCAAGGTTAATCAGGTTATTGGAAAGCAATTTACCGATTAAAAACTCAGCTGAGATATAGTAAACCTTACGTTTACCTGTATTTTTAGGTTTATCTGCTGAGAGTGTTTTTACGTAATTTAATAATTGAATATAAGTTTCTTTATCGCTTAATTGTTCAAGCGATTTATTGGTTTCGTTTTTTACAAATGTCCTAAATTTCATCATTATGTTTTTCCTGATTCGCACGTTGATATAACGTGGTCATTTTTGCTAAAAAGTCTTTTTTATCTTGAGTTAGATCGGATTTCTGCATTCTCCATTGCCAGTTTCCACCAATTGTTGGAGGAACGTTCATTCTTGAACTCGCAGGCAAATCTAAAACATCTTGCATTGTTGTAATCGCAGTATTGCTAACCGTCGCAAAGAGCTGACGAATCATTGCTTGGCAAATGGATTCATTCTCACGGCGGTGGGTATAATCATTGATATATTGCTGCTGTTGTTCAGTTAAGCTGTTATACCAACCATTAGTCACATCATTATCATGTGTGCCGGTATAAACAATGGAATGCGGAATGCAATAGTGCGGGCTATCTAAGCTTTTTCCACTAACATCTTCAAAGCCAAATTGCAGAATCTTCATGCCTGGGTAATTACAATCTGCAAGTAGCTTTCTGGCTTTATCATCAATATTACCTAAATCTTCGGCAATAATCGGTAAATCACCTAGTTGCTCTTTAACGGCTTTAAATAAGTCATAACCTGGACCTGGCTGCCAGCTACCATCTTTAGCAACCTCTGCTTTTCCGTCCACTTGCCAATAATCAGAGAAACCTTTGAAATGGTCGATACGCAGTACATCATAAATCTTGAAGCTTTCTTCAATACGGTGAATCCACCAAGCGTAGCCTTGTTTTTTATGCTCTTCCCAATCGTAAAGCGGGTTGCCCCAAAGCTGCCCCGTTGCACTGAATTGATCGGCAGGAACCCCGGCAACAACAAGTGGATTACGTTCTTCATCTAATTGGAAGAGTTCTGGTTTTGTCCAAACCTCTACGCTATCTGCGGCTACGTAAATCGGCATATCACCGATAATCTGAATGCCTTTTTGATTTGCGTAATTTTTTAATTCAGTCCATTGTTTGAAGAAGAAATATTGCGTTACTTTAAAGTACTGAATTTGCTCCGCCAACATGCTGCGATATTTATCCAATGCACTTGGATCACGAGCCACAGCTTTTTTATCATCCCATTTTTGTAATGCTTGATTACCGAAATGTTCTTTAATTGCCATAAATTCAGCAAAATCGTCTAACCACAAGCGGTTGTTTTTTTCAAAATTTTGGAAATCCGCTTGGAATGCTTGATTCGCTAAAAAATTTTTCACGGCTGTTTCTAAAATCGGACGGCGCGCATAGAAGACGCGTTCATAATCCACATTAGTTGGATCATCACCAAAATTAACCGATGCATAATCCGCTTCTTTCAACAACCCCATTTGGGTTAATAAATCAAAATCAATAAGGTGAGTATTACCTGCGATTGCAGAGAAAGATTGATACGGAGAATCACCATAACTAGTGGTGGTAAGTGGAAGAATTTGCCAATAAGTTTGTTTAGTTTCAACTAAAAAATCGACAAAATCATAAGCCGATTGCCCAAAGCTACCAATCCCGAATGCATTTGGTAGTGAGGTAATGTGCATAAGAACACCACTTGAACGAGTAAGCATAATATTTCCTCTAGGAAGTTATCATTTTGGCTCATTCTAACCTAAACATATTTTAACGCAACAACTTTTACGTAAAAGCTCAAAACATTTTCGTAAAAGAGTGATATTCATCACATTTTATACGTATAACATTTTAGATTTTATGATATGCTATAGCTATACCTATGGAACGAATGGTAGATAAAAGGATTAAAAATGAGCAAATACAAGCAGGTCTATAATGAGATAAAGACCCAAATTAACAATGGTAATTTAGTACCGTTGCAAGAGCTCCCTAGCGAAAATGAGCTCATGCAAAACTATGGTTTTTCTAAAGATACTATCCGCAGAGCGCTTTCTTTACTTGAAATTGATGGCTATATTCAAAAACAACAAGGCCGAAATTCGATTGTTTTAGAGCATGACTTATCTAAACCACAAATGCTTTCTGAAATTAAAACCGTCAGTGAATTAAATAGTGCCTCAACACACCAAGTAAAAACCACATTAACCAGCTTGTATATTGTGCAAGGTGAAGAAGAACTGATGCATATTTTTAATGTCGATGATCAGATCGATTTCTACCGTATTGCTCGTCTCCGTGAAATTGATGGTGAAGCCGTTGAATACGAGGTTTCTTATTTTGATCGCCGCATCGTGCCGTTTATTAGCCGAGAAATCGCTGAGCACTCTATTTATCACTATTTGGAAAACGAATTAAAATTAAAAATTAGCCACTCACAACGAAAAATTGTCTTTCGCTATGCAAACGAAGAAGAAAAAAATGCGATCAATCTTGGTGAGTATGAGATGGTTGTGAATGTGACGAGCACCACTTATTTGGCGGATGGTCGACCATTTCAATATGGGAGTATTAGCTATCGACCAGATAAAATTGCATTTACATCAACAGCAAAACGACATGTCTAGTTTTTTGTAAATGATAAGTTGTGATTAAAAAATTCATAAAAAAAGTGCGGTCATTTTTAACCGCACTTTTTGTTTAAACTACTTTAACCAAAATTGTCCTTTGAAAATTTTTCCTAATGTCATCAGCACCAAACCGCTCATCATCAAGTTAGCAAAGATAAATGCACCATTTGCCAATCCGCTCAGTACGTTATGATGAACAAAAGAAACAGCCCCATTCGCTAAAGAAGCTAATCCGAATGAAAAAGCCCAGAACCCAATATTCAGTCCTTTTTCACTAATCCAAGGGAACAGACGAATTAAAAAGAACATTTGTAAAAAACCGTATCCCCATAAGAGCTTAACGAAAAGATCGATCTCGCCACCATTAAGCGATAAGTAAGCCGACGAGCCCACAAATGCTGGCGCGAGAATGATCCCCATTGTTGGACGAAATTGTGGTTCAATCTGCAACACACGTAAACGCTGTAATAATGCCGGTTCATAAATAATCCAAGCAATCATCCCCGCCCCTAAGAACAAATAGCCTAGATCTTGATAGCCTAATAAGGCTAATGATGAGGCACTGGTTAAATTAGTCGCGACAGAGGGCAAATAAAATGGTGGGAGTGTCGATTTCTGCTCAAATGTGCCATCTTTCCATAATGCACTAATACGCACTGAAGCAAACAATAATTGCCCTATTGTACCAATCCAAATTAATCCCTCACCAATGAGAGGAAACCAACGATATAGAATATCCCCGCTTAACATCGTTGTAATCGGTATTAAGGCGAGAAAAGAAAAACGTATCGGACAACAATATTCATCTCGTACTTCATGAGAGAAATAAATTATTTTATAAATATAAAGCAAGACGAAAAGTGCCCATACTGAAACAGAAATTAATCCAATAATATCACTTACATTCCGAGAAAAAGAGAGCGTATCGCCCATATGCAGCCAGGCTAAAGACAAGGCACCCAAGCCTAATGGAATCGAGAAATATCCAGTTGGCAAAGGAAAAGGTCGTTTATCAGTCATTATCATTCTCCTAAAATTGGTACCTTATAAGATTACCCATAAATGCGCGAATATTGATGTGGATTTATCTCAAAGACTAGAATAAAAATCTCATTGCTCCAAATGAAAGAAAGGGCTAATAAACATTAGCCCTAAATTGAATTAATATATTGTTAATTATTTGCAGATCACTTCTAATCCGCCCATGTAAGGACGTAATACTTCTGGCACAGTAATTGAGCCGTCTGCATTTTGATAGTTCTCAAGCACCGCTACTAATGTACGACCTACTGCCAAACCAGAGCCATTTAATGTATGCACTAAGCGAGTTTTCTTATCACCTTTCGCTTTGCAACGTGCTTGCATACGACGCGCTTGGAAATCCCACATGTTAGAGCAAGAAGAAATCTCACGATAAGTATTTTGTGCAGGCACCCACACTTCTAAGTCGTAAGTTTTGCAAGAACCAAAGCCCATATCACCAGTACAAAGTAATACTTTACGATATGGTAAATTTAAAAGTTGTAATACTTTTTCTGCATGGCCTGTTAATTCTTCAAGCGCCTCCATCGATTTATCTGGATCTACAATTTGTACCATTTCCACTTTGTCGAATTGGTGCATACGAATTAAACCACGAGTATCACGACCATAAGATCCCGCTTCAGAACGGAAACATGGTGTATGTGCGGTCATTTTGATTGGCAAATCTGCTTCATCAACAATCACATCACGTACAAGGTTAGTGACCGGTACTTCCGCTGTTGGAATTAATGCGTAAGGTTGTTCGCCTTCTAGCGCTAAAGTATGGAATAAATCCTCACCAAATTTTGGCAATTGACCTGTCCCATAAAGGGTCGCATGGTTAACTAAATAAGGTACATAAGCTTCTAAATAACTATGTTGTTCGGTATGAAGATCTAGCATAAATTGCGCTAATGCACGGTGCATTTTAGCAATTTGACCTTTCATTACCGCAAAGCGCGCACCCGCTAATTTAGCCCCTGCTGCAAAATCTAAGCCATTGGCATCTTCACCTAATGACACGTGATCTTTGATCTCAAAATCAAATGTACGCGGCGTACCCCAACGTAAAATTTCTTTATTTTCAGTGTCATCTTTACCTAATGGCACTTCATCTGCCGGGATGTTTGGAATGCTTAACGCGATTTGATTGATTTCTGCTAACACGGCATCAAGTTGAGTTTTCGCTTCGTTAAGCTGTTCGCCCATGTTATCTACTTCTGCCAATAATGGTGCAATGTCTTCACCACGTGCTTTTGCCGCACCAATGGCTTTGGAACGCGCGTTACGTTCTGCTTGTAATGTTTCAGTTTTTACTTGTAAATCTTTTCGTTGTTCTTCTAATGCGGTAAGTTTTTCCGTATCAAGAATAAAGTTACGTTTTACTTTTAATTTTTCTGCTACTTCAGCCAGATTATTACGGAGTAAATTTGGATCGATCATTGGAATTCCCTATTTTTCATTATGAAACAGATACCTTTATTCTAGCGCGCTTTCGCTAAATAAACCAGTTAAAAGCCTGATTTTTCTTTTATTAACTCTTTCAAAAACATCAAATTTTATGACCGCACTTAGCCATGATTTAATTTTGTGATCTCTGTCAAATTCTGAGAATGAGACACTAGAAACAACAAAAAAAAGTTCTATAATGAAAATGAACGTTAACCAAGAGGAGTAACCTATGTTTCCTGAATTTCGCGATTTAATCACTAAGCTTAAAAACAAAGATGCTTATTTCGATCGCTTGTTTGAAAAACACAATGCATTAGACCAAGAGATCAAAAATAAGATCGATAACATAGAACTCGCAACTCATACGGAAATTGAGAACTTGAAAAAAGAAAAATTACGGATTAAAGACGAGCTCTATCAATACTTGAAAAAGAAAGCAGCTGAGTAATTAGTTTAATGTAAAGACAAAGTGCGGTGAAATTTACCGCACTTTTTTGTTTTAAGCGGTTTTGCTTTTTTGAGAGCCAAGATAAATCGCGACTAATGTCAGCACCGCACCTGCCCATTGCCAATGATTGATGGGCTTATCCAAACCAAAATAATCAATCACGAGTGCCACCACCGGTTCAGAAAGAAGCAATAAACCGGTTAAGCCTAAAGATAAATAAGGGATTGTATAAGCAATCATGCCCCAGGCGACACATTGCATCACCGCGCCATAAATGAAGACTAATCCCCAATCGGTGAAGGTGGTCGGATAAAGATTATCAGGATTAAAAATTAGCGAAGGAATAATTAAGACCAAAGCACCACTCACGCTCAGAATAAACATTAATGGAAATAAAGCCGTTGGCTCTTCTTCGTGCACCTTTTTAATCATAATCATTGAAGCCGCAAGCATGCCTGCAGAAATGAGCCCAATGATGATGCCGTACATCCCTTCAAAATTATGTTGTAGCTCTTCCCCAGTGATTAAGACAACACCGACAACCGCTAAAAAAAGGCTTAATATTTGTAACTTACTTTGGCGTTCACCAAAGAAAAAATAGCCAATTGCTGCCAAAAAGAAAATCTGCAAGCTATTCAGCAACGTTGAAATTCCCGGCCCTACCGCATAGACACTTTCATGCCAAAAAGATAAATCAAAAGCTAAAAAGATCCCGGCTAATATCGCATACATCATCGCTTTACGGCTTTTCGGAAAACGCTGTCTTTTTAATTTCATTAAGAACCAGAAAATAAAAGAGGCAATGAGTAAGCGCCAGAACGCAATGGCATAACCTCCCACTGGCACAAACTTAACAATTAGGCTTCCTAAACCGAATAGCACGCAGCCCACGACTAACATCGGGGCGGCGTAAGATTTTACTTTATCCATTAAATAAACATCGCCCAGACTGGCAAGCTACTAGCCATAAAGAATAAAATGAGTAGGCTGTTATAGCTGAGTTTCCATTTATTTACACTGTGTAAGAGCAGTACACCCGCTATCACTAAGTGAAGCAGAAAATAAATGCCGTATGCGAAAACGATCGAAAAAACGACCGCACTTGTGCCTTGATAAAGAATAAAAATCAGTACTGCCAACGCATTAAGTGCAAGCAGTAAAATCATCAATAATGGCAGTAACGCAATGAAACCTTGCAGACGATTACGAGAAACAGACAAACATAAATTCGCTAACAATACGCCCATTAAAGCTTGTGCCAGTGGGTTATATTGCACGAAATTCGGTGTTGGATTGCCGAAGAAAATCATCAAATAGGCAATGACACCAAATCCACTCACTAAAGATGCCATTAAGAGAAAACCACGGCGAGCGACTTCATCTTTAGGTTGTTTCCACACTGCATATACGGCAGATAACCCGCATAAGCTGACAATATCAGTCATCACGTAATGATGTGGTGAGGCCAAGCTCATCCCTAGCCAAACGAACCAATAAAGCGCAAAACAGACATTTGCTTTAATTAAGCGCCCACGCTGCCCTGGACAAATTTCCCCTTTAATAAAGGCAACTAAACAAAGCAATTGGGCAATCAGCACGCCAAAGGCTAAATGAGGAATCAATTTTTCAGCAAGTTGCAAAGATTCTATAAAAAAATCGACCATTAATAGCAACCCAATTGGCAATATGGCAAGAAATGCGGCCAAGGGTTTAGATTGTTCTTCTGACATAAAATTCTCGATTAGAAAAAGAAGACGTCATTATGCCAAAATTTACGGCTTTTTTTAATGGCTTTCGTGCATTTTGCCTCATTCCCTTTTAAAATAAGCAAAATGATAACCGCACTTTAGGAACCACAAAAAAATGCTATTAAGCGTACTTTATATTATTGGAATTACCGCCGAAGGAATTACCGGCGCATTAGCCGCTGGACGAGAAAAAATGGATATTTTCGGGGTAATTATTATCGCCTGTGTAACGGCGATTGGCGGTGGTACAGTACGCGATGTATTACTAGGGCACTACCCTGTTGGCTGGGTTAAACATCCTGAATATTTCATCATGGTAGCTGGTGCGGCTGTATTAACCGTTTTTATTGCGCCCTTCATCAAACATTTTATGCGCTACTTTCGCACGATTTTCTTGGTATTAGATGCCTTAGGATTAATCGTGTATTCCATTATCGGTGCGCAGATTGCTATTGATATGGGCTATGGTTTTACCGTTACATCCATTGCGGCAACCGTAACGGGGGCATTTGGTGGTGTGTTGCGTGATTTACTTTGTAACCGCATTCCTCTTGTATTCCAAAAAGAACTTTACGCCAGCGTGTCGTTCTTCTCCGCTGCTATGTATATGGCATTCCAACACATTCAATTAGAACACACACTTTCAATTTTACTCACGTTATTTAGCGGTTTTTCATTGCGTTTACTTGCTGTTCGATTTGGCTGGGGACTACCCGTTTTCGATTTCCAAGAGCAAGAAGATGAAACAAATGATAAATTACCGAAGAAAACGAAATAATTAAAAGGAATAATTATGTTAGAACAAATGGGCAAACAGGCTAAAGATGCGGCCTTTATTTTAGCGCAATTAAACACCACTGAAAAAAATCGTGCGCTCAGCATTATTGCAGATCAATTAGAACAACAAGCTGGCCGTATTCTAGCCGCCAACCAAAAAGATATTGAAATTGCGAAACAAAATGGCTTATCTGAAGCCTTAATTGATCGTCTTTTATTAACCGAAGATCGCCTAAAAGGCATTGCGAATGATGTACGCCATGTGATTTCGCTCGCCGATCCTGTGGGTAAAATCATTGATGGGGGCACCTTAGATAGCGGATTAAAGATCGAGCGAGTTCGTACACCGCTTGGCGTGATTGGTACCATTTACGAGGCGCGTCCAAATGTAACCATTGATGTAGCAAGCCTTTGCTTAAAAACCGGTAATGCCGTGATTTTACGTGGTGGAAAAGAAACCCAACATTCCAACCAAATTTTAGTGGAGGTGGTGCAAAATGCCCTTGAACAAGCGGGATTACCACGCCATGCAGTCCAAGCTATTACGGATCCAAATCGTGAACTTGTGATGCAACTGCTTAAATTGGATCGCTATGTGGATATGATTATTCCTCGTGGCGGTGCGGGCTTACATGAGCTTTGTAAACAACATTCCACCATTCCGGTTATTGTTGGTGGTGTGGGTGTTTGCCATCTTTTTGTGGAAGAAAGTGCTGACCAAGAAAAAGCCCTTGCGGTGATTGCTAATGCAAAATGCCAACGTCCAAGCACATGTAATACGCTGGAAACACTTTTAGTTCAACGTTCAATTGCTGATACTTTTCTACCTAAACTTGCAAAATATTTAGCCGAGAAAAAAGTGAAATTCCATGCAAAATCGACCGCATTTTCGATTCTTCAAGCTGCAAATGTCGATGTGCAAGAAGTGACTGAACAAGCGCTACACCAAGAATGGGGGTCACTCGATCTCAATGTTGTGGTGGTTGAAGATATGGATGCGGCGATTGCTCACATCCGTGAATATGGCACACAACATTCAGAAAGTATCTTGACGGAAAACCAACGATTAGCCACACAATTTATCAATCAAGTGGATGCAGCAGCCGTGTATGTGAATGCAAGCACTCGATTTACCGATGGCGGACAATTTGGTTTAGGCGCAGAGGTGGCAGTAAGTACCCAAAAACTTCATGCTCGTGGCCCAATGGGATTAGAAGCCTTAACCAGTTATAAATGGGTCTGTGTCGGCGATTATACTTCCCGTAAATAATCTGTTTTGTCTATAAAAAAACCGCACCTTGAAAGCATCAAAGTGCGGTTATTTTTTATCTCGTTTTTAGTGTTTACCAAATAATTTCATCGCAGGTAATACAATCGCACAAGCAATCGCACCAACAATCACACCCACGACTAACGTCGCCACATTACCTAATAAACCATCCGCTAATTGATAATCAGCGAGCAAATGATGAATGAAATCCACATTATGGACGAAAATACCACCACCGACTAAGAACATTGCGAGCGTACCGATAAAACTAAGTGAACGCATAAATTTAGGCATAATCACTAAAATTGCATTCCCGATTGACTTCGCCACACCACCTTTTTTGATAAGGTATAAACCGAAATCATCCGCTCTAACAATTAATGCTACTAAGCCATAAACAAAAATAGTAATCCCGATACCCACTAAAGAAAGGGAAATGATACGTGTCAGCAAGCTGGCTTCAGTTAATTCACCTAATGCAATAATGATAATTTCAGCGGAAAGAATAAAATCGGTACGAATTGCCCCTTTAATTTTAGTGGCTTCATTAAAGGTTGTTTTTTCTTCATGCTCTTCATGAGCAATAAATTTATGTAGAATTTTCTCCACGCCTTCAAAACACAAATACGCCCCACCAATCATCAGAAGTGGCACAATTAACCAAGGTAAAAACGCAGAAAGCAGTAAAGCAATTGGAATTAAAATGACTTTATTGACTAACGATCCTTTGGTGACAGCCCAAACGATGGGTAATTCACGATCGGAAGAAGCACCCGTTACCTGATTAGCATTTAAGGCTAAGTCATCGCCTACTACGCCAACGGTTTTCTTGGCTGCTATTTTGGTCATCAAGGCGACATCATCAAGAATCGATGCAATATCATCAATAAGAGTAAAAAGAGAGCTAAACGCCATATTTTTTCCTTTATAAAGTTAAAATTTAGAGAAGTGAATTTTAGACTGGTCGAATGCTTTCCACATCCAATTTCGCATCAAACTCTTTTTGTAATAAAAGCAGTTTTTTATCTTGCTGTAAATCCGTACGTGCCTGTTCACGCAAGTCTTGATAAACCTTTTTACGGTAATCCATCGGAGTTAAAACATCAGAATCTTCAACAAAAATCGACAATTTGACTGGTTTTCCATATAAACGTTCAAGATGTTCCACTAAATTTTTAATATTTCGATCTTGTTTTAAATGCGCTTTTTCAGAATGAAGCCCAAGTTGAATTTCATCTTCTGTTTGCGACTTAATGAAACAATTTAATGCCAACTCTTTTGAAAAACCAATCACGCCTGAACGTTCTACAATATTCGTCCAAGGATCTTGTTTTTGCGTAATTTGAATAATTTTCTCACGCAATTCTGGTGTCACATCTTTCAACATTGCCTGTTTAATATCAGAAGGACGCACACCACTATCTACTTTGGCTAAATCCGGATTACTCCACTCCCAACGGTAGGTTTCTGCATCGAGAATTTCTTGCTCTTCCGCATCCATTTCAGCATTGTCATCAATAGTATTTTCCACCGTTTCAATACTTTGTTTTAACTCGTCAGCTTGTTGAGTTATTGGATTTGGTACCGCGGCTTTCGTTTGCGTAGCTTTCAGTGGTGTCATCTCTCGCACAGGAAGTGCGGTCATTTTTGGTGAATTTTTTTGCTCATCTAACTCTTGAAGATGATGCAAGGTTTCTTCCACCGCGGCTTGCTGTTCATCATGATGATGTTGGCGCTCTGATTGCTCAATCTTCGTTAATTGATTCAAGGCTTCTAACGCAGCAAGGCTGGCTAAATTCAATGAAGACGTGGTTTGAGTGGAAACAGGTTGAGAAGGTGAAGAATGCACAATCGCCGATTGGGCCATTGGCTTTTGCGCTTGTGCAGAATAATTTGCTTTGATGTTTTGCGACAGCATCGGCATATCCACATAACCAGAAACAGGTTGATTTTCAACCGCACTTTTCTGTGTATTTTGTTCAGGGGATAGCCCGCCTTGTTTAGGCGTTTGTGCTGCCGTAAGGAACTTTGGGTGGAATGCCAACGCCCTCAATAATGTCATTTCTGCACCAATTCGACGATTTGGTGCTGAAGTCAATTCTTTTCGACCCGATACAATTACTTGATAGAAAAATTGTACGTCTTCCGGTGAAATATGTTTGGCCAGAAAACCGAGATGATCTTTTTCGTCTGTAGCATTTTTAGCAAGTAACTGCATTAAGGCAATTTGATGCAATTTCTCTGCTGTTTCTGCCAATAACTCATCCCAATCGCCCGCTTTTTCTGCCACCGTTTGGATGGTTTTCATTAAACGCTCACCGTTACCTTGATGTAAGGCGTAAATGATTTCAATCGGCTGATCTTCATCTAACAGCCCAAGCATGGTATTCACCACATCAGTGGAAACTTTACCATTTCCCATGGCTATCGCTTGATCCGTTAAACTTAAGCTATCACGAATACTACCCTGTGCCGCTTTGGCTAATTTATCTAGTGCAGGCGCATCAAAAGGAATATTTTCGACAGTAAGTACGCGATTAAGATGCGCTGAAATTTGCGGTTCATCTAATGCTTTAAGATGAAATTGCATACAACGGGATAAAATCGTAATCGGTAATTTTTGTGGATCCGTTGTAGCCAATAAGAATTTCACATATTCAGGTGGTTCTTCCAAGGTTTTTAACAACGCATTGAAAGAATGACGGGAAAGCATATGGACTTCATCGATAAGATAGACTTTATAACGCCCTACTACCGGCTTATATTGCACATTGTCTAACAGCTCGCGCGTATCTTCTACTTTGGTACGAGAAGCCGCATCGATTTCAATTAAATCAATAAAGTTGCCCGCTTCGATCGCTTTGCAGTTTTCACATTCACCACAAGGATCGGCAGTAATACCGTTTACACAATTCAAGCCTTTCGCAAATAAACGAGCAATGGAGGTTTTACCTACGCCACGAGTGCCAGAAAATAAATAAGCATGATGTAAACGGTTTTCTTTTAAACCGTTTTCCAAAGCAGTGAGCACATGGCTTTGCCCCACTACTTCAGAAAAGTTTTTTGGTCGCCATTTTCTGGCTAAAACTTGGTAGCTCATCGCATCACTTTCAAAATTAATGACCTTCAAAATTCACTAAGGTGTAGCAATCAATGCCTAAATCACGTAAGCGTTTTTCGCCCCCTAAATCGGGCAAATTAATTACAAAGGCTGCATGTTTCACATCACCACCTAAACGTTGAACTAATTTCACAGTGGCTTCAACTGTACCACCTGTCGCCAACAAGTCATCAATGATTAACACATTATCGCCTTGTGAAATAGCATCTGTATGCAATTCAAGGGTGTCTTGACCGTATTCTAACTGATAAGACTGTGCAATCACTTCACGAGGTAATTTGCCCGGTTTACGAACAGGGATAAATGGCAAGCCTAATGCTAATGCAACTGGCGCACCAAAAATAAATCCACGAGACTCAGTACCAATTACTTTTGTAAGTCCTTGATCTTTATACTTTTCAACGATCAAATCGATTGTGGCTTTAAAAGCCGCAGGCACTTCAAGTAAGCTCGTGATATCACGGAAAATAATGCCTTCTTTTGGATGATTTGGGATAGATTTGATAGAAGATTTGATTAATTCAAGTTGTTTGTTCATAAATAATTGCTCAAAAAAGAGTAAGAAAAAATCCTGTTTTTAGGCTCGCATTCTAGCATATAAAAATGCAAAAGTGCGGTGAATTTTGACCGCACTTTTGTAAATAAAATGAATTAATCTGGATAAATATCTTCCCCGTCTTTTCGAGTACGAAGAAGCTGTAAAATCCAGACATATTGTTCAGGTGTTGGCGTAACGAAATACTCAATTTCTTCGTTCATCGCACGGGCTGATTGCTCAGGATCGTCGCTTAATTGCATCGGTGGGCGAATTTCCATTTCATACTTCCCACTCTTGGCGTTATAGCGTGGGAACATCGGAATAACTACTGCTTTCGCTAATTTTGCCATTTTGTTTAACCCAGGAAGTGTGGCTTTATAAGTGGCAAAGAAATCCACAAAGACACTTTGTTCGGCTCCAAAATCTTCATCAGGAAGATAATAGCCCATTTGACCTTCTTTGATGTGTGCTAAAAACGGCTTAATACCATTTTGGCGAGCATGCATTTTGCCACCAAAACGTTGACGCGCTAAAGTCCACAACCAGTCCACCAACGGATTTCGGTGCGGGTTATACATTGACGTCATTGGCATGCCGTGTGTATGCAAAATAATGCCGGAAGCATCTATCGCCCAACCATGTGGTACCATCAAAATGATGTTATGCCCTTCAGCTTTGGCTTGCTTGATATGCTCAAGGCCAATGAATTCACTGCGTTTTTGTAAATGTTTTTTAGAACGAATGGCTATCTCACCAATACCGAGCATTACTTGTGCGACCGTCACAAACATCTCTTCAATCATTTTGTCACGCTGCTCTGCCGTCCAATCTGGGAAACAGAGTTTCAAATTAATCTCGGCACGAATACGTGGTTTACCAATTTTTTTCGTCAGTGCGCGCGCCAGTTTCTCAGCCATTTTATCGCGTAAACGAAATGGCACAAAAGCGAGTAACAAAAGCACAAAAATACCGAGCCAAATGCCCCAATTTTTCGGGTGCAAATATGACCATGAAAAATGTGGTTCATAGCCCGTTCGTGCCGTAATACGTAATTTTTTCTGAGAGTCTGTCATAATCAATCGTTAAAAATGAAACCAACCTTGATCATACGCCATTTTTATCGTCATGATAAATGACATAATCACCACCATCGGTCTGATCAGTTGTTTGCCTTTTGCCATCACCATTTTGGCACCTAAATTTGCACCTATCAGACTTCCTGCCATCATCACTAAACCTACGGTCCAAATCACATGATCACCAATAAAGAAGAAAATTAATGAAGCAAAATTTGAGGTTAAATTCATCACTTTCGCATGGGCGGTCGCTTTGGTTAGGTTAAATCCAAGTAGTGTCACACAAGCTAGATTCATCAGTGACCCCGTCCCTGGCCCGAAAAAGCCGTCATAAAAACCCAGCAATGAACCAAAACATAATGCAAAAACAGTGTAAGAAATTCGTTGTTTACGATCACTTTCGCCCAATTTAGGCGTAAACAAAAAGTATAAGCCGATCGCTAAAATGAGAAATGGAAGCCCTTTCTTAATTAATGACGCATCTAAACTTTGAATAAGCAAGGTACCAATCACCGAGCCGATAAAAATCACCACTAAGATGAAAGAAAACTCCGATAAATTGACCTCTCTTTTACGCAGAAAGTAAATACTTGCCGACAACGCACCGCCGAATGCTTGTAATTTATTCGTGCCTAATGCCATCGCTGGTGGCATACCTGTCATTAATAAGGCAGGGATTGTAATTAAGCCTCCGCCACCCGCTATCGCATCAATAAATGCGGCAATAAAGGCAGCAGCAAAAAGCATGGCTAATATATCAATCCCCAACTCCATTATTTAACTCCTACTCTAACCATTCGCTACTATTTGGCGAGCTTAACACTTGCTGACATAAAAACGGTTCTGGTGGTGTCACTTTTGGTTTAGAAGCGCCTGAACCTGGTTTTGCAGGTTCAAACCAAGAATAAAGTTCATCGCCACAACCATCGCCTGCAGGTACCGGTGCTTGATCTTCACAATAAGCGGCATCTTTTGGACAAGCAATGCGCACGTGGAAATGTGAATCATGGCCAAACCATGGACGAATTTTGTGTAACCAAGCACGATCGTCTCCCGCAGTTTGACAAAGTTTTAATTTAATTGCTGGATTCACAAAAATACGGGTCACTTTGGGATCTTGCGCTGCCAGTTTGATTAACGTTGCATGATTGCTATTCCACACATTTTCATCAACTCGTTGTGCTTGACGATTCACCACGAGCAAGCCTTTTCCATCAGAATTTAACGCTTCGCTGTCTGTCATGGTACCCATGCGCAACCAAATATCCGCGTCTAATCCCATTTGATGGCTTGCATGCCCCGTTAAAAAGCGGCCACCACCTGGCATAGCAATATCCCCAACTAACATCGTTGGTAAGCCTGCTGACTTCGCTTTTTGTCCAAGACGCTGTAAATAGGCAATCATATCTGGATGACCATAATAGCGGTTTTTATTCATACGAATGACTTGATAGCCCTCACCTTTATAAGGCAAAGGTTCAGCACCAATAATACAACCATTCGAATAGCTACCAATTGGGTTCGCTTTACCATCTGTTGCAGGAATTGGACGTTTAATTCGTTGCCAGTCTTGTGGTGAGGCTGTTGTTTGTAACGAGAAAAAAACACTCCCTAAAACGACCGCACTTGAAAGTAATTTTGCTAAAGATTTATTCATAAGATTTCCTAAAATAAGTTGATTTCTCTTCAATAAAAGAGCATAAGAAGCTTAATTTAAAATAGTTATTTACACTGCGCCTTAAAACGCAATAAATGGTCGAGTAACACAATTGCAACCATTGCCTCCGCAATGGGTACTGCACGAATACCTACACAAGGATCATGACGACCTTTTGTCACCACTTCCACGGGTTCTCCCGCTAAATTAATAGAGCGTCCAGAAATGGTAATACTGGATGTTGGTTTTAGTGCAATGGTCGCAATAATTGGCTGACCTGAGCTAATGCCCCCTAAAATACCGCCAGCATGGTTGCTTTCAAAACCATTTGGTGTCATTTCATCACGATGTTGACTGCCACGCTGTTCGACTACTGCAAAACCGTCGCCTATCTCTACACCTTTAACGGCATTAATCCCCATTAAAGCATGGGCTAAATCCGCATCAAGTCGATCAAAAACAGGCTCGCCTAAACCAACAGGGACATTCTCTGCAATCACAGTTAGTTTTGCCCCTATCGAATCGCCTTCTTTTTTCAATTCACGGATTAATTCATCAAATTTTTCGACCGCACTTTCATCCGGGCAGAAAAATGGATTGCTATTCACTTTATCCCAATCAATTTTGCCGACAGTCTGTGGTGCAATCTTCACTTCGCCAATTTGGCTTAAAAAACCACGGACTTCAATACCAAACTGCTCACGTAAATATTTCTTCGCAATCGCACCTGCGGCAACACGCATGGCAGTTTCACGTGCAGAAGAGCGACCACCACCGCGATAATCACGAATACCGTATTTTTGTTGATAGGTAAAATCCGCATGTCCAGGACGGAAACGATCTTTGATATCGCCATAATCTTGTGAACGTTGATCACCATTTTTAATGATCATTCCAATGCTGGTACCCGTTGTTTTACCTTCAAATACGCCAGATAAAATCTGTACTTCATCGTCTTCACGACGTGGTGTGGTATAACGTGATGTACCCGGTTTACGACGATCTAAATCAGGTTGAATATCGGCTTCCGATAATTCAAGATTCGGCGGTACGCCATCTACGATACAGCCTAATGCAATACCATGCGACTCCCCAAAGGTCGTCACACGAAAAAGTTGTCCGATAGTATTCCCTGCCATATTTTCTCTCTTTAATTAATGGTTTTGAGCTAATTTTGCTACATCAATAAATGGAATTTCTTCACCTGTATCTTTATTCTTGATAAAGATATCTAATTGATTGAATGCAATATCAATATTATTTTCTGCAAATAGCTCATTCACGCGACGGTTGAGCGCATCAAGCGTATCATTTCGCTCAGACACTTGCCCAACATGAACACGTAGTTCATAATCTAATGTGCTTGCACCAAAGGTTAAAAATAGCACTCTTGGTTCCGGATCTTTTAAGACGCTTGGTTGCTCGTGTGCGGCTTGCAATAATAAGCGTCTCACCAACTCTAAATCTGAACCATACGCCACGCCAACAGACACCACTAAACGAGTAACGGTACTAGATAATGCCCAGTTAGTTACTTGTCCGGTTACAAAAGATTTATTGGGCACAATCACTTCTTTTCGATCCGGATCGATCATCGTAATGGCACGAATACGGAATTTCGCCACCGTCCCCGTAACACCATTAATTGTCACGGTATCGCCCACACGAATTGGACGCTCAAATAATAAAATGATGCCAGAAACAAAGTTCGCAAAAATTTCCTGCACACCAAAACCGAGACCAACGGAAAGGGCGGCAAATAACCATTGTAATTTAGACCATGACATCCCAAGCGTCGAAAATGCCCATGCGCCACCAACTGCAACCAATATATAGGTTAATAATTTTGTAATGGTATAAGGCGTACCTGGTGAAAGTTTCACTCGAGAGAAGATTAATACTTCTAAAATACCTGGAATGTTACGCACTAAAATATAGGTAATCACAACAATGATTAACGCAACAATCAAGTTAAAGAGTGAAATCGTTTCTGTCACCACGCCCGCTTCAGTCGTTGAGGTTTGTTGCCACAAGGTAATATCACGCAAATAACTTACAACCGTAACTAAATCTGACCAGACATAATAGAAGATGGCAAAAAGTGCGGTCCAAATAAAGAGATCGGCAAAACGTAGTAACTGGCTCCGTACTTCATTTAAGGCTAATCCCTCTTCTTGTTCGGTAATCACGACCACATCATCAGAGGCTGAAGTATCACTTGAATCTTGTTGTTTTTGCTGACGTTTTTCTTGTAAACGTCGATAAGCTAAACGTCTTGATGCAACCGTAATACCACGATAAATAGTATGACGCACCAACGACCACACCACCCATGCAATGTAGGTATTAATAATATGCGTAATTAAATTTAAGGCGGTGTAATAATAGCCTAAAGCAACTAGTGCAATTAAAATAACAGGGACCAATTGCAATAAAACGCGCATAATTTTTAAAAGCGTTCTATCACGCTGATCCGTTACGCTTGAATTCAACGATTTTTCTGTGCGAACAAAACGTGGCGCAATAATCACAATATAGAAAAGCAAGGCAACAATCGTATTAATTTCGCCGAGGACGTCATTGGCTAAACCTGTATCCATGACATTACTGAAAATTGACGTATTCAGTAATAACACAACGGAAACAATGATACGTTTTGTGACGTCTTGCAAAGCAGCCGCGCTCTCTTTAGAAAAACCGAAATGGCGGACTAAAATACCATTCGGACGAAGAATAGCTAAGATAAAACTAAAGAACCACCAATAGCCCGCCATACTGAGCGACCACTCCCAAAACTCTTGTGGATTTTTCACAAAGAAAAAGCCTAAAAGTTGGCAAGCCGCTAAGAACCAAAGGGTGTCAGATAACGATAAAAGCGCCGTATAAAATAATGCAAGTGGCGTATGCCATTGGCTGTCAGAACGAAGCCTATTAATTTCGCCATTAATCACAGCTATGCGTTGTTTAATCGATTCTTTAAATTTGAAAATCAATCCACCAATCACAAACAAAATAAAGACATAAGTGAGTAAATACGGCAAATTATCAAAATTTGTCGGGAAGCCAATTTTCTTTCCAATGCCATCAAATTGTGCCTTGAGTGACATTGGCAGTTTTTTGAACCAATCTAAATTAATTGGATTGTTACTTTTTACCCAGAAACTTTGTTGATCGAGTTTAGACTGAATTTGATCACTGATTTGAGTAATCTGCTGTTGGGTTAACTCTAAGGAAATCGCTAAGTTCAATTGATTATTCAATGATTTAATCAAATCAGAGGCAACTTTACGACGTTCAGTGAGCAAATTGGTTAATTGTGTTTTTTCTGCAGGTGTAAACGATTTGTTTTCATTCTGCTCTATTTTACTGATGTAAGCATCAATATCATAAAGTTCATTACGTTTTTGTGTAATATCAAAGATTTGTACACGTAAATCCGCAATTTGTTTTGAAAGCCCTTGAATATTTAAATTAGTCGGTAATTTTTGTTTTTGTTGCTGAATAATGCGCGAAAGTACCAACGTGCCTTGTAACGCACTAATTTGCTCATCAATGGTACGTTGCGTCTGCGTTAAGTTATCCAATACATTTCGCATGCGTAGTTCATCTTGCGTTAATGTATTGGTTTTCTCTGTTTGCTCAAGTAAATATTGGCTAAGTTGCGAATTCAAATCCAACTCTTTCTGGATCAATGGTTTTTGCTCAACACTTTGATTTTGCTGTTGTGCTTGCTCAACTTGGTTTTGTGTTTTAGCCAAATTCTTTTGATTAATCACTTCTTGAATAGCGGCAATTTGTTGCTGCAATGCTTGAACACGCGTATTCAACAGTTCATATCGGCTTTGATAAAGCATCGTCAACTGATCGCTATTTTTTAATAACACTTGATTATAGATATTTTTTAGCTCAATCAATTGCAACTCAAGTTGAATTTGCTGTTTTAATAGCGAACTGGTTGTTGGGTCAGCCAATTTCTGATTCAATTCTTGCGTACGTTTAACATTATCTGTCAAGGCTGTTTGAGCACGTTCAGACACAGAACTCTGCCCTGCAAGCTGTGTATTTACGGCACTTAATGCAGATTGTGCATCCTGTTGCTGATTGGTCAGTTTCTCAAGCTGTGCCTGCAAATTCGCTAAACTTTGTGAAGTATAATCCGTGTTATTTGGTGAGCTTAGCTGTTTTTTAAGATTTTGAAGATCAGCATTATTCTTCTGAATTTCAGAATCCGCATTAATAAGCGTATCTTGCAAATCGTTATTATTTTTTTGTTGGGTTTGAATTTGTTGCAAGAGATCAAGCGAAGCCTGGATAGTGGCTACTTTACTTGTTTTTTCCTCACCATCCGGTAATTTTTGTGCTTCTGCCAATTCACTTTTCAGTATTTTTTCAGTTGGTAAATCAGCATTATTCTCTGCCCAAACAGGCTGAGAAAGCGCAAGTGTAAAAACAAATGAAAGACCAAGTGCGGTCAAAAAACGAGAGATATTTTTCATTAAATCGACTTTCCTATTGTTGCAACAGCCAATCGGCGAGTGCTTTGCGAGAAATCTTAATTGCCCCTTGGATTAAATCCTGTGGGAGTTCATAGTAGGCAACGGGTTGCTTGAATCGTTCCAATCGCCCTTGTAAAAAAACGTTGAGAGATTCGACCGCACTTTCATTAAACGGCATATGAAATTCCACCAATGCCACTGGGCGTTGACCAAATTCCTCATCATGTTTAGGTAAAACAAAGACTTGTTTTACTAAATCTGATTGTGCAATCACCTTTTCAATTTCTTCCGGCTGAATATTTTCACCACCGGAAATAAACATATTATCCAATCGGCCTTGAATAACTAATTCGTCATCAAGCCATTGACCTTTATCTTTGGTTTGGAACCAACCTTCGGCATTGGTGAGTGGAACAATATGTCCTTCTCGCCAATAGCCCATGGCAAGTCCAGCACCTTTTAACCAAACTTCTTCATTCACTAACTTGAACTCTCGGCCAAGTAGAGGTTGACCTACACCAACCTTTCCATCCGATTGTTTAGCGAATACGGTAGAAGCCATTTCTGTCATACCATAGCCTGAATAGCTTCGAATACCTAATTCATTTAACGCCTGGGTTAATTTTACAGGAATTTGTGTCCCACCTAATAACACGGCTTGTGTTTGAACTGGTTGAGGATGCTCCGTCAAATAATCAAACCAACGCTGCAATTGCGTTGGCACGAGAGAAACATGGGAAACTTCACCAATAGATTGATAAAAATCTTCTTTCGGTAGCACTAAGGTTGCTCCCGCATACAGCCAACGCCATACAATACCTTGTCCGGAAACATGATAAAGCGGTAAAGAAAGTAACCATGAGTGATCTTTGCCAAAATTCATTAAGGCACAAACGCCTTCCGCATTAGCTAAATGAGCAGAAACATTATGCACCACAGCTTTAGGCAAACCAGTCGAACCCGATGTGAGCGTCATCGTTGCCGCTTTTGTAAAATTCGCTTTATGTTCGGGTAATGGTTCAGCAGCTAAATAATGAATATCTTCAGTTTGATAACAAAAATCCACGCCATATACTTGGCACAATTCAGCTGCTTTTTCTTGCGGAAATGCCGGATTGATCCCTAAAATTCTTGCGCCCAGCTGAATGACCGCTAAATAGAGAAATAAGATCTGTTCTGAATTTTTACCGCAAAAAGCGACCGCACTTTGCGCTGTCACACCTTGTTGTAAAAGAAAGGCTTCCACTTGATTAATTTTCTCAGCAAGCTCCACCCAAGTAAAAGGATCGCCCTGCGAATTTCGCAACGCGATCTGATCTGCATACGCTGAATTTTGGGCAAATGCTTGCCAAGGGAATTTTTGCATCGAATTAGTTGCTAACGAAATAAGGGCGAACTTCGTCAATTAAATATTCCGGCAAATGCATAGATTGCATCGCCCCTTCTAGCATGAGCATCTTACGATTACTATTGGTATTGGTAATCACCCAATATGGTGTGTCAGGAATTTGTTTTGGTTTCGTGTGATTACCTGCCACAAGCAACGTCCCTTCATCACGAGCAAAATAAACACGAGTACGACCTTGTAGGCTTTCTGTTGCCTGTGCGAAACTTTCTGGATTGGTGCGATAAAGCGTACGTAATATACTTAAAAAACGCACAACTGCTTTTGGTTCTTCTTTAAATTCAGCAGAATTCAAGAGTGCACGCACTTTATCAACAATGTGATTTATTGCTTCATCCGATTGTTTTTTCACTACTTTTGGCGGCTCTGCTGGTTCAACTTTTGGTTGAGTTGCTTCGGTTGTTTTTTCCGTTAAAACAGGCTCAGAATGTACCGCACTTTTTGCGTTTTCAGCTGATATGTCTGATTCGAAGAAATCAACCTTGCTTGTTACGTGAGCTGGTAAATTCAACAAACGGCGAAGAATATCAGACGCACTTTCTCCAATAGATTGAGTTTGTGCCGCAATGTATTGATATAATTCTTCATCAACTTCAATTATCTTCATTTTTTTCTCTCCGTTTGCTAAAATTTTCACCCATTATAACGATTTCTAACCAAATTCTCACGCAAAATATATGTCATCTTCCCAATTATTAAACTATCAATTTCATCAAACAAAACAAGCAATTAATTCGCATACCTTAGTTTTTATTCACGGCTTATTTGGGGATATGAATAATCTTGGGGTTATTGCCCGTGCATTTAGCGATAACTATAACATTTTACGTGTAGATTTACGCAACCACGGACAAAGTTTTCATTCAGAAACAATGAATTACGATGTCATGACTGATGATGTATGGCAACTTATCGATCACCTTAAATTAGATAAAGTAATCTTAATTGGTCATTCAATGGGCGGAAAAACGGCAATGAAAATGACCGCACTTCAACCACAGCGCGTGGAAAAATTGGTTGTCATTGATATTGCTCCAGTAGCAAATAGCAGTGCGGGACATGATGATGTGTTTCGTGGTTTGTTTGCAGTGAAAAAAGCTCAACCACAAACTCGTCAACAAGCTAAGCCTATTTTAGAAAGCGAAATTGCCGATCCTAGCGTGGTGCAGTTTATGTTGAAATCTTTTGAGCCGACTTCAAGCGAATATTTTCGTTTCAATTTAACCGCACTTTTTGAACATTATGCAGAGCTAATGGATTGGCAAGAGGTCTTCGCTAATACGCCTACACTCTTCATCAAAGGTGGGCTTTCATCTTATATTAAACCTGAATATACAGAAAGCATTCTAAAACAATTCCCGAATGCGACCTCTTTCACTATCAATGGTTGTGGGCACTGGGTTCATGCGGAAAAACCAGATTTTGTGATACGTGCAATTGATAGGTTTCTAAATAAGAATTAATCGTTTTAAATGAGAATTATTCTATTCAAATGAGAATTCATTTGTGGTATAGTTCGCACAAATTGTAGGGCTTTGCCCCTAATTTTTTTCTATTCACCTAATTTTATTTCAAAAGGAAAGAACAATGGCAGTTGTCGGTTTATTTTACGGTAGTGACACAGGTAATACAGAAAACATTGCAAAAATGATTCAAAAGCAATTAGGTAACGAACTCGTTGATATTCGTGACATTGCAAAAAGCTCGAAAGAAGATATCGAAGGTTATGATTTTTTACTTTTCGGTATTCCGACTTGGTATTACGGTGAAGCGCAAGCTGACTGGGATGATTTTTTTCCTACCTTAGAAGAAATTGATTTTACTGACAAGTTAGTCGGTATTTTTGGCTGTGGCGATCAGGAAGATTATGCTGATTATTTCTGTGATGCGATCGGTACAGTACGTGATATCGTTGAACCACGTGGCGCGATTATCGTGGGCAATTGGTCAACTGATGGTTACACCTTTGAAGCATCAAAAGCATTATTAGATGACGGAAACTTTATCGGTTTATGTATCGATGAAGATCGTCAACCAGAGCTCACAGCAGAACGTGTAGAGAAATGGACGAAACAAATCTACGATGAAATGTGTTTAGCAGAATTAGCTTAACCATCTCTATTTAGCAAATTAAGGGAACATTATGTCTGAAGAAAACATCAAATTACTCAAAAAAGCAGGGTTGAAAATCACCGAACCCCGGCTTACTATCCTTGCGTTAATGCAAGAACATAAAAACGAGCATTTCTCAGCTGAAGAAGTGTATAAAATCTTATTAGAACAAGGCAGTGATATTGGTCTTGCAACTGTATATCGCGTACTTAACCAATTTGATGAAGCGCATATCTTAATTCGTCATAATTTTGAAGGTAACAAGTCTGTTTTTGAACTTGCACCAACAGAACACCACGATCACATTATCTGTGAAGATTGCGGTAAAGTATTTGAGTTTACTGATAATATTATCGAACAGCGTCAAAAAGAAATCAGTGAACAACATGGCATCAAATTAAAAGCACATAGTTTATACCTCTACGGAAAATGTAGCGATATCAACAAATGTGATGAGAAGAAATAATTCTTTCTAAAAAAATAAAACCTTAGGTCAAAACCTAAGGTTTTTTATTATGCTAATCAAAAGTGCGGTCAAAATCGACCGCACTTTTTCCAATTTAAAAGAAAAAATTATTTTTTACCTAATTGTGGTAACACTGAATCTTTCCCAGCTGTTAAAAGACCAACTTGGGAGTAGATACTTAATTTTCCACGTGTATCTGCTACGTCTAAGTTACGCATAGTTAATTGGCCGATACGATCGATTGGATCAAATGGTGCATTTTCCACTTTTTCCATACTTAAACGTTCTGCTGCATAAGTTAAGTTTGGTGATTCAGTATTTAAGATTGAATAATCATTACCACGACGAAGTTCTAATGTCACTTCCCCTGTAATCGCACGAGCGACCCAACGTTGTGCTGTTTCACGTAACATTAACGCTTGTGGATCAAACCAACGTCCTTGATATAATAAACGACCTAAACGTAAACCATTGATACGATATTGTTCAATAGTATCTTCATTGTGAATACCGGTGACTAAACGCTCATAAGCAATATGGAATAATGCCATTCCCGGTGCTTCATAAATACCACGTGATTTTGCTTCGATAATACGGTTTTCAATTTGGTCTGACATGCCTAAACCATGACGACCACCAATACGATTTGCTTCTAAGAAAAGCTCCACCACGTTATCAAATGTTTTACCATTTAAGGCAACCGGCACACCTTCTTCAAAACGAACTGTCACCACTTCAGGTTTCACTTGAACATTTTCATCCCAGAATGCTACGCCCATAATTGGTTTTACAATTTTAATGCCTGTGCTTAATTCTTCTAAGTCTTTCGCTTCGTGTGTCGCACCTAACATATTAGAGTCAGTTGAATAGGCTTTTTCTACCGACATTTTGTAGTCAAAACCATTTTCGATTAAGAATTTTGACATTTCAAAACGACCACCCAACTCATCGATGAATTGTTGATCTAACCATGGTTTGTAAATTTTTAAATTTGGGTTGGTTAATAAACCATAACGATAAAAACGCTCAATATCATTACCTTTAAAAGTTGAACCATCACCCCAAATATTGACATCATCTTCTTTCATTGCTGCAACAAGCATCGTACCCGTTACCGCTCGACCAAGTGGTGTGGTGTTGAAATAGGTTGCTCCACCAGTCGAAATATGGAATGCACCACATTGAATAGCCGCAATCCCTTCATGGGCTAATTGCGCACGACAATCCACTAAACGCGCATTTTCCGCACCATATTCCATCGCTTTTTTGGGAATGGTATTGTAATCATCTTCATCGGGTTGACCTAAGTTTGCTGTATAAGCATAAGGTACTGCACCTTTTTGACGCATCCAAAGTAATGCCGCGCTAGTATCGAGCCCGCCTGAAAAAGCGATACCAACTTTTTGACCTTTAGGTAAATGTTGCAGAATCGTATTTGACATATTTTATTTCCTTCATTGTGGTTATGGTGAGTTAGTCTTTAAAAAGTGCGGTCAAAAATCACTGCGCTTTTCTAACATATCATCGGGATTTGGATAACGATAAGCGAAGCCTAAATCTCGACAAATTTTATCTGCCATAATGATTCGTTTCGGATCCGAATCACTACATTCGAATTGCGGTATGGATAAATCATAAAATACCGCTGCTTTTGTGTAATATTCTGCTCGAGTAGGATGAACTGGTGCGCAAAGATGGTAAACTCGTAATCCATTTGGATTCATGAGTAAGGCTGTAATAGCTTGAATGCAATCCTCAAGATGCACCAAATTAACAGGCGAATTACCCTGCTTTAAATTGTGTTTCCCAGCTAAGAATTTAACCGGATGGCGTTGTTTACCAATTAATCCTGCAAGCCGAAGAATATCGCAATGAGATATTTCTGATTGGAACAAGCACTGCTCGGCTTGTATCAGTGTTTTACCAATTTCTGTTTCAGCTGAAAGTTGAGAACTTTCATCAAATTGCTCCGAGATATCAGGAAAAACAGACGTTGAACTGGTAAAAATCAAGTGCTGTACACCTTGTTTCTTTGCTTGATTAGCTAAAAAAGCAAGATGTTCACAATATTGTTGAGAAAAAAAACGGCTAGGTGGTAAGGTGATAATGAGTGCATCCACATCAAAAAGAGATTGAATATTATCAGGCAAACTATTCATTTTTTCTGAAAAAGAAAAAGGATAAGCTTCAATACCTAACCGATGCAATCGTTGAGCATCCGCTAAGGATTGTTTTGAGCCTTTTACACGCCAACTGAGTTTTTTTAAGTGTTGCGCCAGCGGTAAACCTAACCAACCTAAACCAACTATCGCAACAGATTTCGTTTTCTTTTATTCACAAATTTTATCCGCAAAAATCCCTGCTATTCTAAAGTATAGCAGGGAGATTGTTAATGTTATTTTGTTAATAAATCCAACGCCTCTTGGTATTTAGCAACTGTTTTTTCAATCACTTCTTTTGGTACTTTAGGCGCTGGCGGTTGTTTATTCCAACCACTTTGCTCTAACCAATCTCTTACAAATTGCTTATCAAACGAGGGCGGATTTGTTCCTTCTTTATAAGTGTCAACTGACCAAAAACGACTAGAATCTGGTGTTAATACCTCATCCATTAAAGTGAGTGTGCCATTTTCATCTAAACCGAATTCAAATTTAGTATCACAAATAATAATCCCTTTAGTCAGCGCATATTTGGCAGCCTCAGTATAAAGCGCTATCGCTTTTTCTCTCACTTGTGCCGCCAATTCTACTCCAATAGCTTTTTCACATTCTTCATAGCTAATATTGATATCGTGATTGCCCACTTCTTCTTTACTTGAGGGTGTAAAAATCGGCTCTGGTAATTTACTTGCCTCAACTAATCCTTCTGGCAATTTCAAACCACAAATGGTACCCGTTTGCTTATAATCTTTTAGCCCGCTACCTGTTAAATAACCACGCACGATAGACTCAATTTTAATTGGTTTCAAACGCTTACATACCACTGCACGATCTTTCACTAAATCAGCTTCTTCTTTTGGTAACACATCATAAACTGAATCGCCAGTAAAATGATTCGGCATAATATGGGCTAACTTATTGAACCAGAAATTGGAAATTTGAGTCAGAATTTCACCTTTGCGTGGAATAGGATCATCTAAAATCACATCAAATGCAGACAAACGGTCACTGGCTACCATTAACATCCGTTTATCATCGATCTCATAAAGATCACGCACTTTTCCCGAATAGATTTTTTTTAGACTAAGTTGTGTCATTGTTTGCACCTTTTATTATAAGAATAAAAAATCGGCACGTATTATACCGCACTTCTTGCGCAAACGTTTGCTTTTTTTTATCAAAAATTTTTAAAGAAAAGAAATGACAGAGTCATACGCCTAAATAAGCTATAGATAACAAAAGAAAAACAATTTAATTTGAGCTCAATCTGAAAATCAGCGACAATACAGCATTATTTAAAACAGAAGAAACAAGACAAATGAGTTATCCATTAGAAGAAGTGAATAAACGTCGCACATTTGCGATTATTTCCCACCCTGACGCGGGTAAAACCACCATCACCGAAAAGGTATTGTTATACGGCAATGCCATTCAAAAAGCAGGCTCAGTAAAAGGTAAAGGCTCTGCACAGCATGCAAAATCTGACTGGATGGAAATGGAAAAACAACGTGGTATTTCCATTACCACTTCCGTGATGCAATTCCCTTACAATGAATGCTTAGTGAATTTATTGGATACACCGGGACATGAAGATTTCTCGGAAGACACCTACCGCACTTTAACGGCCGTGGATAGCTGCTTGATGGTTATCGACTCAGCAAAAGGGGTTGAAGAACGAACCATTAAATTAATGGAAGTGACCCGTTTACGCGATACACCAATTATCACTTTCATGAATAAACTTGACCGTGATATTCGCGATCCGATGGAATTATTAGATGAAGTGGAAAGCGTATTAAAAATCCATTGTGCACCGATTACTTGGCCGATTGGTTGCGGTAAATTGTTTAAAGGAGTTTATCATTTATATAAAGATGAAACCTATCTTTATCAAAGTGGCCAAGGCTCTACTATTCAAGAAGTACGTATTGTGAAAGGCTTAAATAGCCCTGAATTAGACGCAGCCGTAGGTGATGACTTAGCCCAACAATTGCGTGATGAATTAGAGCTTGTAAAAGGTGCAAGTAATGAATTTGATTTGGATTTATTCCTAAGTGGTGAATTAACACCAGTCTTTTTCGGTACGGCATTAGGTAACTTCGGTGTAGATCATTTCTTAGATGGTTTAACCGAATGGGCACCTGCACCACAAGCTCGTCAAGCAGATACCCGCAAGGTTTCAGCAGAAGAAGAAAAATTCACTGGTTTCGTGTTTAAAATCCAAGCCAATATGGATCCAAAACACCGCGACCGTGTGGCTTTCCTACGCGTAGTTTCTGGCAAATATGAAAAAGGGATGAAACTTAAACACGTGCGTATTGGTAAAGATGTGGTTATTTCCGATGCGCTCACCTTTATGGCAGGAGATCGTACTCATGCTGATGAAGCCTATGCTGGCGATATTATCGGCTTGCACAATCACGGTACAATTCAAATTGGCGATACCTTCACACAAGGTGAAGATCTCAAATTTACCGGTATTCCAAACTTTGCCCCAGAATTATTCCGTCGTATTCGTTTGAAAGATCCTCTCAAGCAAAAACAATTGTTAAAAGGCTTAGTACAACTTTCTGAAGAAGGTGCAGTGCAAGTTTTCCGTCCATTAAGCAATAATGATTTGATTGTTGGCGCGGTCGGTGTGCTACAGTTTGATGTGGTCGTTTCTCGTTTGAAATCAGAATATAACGTTGAAGCTATTTACGAAACGGTCAACGTCGCAACGGCTCGTTGGGTAGAATGTGCGGATAACAAAAAATTTGAAGAGTTCAAACGCAAAAATGAGCAAAACCTAGCATTAGATGGTGGGGATAATCTTACTTACATTGCACCAACCATGGTGAACTTAAATCTTGCACAAGAACGTTATCCTGACGTCACCTTCTTTAAAACAAGAGAACATTAATTGTCATCCTAAGTGCGATCAAAATTTATAGTAATTTTGTACCGCACTTTATGAGAAATAAAATGAAAAAACGACACTTCATCTGTATCGTTCTTATACTAGTTGTTGCATTCAGCTGGCGATGGCGTAATGTTTGTCGAGATATGGAATATTCGATGAACTCGACTAATCATTGTGTAAACCACAGTTTTCCAGAATTCAAGCGTAATATTTCTGTTTGTGCAGGTTTCATTCCTAATGGATTTTCACTTAATTTGGGTTATCGTGCCACAGTTTTTGTGTTTGATCTTAATAAGAATTTGCTTGGCTTTTACGATCTTGTCGAAGAATACATGGATGGAATAGGAGATAAGTCTGGTCCATACGTCGATGAAGATACTTTTGATCTTGGTTTACTTGGGCAAGATAGTGAATTTGATACGACACCATGGTTTCATCGCCGATTAGAAGCAAAACTTATCGAGAGAATGTGTAAATAATATTTTAAACAAAAATGAAATAAACAAAGTGCGGTTAAACTTAATCGCATTTTTTTATACAAAAGAAATTGAAAAATAAGATGGCTGGGGTACTAGGATTCGAACCTAGGGATGCCGAGATCAAAACCCGGTGCCTTACCGCTTGGCGATACCCCAACTACTATTTGACTGCAAGCTGATAAATGGTGCGGGACGAGGGACTTGAACCCACACACCTCTCGGCGCCAGAACCTAAATCTGGTGCGTCTACCAATTTCGCCAGTCCCGCAAACTTGGTGGCTACAGCGAGATTCGAACTTGCGACCCCAACATTATGAGTGTTGTGCTCTAACCAACTGAGCTATGTAGCCATCATTTGCTTTACCTTATCGGCTTTGCGGGGCGTATTATCCTGATTTGACCTATTCTCGTCAATCATTTTTTTGCAAAAAACGGATTTTTTGATTTAGTTGATTATAAATAAAACGCTTTTGCTATTTTTTGTTCACATCAAGAACGGAGATCATTCCAACAAAACGCTTCCAATGCAAGGTGTTAAATTGCCCTGGAATGTACCAATTAGATATTGTTCCATCAAGATATAAGGCCTCATGACAACCTATTTTCAGTAAACCTTGGCTTAAGGTATAAAGGTTAGGTTCACCTTTTATCGTCATCAAGAAAAGTAATTCATTTTGCTTCGTCAAACACACTGCATTACGTTTATGATAGCTTTCTAGGCTTGCTCGAAATTGTGAATTCATTTTCCCATGAATAATTAACATCGGGCCTGATTGCAACGCAAAGTCTGGCTTGAGTTTGCTTTTCTGATACGCGGCGGTTGTTAAAATGTAGGGTTTATTTCCAGCAATGGCGAATACCCCATTAGGCTGCACATGGAAATTACCTTTGCCTGCTTTTGTATTTAACGCATTGAGCTCTTTTCCTTGCTCAATCCATAACCCTGCAGGCACATTATTCATGCTATAAATGCCTGCATTCATGACCATTTTCACGTTATAGCTATCTTCTAAGGCATTTTTGAGGCGCGTTAAACTTTGATAATCGTTACCTTCAGCATCTTTCCAATGTAGCTGCACTTCTTCAGGTTTAGCTTGGAAAATCCCGTAAGTAATATTGCCATCATTAAAGGTTCGATATTCAGCTAGGGCTGATACACTCATCAGTAGCGATGAGCTACCTAAAAGTGCGGTCAAAAATCTAATCGTTTTTTTCATTTAAAGGATGGGTTAAATGCAAAGCATTGGAAAAGGCGTGCAAGCCTTCCGCATTACCGGATTTCATCATGGCTTGCATGGTTTGGGTTGGTGCATGAATGAGTTTATTCATTAATTTATAACTCAATTCTTGCAGAATTTTTTCAGCATTCTCACCTTGTTGAATTTGGTGTAAGGCTTTTTCGAGTAATTCTTGGCGAGTATTCTCCGCCTCATTACGATAATGACGAATCAAATTGGAGAACTGATGAACCTTCAACCACTCGAAGAAATCCGTGCATTCTTGTGTAATGATGTCTTGCGCTTGCTCTGATGCTTGCTCACGTTGAGAAAGATTGCGTTGAATAATATCTTGTAAATCATCTACGGTGTAATGATACACACTTTCTAATTCCGAGACGTTTTCATCAATATCACGTGGCACCGCAATATCCACCATCAAAGTCGGTTTAAATTGGCGTGCTTTTTCCGCAATTTCAGCCATTGCTTTGGTGATTAAAACATTCGGACTACCTGTTGAGCTGATGACAATATCCGCTTGATTTAACGGTGTTTGCAACTCATCGAGAGAATATACTTCAATCGGCGTATTGGAGGCTAAAGTCTCTACCAACTGTTCAGCGCGAGATAAAGTGCGGTTAGCAATCATCAATTTTTTTACACCGTGGCGTAATAAATGACGGCTTACCAATTCAATGGTTTCCCCTGCCCCAACAAGCAAAATTTGTAATTCACGTAAAGATTCAAAAATCTGACGCGCCAAGCTACAAGCTGCATAAGCCACCGATACAGCGCTTTCACCAATATTGGTTTCAGTGCGTACACGTTTTGCTGTAGCAAAGGTTTTTTGGAACAAACGAGAAAGCGTGCTTGAAAGCGGAATATTCGCCGCTTGATAATAATCTTCACTGATTTGGAACGCTTGTTTCACCTGTCCTAAAATTTGCGGCTCACCCAAAATTAATGAATCCAAACCACAGGCCACGCGCATTAAATGATTCGCTGCTTGTTGATTTTGATGTGTGTAAATACTTTTATTTAATTCATCTACAGAAAGTTGATGAATGTTAGCAAACCAATTTGTACAGTTCGTTTGCCATTGCTTACACTCTTGGGGTGAAATTTGACGATGATGAAGATAAATCTCTGTACGGTTACAGGTAGAAAGAATAACCGCACTCTCTGCCAAATCTTGTTGGTGAATTTGTTGTAAGGCAAGCTGCCGCTTTTCTTCAGAAAAAGCGACTTTCTCACGAACAGCAACAGAAGCTGTTTTATGATTAATGCCTAGAACAAGAAGTGTCATAAAAACCTAATAAAAACAACCGCACTTTTATGAATATGCAGCTTAAGTAGAAAGTAAAAGTTTTGCTATTTTAATGAATTGTTGAGAATTGAGCAAATTTCAAGAGAAAAAACTCAAACAAATAACTAAAACGAGTTAAAACTTATCTTTAGCTAAACGCCATCTTGTAAATTCGTCTAAATTTTTTGCTTGTAGAAACGGGTTAATTTGTTTCTCTAATCCAATTGTTGTTGGCAAACTCGGTTTACCCTCCGCACGATAACGTTCCACCAAAACACGTTGATTTTCAACTGCACTTTTATCCGCCAATATGGTTTCCGCAAAAGCTAAATTACCCAGCGTATATTCATGAGCCGGGCAAACCACGGTTTCATCTGGTAATTGGTTAAAACGCTGCATAGATTCAAACATTTGAGCAAAATTTCCCGTGAACACGCGTCCACAACCACCAGAAAATAACGCATCGCCGCAAAATAGATGCCCATCCACCAAATAGCTGACATGTCCAGTCGTATGACCACCACTTGGCAAAACTTCAATATGATAATGTGCCGTATTAATCACACCACTATCCATAATGTTGGTTGCCCCTTTATTTGCACATTCTGTTGGACCGAAAACAGGCACATTAGGATAATATTGCTTAAACTCCGCGACACCTTGCACATGATCATCGTGATTATGGGTTAATAACACCGCTTCTACGTCTAACTTATTGGATTCCAAATACGGAATTAAACGGGTTATTTCTGGGATATCGATCACAATTACGGGGAAATTTTCTCGTCTATAAAGCCAAATATAGTTATCATTGAGTGCAGGAATAGGAACTAGCATAAATTACCTTATGAAAATAGGATTAACATTGAATTGGAAAGCCAAATGGCACAAACCACTTCTTTCACCTAGAAGTTGGCAAGCGTTACCACAAGGTGAAGCCTATTGTAACGTATTAACACATTATTTTGCCCAATGGACGCCAAAAATTTTAGGCTATCAAATTCTGAAAGTCGGTGCCTTAAGTGGCGAAATTGCCTTTGAATTGCCTTTACGCCATCAAATTGTGTTAGCTGAAAAAACAGCGCATTTTCCTACCGCACTTTTAAATGAAAGTGATAGCTTGCTCCAAGCATCGCCATTAACCTTGCCTTTTATTGAAAAAGAAATGGATGCCTGCTTATTGGCAAACACCTTAAATTTTGCGCAAGATCCTCATCAAATATTGCGTGAAGCACATCGTGTTTTAAAGGATGACGGCTGGATGTTCATCACATTATTTAATCCGATGAGTCCCTTACTTTTCAAATCCAAATTAGGTGAGTTTAAATTCCGACAATATGCCACTTGGCGAGTCATTGACTGGTTATCGTTATTAAACTTTGATGTGATTGCAGAAGAAAGGCTATCCATAAAACAAGAAAAGAGCTCGCTCTGCTCTCCGCTCACGGTGATCATTGCCCAAAAACGAACTTATCCCTTAACACTGAATCCTGAGAAAGTGCGATCAAAAATGCCGGCATTTTTAGAGCCGGCAGATGCATTTAAAGAAATCAGAACAGAATGATTATTCTGTCACTTCTTTGATTACTGTAGAAGATGCATTATTCATTACAGACTCAACGCCTTTTTCTGCTGCAGCTTGAGAAGAATAATATTGGCTACGGCCAATTTCTTGGTGGTTAGCCGCTTTTAAAATGAAGTAAGGTTTGTCATTTTTCGCTACGCGATATTCAAAGTTTTTCGCATCCACACCATTTTTTTGCACTGAAGCAATACCGTTTTCAGCTGATGCTTTTGTTTTATAAAGTTCGCTGGTTAAAATAACTTGTCCGTTTGCTGCTTTTAAGTTGAACATAAATTGTCCGTCTTTAGCCACTTTTAATTCATAAAATCCTTGAGCCATAATGTCTCCCAATTGATTGATTTGTTTATAATTTTACCTACACAGAAATTGCCTTTCTGCGCCAAGCTAATTTACCCTTAAAAATCAAGGAAAACAAGAGCTAAAGCGTATAAATTTTATGCTTGATCAGCCCATTAAACTCCCCTATGATGCGAGAACTTTTTATAACAGGAACAATTATGACCGAACAAACATTTATTCTCGGCAAAGATGCCGCACTTGAAGACAGTATTTCAAAATTTCAACAAAAATTGACCGCACTTGGTTTCAATATCGAAGAAGCCTCTTGGCTTAATCCTGTGCCAAATGTCTGGTCTGTACATATTCGTGATAAAGATTGCCCACAATGTTTCTCTAACGGTAAAGGCGCGAGCAAAAAAGCTGCGTTAGCATCTGCATTAGGTGAATATTTCGAACGTCTTTCCACCAACTATTTCTTTGCCGATTTCTATTTAGGGCAAGAGATTGCCAATAGCGATTTCGTCCATTATCCCACTGAAAAATGGTTTCCTATTGAAGATGAAGCCCTTTTACCACTAGGGATTTTAGATGATTACTTATGGGATTATTTCGATCCAAATCAAGAACTAACCCCAGAATTGCTTGTGGATCTGCAATCTGGTAATTACGATCGCGGTATTGTCGCGATGCCTTATGTGCGTCAATCCGATCAAGAAACCGTCTATATTCCACAAAGTATCATTGCGAATTTGTATGTGTCTAACGGAATGTCTGCCGGTAACACAAAAAATGAAGCACGAGTGCAAGGGCTTTCAGAAGTTTTTGAACGTTACGTAAAAAATCGCATTATTGCAGAAGCAATCAGTCTTCCTGAAATTCCAAAATCCGTGATGGATCGCTATCCATCTATTCAAGCCTCTATTGAAAAATTAGAGGAAGAAGGCTTCCCTATTTATGCCTTTGATGCGTCACTAGGCGGCAAATATCCTGTCATTTGCGTGGTATTACTCAACCCAAATAATGGCACGTGCTTTGCCTCTTTTGGTGCACATCCAAACTTCCAAGTGGCATTAGAGCGTACCGTAACGGAGCTTTTACAAGGTCGCAGCTTAAAAGATCTCGATGTATTCTCTCCTCCATCATTCAATAATGATGATGTGGCGGAGCATGCTAACCTTGAAACACACTTTATTGATTCTAGCGGTTTAATTTCTTGGGATTTATTTAAAAATACGCCAGATTATGAATTTGTAGATTGGGATTTCTCAGGTTCAACGCAAGAAGAATATGAAAACTTGATGACAATCTTTAATGCAGAGGAAAAAGAAGTCTATATCATGGATTACAACCATTTAGACGTTTACGCTTGTCGCATCATCGTACCTGGCATGTCTGATATCTATCCTGCTGATGATCTCATTTATGCCAATAATAATATGGGTATGGACTGGCGTGAGATCTTATTGGATCTACCGCACCATCATCATGATGCTGAGACTTATGAAGAATTATTAGCAGAATTAGATGAGCAAGATATTGATGATGCCACACGTGTTCGCGAATTTATCGGTATCGTTGCACCAAAAGCAAGCGGTTGGACAACATTACGTGTTGGTGAACTTAAATCCATGCTTTACTTAGCATTAGGTGAATTAGAATTAGCCTTAGATTGGGCAAACTGGACGATGAATATGAACAGCTCTGTGTTTACGCCTGAGCGTGTGAATTACTATCGTGCCTTAATCAGCATTATTGAATTACATTTAGACAATACTCGCGATCCACAACAATATCGCTCTGTATTTGAAAGAATGTATGGCAAAGAAGCCGTTCAACAAGCTTGGGCGGCAGTGGCAGAAAAAGGTAACCCGTTCTATAACTTGCCAGCCAGCGATGAAACGCTTGAAAACTTCAAAGAACACCAAGCTTTACTTGGTGCTTATGCGAAATTACAAAAAGCCAAACGAGAAAATTGGAAATAGACGATTTTCTCTCAATCATAAGGCGGACTTAATGTCTGCCTTATTTATTTCCGCATTAAAAAAACGCTTTAAAATCAACCGCACTTTTCACACAAAAACGCTTAAATTTATGCTATAATCCGTCACAATTTTTTGATCAAAAAAGGAATAAAAATGACGGATTCAATCCATTCCTCTATTACCCCAGTCAATATTGAAGAAGAACTCAAATCTTCTTACCTTGACTACGCCATGTCGGTGATTGTTGGGCGTGCTTTGCCCGACGTACGTGACGGTTTAAAACCCGTACATCGACGTGTGCTTTTCTCCATGGATCAATCTGGCATCACTGCCGGCAAAAAATACGTAAAATCTGCCCGTGTGGTAGGTGATGTAATCGGTAAATATCACCCGCACGGTGATTTTGCGGTGTACTACACCATTGTGCGTATGGCACAGCCGTTCTCATTGCGCTACATGTTGGTAGATGGGCAAGGTAACTTCGGTTCAATCGACGGTGACGCACCAGCGGCAATGCGTTATACCGAAGTCCGTATGCAAAAAATCACCCAAGCGTTATTAACTGACTTGGATAAAGAAACCGTGAATTTCTCGCCTAACTACGATGGCGAATTAATGATTCCGGATGTATTACCAACCCGTATTCCTGCACTTTTAGCAAACGGCTCTTCTGGTATTGCGGTGGGGATGGCAACCAATATTCCTCCACACAACTTAAATGAAGTTTTAGATGGCTGCTTGGCTTATATTGATAACGAAAACATCACCATTGATGAATTAATGCAATATATCCCGGGCCCAGACTTCCCGACAGCGGCATTAATTAATGGCCGTAAAGGGATTGAAGAAGCTTATCGCACCGGTCGCGGCAAAGTGTATGTTCGCGCTCGCGCTAGCGTAGAAACCACAGATAAAGGCAAAGAGCAAATTATTGTGACTGAATTGCCTTATCAGGTGAACAAAGCCAAGTTAGTGGAAAAAATTGCTGAGCTTATCAAAGATAAAAAAATCGAAGGCATCAGCAATATTATCGACCTTTCTAACAAAGAAGGGATCCGCATTGAAATCGATATCAAACGTGATGCCGTAGGTGAAGTGGTATTAAATCACCTTTATGCTCTTACCCAAATGCAGGTGACCTTCGGGATCAACATGGTGGCCTTGGATCACGGTCAACCACGTTTATTCAACTTAAAACAAATCATTGAAGCCTTTGTGATGCACCGTCGCGAGGTGGTAATTCGCCGTTCTTTATTTGAATTGCGTAAAGCCCGCGAGCGTACCCATATTTTAGAAGGTTTAGCGGTTGCAACATCAAACATCGATGAAATCATCGACATCATACGTCAATCGAAAGAGCGTAAAGAAGCGGCAGAAAAATTAATTTCTCGTCCTTGGAAACTCAACAGTGAGATCTTAGGCTTACTTGATGCAGCGGCTCGTCCAGCTGAATTAGCCGCTGAATTTGGTATTAAAGGTTCTAATTACTACCTTTCTCCAGAACAAGTTGATGCAATCTTAGAACTTCGCTTACACCGTTTAACCGGCCTTGCTACCGAAGAAGTCATCAATGAATACAAAGAGTTATTGGTTAAAATTGCAGAACTTCTCCACATCATCAACAGCCCTGAACGCTTGATGGAAGTTATTCGTGAAGAACTTGAACAAGTACGTGCACAATTCGCCGATGAACGTCGTACCGAAATTACTGCCGCTTCCGGTGATATTGATTTAGAAGATTTAATCGCCCAAGAAGATGTGGTTGTAACCCTTTCTCACGAAGGTTATGTGAAATATCAACCGCTTACCGACTACGAAGCACAACGTCGTGGCGGTAAAGGTAAATCTGCAACGAAGATGAAAGATGAAGACTTCATCGAAAAACTCTTAGTGGCGAATACTCACGATACAATTCTCTGTTTCTCGAGCCGTGGTCGCTTATATTGGTTGAAAGTATATCAATTACCACAAGCGAGCCGTGGTGCGCGTGGTCGTCCAATTGTAAATATTCTACCGCTACAAGAAAATGAGCGTATCACCGCAATCCTGCCAATCTCTGCTTATGAAGAAGATAAATTCGTCATCATGGCAACCGCTGGTGGTATTGTTAAGAAAATTGCGCTAACCGAATTTAGCCGTCCACGTTCAAGCGGTATCATCGCCTTGAACTTACGTGATGAAGATGAATTAATCGGTGTAGATATCACTGACGGTTCTAACGAAATCATGTTGTTCTCATCTCAAGGTCGCGTAGTGCGTTTCGCTGAAAGCGCAGTCCGTGCAATGGGTCGTTTAGCAACAGGTGTACGCGGTATTAAACTTGCCCTCACTAATGATATCGCTGACGATGAAAGTGCGGTCGAAATTGAAGAGGTTTCGGACGATAATGCAGAAGAAACACTCGATCTCAACATCGATAAAGTGGTTTCCTTAGTTGTACCGAAAAATGATGGTGCAATTCTTACCGCGACGCAAAACGGTTATGGTAAACGCACGCAATTAAGCGAGTACCCAACCAAATCGCGTAATACCAAAGGGGTGATTTCGATTAAAGTGAGCGAACGTAACGGTAAAGTCGTTGCCGCGACACAAGTAGAAGAAACCGACCAAATTATGCTTATTACCGATGCAGGTACCTTAGTGCGTACTCGTGTAAGTGAAGTAAGCATCGTTGGCCGTAACACCCAAGGGGTTCGTTTGATTCGTACTGCTGAAGATGAGCACGTTGTTAGCCTTGAACGTGTTTGTGATATGGATGATGAAGACGAAGGCACTGAAGATGTGACTTCTGAAGAATAATTGATCTTCCATTAAATAAAAGCCCCGCGTTTTGATTCGCGGGGCTTTTTTATTGTTATCTAAAAATCTCTTTTAGAGATCTATTCTATTGATGAAAACTACTCGCCTTCTTCTAATTCATCAGTCATTGCCGCTAGAATTTCACGGGTTAAATATGCCAATGAGCGATAGAAAGGAAGCGTTGCATAAGTTTCCACTTGGGTTAAGAATTTCGCTGCACAAGGTAATAAGAAATCACCGAATAAATCTTGTTGAGCAGATAGCGATTCCGTGTTGTCTTCTAACCAAGAAGCCGTAAGCAATAACAAGGCAAAATGATCGACATTCTCTGCTTCAGGCACATTACGGGCATGACGAAAATCCATAAAACGTTGCACATCCATATCATAACTTGAAATAGCCGTTGGTACGTTACCATTTGGACCAAACAATTTTTGATATTCTTGATCAAGCAACGTTAAATCAATTTTCATTTGTAAATTATCAATGGCTGCTTCGCTTTCTTTATCCGTAGAAAGTGCCCACACTTGACTTAAACCTTGTTGCTGCAGCCAATCAAATACCCCACTCAAAATTGGATCCGTAGGGCTGCGATAAAATAAATTGCCAAATAGGCGGCTTATTAAAGAAAAATTATTTACTTGAGTTTCTGACATCTGTTGCTTTCCTATGATTGTGCTCAAGATTGAGCTAAAAGTGCGGTCAATTTTGCCGTTGTTTTTTCGGCGGCTTCGTCAAGCATAGCTTGGCGAGCAGCATCATCGATAATATGAATATCCCCAAACAGGGTGTAATCCACATTCTCGATACCGCAATAATTAAATAAACCATTGATCAAACAATGATTGAGAGATTTATCCACGCCGTATTCTTGATATTTTGCTACGCTACTCCCTATGGTAATAAATTGTTGCATTGCTTTACCTTGAAGCAGACCTTTGGACTCGCCATTTTCTGTTTTATAAGCAAAACCATGACTTAATACACGATCCAAATAGCCTTTTAGCATCGCTGGAAAACCCATCCACCATAAAGGATAAACCATCGTAATCAAATCTGCTTGGCGAATAAACTCATGCTCTTGCTGAATTTCTGAAGGAATAATCCCTTTATTGGCCGATTGTAATTCTTCAAAGGAAATAATCGGATTAAATTCCATGGTGTAAAGATCGCGCAAATGGGTTTCAACACCAAGTTGTTGGCTTGCTTTTACAACGCGATCTACGATGGCTCGACCAAAACTTTTTTGGCTATTGGGATGTACAAAAATAATTAAATGATTCATTCCGTTACCTTTTTCACTAACAGTGTGATGCCATCAACGCGTTCTACTACCACAAGATCGTTCACTGTTAAATGCTCGCCTTGAATACGCCATGTGGTATCGCCAAAGGCACCACGACCAATCCCGTTAGAACCAATTTCTAATACCGTGCCTTTTTTACCTAACAAAGTATGATCTCGTTGATTTAAGGTTGTACGTGATTGGTCCTGATTATCTTTTCTATGTTGATATTTCCACCAAAGCAGCGAGAGAATAATCGCTAAAATCGCATAAAAAACGGCTAACACGGTTAAGGATAAACCCGGCACCAATGCCATCACGCCTGCTGTCGCAATCGCTGCTAAGCCCCACCACAATAAAAATACGCCAGGTACGAGGGTTTCAGCGATTAATAATACAAAACCTAATACTAACCAATGCCACACCGACCAAGTTGTTAACCAATCTGCCATATCAACTCCTTGAGAGAAAAAGTGCGGTCATTTTTAACCGCACTTTAAGAAATTATGCTTTTTTGTCGCCTTTTAACAGTTCGGCAATGCCCGCTACCGAGCCGATTAAATTACCGGCTTCAAGCGGCATCATGACCACTTTGCTGTTCGGTGAACCACCGATTTGTTTTAAGGCTTCGGTGTATTTTTGTGCGATAAAGTAATTGATCGCTTTGGTATCACCGCTGGCAATCGCTTCTGACACCATTTGAGTTGCTTTCGCTTCCGCTTCTGCTGCACGTTCACGCGCTTCTGCTTGTAAGAAGGCTTCTTGACGTTCCCCTTCTGCTTTCAGAATACGGGCTTGTTTTTCCCCTTCTGCGCGTAAAATTTCCGCCTGACGAATACCTTCCGCTTCCAACACTTCCGCTCGTTTATTACGTTCAGCTTTCATTTGCGCATTCATGGAATCAATCAATTCACGTGGTGGACGCACATCGCGAATTTCAATACGGGTGACTTTAATCCCCCAAGGATTAGTCGCTTCATCCACAATTGCCAATAAACGACCATTAATGGAATCACGTTGAGAAAGCATTTCATCCAATTCCATCGAGCCTAATACAGTACGAATGTTGGTCATGGTTAAATTGATAATTGCTTGTTCCAAATGATTTACTTCATAAGCGGCACTACGAGCATCAATCACCTGTACGAAACAAACCGCATCAATGGATACGTTCGCGTTATCCTTAGAAATAACTTCTTGTGAGGGAATATCTAATACCTGTTCCATCATATTGATCTTACGACCAACACGATCCACAAACGGCACCACAAAGTTCAAGCCTGGCATTAAGGTGTGGGTATAACGCCCAAAACGCTCAATCGTCCAGTTATAACCTTGCGGTACGGTTTTGAGTGCTGAAAATAGCACCACAACAACTAATACAATAAAGACGATTGCGGCAATAGATAAGCCTTCCATAGGTTGCTCCTTAATGATGAAGAAATATAGGAAAAGTCTATCAAATTAGACCGCACTTTGTATATAAATATATTTATCGTTTTCTCTTATAAATTCAAAAAGATGCGTAATGCAATTCGGGGCATCTAAATCTTGATGAGAGACAAATAAAAGTTGGGTTTTACTATTATTGACCAGTTGCTCAATAAAATGTTTTACGAGCTTGCGATTTAATCCATCAAGCCCTTGAAAAGGCTCATCTAAAATTAAAACAGGCGGATGTTTCACCATCGCTCGTGTGATTAAAAGCAAACGTTGCTGCCCCCAAGAAAGTGAACGAAATGACGTTTTTGCTAAATGAGTCAGATTTAAACGAGCTAACCACTGCATGGCTTTCAAACGAATTGCCTCTGGTACTTGTTGATAAATCCCTATACTGTCAAAAAAGCCCGAAATAATGACATCTAGCACGGAACAATTCACACGATAATCTAAATGCAGTTGGCTACTTACGTAACCAATTTTTTGTTTAATATCCCAAATCGTTTCACCTGAGCCTCGTTGTTTACCAAAGATCACCACATGATTCGAAAATGCCTGAGGATGATCGCCTGTAATCAAAGAAAGTAAGGTTGATTTTCCTGCACCATTTGGTCCTTTAATCCACCAATTTTCATGAGGTTGAACAACCCAGTTTAAATGATCCAAAATGACTTTATCGCCATACTGGACCGTGACATTTTTAAGCTCAAAGTGCGCTTGGTTTTCAGGTAGTTTTAGTAATGGTGAGGCTGGTTCAGGCAAAGCCACATCAACAGATTGCTCTGCATAAACTAATTGTTGATAAATACTTTGTTGCTCAATGGATTGGCGTTCACCTTCTAATATTAACTCTAAATTTTCCAACATGGCTAAATGAGTGGACTGTTCTGGAATATCCGCTAGACGATTAACAATTAGAACAATTGCACACTCTTTTTTCAGTTCGTTCAGCATCGCCATCCAATCTTGCACAGATTGCTGATCTAGTCCTTCAAAAGGTTCATCTAAAATTAATAGGTCGGGCTTTTGTAATAACGCTTGTGCCAATAATACTTTACGTGTTTCGCCAGTGGAAAGTTTGATAAAGAAACGATCTAAGAGATAAGTAATCCCTAATTTTTCTGCAATCTCTTCGCAAAAATCTAGCGATGAACTGCCATTTAAGATCATTTCCCTTGCGGTTTTACCAAAAAAATCTGGATCGGTATCATCATTATTTAAATTCTTTAATGTCGCTTCAAGAATTTCTCGCTGTTTTTCAAAAGAGAAAGATTGAACACGTTTGAAAGTATTACGATACTCCCCTTCCTGCAAAGACAATTCATTTTGCAAAGCTAAAGCAAACGCTGATTTTCCACTCCCATTACTGCCTACCACAACCCAATATTGTCGTGGATCAATCGCAAAGTGCGGTAAGTTTAAGGTCTGTTTTTGATGAAGCTCAAATTTTGCCTGCTGAATTAAAAGTGTCATTCTCTTTCCTTTAAAAACAAAAGGCGAGCAATTTGCCCGCCTTGTCAGATTCATTTAATTAGCCGTTTTTACGCTCTTCTTCCATACATACTGCCGCAGTAAATAATACATCAGTTGAAGAGTTTAGCGCGGTTTCTGTTGAGTCTTGTAAGATACCAATCACAAAACCTACACCGATCATTTGTGCCGCGATGTCATCACTGATACCGAATAAGCTACAAGCTAATGGAATTAATAACAATGAACCACCAGCCACACCAGAAGCACCACATGCACAAAGCGCTGCAACAATACTTAATAATACAGCACTTACAAAAGATACTTCCATACCTAATGTATGAACAGCCGCTAACGTTAATACAGTAATAGTAATCGCTGCACCCGCCATATTGATATTCGCACCTAATGGAATTGCCACAGAATAGGTTTCTTCATCAAGATTTAAGCGTTTTGCTAATTCAATATTTACTGGGATATTTGCTGCAGAACTACGAGTAAAGAATGCGGTTACACCACTTTCACGTACACAAGTCCACACTAATGGATATGGGTTACGACGGATTTTCCAATAAACGAGAATTGGGTTTAGCACAAATGCAGTGAATAACATTGTACCGATTAACACGAATAGTAAGTGTACATATCCACCTAACGCCGCTAATCCTCTGTCAGATAAAGTTTCAGCCACTAAACCGAATACACCGAAAGGCGCAAAAGAAATAATGATATGAACAATTTTAGAAATGCCTTCTGCAAAATCAGCCACCACTTGTTTAGTTGCATCAGAAGCATGACGAAGTGCTAAACCTAAACCGATAGACCATGCTAATACACCGATAAAGTTTGCTTTAAAAATCGCATTTAATGGGTTATCTACCACGTTCAATACTAAAGCAAGCATCACTTGGCCAACAGATTGTGGTGCTGAACTTGCATCTTCTTTTACCGCAAGTGCAACCTCTGACGGGAATGCCATACTTGCAATTACCGCAGCAACAGCGGCTAAGAAGGTTCCCACAAGATAAAGCACGACAATTTCTTTCATATTGCTTTTAGAGCCCACTTTCTTATTAGCCAGTGCAGCCATAACAAGGAAGAAAATCAAAATTGGTGCAACTGCACGTAATGCTTTAACGAAAATTTGACCCAGCACACCAAAGCTAGATGCAAGATCAATGCCTGATGAATTTTTAACACTCTCATTCACCAATGCAACAAGGATCCCGAGTACCAAACCAACAGCAATTCGTTTTACCAAATTACCTTGGAAAAGAAAATGAAATAAACGTGATGTATTCATAATAATTTTAAATAAAGATTAAGTTGAACTTCAGATCGTTACGATCCACCGAAACAGACTAAAGATAGCTTAAATTTTGTTTAAAAGAAAATTTTTTCTTTATCATTTTATTAAAAAATTGAACTTTTTAAGCCTGGAATGAATTTTTTCTAAAATTTTCGCCTATAAAAAAATTTTTTCTATGCCCTATTGACATACTGTATCTAACCACAGTATATTACACCTGTATAAACAACCAATGATTAAAAACACACTAACTAAAAGGAACACAAGATGATGAACTACGCAAATACAGTTGCACAAAATGATATGACGTTTTCTTATCATCCTATGCCATTTTTCAATGATGTTGAAAGCAAATCGACATTTAATAAAAAATTAGATCTCAACCTTTATTGCATCAAACGTCCACAACAAACTTGTTTTATTCGTGTAACGAATCCGAATATGCTTGCTTGGGGAATTGAAATGGGCGATATGTTAGTGGTTGAAAAAAATGACAGCCTTTTCATCGGTGATCTTGTAGTATTGGAAAAACAAGATGAATTCCATATTTATGAATTTGCCGGTGTAAGCGGTAATGAATTTGTATTCATGGCATTAGATTTCAAAGTGGAGAATATTAAAACAACACAATGGACAAGCCTACCATTGGTTGGAACAGTAACAAATACCATCCATCAAATGAAACCAAGAAGAGATTTAATGAAATTTGCGGCTTAATCCAATAAACAGATAATCTACGCAAAGAAAAAGTGCGGTTAATTTTAACCGCACTTTTTGTTGAAATAAAAAATTGTTATTACATCACTCGACGTGATTGTGTGTAAGTTCTAGCCCAGTAATCTTCATCTAATGAACTAATTGTTACACCTTGGCTTGAACTTGCATGCATAAATTGGTTGTTACCAATATAAACGCCCACATGGTTATTTCGACGGAAGAAGACTAAATCGCCTTTACGTAATTCATGTTTTTGGATTTGGCGACCTAAATAGCGTTGTTCTGAAGTTGTGCGAGGAAGTTCAACACCATAAGCATCAAGGAAAGCGGTTTGCATAAATGCAGAACAGTCAATACCACGTTTTGTGCTTCCGCCCATTCTATAACGTGTACCACCCCATTCGTTATAAACTTGAGCAAGTGCTTTATCACCAATTAAACCAGATTTAGGACGGTTTGTTCTTAATTTAGGGTGAAGTCCACCTTGTTTCCCATCTAAACCTGCAATTAAACCTGTTAGCTCCGCATCATCGCTCTCTGTAATGACTCCATTATGAGCCTGCCTAGAGCCATTAGAACAGGCTGTTGTCAACACGGCCAATCCTACAATAATCAAAATCTTCTTTAACATAGCTTTTAAATAATAAAAAAATATAAAAATAAAACTGGTCGGATTTTATCAAAAAGTCATTTTGACCGCCAGTTTTTATTGAATTTTTATGCAATTTTGTGAGTTATCTCTCAAAAAATAAAGGCCACTCATTCGAGTAGCCTTTATGGACGATTTCAATTAATTATTTTTTCTTCGCTTTTGCGTTTGGAAGGTCAGTAATTGAACCTTCAAACACTTCAGCCGCAAGACCAACAGATTCGTGAAGTGTTGGGTGAGCATGGATGGTTAATGCGATATCTTCTGCATCACAACCCATTTCGATCGCAAGACCGATTTCACCTAATAATTCACCACCGTTAGACCCAACGATTGCCCCACCAAGTACGCGGTGAGTATCTTTATCGAAGATTAATTTGGTCATACCTTCAGCACATTCTGAAGCAATCGCACGACCTGAAGCAGCCCAAGGGAATTTAGCCACTTCGTAGTTTAAACCTTCTTGTTTACATTCTTTCTCAGTTTTACCCACCCAAGCCACTTCTGGTTCAGTATAAGCAATAGAAGGAATGACTTTTGGATCGAAGTAATGTTTTTTCCCTGCGATCACTTCTGCTGCAACGTGACCTTCATGAACACCTTTATGTGCTAACATTGGTTGTCCTACGATATCACCGATTGCGAAGATGTGTGGTACGTTGGTGCGCATTTGTTTGTCAACGTGAATGAAACCACGCTCATCAACTTCAACACCTGCTTTACCTGCATCAATCAATTTACCATTTGGCGTACGACCGATAGCAACAAGTACAGCATCATAACGTTTAGTATCGTTACATGCTTTACCTTCCATTGAAACATAGATACCGTCATCTTTTGCTTCAACTGCAGTTACTTTCGTTTCAAGCATTAACTTGAATTTTTTCTCGATTTGTTTGGTGTAGATTGCTACCACATCTTTATCTGCTGCCGGGATAACTTGGTCGAACATTTCAACCACTTCAATCTCTGAACCTAGAGAGTGATACACTGTACCCATCTCTAAACCGATGATACCACCACCCATGATAAGAAGTTTTTTCGGTACTTCTTTTAATTTAAGTGCATCTGTTGAATCCCAAATACGTGGATCTTCATGTGGGATAAATGGTAATTGAATTGGACGAGAACCCGCTGCGATAATGGCATTATCAAATTTAACAGTAGTTGGGTTACCATCACGGTCACGTGCAACTAATGTATTTGGGTCAGTAAATGCTGCTAAGCCTTCAACTACAGTTACTTTACGTGCTTTTGCCATACCCGCTAAGCCACCAGTTAATTTAGCAACTACTGCATCTTTACCTGCACGAACTTCATCTAAATTGATGGTTGGTTCACCAAAGTAAACACCATTTTTAGTTGCGTGTTTTGCTTCTTCAATTACTTTAGAAACGTGTAATAACGCTTTTGATGGAATGCAACCTACGTTTAAACATACCCCACCTAATGTTGAATAACGTTCAACAAGTACTGTTTCTAAACCTAAGTCCGCACAACGGAATGCCGCTGAATAACCTGCAGGACCAGCACCAAGTACCACAACTTGGGTTTTAATTTCTTTACTCATTTTTACCTCGTAAAAACGTTCAAATTTTTGACCGCACTTTGCGATCCTTTCTGTAAGATGCGAGCCTAATCACTCACATCTTACCGCGTTAATTACATCACTAAGCGACGTAAGTCAGCTAATACGCCATTGATATAGTTTAAGAAACGAGCACCATCAGCACCATCGATCACTCGGTGGTCGAAAGATAATGATAATGGAAGCATTAAGCGTGGCTCAAATTCTTTACCATTCCAAATCGGTTGCATTTCTGATTTAGACACACCTAAGATGGCTACTTCAGGTGCATTTACGATTGGCGTAAAGTGAGTTGTACCAATACCGCCTAAGCTTGAAATGGTGAAACAACCACCTTGCATATCAGAACCTGAAAGTTTACCGTCACGTGCTTTTTTGGAGACTTCCATTAATTCACGAGAGAGTTCGATAATACCTTTTTTATTCACGTTTTTAAATACAGGTACAACGAGACCGTTTGGTGTATCTACCGCTACGCCAATGTTGATGTATTTTTTAAGTGTTAATTTTTGTCCGTCTTCAGAGATAGAGCTATTGAAACGTGGGAACGCTTCTAATGCTTTCGCTACCGCTTTCATAATGAACACAACTGGTGTAATTTTCACATCCAATTTTTGTTTTTCAACAATCTTGTTCTGTTCTTTACGGAATGCTTCCAAATCAGTGATATCTGTGCGATCGAAGTGAGTAACATGTGGAATCATTACCCAGTTACGATGTAAGTTCGCACCAGTGATTTTGTTGATACGGTTTAATTCAACTTCTTCTACTTCACCAAATTTGCTGAAGTCAACTTTCGGCCATGGTAATAAGCCTAAGCCTGCGCCGTTTGCCACACCATTACCCGCTGCTGCAGAAGATACAGTGCCTGTTTCAAACGCTTTAACAGCAGTTTTCACGTAAGCTTGAATATCTTCTTTCACAACACGACCTTTACGACCCGTACCTTTTACGCGATCAAGGTTAATACCGTATTCACGCGCTAAGCGACGAATCACCGGTGTTGCATGTGCATAGCCTGCGCTTGCGACAACTTGTTCTTGGCTTAAACCAGATACATTACCTGATTGTGCTGCCGGCGCTGCAGCAGGTGCTGCTTGAGGCGCTGGAGCTGCCGCTGCAGGTGCTACTGCAGGCGCTGGTGCGGCACCTGCCACTTCAAATTTCATAATTAATGAACCAGTTGAAACTTTATCACCTGATTTCACTAAAATTTCTTTTACCACACCCGCAAACGGCGCTGGCACTTCCATTGAGGCTTTATCACCTTCAACGGTAATTAAAGATTGCTCTTCAGAAACGCTGTCACCAACGGCAACCATGATTTCAGTTACGTTAACTTCATCGCCACCGATATCTGGTACATTCACTTCTTTAATGGCTGAGGCTGTTGGTGCTACTGCAGGTGCCGAAGCTTGTTGAGCTGGCGCTGCGGCTGGTGCTTCCCCCGCCACTTCAAATTTCATGATTAATTTGCCAGTAACAACTTTATCGCCCACATTGATTAAAATTTCTTTTACTACGCCAGCAACAGGAGCAGGCACTTCCATTGACGCTTTATCACCTTCAACATTGATGATTGATTGGTCTACTTCAACGGTATCGCCTACTTTCACCATAATATCAGTCACGTTTACTTCGTCTGAACCGATATCGGGTACATTGACTTCAACTACACTTGCAGCTGCTGGGGCGGCTGCTGACGCAGGTGCTGCCGCAGCTGGAGCAGGCGCTGCCGCATCCGCTGACTCTAAAACAAGCATTGGTGTGCCAGTAGTGACTTTATCACCCACTTTTACTAATACTTCTTTTACCACACCGGCTTCTGGTGCTGGTACTTCCATTGAAGCTTTATCACCTTCAACATTAATAATACTTTGATCAGCGGTAATGGTATCACCTACTTTCACCATCACTTCTGTTACGGTAACTTCGTCACTACCGATATCAGGAATTTGAATTTGTTTTGACATGTTATCTTACCTTTAAAAAACGCAGTTAAAATCAACCGCACTTTATTTGTAGATGTTCCTGTGTGCTTTCACACACAGGATATTTTTATTAAGCGTAAAGCGGATTTACAATTTCAGTTCTTAAACCGAATTTTGCGATCGCATCAGCCACCACTTTCGCATCAAATTTGCCTTGTTTTGCAAGCTCATTTAACGCTGCAACTACAACATAACGTGCATCCACTTCGAAGTGTTCACGTAAGTTTTCACGGCTATCTGAACGACCGAAACCGTCAGTACCTAATACGTGATAGCTTTGTGCAGGAATGAAGGCACGAACTTGTTCTGCGAACAATTTCATGTAGTCAGTAGCCGCAACAGCTGGTGCATCGTTCATTACTTGTGCAATGTAAGGTACGCGTGGTGTTTCTGTTGGGTGTAACATGTTCCAACGTACTGCATCCGCACCTTCACGAGCGACTTCAGTGAATGAAGGCACGCTATATACATCTGAGCTTACGCCATATTCATTTGCAAGGATTTGTGCTGCTTCACGAACGTGACGGAAGATTGCACCAGAACCTAATAATTGAACATGACCTTTGTTGCCTTTCGCTTCAACGGTTTCAAATTTATAAATACCTTTACGAATACCTTCTTCTGCACCTTTTGGCATTGCTGGTTGTTCGTAAGTTTCGTTTAATGTGGTGATGTAGTAGAACACATTTTCTTGTTTTTCACCGTACATACGGTTAATACCGTCTTGTAGGATAACTGCCACTTCATAAACGTAAGCTGGGTCATAAGATACACAGTTAGGAATAACAAGAGATTGAATATGACTGTGACCATCTTCGTGTTGTAAACCTTCACCATTTAATGTTGTACGGCCAGAAGTCCCCCCGATCATGAAACCACGTGCTAATTGGTCACCTGCAGCCCACATTAAATCACCCACACGTTGGAAACCAAACATTGAGTAGTAGATAAAGAATGGAATCATCGGAAGGTTATTGACAGAGTATGAGTTCGCTGCAGCTAACCAAGATGATGCCGCACCTAATTCATTGATGCCTTCTTGTAATACTTGACCATCTTTCGCTTCACGGTAGTACGCCACTAAATCACGGTCAGAAGGTACATAGTTTTGACCATGTGGGTTGTAAATACCGATTTGACGGAATAAACCTTCCATACCGAAAGTACGCGCTTCGTCAGCAACAATTGGCACAATTTGTTTACCAATGTCTTTATCTTTCAATAAGGTATTTAAGAAACGTACAAATGCCATTGTAGTTGAAATTGGACGAGCTTGAGCCTCCAATAATGGGGCAAATTCTTCTAACGCCGGCACTTTAAATTCAGTGGTGAATTTTGGTAAACGTTTTGGTAAATAACCGTTTAACGCTTTACGTCTGCCGTGAAGATAATTGTACTCTTCCGAACCTTCTGGGAAGGTGATGTATGGATAGTTAGGAATATCTTCATCTTTAATATCTAATTGGAAATGATCACGGAAAGATTTTAAGCTTTCAAGAGACATTTTTTTAGATTGGTGCGCAGTGTTTTTACTTTCTGCTTCAGGAATTTTATAACCTTTAATCATATGCGCTAAAATCACAACAGGTTTACCTGCAGTTTGCGCTTTATGGAATGCCGCATAAAGTTTTTCTGAATCGTGACCACCACGTCTTAATGCCCAGATTTCATCATCTGTCATGTCTGCTACTAATGCAGCGGTTTCTGGGTAACGACCAAAGAAGTGTTCACGAACGTATGCACCATTCTTAGATTTGAAGGTTAAATAGTCACCGTCAACTACTTCCATCATTAATTGGGTTAATTTGCCGGTAGTATCTTTTGCAAATAACTTATCCCAGCCAGAGCCCCACATGACTTTGATCACTTCCCAACCTGCACCAGCAAATAAACCTTCTAATTCTTGAACGATTTTGCCGTTACCCGTTACAGGACCATCTAAACGTTGCAAGTTACAGCTTACAACGAAGATTAAGTTATCTAAGCCTTCACGTGCTGCGAATGTTAAATCACCTTTTGCTTCGATTTCATCCATCTCACCGTCACCAAGGAAAGCATACACTTTTTGATCTTTGGTGTCTTTTAAACCACGGTTATCTAAGTATTTTAAGAAACGAGCAGTACGGATCGCATTTACAGGACCTAAACCCATAGATACGGTCGAGAATTGCCAGAATTCAGGCATTAATTTCGGGTGTGGGTAAGAAGAAAGACCTTTGCCTGGTTCACATTCCTGACGGAAATTATTCATTTGTTCTTCAGTAATACGACCTTCAACAAATGCACGAGCATACATACCTGGTGCTGCGTGGCCTTGGAAGAAGACTAAGTCACCGCCGTTTTTATCAGTCGCCGCTTTGAAGAAGTGGTTAAAACAAACTTCATACATGCTTGCTGCAGATTGATAAGTTGAAATGTGACCACCTAATTCAAGATCTTTTTTCTGGCCACGCAATACCGCCATGATCGCATTCCAACGTACAGCACTACGAATACGACGCTCAATAGCTTTATCACCTGGGTATGCTGGCTGTTCAGAAAGTGGGATGGTATTAACATAAGGGGTTGTTACGCCACCTTTTGCAATGTTCACGCCACCATTACGTGCCTGATCAATCACCTGATTGATGATGTAATGCGCACGCTCTGCGCCTTCTGCACGAATTAATGAATCAACAGCTGACAACCAATCCTGTGTTTCAATTGGGTCAATATCGTTTACTAAGGTATCTGACATAGTCTTTCCTTATTTTACTGAGTGAAAATGAAGTTTGGTCATGACCAAACACGAAAATCAAGCTTGTTAATCAATATTACAAACATTTAACAAATCTTGTAAATTTTAGAAGATTTTTTGCAAGAAAGATAGTAGATTTTGACTGTTCTTGTGGTTTTCTTCCTGTTATTTCCACACTTCTGATTAAAAGAGCGGTCATTTTAGGAGGATTTTCTTAAGTTAGCTAAAAGAATACCTCACATATTGCATTCAATACCCGCTTTGATCTAAAGTGCTCGCATACTTTTTTAGCTTTATAGAGGATAAAATATGAACACGACAACTCGCCCAATCTTTTCTCATAAACGAATAGCGCTCGTTGCACATGATAGTTGCAAACAAAACCTGCTCAATTGGGTAAAAAAACATAAAGAAACTCTCGCTCCCCATCAACTTTATGCAACAGGTACAACTGGCCATCTATTGTCTAGAGAAACGGGACTCAAAATAGACTCGCTATTAAGTGGCCCGATGGGAGGCGATCAACAACTTGGTGGACTAATTGCTGAGAAAAAAATTGATATGATGATTTTCTTTTGGGATCCGATGAACGCGGCGCCACATGATCCCGATGTAAAAGCCTTAATGCGTATTGCAACTGTTTGGAATATTCCAGTGGCAATCAATCAAAGCACCGCCGACTTTCTATTAACATCAAGCTTATTTGATCAAGAAATCAATATTGATATCCCTGATTATGACGGGTATTTAAAGGCGCGTTTAAATTAACCAAATAAAAAGGAGATAAATCACTTTATCTCCTTTCTCATTATTTAATCATTAATTACTGACCTTGCGCAGCTGCACTCATCATTAACATAAATAACACACCTTGAACCTGCTCTTCTGGAATCACTTGACCATTAAGTTTGAGCTCTCCCTTTTCAAGCACTAAGTTAAGCGTCACATTTTTATCATTATTCACCACAATATTTTGTGCTGCAGCTTGTTTAGCTTGCTCTTCAATTTGTGCTTTAATCAACGCTTTATCGGCTTCTGGATCTAATTGTGCAAGAGTTTTTTCAATCATTTCTTTATCTACGTGAATATTTAACGCAAAATCCGTAAATTGTTTATATAAACTCCCCGCCATTAAATCAAATTTCGGATCTTTCGCTAACGCCACATTTAAATCTAATGAGACTTTACCCTGGCTATTTGAAATTGACATTGGGTTTAGTTTAATTTGAGGTTGATTATTAAAAATAGCCATACCATGATTTTCAGCCCATGAGCTTAAAATTTCAGAGACCATTTCCTCATTAGAAGAATTTTCCTCATCACTTATTGATTCGAAGACAGTAAAAAGTGCTTCAATCAATGCATTAATCGCATTTGCTTCAATATGGTTTAACTCAACGTTGTAAGTTAATTTACCAAAATCTTTCCCATCAATAGCTATCGAGTCTACCGTATTTTCACTTTTGGCACTCACGAAATCACCATCGAGTGAAATATCAGATTTTGCTTTAAAACCCTTTTGGACTACAGTGCTCTCTTTTCCCGCATGATCGAGCGTAGCCATTTCAAAACTGTCAACTAAAGAAGTGCTTTTTCCCGTATAAATGTAAGCCCACTTAGTTGGATTATATGAACCTTCGACTTTCATGCCTTTCATTTTCATTGTGATTGATTTAGGCATATCTTCGCCATCTTGTTCCTCCATAACTTCTGGCAAGACGGTAGCACTCACTTCATTTAAGGTCATATCATATTCGCCAGCGAGATCTTTATTGACATCAAAGCCCATATTGATATTTGACCAAGTGACTTTCGTTCCTGGTGACTCTGGATCAGTTAGCTCTCCACCTGCTAATTCAACTTTACCTTTTGTCGATAAGTTATAGCTAGTAGTTGCTTGATATTGAACAGGTTTATCCGATTTAAGCAAATCAAATAAAGGTTGGGTTGTTTCATTTTTACCAATCACACCTTGTGCTGAAAACATTACTGGCATGAAATTAAATTTGGTTAATTGATCGAGTGGGAATGGACCATGATAAAGTTTCGTTGAAAATGGAATAGTGAAAGTCTCACCTTCTTCAGGTAAGGAAATCACGAGTTCATCTTCCACTTGAGAGGTAAAGAAGCCGCGTTCAAACTGTTTATTTTGATAAACAACCTTAAATGAAGATGAGCCTAAAGCCTGAGCTTGTTTATTTGCTAATTCAATTTGACGTAAATATTCAGTTTGTGCTTTTTCCCCGGTAAACCAAGCTCCACCGACACCTACCGTACCAAGTGCCACAATTACGCCTAATGCTACGACTGATTTTTTCATTTCGATTCCTTTGTTAAATTAATAGATGATTAAAATTGTCGGCAATTTACCACAAAACACAAATTTTTTCTTATTTTTTCAAAATAATTTTATATTTCCCCCCTTGAACTTTGTTCAGCTGGACTTATTTTGTGAAACAAGAACGGAAATGACCGCACTTTAAAGGGAAGAAAAAATTTAAATCTTGCCTCTTGAAATGCGGAAAAGTATCCACATCTTATTCATCGTAATGATTTACAACGAATTTAAAATTTACTTAGGAGTAACAAAATGGGAAAAATTATTGGTATTGACTTAGGTACAACAAACTCTTGTGTGGCAGTAATGGATGGTGATAAACCACGCGTAATCGAAAACGCAGAAGGTGATCGCACTACCCCGTCAATTATTGCTTATACAAATGATAACGAAATTTTAGTGG
>ERZ773214.72-NODE-72-length-65692-cov-11.524628_pt1 | contig 65692 bp, 52 predicted proteins | sample MGYA00511238_ERZ773214 | MGnify/ENA primary metagenome ERZ773214 (study PRJEB29015, sample SAMEA2738157) | human oral metagenome | biome: human oral; feature: human-associated habitat; material: saliva | place: China | collected 2259 ... | reverse complement strand
ATTATATATAAAATATTCACTTTTTCACTTATAACGGCTATAGCTATTGAAATTTAAGCGTTTTATAAAAGTGAGTTTCTTAAAAATGTGTCACTTTTATATCACTTATAGCGTTAAAATTTCACTTGATAGCTAATCCTCAAACCCTATTTGACAATCTATCTCTATAAATTCCTTTTCTTTAATGCCTATATAAGCATCATAGCCGCCGCGCCCTTTCTCTTTTAGAGGTACGCCTTGCGACTCCATACGGATAGGCATATTTTTGGAGGAAATAGGCGTTCTTTCGTTCTTGTCACAATAGTTCTTGTATTTTTTATAAAAATCTACTTTTCTTATGTGGTCATGAATGTTCCCAGTTATATCATAGTAATGGCTTAGAAAATCGTACAATGTGTCAGAATCACGTCCATATTTGCGTTTAGCCTCTTCAGAACTAGCGCAATGGGTAAACTTATCACCGTTAGATATAAAGCGGTTTAACCCATCAATAGCCCATTTTACGATACCGTCAGCTTCTCCCTTTAGCGTATCTAAAAGACCTGGTATACGCTTTTCTTTTGGTATTGAGTTCTCGCACTTGAATATGTTCAAACGATCTAGCATGTGTCCGCCTTTATCGTCTTTGAATGTCGGCAAATTATTACAAGCTATAGCGATAACGCCATTGAATATATAATCGAAGTTTTGCCCACCTTTAAATTCTGCACCTATAGCATCACCGCCAGTTATCTGCTTGAATACTGAGCTGCTTGATATGTCTGAGCTGTCTTGATCACCTACAATTATTAGCCTTTTTCCGTATGCTTTACCAGTCGCCCATCTTCCAGCGCCTTGTTTATCTCCTAGATCTTGCATTGATACATTAGTGGTATTTTCTGAGCCTACTATATATCGTAAAATATTCATAAATACACTTTTGCCAGTATTGCCCAATGGAGAATATAAAAGAAATACGCCTTTGATTTTATAGCCCTTACGGTTTGATATGCATATACCTAACCATTCTTGTATGGCTTGCTTCATATCTTCCTGAATGATACCATCTGAAGAGGTACATAGATCATCTATAAACTTTAGCCATGTTGTGGGAAGCTTGCTGTTTTCGTCATAGTTACAATTTAGCTGTATTGTACTTTTTAGCTTGTGCGTGTGTTGCTCTAATGTTTGTGTCTTTAGATTATAGATACCATTCTTAAAGTTTATGTATTCCTCTTCAGCGTTAAGGTCATCAAATTGTATACTTTCTATTACTGAAGAGGTCATAAGGCTGAACGCGTCGTTCAAGGTCGCCGATTTAAGCAAATCAGGGGGGATATATTGCCTTATAATCCCTTTTGTCTCTACAGAGTGAAGCCTTTTATAAACTCCATCAGAATAAAAGAATAACGCCGTAGATGTTTCCGTATTCCCTGGTATTTTAAGCCACTTATCATTTCTAATAACGTAGTTCTGCAATATGCTAGAGTTTATTTTTGTATTTTGATTTTCCCTTCCTTTGTTCACGATGTAGCACCAGGGCGCAAGCTCTGAAGAGGTTTCATCAATTAGAGCCTTTAGGTCGTCTACGCTGCCTTCATGCTCTAGGAAGTCTGTAACGTCGCCTTTATCCTTTGAAGAGGGTATTACTACCCTTATGCTATGACAATATCCCTTTAAATCGTTTAACATTCTGTTAGTTAATTCTGCGCCAGCTTTGTCGTTGTCCTGAAGTATGGTTAGTTTAGCGCCTTTAAAGAATCTTGCGTGTTCACTCTTCCAGTCGCTAACGCTTCCAGCGGTGCAAGCGAAAAACCTTAATTCTGTTAGGGTGTCTACGTCTTTTTCTCCCTCTGCATAGTAAACGCGTAAGCCTTTTGTTATAGCCCACTGTAAGCGGTCTAGTCTGTAGAGGGTTAAAGGTGCGTTAGGTGGCTTTTGGTCGCTTTTTTTAATATCGCCATATATTTCACCATAACGGATTTTCTTTTTACCGTCAGCTCCTTCATACCTGAGTTTTGAATATAGGTATTTCCCTTTAGGGGAATAATAACGGTATTCAGCCTTTAAGCCGTTACGCCATGATGGCGGTTTATAATCAATGCTCCCAAAGACTTGTTTAGGGCTTAAGCCTACTGCAGCTAAAACCTCTTCAGTGGTTGCATGTGATGAGAAGTCTTTTATTAAGATTTTTCCATTCTTGCAATCTACGCGTAAACTAGGGTCGCTATCACGCCTTAATGGACTAGAGCATATAAAACTATCTCCACCATGCCATTTAACGTTATCAAAGTATCGTTCTAGCTCTCTTAGGTCCATCATATAGCGTCACCACCTAAAGACTTCTTAGCTATCCATTCCTTGAATGCATCTTCTGAAATAAGCCATCTGCCAGCAACCTTAAAAGCTGGGAAATCTTTACGCTTAGCTAATTCATAAACGCTATTTGTTCCTATATGTAAGCGTTCTTGAATTTGCGCTAATGTCAAAATGTTATTTGTCTGTTCCATGTTCCACCTCTTCAGTTAATCCCAAAACGTCAAAGATTTTTTTTCGCCAGCCTGGATATAAAGGTCTATTACCATTAAGACAGTTGTATATATCAGGTGCAGCAATTCCCGTCATTTTCGCTAGTTGGTAACGCGATAAATTGTCTTCTTGTAATTTTTTTCCTATTAAAGTTATGTCGTTCAATCAACACACCTCCTTTTTATTTTTGTCGTTGAAGCGCTTGCAATGTGTTTATATTTACACTATACTAGACTTAAGTCTATAGGTCAATATAAAAAGTCTAGAAATAAGTACACAAAAATAGACAATGTGCAAATAATTTAACAAAGGATGTATCTAATGAGCAACATATATAATTTAGATAATATATCTAAGGTAATTAGAGAAACAAGAAAAGCCATAGGGATAAGCCAAGAACAATTATCAAAAGAGTGTTCAGTAGCTAGAAGTACTGTTATAAAGTGGGAACAAGGCAAAATTGAACCTGATATGCACTCGCTGTTAACTATGTGCAATTTATTTGATTGTGAATTGGGATACCTCTTAGGTGAAGAGGGTTATGAAGATGGCAAGAGGACAGTAACAGACATATGCAAGGTTACGGGATTGTCAAGGCTGGCGGTAGATAATTTGATTAAGATAAAAAACGAAGATGCGCTCGGAGATAATACGCTAGAGATTGATTTAGATTTCATTACTTTCTTGTTAGAACATTCCTATAGAAGTCGGTGGGATTGTGACAGTCCTAATTGGGTGCTTAATGAAAACCTTGTAGGTGACTTTCTGTATGAGATGTACATGGAAGCGGAACATAATTATAAATTACACTTGCTAAATAAGTTCATAGATATATCGATATTTAAGGGTGATTCTAGATCAATCGAGGAATTAAATGAGAATGATATTCTTGAAATATTATTTAGAGGGGTACTGAATGGGAAAATTCATTTATTAAAAGAGGGCGTAAGTCCTGAATATGATTTTGAAAAATGCATAGAAGAGGCTAAAGAAGACTATGGGGACCAGCTCAACGAAATTGTAGAATCGTATGGACGATTTTGCACGCAGGCCGTAAAAAAATACGGAGAAGAATACATAACATCTTCTGATGAAGTAGATGAAGTACTTGTAGCATTTGCGGACCGTTCAAATCATCATAAGAATTTAGCTATGCATGAGATAATAAGAAGATGTGTCATTGAAGACTGGTCAGGGTTCGAGTTTAAAAAAGGTGAAGAAGAAACAATATTATATTATATGTACTTTGCTGATACCCTGAGGCAAATAGATAGTGGATTTAGAAGGTATAAAATGAATGAGATGTTTATATTAACTATGAATAAATATAAAGACGCCTTTATCGATAAAAGATTGGAAGATTAAAAAAATGGCTAAAAGAGCAAACGGAGAAGGCAGCATATATAAGCGTAAAGATGGGCGCTGGAGCTGTACGGTATCTTTAGGCTATGATGAACTTACGGGAAAACGTAAGCGTAAGGACTTATACGGTAAAACACAAAAAGAGGTTCTCGAAAAGCTACACAAACTACAAAAGGAAATAAATGACGGGAGCTATGTAAAAACAAATAAACTTACAGTCGGCGCCTGGCTTGATATATGGCTGGCTCAGTATTGTCGCCATTTAAAACCTAGCTCGTTTAGATCATATAAAACACATATAGAGTATCATTTTAAGCCTACTATTGGGGATATGCCTCTTCAGAAGCTAAAACCGCATAATGTACAGATGTTTATAAATGGCTTAGAGTCTAGTCCTAAAACAATAAAAAACATCATAGGAACGTTAAATAGTAGCTTAGATAAGGCTAAAGAGTTAAGCTACATAAAGAATAATCCGTGTGAATATATCACTTTACCTAGAAGCGAAAAGCCTGAAATACGCGTTTTTACTGATGAAGAGGTGCGTACATTGTTTAAGGCTTTAAAAGAAACACCATACTATAATTTTTATAAAATGGCGCTTTTTACTGGGCTTAGACGTGCAGAGGTTTTAGGCTTAACATGGGATTGTGTAGAATGGCAACGTGGAACGCTTAGGGTGTATAGGCAGCTACAATATATAAATAGTAGTCATATGTTTATTACTCCTAAAAACTATAAGTCTAGGAATGTAGCACTGCCTAAAGGTATAATAGATCTATTAAAAAACATTAAAAGCAAACAAGAAGAAAATAAGGCGAAATATGGCAAGGCTTATAACACTGAAGAGGATTTTATATTTTGCAATGAACTAGGCACCCATCTTAGCTATGATTATGTAGGTGTTATATTTAGGAAAACTATCAAAACTTTAGATATACCATACGGAAGGCTACACGATTTACGTCATACATACGCGGTAAACGCTTTAAGAGCTGGCGATAATGTGAAAAATGTACAAGAAAATCTAGGTCATGCAACGCCAGCGTTTACTCTAGAGCGATACGCAAGTATAACAAGTGATATGCTTGAAGAGTCCAGGCGTAACAACCAAACTGTCATAGATCGTTTGGGAATATAGTTTGACGGAACTATTGACAGCCAAGCGAATAAACTTAGTTAAAATTAGACAAAAGCATATAATAAATAAATGTTAGTATACAGTGAATATATAAAGGTATATAATAACAGAAGATAGCAAGCAAAAAGGCGATTTGATAATTCAAATCCCTTAGACCGCACCATATATTTATAACCGTTGAATTTACAACGGTTATTTTTTATTTTTGATTATATATCAAAGAAAAAAATAAAGATTCATGCGTTGATATGTATAGCACAAAAACTGCTATAAAACTGCAAAAACAATTATGCCTGACAAGGCTGTGTACCCTTTTATTTAGAACATCTATATGGTATAATAGATAGAATTAATTTTTGGTTATTTTGATGGACCAAAGCTAGGATAATAAGCGTCAGTACTAAGATTTTATATATGATTTCAGGAGGATTTGATTATGAAATACGCGCTCATAGGATGCGGAAGAATTGCAGTTAATCACATGAAGGCAGCAATCAACAACGAACTAGAAATCGTTGCGGTTTGCGACGTACTAGAAGAGAAGATGGAAGAGCTTCTTGCAAAGTACGGACTTGAGAAGGATGAGTCAATTAAGAGATACACTGACTACAAGAAGATGGTCGAAGAATTGCAACCTGAGCTTGCTAGTATTGCAACCGAAAGTGGAATTCACGCTGAGATTGCTCTGTACTGCATAGAGAAGGGCGTTAACCTTATAATTGAGAAGCCTATGGCTATGAGTATAGAAGATGCTAACAAGATTATTGACCTTGCAGAGGAAAAGAATGTTAAGGTTAGTGCATGCCACCAGAACAGATTTAATGTAGCTATTCAGAAGCTTCGCAAGGCTGTTGAGTCAGGTAGATTTGGCAAGCTTTCACACGGATCAATCCATGTAAGATGGAATAGAAACGCTGGATACTATGAGCAGGCTCCATGGAGAGGAACATGGGAACAGGACGGGGGAGCTCTTATGAACCAGTGCATACACGGTATTGACCTTCTAAGATGGATGATGGGCGACGAGATAGAGGAAATCTACGGAGCGACAAGACAGCAGTTCCACGACTATCTCGAGGCAGAGGATGTTGGAATGGCTGTAATCAAGTTCAAGAATGGTGCAATTGGAACCATCGAGGGAACAACAAATGTATTTCCTAAGAATCTAGAAGAGACTCTGTACATCTTCGGCGAGAATGGAACTGTTAAGATTGGTGGAACATCAACAAACAATATCGATGTTTGGGACTTTGCTGTTGAGACCGAAGAGGATCAGGAGAACAAGGGCCTAGAGGAAGAGACAAGTAATGTTTACGGAAACGGACACACTAGTCTTTTTGCTGATGTGATGGACGCTATAGAAAACGACAGAAAGCCATATGTTGATGCTGTTGCAGGAAGAAATGCACTTGAGGTTGTACTCTCAATCTACAAGAGTCAGAAGACCGCTGCACCTGTTAAGTTCCCACTTACAGAATTTGCGTCAGCAGACATGAAGGGAGAGTTCTAGGAGAACTGAACTAAGAACCCTATAGATTCTAGATGATATGTGCCTAAATGACCATAGTCTGTGTTATTTAAACCTATACCCTGAACAAATTACAGGGGAATAAGGCAAAGAGAGGGATAACAGCTTTGAATAGCAAGAATTTAAGAATTGCAGTACTAATGATTTTGGATGCCGTCATCATTGTGCTCGGCGCCTTTTTCGCCATAGCGCTGCGATTTGACATCAGTGAGCTTCCGGCTGAATACATAGATAATGTGCTTAAATCTGCACCAGTATATATTGCCATAACCATAGCTATAATGCTTGTGTTTAGGCTATATAACAGAGTTTGGAGCTACGCATCCATGAAGGAACTGATGGATATATTTAAGGCGTCTTTTGTAATAGAGGCTTTGATTATATCATTCCATGTACTCATGCAGTATGATATGCCGAGAAGTTACTACCCGATGCACTTTATTGCAATCGTATTTATGTTTGCAGTGCTTAGGTTTAGTAAGCAACTTTATAGAAGTATCAGAGGAACCTACGGAGAGAGCAAGATAAACAAGTTTATTCTTGTAATTGGCGCAGGGTCAGCCGCTTCAATTTTGATTAAGGACATCAATAAAACAGGATCAACATCCAAGATTGTTTGCGCTGTAGATGACAATGTAAACAAGAAGGGCAAAATGCTGATGGGCGTTCCCATTGTAGGAACTAGAGATGATGTTAAACGCGCTGTGAAGAAGTACAACGTGAATGAAATCATCATTGCCATGCCATCTGCAGCTTCTGAGGATATCAAAAAGATAATCACGATTTGCCAAGAGACCAAGCTTCCTGTCAAAATCCTTCCATCCGTAGCTAAGAGTCTATCATCATCAATTGTTAGAGAGCTGAGAGCAATAAGCTACGAAGACCTCCTCGGAAGAGATGCGATAGAGGTCGATGCTACAGGAATCAATAACTTCATCAAAGATAAGACTATTCTTATCACTGGCGGTGGCGGGTCTATTGGATCTGAGCTATGCAGGCAGGTGATTAGATATGAGCCAAAGAGGCTTATTATCTTTGATATATATGAGAACAATGCCTACGAAATTCAGATGGAACTCGAGAGACACTATCCATACGCAGAGATTATAACTTTGATAGGCTCTATTAGAGATTACGATAGGCTAGAGGCGATGTTTGATGAGTATAGGCCGCAAATTGTGTATCACGCTGCTGCACATAAACATGTGCCTTTGATGGAGGATTCTCCAAACGAGGCGATTAAGAATAACTGCCTTGGCACACTCAATTTAGTTAAGCTAGCGGATAAGTATCTTGTAGATAACTTTACTTTGATTTCGACAGATAAAGCGGTTAGACCTACGAATATCATGGGTGCATCCAAGAGAATTTGCGAGATGATAGTTCAGGTTTACGCGCGTAAATCAGAGCATACAAGATATTCTGCAGTAAGGTTTGGAAACGTACTTGGAAGTAACGGTTCGGTAATCCCGCTATTTCTCAAGCAAATCGAGGAAGGCGGTCCAGTTACAGTCACCCATAAGGACATCAGAAGATTTTTCATGACAATACCTGAGGCGGTTTCTCTAGTTCTTCAGGCAAGTCTATTTGCGAAGGGTGGGGAAATTTTTGTTCTTGATATGGGTGAACCAGTCAAAATATATGAGCTTGCTGAGAACCTTATCAAAATGAAGGGATTCAGGCCTCATCAGGACATTGAGATAGAGGTCGTTGGCCTGAGACCTGGCGAAAAACTCTACGAAGAAGTTTTGATGGATGAAGAAGGACTAAACAAGACAGAAAATAATATGATTTTCGTTGGACAGCCAATCAAGATGGACGACGATGAGTTTTTGACTAGTTTAGATACTCTTATTAGGGAATCTGAGAAGAACGACGGAAATATCAAGGGGCTTGTAGAAGGCGTTTGCAAGACTTACACGATAACTGAAAATAAGAAAAGTTAGTTTTAGACGAAAGAACGCTATGAGAATATTTATAGTATCAAGGGGTGTACCTAGCGATAGAAATTTGACATTAGGAATATTTGAATTTGATCAAGCCAAAGCTTTGGTAGCGGCAGGTCACGATGTTGTAGTGCTTTCAGTTGATTTAAGATCGATTAGGCGCAGAAGAAAGTGGGGCCTCAGAAGCTACGAAAAAGATGGTATAAGGGTCGAGGAAATTAATATTCCAGTAGGAGCAGTTCCTAAGCCACTTATGATAAGAATTGGGACCTCTGCGCTACGAAAACTCCTTAAACGAGCTATATCAAAGTTTGGAGAGCCTGACATTGTGCACTCGCATTTCTATGATATAAGCTATATGACCTTGAATGCACTTGACGGAAAATATAAGCATGTGATAACGGAACATTCATCGTATATCAATTCATATCTCAGTGCTAAGGAAATTTATAAATACGGAGAAATGTATAGAAAAGCAGACCTTGTTATCGCTGTTAGCAGGTCTCTATGTAAGAGGATGGATGAGCTCTTTGGAATAAGCCCCTTATGCATAAACAATATAGTAGATACAGATGTATTCAAGGTGAAGGCATCATCAGTGAATGAATCACAAAAACCATTTAGGTTTGTAAGCGTATCTAACTTAGTGCCCCAAAAGAGGATCGATTTAGTTGTTTCAGCCTTAAGCGAACTTGTTAAAGCTGGTAAACCAGCTAATTTGATAATAGTTGGTGATGGACAGATGCGAGCTAGTATCGAGGCACAGATTGAAGAGCTAGGTTTAGGCAAGCACGTAAGAATGATTGGAAAGGTTGACAGAGAAGAAATCTGTAAGCAACTTTCTGATTCGGACTGCTTTGTACTTGCCTCACAGAGCGAAACTTTTGGAGTGTCATACATAGAGGCAATTGCCTCAGGCCTTCCGGTAATAGCATCTAAATGCGGAGGACCAGAGGATTTTGTTAACGAGGAAAACGGAATTCTAATAGAGAAGGATAATTTGGAAGAACTTGTAAAAGCTATGCTATTCATGTACGAAAATGCAAGATGTTATGACCACAAGAAGATATCTATGGATATTTCTGAGAGATTTTGTGCAGAGATGATATCAAAAGAAATTATCAATGCATATGCGAGCATTAAATAATAATGGGGGATGTTATTTTATGAACTTGTGGATTTTTAATCACTATGCAGCACTTATGTATGTAGATGGGGATGGAAGACATCATGGTCTGGCTAAATATCTTATATCAAAAGGTGTAAAGGTGAAAATTTTTTGTGCAGATTTCTTACATGGTGTAGATGAAGCTATCGAAATAGAAGACGGCAAATATACCTGTAAAACTGGTGAAGATGGCGTTGAATACGTAATAATAAAGACAACTGCATATAAGAATAACGGATTGTCACGTATCAAAAATATGATTGATTACTATTTTAGAGTGCGCAAGGTAGCGAATGAAATAGCAAAAAAGGAGGGAACTCCAGATATTATATTGGCTTCTTCAGTTCACCCACTTGCTTTGATAGCAGGTGAGAAGTTTGCAAAGAAACATCACATTCCTTGCTTATGTGAAATCAGGGACCTTTGGCCTGAAACCCTTGTAGAGCTAGGATACCTAAGTGAGAAGAAGCTCTTAACAAGGCTAATGTACAGGGGAGAACATTCCATATATAGAAAATCTCAGGGTGTTATATTCACGATGCCTGGAGGCAAGGACTATATCAAAGATAGAGGATGGCAAGATGATGTACCTTTAGATAAGGTATATCACATAAGTAATGGCGTTGATCTAGATAAGTTTAGATTTGATGTTGAAAACAATATAGTGAGTGAAGAACTCCTAAATACGAATAAGTTTAAAATAGTGTATGCTGGGTCAATCCGCAGGGTTAACAAGGTTGATGAACTTGTTTCAATAGCAGAAATCCTCCAAAACAGAGGAAACAATGACATAGATATTTTAGTTTATGGTGGGGGCAACCAGAAAGAAGAACTCGAGAGCAAATGCAGGAAAGCATCGCTAAATAATATCCACTTCATGGGTAAGATAGACAAGAAATATGTGCCTTATGTCTTATCGAAAGCAGATTTGACTATAGTGACTATAGAACAGACAAATCTTGGGAAATACGGCATAAGCTGGAACAAGATTTACGAGTATATGGCATGCGGAAGACCGATTATAACAAACTTTAATCTAGGAAAATACAACCCTATAGCAGAATACAACTTTGGTATAGCAAAGGTTTATGACAATCTAGAGCTTATGTGTGATGACATAGAGGCAATGTCAAATCTAGATAAACCTAGCTATGATAAATATGCACAAAATGCATGCAAAGCAGCGCACGATTTTGACTATAAAATTCTTGCTGATAGACTCATGGATATAATGGAGATAACAATTGAAGATTATAAACAAGGCAAATAATTGGATTTACATAAAACGAAATATCGAAAACTATAGAAATAAATTTGGCGGAGAAATCATTTGAAGATACTCAAGAATAGCAGCGATAAAACCCTATTTAAGAATATTTCAGGAGCCTTTGTTTTCAAAGGACTCGGTATGTTGCTATCCTTTTTTTCTATGCCAATATACATGGATTTTTTCGATAATAAACTGGTTTTAGGCGTATGGTTCACGATACTGTCCACCTCAAACTGGATATTCATGTTCGATATCGGAATAGGAAACGGACTGAGAAACTGTCTTACAAGAGAGCTCGTAAGAGGCGATAAGAATCGCGTAAAAACCTATATTTCATCTGCATATATTATGATTACAGTAATAGCAATTGCTATGATGATTATGGGATGCCTTATGCTCAGTTATGTTAATTGGAATGATTTTTTCAATATATCTGAAGTAGTTATAAGCAAGAGTACTCTCAATACAACGGTAAGAATAATATATATAGGTATAATACTGCAGTTCATATTTAAGATAGTGGTTTATATACTATATGCATTGCAAAAGTCAGCAGTCAATAATATGATTGCATTCCTTACATCGCTATTTCAGTTTATGGCAGTTTTACTGTTACCATCGGCATCTATAAGCGAGAACCTTATTAGATTAGCTGTTGTGTTCATCGTAAGTTCAAATATCCTATACGTAGTTGTGACAGTATTTGCTTTTAGAAATGAGCAAATCAAGGGATGTGGTGTAAGCCTCAAATACTTTGATAAGGATGCAGCGCTAAAGACAGTAAACATAGGCGTCCTATTTCTTTGGACTCAGGTGCTTCACCTTTTGATATCTCTAACCGATGACTATTTAGTCACGAAGTTTACTTCACCTAAATATGAGGTTTACTATTCGATATATAATAGACTTTTTTCACTGGCAGGCACCTTATTTACTCTTGCCCTCACGCCAGTCTGGTCAGCTGTAACTAAAGCGCAAGAGGAGAGAGACTATCTTTGGGTCAAGAAGATATATAGAACTGCAAATCGTGCGGTAATTCTTGGAGTCGCAGGTGAATTATTCATAATTATTGTGTTGCAGTTTGTAATAAACATTTGGCTGGGTGATCATGCTATTAAGGTTGACTATACATACGCGTTGATATTTGCAGTATATGGAAGTATTGTGCTATTCCAGTCAGTACAAGAAACCTTTGCCTATGGATTTGGCAAGGTCGTAGTGCTATGCGTTTGCTATAGCATAGGCGTTATCGTAAAATACAGCCTTGTATATTTCGGAACTATGATATACCCAAATGCGTGGATAATAGTGGTTCTGTCAAACATTTTTGTAATATTACCGTTCTGTATAATTCAGCCATTCTACCTAAAGAAAGAAATAGAGAGGCTAAAAAACTAATACACGATAGGAGATGAGTTGCTAAACTCGTTTAGAAGAAAGGAGCGCATGGCCTAAAACCATGCAGGATTTTATGTCAAAGGAAATACCACATAAGTTAGAGAAGAAGGTATGGCTATCAAGTCCTACAATCTATCAGGAATCAATGGATTACATGAGAGAAGCCTATGAAACGAACTGGATGTCAACAGTTGGAGCAAATATAAATGAGCTTGAGCGTCTAGTTGCAGAAAAGGTGAAGACCAGGGATGCTGTTGCTCTAGCGTCGGGAACATCGGCACTTCATCTAGCAATCAAACTAGCAGGGGTAAAGCAGGGCGATAAAGTTTTCTGCGCTGATATGACTTTCTCAGCTACTGTAAATCCTGTGCTCTATGAGGGCGGTGTTCCGGTTTTCATAGACTCAGAGTACGATACATGGAATATGGATCCAGTTGCTCTTGAGAAAGCCTTTGAACTATATCCTGAGGTTAAGCTTGTTGTCATAGCGCACCTATATGGAACCCCAGCAAAGATGGACGAAATCAGAGCAATCTGCAAAAGACATAGTGCGATAATTGTTGAAGATGCTGCGGAATCATTTGGAGCAACATACAAGGGAAAGCAGACGGGCAGTTTCGGGAACTACAATGCAATCAGCTTTAACGGCAATAAGATAATCACTGGTTCTTCAGGTGGTATGCTTCTCACAGACGATAGGAAGGCTGGTGAAAAAGTGAGAAAGTGGTCAACTCAGTCTAGAGAATCGGCAGCTTGGTACCAGCACGAGGAAGTGGGCTATAACTACAGAATGAGCAATGTGATTGCTGGTGTAGCAAGAGGCCAGATGCCTTATCTTGACAAGCATATAGAACAAAAACGTGAAATTTATGAAAGATATAAGGATGGACTAAAGGATCTGCCGATTTCGATGAATCCTTTTGATGATAAAAACAGCGTGCCAAACTACTGGTTATCATGTGCAATCATAGATGAGAAGGCTATGTGTAAGCAGGTGAGAAGCGATTCAGAAGCCTTATACATAAGTGAATCAGGAAAGACTTGTCCAACGGAGATTTTAGATAGACTCGGAGAAATCAATGCAGAGGGACGTCCAATATGGAAGCCAATGCATGCGCAACCAATCTTTAGAATGAATCCTTTCATAACTAGAGAAGGAAGTGGCAGAGGTGCTACAAATGCGTATATATCAGGAGGTACAATAGGTAAAGATGGAAGACCTTTAGATGTATCTATGGATATATTCCACAGAGGACTTTGTCTTCCAAGCGACAATAAGATGACGGGAGAAGAGCAGGAAATAATTATCAAAACGATTCGAAACTGCTTTGAATAAAACAATCGAAATTTTGAGCCGCAGATATGTCTATGGGAGCTTGCAAAAACTTGCACATAAACGGCATTTGCGTTAAAATTAAGGTTAATTAATTAGAGACTTTTGTAAGATTTTATATGTAATTCTTTAGAGGTATAGAAGTGAAAAATATTAAAGAAACCCTTATTAAAAAAATTGAAAACCACGAGATAGTTGTAGGCGTTGTAGGTCTTGGATATGTAGGTCTTCCGCTTGCAGTAGAAAAGGCAAAGGCTGGATTTAAGACAATAGGTTTTGATGTACAGCAGGAGAAGGTTGACCTTGTTAATCAGGGTCACAACTACATCGGAGACGTAGTTGATGATGACCTAGTTAAGCTTGTAAATGCAAAACAGCTTTCTGCAACAAGTGATTTTTCCTTTGTAAAGGATGTTGACTTTATTGCTATCTGTGTTCCAACACCGTTAGATTCACATCAGCAGCCAGACATCAGCTATGTTAAGGATTCAACAATAGCAATATCTAGGTATCTAAAGCCAGGTACTATGGTTGTACTTGAGTCAACAACATACCCGGGAACAACAGAGGAACTTATCAAGCCTATCCTAGAAGAAGGTTCAGGACTAACATGCGGGGAAGACTTCTACCTTGGTTTCTCACCTGAGAGAGTAGACCCAGGTAACAAGCAGTTTAAGACAAAGAATACTCCTAAGGTTGTTGGAGCTATTGGCAAAGATGCAACAGAGGTTATTGCTAAGATGTACCGCGAGGTTCTCGTCGGCGATGTACACGAGGTTTCATCACCAGCAGTAGCTGAGATGGAGAAAATCCTTGAGAACACTTACAGAAATATTAATATAGGACTTGTTAATGAACTTGCTATTCTTTGCGATAGAATGAATATCAGTCTTTGGGAAGTTGTAGATGCAGCGAAGACAAAGCCATATGGATTCCAGGCTTTTTATCCAGGTCCTGGTCTAGGCGGACACTGCATACCACTTGACCCATACTACCTAACATGGAAGGCTAGAGAGTATGGTTTCCATACATCTATGATAGAAGCATCGATGATGATTAACGATAAGATGCCTGAGTACTGTGTAGATAGAGCAGCTAAGGTATTGAATCGTGCAAAGAAAGCTTTGAACGGATCAAAGGTACTAGTTCTAGGTGTTGCCTATAAGGCTGATATCGATGACTATAGAGAGAGCCCAGCTATCGATGTAATAGAGATTCTTCAGCGCGAGGGCGCTAATGTAGACTTCTTTGACCCTTATATTCCAAAGTTCAGAGCACATGGTAAGGAGTATGTGGGAATAGCTGATATTAGCTCTGAAGTCATCTCAAACTACGACATAGTATTTGTTGCAGCAGCTCATACAAATGTTGACTATGACATGATTGAGCAGAATGCACAGGCAATTTTTGATTCAAAGAATGCAATGAAGGATGTTAAGAACAGAGAAAAGATTGAGGTTCTTTAATTCAGAATGTGAGTGCATATAGATTAAGTTTATTTATAAGGATATATGTTTATGGAAAAACGAGAACATCTAGCGATACTGGATATAATTAAGATTTGCTGTGCAGTTCTTATATATATGAGGCATTCAATAACGATGTTCGGATGCACATATGGAAGTAGCTTAGTAGATGGCTTGATATGTGCGACCACATCACCTATAATGGTTTGCTTCTTTGTTGTATCTGGTTTTTCCATATACTATAACAATAGCAATAGAAACCTGCTTGATGCAGGAGAACTCAGAACCTTCTATAAGAAAAGGTTCATAACTCTTTTCCCAATCTACATTTTGGTGCATATGCTCTCATATGTACTTGTAGAAAATACGCTTCAGCAGAAGATATACTCAACACCAGTAGAGCTTCTTGGATTGCAATCCATGTACGGGGGACTCTTTGGAATATCTCACAGTGGTGCAACATGGTTCATAAGTTCTTTGCTTCTAGGATATTTCATATATCCGTTAGTTCAAGAGTTGTTTAAGATGAACCGAAGCTGCATATATATCGCAACATCAGTTATATTCTTTGTTCTAGTATACTCGGAAGTTGTCATGCTGCAGATATTTGGCGTGCAGCCTGGATATGTAAACCCAGTATTTCGTGCAATGCAGGTTGCATTTGGAGCAGCACTTTGCATGGCATTTACCGAAGATGATAAGGGGAATAATAAGAAAGCTGCCATTATGATGGTGGCAAATCTGATTATCACTGGATTGTTAACAGCTTTTGCACTGCACTATAAGATGGGAATAGAATATGTAACGACACCTATTTACTATTATCTAATAGCTTTTGCTATGCTAATTTCGATTAAGTTTAAGCCTCGTTTGCTAACAAAAAGCAAGCTTATAAAGTATGCAGGAAGTCTTACATTTTACTTCTTCATATTGCAGGTATTCCTGTGGAGACTTTCAGCTAAAGTTTGTGGACTCACTGGATTTGAGTCTAATAAGGGTAAGCTGCTAGTCTCTTTTGTGCTTTGTGTAGCACTGTCAATAATTTGCAAAGAACTCTTTGACAAGCATGCACAAAAGTACCTAAAGAATAAACTTCTAAAGAAATAGATGAATATATAAGTATATAGAGAAACGAAATTAAGGTAAAGAATGAAATCAAAATCAAATGGATTGTACTGCAAGTTAATAAAGAGGTTCATGGATTTTCTCATAGCGGCACTAAGCATAATAATCTTTAGCCCATTACTTATAATTCTTGCAATACTTGTAAGAGTAAAGCTTGGAGGTCCTGTAATATTTAAGCAGGAAAGACCTGGGCTAAATGGTAAGGTGTTTAAGCTATATAAGTTTAGAACCATGACTGATGCCAAAGATGAGAATGGGAATCTGCTTGATGACGAGTATAGACTGACTAGCTTTGGCAAGAAGCTTAGATCAACAAGCCTAGATGAACTACCTGAGCTTTACAATATACTAAAGGGCGATATGTCCATTGTTGGACCGAGGCCTCTATTAGTTAAATACCTGCCATTATATAATGATGAGCAAAAAAGAAGGCACGATGTAAGACCTGGGCTTACAGGGCTTGCACAGGTGTCAGGAAGAAATGCGATAACTTGGACTGAGAAGTTCAATAAGGATATCGAATATGTTGATAATGTCTCACTTGGACTAGATATATCAATATTTTTTAAAACCATATACTGCGTGCTTAAGAAAGAAGGAATAAACTCAGACTCAGCAGCAACTATGGAAGATTTTACAGGAAATAATTAGAGGATTGCCATGAAAGAAAAGATAATCCTAGTTGGAACAGGACAGCATTTTAATGTTGTTCTTTACAATTTAAGAGAGCAAGATAAATACGAGGTTGCTTGCGCAATCGACGGAAATCCAGAAAACAGAGGTAAGACCATAAACGGCGTCTACATAGATGAAATATATGAAGATCTCGATGCTCTCAAAGAAAAATACAATACAAATAAATTCTTCATCTCGTTCGGCAGTATGAAGTATAGAAGAGAGGTATATAACAGCTTCGTAGCAAATGGCTGGGAGGCTGTGAACATAATACATCCAAATGCTGTAGTTGCACCAGATGCCAAGCTTGGCAAAGGCATACTAATAGAGTGTGGGTGCTTGATAACACCTAATCCTACAATCGGTGACAATGTTGTGGTAAATACGGGGTCACAGGTAAATCACGACAATGTCATTGAGGATCATGTCTACATTGCGTCTGGTGTAGTTCTTTCGGGAGGTGTCAGAATAAAATCGAATACACTTCTCGATGATGGTGTAATTGTAACACTCGGAAGAACCGTTGGTTCGGATTGCATTATTGGGGCTGGTGCTGTAATAACTAAAGACACTTCAGATAAAATAGTAGCTTATGGTAATCCAGCAAAAGAGATACGAGAAAATCTAAACATCGGGAAATAAGAGAGAAAAATGAAGATTAAAGAACTTCTAGAATATCTAAAAGAAAGTGGAGAAAGCTTCGAGTTCAGTGGAGATGAAAACTGTGGGGTAGACGGTTTTTCATCGCTTAAGAACTACAAGGAAGGAACCTTCACCTGGATTAAAAAAATAGAATCAATTCCTAAGGGTATGGATATAGACGTATGCAAACTAGTTGTTACGCAAACTGGTGAGAGCATTGGCTGTTCAAATATAATTTATACTGATAGCTCAAAGAGAGTATTTTTCTCATTAGTTGAGTACTTTGCTGAGACAAGTAATGAAGTAGACCAGTCAAAAAGCATAGGACATAACACCTATATTTCAGACAAATGCGTGATTGGAGAAGGTGTAAAAATCGGACACAACTGCAGTCTAGATGGAAATATCAAAGTTGGCATAAATAGCATTATTGGAAATAATGTTTCCATAAAGGGAAATGTCAAAATCGGAGAAAACGCCATCATAGAATCAGGCGTTTGTATAGGTGATGCAGACCTTGGATATGTAGAAGGTGCTGATGGACACAGAAAAATGTTGAGCCACTATGGTGGTGTTGAGATTGGTAAATCCGTTTACATAGGAACTGGAACAACAGTTTCTAGGGGAACCATCGATGATACCGTTATTGGAGATGAGACATCGATAGATGCGCTTTGTCAGGTGAGCCACAACTGCATCCTCGGAAAGAAAAACACACTTGTTTCAGGGTCGTATTTATATGGTTCTGTTGAGACGGGTGATAATGTATATATAGCTTCGTCTGTTATTATGAATCAGATTAAGCTAGGAGATAATGTCACAGTCGGTATGAATAGTGTTGTGATGTCTGATGTTGATACAGGACTAACAGTATTTGGCACGCCGGCTAAGGCACACCAAAAGAGTAAATAATTAATTCAAGGATATAATTTAGCAACAAGGAGTAAGAAATGGTTAAGATCGGTTTAGTTGGATTTGGATACTGGGGACCGAATGTAGCGAGAAATATTTACAGAAATAAGAACTTTGATTTCAAATATCTTTGCGATAAAAAGCCTGAGAGAATTGAACTTGCAAAGAATACTTATGCTGAGTCCGTTACATACACAGAGAATTTTAGAGACCTACTAGAGGATCCTGAGCTAGAGGCAGTAGCACTTGCAGTAGAGACTAGCGCACACTTTCAGCTGGCAAAAGAGGCACTACTTGCAGGGAAAAATGTGTATGTAGAAAAGCCTTTCACAGATTCTGTAGAGCAGGCGGTTATTTTGAGGGACCTTGCAAAGGAAAAGAATCTCAAGATCCATGTTGACCACATCATGGTATACCACCCAGTAATCAAAAAAATTAAGGAAATAATTGATGGTGGAGATCTTGGAGATTTACTATATTTCGATTGCTCAAGAATAAATCTTGGTCAGCTTAAGAATGATGTGAGCTCAATGTGGGATTTAAGTGTTCACGATCTTTCTATCATAGATTATCTATCTGATGGAGCAGAGCCTGTTGCAGTAAGTGCGATGGGTGAGAAAATCTATACTAAGAGAGAATCGATAACATTCCTTAACATCAAATTCGATAAGTTCCTAGCTAACTTACGCTCAAGCTGGCTATCTCCAATCAAGGAGAGAAGAATTATCATCGCAGGAACTAAAAAAATGATAGTATACGATGATGTTGATGCATTGAACAAGTTAATCGTTTATGACAAGGGTTTTGATGTAAAAATCGTTGAGAATATGGAATACGAAGACTTTGTTGTAAAAACAAGAATTGGGGACGGAATCATTCCTTCGCTCAATCAAGGTGATGCTCTGTTCAACAGTCTTGACCACTTCAGAGACTGCATAGAGAATAATCATGAGTCTGTAACAGGTCCAGACTCTGCAATTAGAATGCTCAAGATTTTAGAAGAAGCAGATAAGCAGCTAATATAGTTTTAAAAAATATTTTATTTAGATATTTAGATATTGGAGGGGATGTAGTTATGCAATTTATTGATCTACACAAACAGTACGATGTTATAGAGGCAAAGATAAACGAGAGAATTCAGGAGATTCTTGCACACAAGCATTTCATTGGAGGAGCTGAAGTTGCAGAGCTTGAGAAAAGACTTGCAGAATATGTTGGAGTTAAGCATGTAATCGCTTGCGCAAGTGGTACAGACGCTTTGACAATTCCGCTAATGGCATATGGAGTAAAGAAGACTGATGCGGTTTTCGTACCATCGTTCACATTCTTTGCAAGCGGTGAAAGCGTAAGCCTTGCTGGAGGAACACCAGTATTTGTAGATTCATATAGGGATACATTTAATATTAATCCTAAGGCTCTCGAAGAGACCATAGAAAAGACTCTTGCTGAAGGAAAACTTACACCTAAGGGCATTATTGCTGTTGATCTATTTGGACTTCCTGCTGATTTTAATGAGATAAGAAGAATTGCTGACAAGTATAACTTGTTTGTCCTAGAGGATGCTGCACAAGGTTTCGGTGGAACTATCGGTGGAAAGAAGGCTTGCTCATTCGGTGATGTTGCAGGTACATCATTCTTCCCAGCTAAGCCGCTAGGATGCTACGGTGATGGTGGTGCTATATTCACAAACTCAGATGAGCTTTATGCAAAGATGAAGTCCATCCATGTCCACGGACAGGGATCAGACAAGTATGATAACATTCAGATTGGTCTAAACAGCAGACTTGATACCATTCAGGGAGCAGTGCTTATCGAAAAGCTAAATATCTTTGATGATGAGCTAGTTAAGAGAAACCATGTAGCTGATTACTACACAAGGGAACTAAAGGATATAGTAGAGACACCAGTAGTACCTGAAGGTTACGGCTCATCATGGGCTCAGTTCACAATTAAACTAAAGTCAACTGAGGAGAGAGAAAAGCTAATTAAGACACTCAATGACAATGGTATTCCAGCCATGGTCTACTATCCTATTCCAATGCACAAGTCAACTGCATATGCAAGTGCAAATGAAGGGGTAGTACTAGAAGAGTGTGAAAAGCTCAGCAAGACAGTAATGAGCCTTCCAATGCACCCATACCTAACAGACGATGAGCTAAAGATGATTTGTGATGTTGTAAAGAGTGCATACTAGAAATTATGAAGAAAAAAGTTTGGATTTTTAATCACTATGCAACTGATACGATGCTAGATCACGGCGGAAGACACTACTGGTTTGCAAAGTATTTAACTAGAGCCGGTTATGACGTGAGGATATTTTGTGCATCGACAGTGCATGATACAGATATAAATTTTGATGTAGGAGAGTCTGGATACTGCGAAAAGATGGTAGACGGACTCAAATACACGCTTATACAGACATCTAATTACGTCGGTAATGGAAAGAGCCGAGTAAAGAACATGTACCAGTTCTATAGGCGTATATTTCGTGTGGTTAAAAATTACAAAAAACCAGATGTAATATTTGCATCCTCAGTACACCCTTTGACCTTGCTAGCAGGTATTAAAATTGCTAAGAAACTAGGTGTTAAGTGTATCTGTGAGGTAAGGGATCTTTGGCCAGAAAGCCTAGTGGAGTATGATATAATCTCCCGAAACCATATAGTTACAAAGCTCATGTATAGAGGGGAAAGAAGTCTATATAAGAAGGCAGAATCCCTTATATTTACAATGCCTGGGGCAGTGAAATATATTGAGGATAGAGGCTGGGAAAAGGACGTGCCAAAGAGCAAGATATATAATATCAACAACGGCATTGATTTAGAAGTTTATAACGAGAACAAACTTAATAAGACTGTTGAGGATAGTGACCTAGAAGATAAGAATTTCAAGAAGGTTTTATACACGGGCTCTCTAAGAGCTGCAAACAAACCAGAAAACTTTATAAAACTAGCGGAATGTCTAGCAGAGGTTTCAGACAATATCAAAATCATAGTTTACGGTGGAGGAGACCAGCTTGAGGTTCTAAGGGCAAAGGTTGCCGAAAAGGGTCTAAATAACATAGTATTCAAGGGCCGAGTAGATAAGGAATACATTCCTTTCATACTAAGTAAAGGCGATCTTAATATGATGGATGGAGATATTGGCGGACTTTCTAAATACGGAATTAGTGGGAATAAGCTATTTGATTATATTGCAAGTGGAAAACCAATAATTATGGACTGCGAAGAAAATGAGTTTGGTATAATAAACTCAAACAAAATAGGAATAGCTAAGAACTTTGAAAGTCCAAAGGCAATGGCTGAGACGATAGCCGATATGATTAATGGAGACGAAAAAAGATATGAACTTTGGTGTGAGAATGCAAAGGCTCTTACACTCGAGTTTGACTTCAAGAGACTTACAGATAAATTAATAGAGATAATTGAAAAATAAATAGGCGGAAAAGATAATGCAATTCACCCATTCTTGGTATAAAAACATAATAGAGCTAGCAAAGAAGCAAGGATATTCTTTCTGTGATTACTCTAACTATAATAGATATGATAAGGAAATAATCCTAAGGCATGATGTAGATATGTCGCTAGAAAAAGCTGTTGAAATGGCTAAAATTGAAAATGAGCTCGGCGTTTCGTCAACCTATTTTATTCTGATGTTTACAAACTTCTATAATGTTGGAGGAAATAGAGAACGTCATTTGATTAAAGAGCTTGTTGAACTAGGCCATAATGTCGGCTTGCACTTTGATGATACGGTATATTGCTCAGAGAAGGATAGAAGAAGTTTTGACTATAGCAAGGCAATTACACAGGAAGCCAGAATACTTTCTGACATAATCGGCGAGAAAGTAAAATTCATGTCAATGCATAGACCAGACAAAATCACTCTCGATATGAATATTAATACCGAGGGAATAATAAATGCCTATGACAAGGTCTTTTTTGATGGAGAAATCAAATATGTATCGGATAGCAGAAGACGCTGGAGAGAGGACATAGATAGCATAATAGCAAATAAGACATACGATAAAATTCAGATGCTCGTTCATCCTCTATGGTATTATGAAAAAGAAATCTCAATTGGAGATGCACTTAAGAAGATAATTGAATCAAGCGTACACGATAGGTTCCTAGCAATAAAAGAGAATATAAGCAATACTGATGAAATATTAAATGAAAAAGATTATATATAGGGTTTTGAGAGATTTCTCAAGGAGGGAATTATGAAATTATCAGAGTTAAATAACTTAATTGATGAAAAGGTAGAGGTCATCTGTGATGGCGAATTTGAATCAGTTATGCTTTCTGGACTTAGATACAATAAAAACTCAAAAACTATAGCATACATATTATCAAAAGCTTTCTTCCAGGAAATAAAGGATGTGGGTGTAAACTGTATAATATGTCCTAGTGCTATAGCTGAAGAAGTTAAGAATGAGTTCAATGGTGGAATATGCATATCAGATGATCCTAAGACGGTATTTTTCCAGGCTCATGAGGCGATATCAAAGAAGACGGTTGAGAAGTTTGATACGATTATAGGAGAAAATTGTAGCATAGCAGAGTCTGTGATTATTTCACCAACGAATGTAAAAATAGGAAACAATGTAGTAATAGATCCACAGGTTGTAATTTACGATGGTGTTGTAATTGATGACAATGTTAGGATCATGAGTGGAACGGTGATTGGATCTCCTGCTTTTTATTACTATGGCGAAGGAGAGAAAAAGAAGCTAGTTTATAGTTCAGGAACAGTACACATATATGAGGGAGCAACGATTCATACCAATGTTACAATTCAGAAAGGTGTAATCGGAGGAGAAACAAAAATCGGAAGATTTTCATCAATAGATAATTGTATAATGGTTGGGCACGATACTTGGATAGGAGAAGGGGTTATAGCTGCTGCAAATATTACATTTGGTGGCTGGTCTGAAGTTAAGGACAACACCTTTGTCGGTGTGCAATCTTGTTTAGCTCCAAAAGTTGTTGTAGGAAAGAATTGCAAGATATCCATGGGTGCAGTGGTAACTAAGGATGTTCCTGATAACTCACAGGTGTCAGGTAACTTTGCAATAGATCATAAGATTTATATAGAACACCTAAAATCAATTTTAAATGCGAAATAGAATGGATGAAGATTAGTTTTCTTTCGAAAGAAGGTAAGTATGTTTTTAAGTGACATTATGGAAAAGATGGGCATTCCATTTGAGGTGATTGACGAGAAGCCTGTAAAATCACTTGGTTTAGTGAACTATAACAATGGAGATGCCGTATGTACTTTTGCAGAGAATATTTCTTTTTTAGAATCAGTACCAAAGGGCGTATCAATGCTGATAACAAAGGTAGAAATAGCAGAAGTTCTAAAAAAAGAAACACGAAATTATGGATTTATAATTACAGAACATCCTCGCGTTGCATTCTTTTTGCTTCACAACTTTCTCACTAGGACAGAAGAGTATAGAAGAGGCTTAAGCCCAACTGTTATAGGTGAGAATTGTAATATAAGCAAAATGTCATGTATTGCCGAAAACAATGTTGTTATTGGTAATAATGTAACTATAGAAGAGTTTGTTTCAATCAAAGAAAATACCGTTATAGGTGATAATTCAGTAATTAGAGCTGGCACTATAATAGGTGGAACTGGATTTGAATTCAAGAAAAATGGTAGTGGTGATGAGAGCTTTTTGGTTGAGCATGTCGGCGGTGTAAGAATAGGAAAAAATGTTGAAATTCAGCACAATGTATGTCTAGATAGAGCAATCTATCCATGGGATGACACAGTTGTAGATGACCATAGCAATATAGATAATCTTGTATATATCGCCCATGGAGTAAAAATAGGAAAGCTTAGCCTTGTTGCATCAGGTGCTACAATAGGTGGACGTTGTAATATCGGTGACAATGTTTGGATAGGACTTGGGGCAATAATTAGAAATGGCATAGATTTAGGAGCGGGTAGCAGGGCAAATATGGGCGCTGTTGTGACTAAATCAGTAGGCGAGGGAGAAGCTGTGAGTGGCAACTTTGCGAGAAATCATGAAGAACTTATAGCGGAGATAAAGAGAAAATAGGATAGTCTATGAGTTTAAAAGTTTTATATATAACATTTACTGACTTTGGAGAACTTTCATCAGGTTCTTCAGTTAGACCGTTTAGAATGTACAATGCACTCGTAAATCTAGGCTACGATGTAAAGCTCTTAGAAGGACAGCAAAATAGAAGAAAAGAAAGACAAGCAAAGGTAAAAGAAATAATAAACTGGCTTGACGAAAACAAGCCAGATATTTGTTATGTTGAGCCACCTTCTGGTCCTTTTTTTAATCAAATAGATATAAGCCTTTTAAAGAAGGTACATAATATGGGCGTTCCTATTGGATTGTTCTACAGAGATTTCTATTGGAGGTTCTCAAAGTGGGCATGGAAGGGAACACCTCTTTGGAAGCAAAGTATTCTTAAAATGATGCATAGAAGAGATCTTGCAGCATTTAAGAAATATTGCGATGTAGTTTATTTCCCTTCACAGGAATGTACAAAAGTTCTTGCTGATGTGAAGTTTAAAGAAATTGGAATATTACCGCCGGGCTGCAGTGAACCTAGAGGCGGAGTCAAGCTAGGAGCAAGGGAAATATTTTATGCTGGAGGTGTCAGAGAAGCTGACGGTATGGATGATCTTCTTATTGCCCTAGATAGAATTAACAAAAGTGGACTAGATGTGAAACTAAATCTTATAACCAAAAAAGAAGAACTAGTTCATATCAAAAATAGCAATCTACTAGATAGTGATTGGATAGAGGTAATGGAAGCTTCGGGAGAGGCGCTAGAACCTATATATGCAAAATGCGACCTAGGAATACTGCCAAAAAAGAGACATTTCTATATGGATATGGCAATATCGGTAAAGGTTCTAGAGTGTATGAGCCACGGACTACCCGTGATATCCACTGACTGTCCAGCCATGGCAAGATTCATAGAGCAAAACGAAAGCGGTATTATTTGCAAAGAAGGTTCGGAAAGTATAGAAGAAGCTATTCGTAAGTATTATACAGACGAAGAACTTTATAAGCGCTTAATCGAGAATGTAAAAAAAGCGGCTCTTAATAACACTTGGGAAAAGAGAATTGAACAGGTAGTTTCGGATCTACTTAATGAAAAAACTAATTAAAAAAAGGAGAAATGATACCATAAGGTATTATCAAATAAACTATGAAGATAATGCATGGAATGCGAGAGGTTGCAGGTCAAGCATACTATTCAGTAAAGGGTCTACGCAGTAATGGATACGATGCAAAGCTCATATTGTGGGATGAATCACCTCTTAAGTATCCGTATGATGAATGTTTGATGATGGTACAAGGGAAAAAATATATGTACCCAATATATGCACTAAAAACATTCGCAAACTTTGTTAAATGTGCTTTTAAATACGATACATATCATTTTCATTTCGGGCATAGTCTTTTACCTTGGAATTTAGACCTGCCTTTTTTGAAGTTATTGAAGAAAAATATTTTCTTCGAGTTTCATGGCTCAGATGTGAGGCAAGAATCAATTGCCTATAGGATGAACCACTACTGGAGAGAGGTTGGGCTAACAAATGAAGAAAGGCTGAGAACAAGAATGCTTAAGCTGGGAAAGTATGCTAAAGCTTTTATTGTTCACGATGATGAACTGCTTCCTCATTTTTCACAGGAGCTAAAACCATATATAGTTCCATTAAGAATAGAGCCAGAGAGATTTACTCCAGAATATCCAGATCCTGCAAAGGGTAAAGTCACTATAGTACACGCACCATCAAACAGAGGTGTCAAGGGAACAAAATACATACATAGTGCTGTAGAAAATCTAAAAAAGAAATACGATATTGAATATATTTTAGTCGAAAATATGACTCAAAATGAAGCTTTCAAGGAGTATCAGAAAGCTGATATTATTGTCGATCAAATACTTGGAGGAAGCTATGGTGTGTTCTCAATAGAAGCCATGGCTATGGGAAAGCCAGTAATCACCTATATTACAGATGAAATGATTAAGACTTTTCCAGATGAGCTTCCGATAGTAAGTGCATCACCTTTAAATATACAAGAAGAAATAGAGAAACTGATTAACGACGGACAAATAAGGCACGACTTAGGTGTCAAAGGTCGAAAATATATCGAAACCTACCATGATTGCAAGAAAAACGCAAAAGTGATAGCTAAGATCTATGAGGGGACTGCAAATAAAACAAAGGGAAAGGATGCTTTTGAGGAAGTAAAAGAGCTTTAACTATGAGTGATAGCAAGTTTGGTAATTTCATAAAAGGAAGTGCGATACTAGTACTTGCAAATATGATGATTAAGGCGATAAATTTCTTTCTTTTACCGCTTTATACTAAATATTTGACACCTACAGAGCTTGGTATTTCCGATGCTATAACCAATGTGACAGCTATACTTTTGCCTATTCTTATGTTAGGACTTGATTCCGCCTTCAGTGCCTTTTACTTCGATGAGAGAACGGAAGAACATAAGCGCAAAGTATTCAATACATCGCTGGTAACTCTTATAATTGCGGGAATTGTACCGTTTATAATAGCTATATTTAGTAGGGACATTTCACTATGGCTATTCGGTACCAAAAAGCATCAGATTCTAGTTGCAGTAGCGCTAATAACAATAAGCTTTAACCTTTGGTATACGCCATATGCACTATATGCGAGGATGGAAAATCGCATGTTCCTGTTTGCAATGGTAAATGTGAGCGCATCGCTTTTGATGATAGGCTCAAATATAGTATTTGTATCGGTAATGCACCTTGGCGCGTTTGCTTTGATACTGAGTTCTGCTATAGTTCAGCTGTTTCAGATGCTCGCATATCTAGTCTTTATGCCGAGGCTGTTTAAATATAAAGAGTACGATAAAAAGCTTTTGAATAAAATGCTTAAGTATTCAATTCCTATAATTCCAACTGCGATTGCGGCTTGGTTTTTGAACCTTTCAGACAGATACATCATATTGCATTACTTTTCTGCTGCAGAGGTGGGAATCTATGGTATAGGCGCTAGATTTAGCTCAGTGCTATCAATTCTATCAAATGCAGTATTTACAGCATATACGACATTTGCCTTTGATAAGAAGGATGATGAGGATGCAAAGTATCAGTATAAGCGAGTGCTTGGCTTTTATTATATGATTTTGATGATCACATGTATTTTCGTGACAATGTGGGGCAAGGAGATAATCTCTTTGATGTCGAATTCAGCATATGGTGCGGCTTATTTACTACTTCCAGGCTTGCTGTTTGGACAGGTGATGTACGGCGTTTCTGTCATAGTTGGATATGGTCTTTCATTTGAAAAAAAGACAAACTATATTTTCGCAGCAAATGTCATTGGTGCAGTCCTTAACATAGTACTAAATTTTGCATTTATACCAAGCTTTGGTGTTGAGGCAGCTGCTTATACAACATATGTAGGCTACTTTGTCATGGCGATACTTTTATATGTATTTGCGCAAAAGTTTTATCCATGTGACTATGCAATATCAAAGGTTATAATCAGCAATATTATTATAATTGCGCTAGCTACATTCATGAATCACTATGAGATGGCTTTGGGAATCAGAACTTTGCTCACAGCAGCTAGCCTTGCTTTGATATTTATTTTATATAGGGATGCGATCAAAGATATATTTATGATTCTTGTGAGAGTCAAGAGAAAAATAAGGGGTTAAGATGAATCAAATTAAGCAAAAGACGGATTACATACTGGTAACTGCACTGGTTCTATCAGTCTTTTTTGGTGCAAGTATCAGCTTTGGTTTCAGAGTTATGGGTATTGTCATAACTCTGTTTAGATTTGCTATACCGCTACTTTTTGCAGCATTTGTTTATCGCGCATATAACAAAAAAAGACTCAGCTTTGAGTCGTTAGAAAAATCATTTTTGCTATTGCTACTTATCTGGTTTTTATACGCTATATTTTTAATGTTCTTCCGAGGATTTGTAAGCGATAAGGATGCAATTAGGGAATTATTACAACTTGTTTTGCAGTTTTTTGTAGCTGCCTCAGTGCTTCTTGCAATCAAAGTAGAGGGCATGGAAGAAAAGATTATACAAATTTGTAAGTTTTCCATCGTGGTTCTTAGTGCTATAGGAATTTTTGAGATAATGACAGGAATTCACCTGCCGACTTCTAGTTACTTCAATGTTTCAGCTATGGCAAATTCAACGAGCAATCCGCCATCAGTAGCAACAGGAATCTTCTTTAATGAAAACGATTATTGCGCATGTCTTGCACTGTTTTCACCGTTGTTTTTCCCACAGGTTGGAAAGAACTTATCTGTAAACATCTTAAGGATGATTGAACTTTCTTTGATGGAATTCATACTTCTAAAGGATGATGCGATTATATGTCTATTTGGTATATTTCTTGGACTTGTATTCTACTCTGTTTTTGCAACTGTTAAGTATAGATGGCTTATCGCAGGTGGAATTTATGCTTTTGTACTAGAAAAAACGATAATGGCGTTTTCTCTTAAGAGGGGAGCGGGTAAAGGGCTTAGCTCAGAAGTCAAGGAACAGTTTTCTGGTGTGAACACCCAGACAGGTTCTGCATATGTTAGAATGCACACTTATATCAAAGAGTTTACACACTCAATAAGCGAGGCCAAAGGACTTGGATTTGGTCCTTATGGGGTTAATAAATTCTTGACACCCTTTGATCACGACTATGTTTTGAGCAATCCGCATTCGCTATGGCTAGAACTTATAGCTAACTATGGTGTTTTGATATTTGTGTTTTTCGTTACAATCTGCTTGCTTTCGTTAGGGGTACTGATTGTATGTGGAGATAGAAAGGATCCAATTAGAGCAGTACTTATATCTATGGATGTAATTTTTGTTATAGTTGGATTTGCATCTAGTAACTATATTGGAATCGCATACTGGTGGATTCTCATAGCTTTATCGGTTGGATACTCATCAAAGCTTTTAATAAGCAGTGGAATTAAAATTAAAAAGAAATATGTAATAGCTTCAGTAGTATCTCTTCTTTGCTTGATAGCAGTGTCATATAAATTGCTGAGCTCAAGTAGTATAATGTTCAAATTCCAGGAACCTCTCAAGTCTAGTTTTGAAACGGAGGAGAAGTATAATTTTAACCGACTTACCGAAAAGCATGTTGACAAAGTAAAAATTGTAATTGATGGTAAGGAAGTCGAGTGCTTTGATGTGAAGAATGGTGAGTTCAGCTACCAAATGGATTTAGCGGGACTAAGTGAAGGATGGCACCAATATAGATACGAATATTATACAGGTGATGGTAAAGATGCAGGACACGAGGTCATACTCGTCAATAAGGTAAATAGTAAGGCATCTGTTTTGATTCCTGAAGAGGATGCAATTAAGGCTAGATATTTCAACAGAACAGCCATGGTGGAACCGTTAGATTTCTACCTTGACAAGAAGGCAGCAAATAAACCTTATTCAGCACTCGGTGCATATTGGATGCCTAATGAGATGACACGTAAGAATGTTGATGAAGTGGTTAAGCTGGATAAGAATGGAGTTCCAAAGATTGTTTCAGGAGAGAACCATTTTGAATACGATCCGGAGTTGATAGCTAGCTATGCCTTGATGTGGTATAGTGATTCGCTACTTAACAAGAATGCAGATTCTGAGAAGAATTTTATCAGTTGTAGTAAATGGCTTATGGACAATCAAAAGTCTGATGGAAGCATACCTATGCTTCTTGGTAGAAGGTATAGAGAAGAAACTATAAATAAAGGATGGATATCTGCTAGTGTGCAAGGTATGGTGCTTAGCGTATTCTCAAGAGCTTATGCTGTGACGGGCGATGAGTCATATATCAAAGCAGGTGATAAGGCCTTAAAATATATGACAGATAATTGCCTAAAGGAATATGATGCTGACACGAATAGGAATTCAAAGCTCCTAAGCTACCTGACAAAGGAAGGTAATTTCTCATATTATGAGGATATTTCAGGTCAGGAGGCGCACTTTAGACTAGATACTCAGCTCTATGTTTTAATAGGTTTATATGATTGGAAGATGATAGATGCTGATGACAGCAGTAAGGAGCTTGCATCAAAGAAATTTGATGAGGAAGTTTCTATGCTAAGTAGAACTGTAGCACTATACGATTTAAATGGCTATCTGTCAGGTGATTTAATGCATATTTCAGATCGTAAGCTTATAGGTTTAGAGGTAGACGACAAATTCGCTAAGATTATTCCTATGCTGAAAGCGGTTTCTGAAATCAGCGGAAATGATGAAATAACAAAGGCATATGAGAGGTATAGTAGCTTCACAAAGGACAAATTTTACAAGCAGAGTGATGAACTAATACATAAGTAAAGTTATATTTTAGTATTTAGATAGAAGTGATTCAAAGTGAATAATAAAGTTTTAAATGTTTGCTCAAACAGAAACCCAATATACGTGAATCTGTGGGATGAGCTAATTGAAAATAGAATAGATTTAAGTGTGTTTCACTTCAGTAATAAGAGAGTGGGCATGCCAGAGCCAGGTAGCATCTATGACAAAGAGTACATAGATACTTCGCTTCCTTTTAGCAATATTGATAGATGGTTCTTCTTCAATAAAGAGAAAAAGGTGATGAGGGCCCTAAAAAATCGTCTATCTGGAAAATCATTCAATATGATACATGCGCACACTCTGTTTTCAGAGGGTTATCTTGCATATAAGCTACATAAGGAAAGTGGAATACCATACATAGTCGCAGTAAGAAACACGGATATAAATGTATTCTTTAAATATAGGAAATATCTACATGGTCTTGGATGTGAGATTCTTAAGAATGCAGATAGGATCATATTTCTGACATCAGTATATGAGCAGAAACTTTTTGACAAATATATACCCAAAAAGTTTAGAGATGAGCTGAAAAGCAAAATTGTTATAATACCAAATGGTATAGACAGTCTATTTCTAAACAATATGGCACAGCCAAGAAGTAGGGTTTCAGAGAACAAACTAAATGTCATTACCGTTGGAATGGTAAACAAAAATAAGAATCAGACGTATATATGCGACCAGCTAGAAAAATACCAAAATGACAATCCCGACATCATAGTCTCATATAAGAATTTTGGAATAATTAGATTTGAAAGGGATAAAAAATATGCGGCTTTGCTAAATAAATATCCTTTTGCAGAGCGTTGCGAGCCAAGGAGTCATAAGGAACTAATAGAAGAGTACCGTAAGGCCGATATTTTTGCTTTGCTATCAAAGACAGAAAGTTTTGGAATCGTCTATGCAGAGGCAATAAGCCAAGGGCTCCCAATTCTATATACTAAGGGTGAAGGCTTTGATACTCAGTTTGATGACGGTGTTGTTGGTCATGCCGTCGATTTATCAAAGAATGGTGATTTTGTTCAAAAGCTAGAAAGCATTTTAAAAGATTATGAGGGATTTTCAAAAAGAGCTCTCGAAGGTGCAAGTAAGTTTGACTGGAAGAAAATTGGAAGACGTTATAGCGAGCTATATGCTGAAGTTATTCAGGCAAATGGAGGGATTTATGAGATTTAAATTGAGATTTTGTCTAGCACTTTTCATTATTTTGACCGTGGGAATGGTAATTTCGTATGCAGATGAGACAGAACAACAAAATCATAACACCATAAATGAAACCCAGTTCAGTACGCAGGCAAATGACGAGCAAACAAGCAATCAGGTAGCAGAAGATAGCAATGAAGTAAGATCCGAGCCACTAGCATTAGCACAAACCAATCAGTGGATTAAGACTAGCGGACAAAAATTCTATGTAGATGCGGATGGAAATTATGTTAAAGGCATCTACGAGGTAGATAACGTAATATATTACTTTGATACTGAGAGCGGTACCCTTGTAAAATCTGCAGCTTGGAGAATTTGGAATGGCAAGAGATATTTTACTAATTCTGAAGGTATAGCTTACAGAAATCAGTTCATATCATTTGGACCATATAAATTCTATATGGGAGCTGATGGAGCTGTTATGACAGGTATTTATGCTACTATAGATGGAAGCATGTACTATGCCGACGATACGGGCGAGGTAGTTAGAAAAGCTCAGTGGATAGAAAAAGATGGTAAGAGATACTTTGCTAATGCAGAGGGCAGATTATATAGAAATCAGTTCATAAGCTTTGGTCCACATAGATACTATATGGGAGCTGATGGTTCAGCCCAAACAGGTATTTTTGCTGCAAATGACGGAAGCATGTACTATGCCGACGATACGGGTGAGGTAGTTAGAAAAGCCCAGTGGATAGAAAAAGATGGCAAGAGATATTTTGCTAATGCAGAGGGCAAACTATATAGAAATCAATTCATAAGCTTTGGTCCTCGCAGATACTATATGGGTCCTGATGGAGCCGCTATGACAGGTAGATTTACTGCAAATGACGGTAAGGACTATAATGCAGATGACAAAGGTGAATTAATCACAAATAAAGCGCAGTGGGTTGTTCGTGACGGAAAAAGATATTTTATAAGTGCTGAAGGCCACATGTATCGCAACCAGTTCATAAGCTTCGGACCATATAGGTTCTATATGGGAGCTGATGGTTCAGCTATGACAGGCGTGTTTAAAGCAAAGAATGGCAACATGTACTATGCTGATAATACTGGAGAGATTGCAAGAAAAGCACAGTGGGCTGAGCAAAACGGCAAGAGATATTTTTGCGATAATACCGGAGAGCTATATGTTAATATGCTGATTAGCTTTGGTCCATATAGATATTATATGGGTAAAGATGGAGCAGCCATGACTGGAGTTTTCAAAGCGCCAAACAATCACAGCTATAATGCTGATGAAACTGGAGAGCTTATCAGAAAAGCGCAGTGGATAGAGCAAGATGGCAAGAGGTATTTCTCTAATGAGGATGGAGAAATTTACACAAACCAGTTTCTATATTTTGGACCAACAAAATACTTTGTTGGACCTGATGGGGCAGTTAGAGACGATATTAACTTTGATGGAATAGACTTTGGCATAAGGCAGAGTCCTAACTATAACATCGGAAGAGCAGAAAAACCAATAGACTATATAGTTATTCATCACTGGGGACATGAGGGACAGTCTTTCTCAGGAGTCGTTTGCTGGCTTTGCAGAATGAATGGAGATTCTTCAGCTCATTATGTTGTGCAGGGCGGCAGAGTTGAGTGCATAGTAAATCCAAACGATACAGCTTGGCATGCAGGAAACTGGAACTACAACCTCAGAACTATAGGAATCGAGTGCAGACCTGAAATGACAGATGGTGACTTTGACACCACAGCAAGGCTCATCGCAAATCTTTGGAAGCTGTACGGAAAGAAGCCTATAATTGGTCATAGGGACATAATTCCAACAGCTTGCCCAGGCAAATACTATACAAGGTTTGCAGAACTTACGCAGCTAGCCGAAACCTACTATAATAAGAAATAATTCGGAGGAAAAATGAATTTTGATATTTTGATAATTGGCGCGGGAATCAGCGGCACCATGCTCGCTAGAGAACTCTCTCGCTACAAGCTTAAGATTGCGGTGGTCGACAAGGAAAACGACGTGGCCAATGGAGCAACTATGGCAAATTCTGCGATAGTTCATACAGGCTACGACCCTGAAGATGGAACGCTTAAGGCTGAGTTAAACGTAAGAGGTGCACGCCTTTATCCTAAGCTTTGTGAGGATCTAAACTGCCTCATCAAAACAACGGGTGCCTATGTTGTTGCTTGCAGCAGTGACGAGGAAAAGCAGCTTGATGTCCTTGCAGGAAGGGCTTTGAGCAGAGATATACCGCATGAGTTTTTGACAGGAGATGAGGCAAGACTTCGCGAGCCGAACCTAGTTGATAACATAACGAAGGTGCTTTCCTTTCCTACGACAGCTGTAATTTATCCTTGGGAGGTGGCAATCGCATGCATGCAGGTTGCAGTCGGAAATGGCGTAAAACTTTTCCTAAACCACGAGGTTAAGAGCATATCAAAATCAGAATACGGCTATACTGTAAAAGCAGGAGATAAGGAATTCAGCACAAAACTAGTCGTAAACGCATCAGGAACCAGCGCAGAGGAAATCTGCAAGATGATAACAGAAAAAGTAGGCTTTCAGATCAAGCCAAGGCGTGGAGAATACTTTGTCATAGAAAAGAATGTGCACATCGTAGATAATGTAATTTTCCCAGTTCCGACAGAGAAAGGAAAGGGTGTTCTTGCTGTGCCTACAGTTTACGGAAATACTTTGATCGGTCCTAACAGCGAGCCTATAGATGAGGTGAGTATAGCGACAAGCGATGACGGAATAAAGTACATCAAGGACAATATTTCTAGAATCCTAAAGGAAGTTCCCCTAAACAAGGCGATTCGTACCTTTGCAGGCGTAAGACCAAGTTCCACATCAAAGGACTTCATCATTGAGCCACTAGGAGAGGACAATCCTAATTTCATAAATATCGCATCAATAGAATCACCAGGCCTTGCAAGCTCACCGGGAATTACAGAGTATGTAATCGAAGAGTACATCAAAGATAGACTCGAGCTTGTGCCAAATCCTGATGCAGTCATGACAAGAAAGGGCGATATCGTAATGGCAAAGCTCACAGATGAAGAGAAGAATGCTGTTATAAAAGAAAACCCTAAATACGGAAATATAGTCTGTCGCTGCGAGCAGATTTCAGAGGGAGAAATCGTTGCATCTATAAATGCGGTATGCGGTGCGCGTAGTGTCAAAGGTGTAAAGAAGCGCGTTCGCCCAGGAATGGGTAAATGCCAAGGAGGATTCTGCGAACCTAAGGTCGTTGAAATCTTAGCACGAGAGCTAAACTGTTCGCCAGTTGATGTCGTGCTTGACAGAAAGAAATCAAAGATATTGGGAAGGGAGAATCGCTAGTATGAGACATTGTCAGGCAGTAGTTATAGGTGGAGGCTGTGGCGGTCTTGCTGCGGCAGCAAAGCTAAAGCAGGAAGGTCTCAAGGATGTAGTTCTCATCGAAAAGGATGCAGAGCTAGGCGGCGTTCTCAACCAGTGCATACATAATGGATTTGGTCTAACAACCTTTAAGGAACAGCTCAGCGGGCCAAGTTTTGCAGAAAGATACGAAGATCAGGTAGTTGAAGCCGGTGTCGAAGTCAAGCTGAACACCATGGTTACGCACATGAGCCGTGATAAGGTGATTGAGTACGTAAACCAAGAAGAGGGATATCAAAAGCTACAGGCAGATATCATCATCATATCTGTTGGTTGCTACGAGAGAAGCAGAGGAGCGCTAGCAATTTCCGGTGATCGTCCGACAGGAGTCTACACAGCAGGTCAGGCTCAGAGATATCTAAACATAGACGGCTACATGGTAGGAAAGAGCGTGTTCATCCTAGGCTCAGGTGATATAGGACTCATCATGGCAAGAAGAATGAGCCTTGAGGGAGCAAAGGTGCTTGGCGTGGCAGAACTCATGCCTTACAGCAACGGACTCCCAAGAAATATGAAGCAGTGCCTTGATGACTTTGGGATTCCGCTATATCTCTCACATACAGTAACCAATGTTTACGGTGAAGATAGACTAGAAAAAATTGAACTAGCAAAGGTGGACGAAAATAGAAAACCTATCCCAGGAAGCGAGATGTATTTTGATGTAGATACACTGCTACTAAGCGTAGGACTGGTTCCAGAAAACAGCCTTGCAGAGGAAGCAGGAATCTCCATGGACATGAACACTCGCGGCCCTATAGTAGACGAAAACTACATGACGTCAGTGCCAGGAATCTTCGCATGCGGAAACGGACTTCACGTTCACGACCTAGCAGACTTTGTAACAAAGCAGGCAGGAGAAGCTGCGCTAGGTGCACTCAGATACCTAAACGGTTCGGGCGGTGATTACAGCAGCGTCAAAGCAGGAAACCTCATTGGCTACGTGGTTCCAGCAAAGCTGCACAAGGAAAACTTGCCTAAGACTGTAACTCTCTATTTCAGGGTTAGAAAACCTTTGACAGATGTTACAATAGAAATCAGCAAGGGTGGCAAGGTGATAAGGTCAATCCATAAAGATCACCTGATACCTTCTGAGATGGAGCAAGTAATTATTGCAAATACCATGCTAGAGGATGCCGAAGGGGATCTGCTAGTTCAAATAAAAGAAAGCTAAAGGAATTGAAATGAGACAAGAGGAATTAGTTTGTGTCAATTGTCCAAAGGGCTGCAATGTAACAGTGCAGCTCGAGGGAGATGAGGTCAAAGATGTACAGGGATATGGCTGTAAGGAAGGTCTAAATTACGCGCGTCAAGAGGTAATAAGACCTATGCGAATCCTTACATCAACGGTTAGGATAGAGGGTGCTTTGAGCAGAGTTATTCCAGTCATAACAGATGGTGAAATACCTCTAGATATGTGGCAGGAGGCAATGGCGAAAATAAAGACTATCAAAGTACAGGCACCGATTGCAGTAAACCAAATTATTGTTGCGGATTTTTTGGGAACGGGTGTAAATCTCGTGTCAAGTAGAACTATGCGAAAAGCCTAAACGCACTTGATAAATAAAGGCTTTGCAAATTCCCCATACTTGTTTAAAATAAGTAAATTTTATGATATACTACAAGGTACTAATAAACGGTAGGAGGCAAAGATGAGCGAACCTATTTCAAATAACTTTATACATAATTTCATAGATAAGGACTTGGAGGACGGAGTATACAAAGAGGTATATACTCGTTTTCCGCCTGAGCCAAATGGATATCTACACATCGGACATGCTAAGGCAATTTGCGTCAACTTCACAACTGCGCTAAAGTACAATGGAAAGTGCAATCTCAGATATGACGATACAAACCCTGTCAAGGAGGATGTAGAGTATGTTGATGCAATTGAAGAGGACATCAAGTGGCTTGGTTTTAAGTGGGAGAAACAGCTATGGGCGTCTTCATATTTTGAGACAATGTACGATGCTGCTGTTGCCTTAATCAAAAAAGGAAAGGCCTTTGTAGACGACCTTACTGCAGAGCAGATTAAAGAGTACAGAGGAACACTTAAGGAGCCTGGTAAGGAAAGCCCATTTAGAAATAGAAGTGTAGAGGAGAATCTCGCTTTGTTCGAGGATATGAGAGCTGGCAAGTTTGCCGATGGCGAAAAAGTCCTAAGAGCAAAGATAGATATGTCCTCTCCTAATATAAACATGAGAGATCCTGTAATTTACAGAATCGCACATGCTCACCATCATAACACAGGTGATAAATGGTGCATCTATCCGATGTACGACTTTGCTCATCCTATTGAGGATGCGATTGAGGGAATCACACACTCCCTTTGTTCGCTAGAGTTTGAGGACCACAGACCGCTATACAACTGGGTTTTGGATGAAGTTGGCTTTTGGGAAAATCCACCTCGCCAGATTGAGTTTGCAAGACTTAACCTGACAGGAACGGTTATGAGCAAGAGACTTCTCAAGGGACTTGTTGACGATGGCGTTGTTGAGGGCTGGGATGATCCGCGCATGCCGACTATTGCAGGACTTAGACGCAGGGGCTATACTCCTGAGGCTATAAGAGATTTCTGCGAGAGAATAGGCGTGGCCAAGGCTAACAGCACTGTTGAATCATCACTTCTTGAGCACTGCGTCAGAGAAGACCTTCAGGACAAGGTTGAGAGCAGAAATGTAGTTGAGAATCCTATCAAAGTTGTAATAACAAACTATCCTGAGGACAAGACAGAGATGGTTGAGGTTGAGAACAACAAGAATGTACCAGAAATGGGCATGAGAGAAATTCCTTTCTCAAATGAGCTTTATGTTGACGGTGAGGACTTCATGGAGGTTCCTGCAAAGAAGTATTTCAGACTCTTTCCGGGTAACGAGGTAAGATTCAAGGGCGCATACTTCATCAAATGCGAGGAAGTTATCAAAAACGAAGATGGAAGCATCAAAGAGCTTCACTGTACATACGATCCTGCAACAAGAAGCGGACTTGACTTCACAGAGCGTAAGGTTAAGGGTACAATTCACTTCGTTGATGCTAAGACTGCTGTTCAGATTAAGATTAGAGAGTACGATCAACTTTTGATAGAAGATGAGAACGGAAATCTAGTTCCTAATGAAGCATCTAAGGTAGAGAAGATTGCATATGCAGAGCCTGCACTTGCTGAGGCAAAGGCAGGAGAGAGATTCCAGTTCTTTAGACATGGATACTACATCGCTGATAGCAAGCTAAACACAGAAGATGAAAAGGTATTCAATAAGATTGTAGGGCTAAAGAGCAGCTACAAGCCAAACAAGTAGAAATACGTTTCAGATGGGCAATAGAGCTTTATGTAGCTTGACAAGTTGGGCCCAAAAAGATAATATATCAGTGTGTAATTTCACCTTTTGATAGGTGATTTACATGCGAACTTATTCAGATTTTTACGAAAGAGGTACGATAATGAAGAGAATCAAGACTATAGAGACAAGAGATCTTAAGGACAGCCTAAAGGACGGCGGCTGTGGTGAGTGCCAGACATCATGCCAGTCAGCTTGCAAGACTTCATGTGGTGTAGCTAACCAGGAGTGCGAGAAGAAGAACTAGTATGGTACATCAGTATAAGCTAAATGGTTACAACATTGTAATCGACGTTTATAGCGGAGCAGTACATGTGGTGGATGATGTTGCTTATGACATCATCCGTCTTTTTTGTGAGAAAACTAAGGACGAGATTGTCGCTTACATCATGAAGACCTACGGGCATCTTGAGGATGTGACAGAGGCTGAGGTAATCGAGACCTATGAAGATGTTGTTTCACTAAAGAAAGCGGGTAAGCTGTTTACCGAGGACATCTACGAGCCTAAGGCAAGCGTTCTAAAAAACAGACATACAGACATCAAGGCACTATGTCTTCATGTTGCGCATACATGTGATTTGACATGTTCATACTGCTTTGCAGGACAGGGAAGATTTAAGGGAAAGAGCGCTTTGATGAGCAAGGAAATTGCTCGCAGGGCCATTGACTTTTTGATAGAGAACTCAGGTTCAAGACGTAATCTTGAGGTCGATTTCTTTGGCGGGGAGCCGCTTCTTAACTTTGATGTGGTTAAGGACACGGTTGCTTACGCAAGGTCGATTGAGAAGGAGCACGGCAAGAACTTTAGGTTTACGCTTACGACTAATGGCATGGGCATAAACGATGAGGTTATCGAGTTTGCCAATAAGGAATGTCATAATGTTGTTTTGAGCCTAGATGGACGTAAGGAAGTACACGACCGTGAGAGAACGACTGCAGACGGCAAGGGTAGCTATGATGTCATAGTTCCTAAATTTCAGAAGCTCGTTGAGTCGCGTGGTGGCAAGGGCTACTACATTCGCGGAACCTATACAAAGTACAACACGGATTTCACTGAGGATATCAAGCAGATGCTTGACCTTGGATTTGATGAGCTTTCACTTGAGCCAGTTGTCTGTGAGCCTGATAGCGAGTTTGCTCTGAGCAATGAAGACCTTCCGGTAATTTATGAGCAGTACGAGAAGCTTGCTAAGGAAATGATTGAGAGACACAAGCAGGGCAAGGATTTCACATTCTATCACTATATGATAGATTTGAACCATGGACCTTGTATATATAAGAGAATTTCGGGCTGCGGATCGGGTACAGAGTACTTTGCAGTGACGCCTCAGGGCGACCTCTATCCGTGTCATCAGTTTGTTGGTGAGCCTGAATATTTGATGGGCAATATCTTTGATGGAATCAAAAGAGAAGATATCAAGGATGAGTTCAAAATGTGCAATGTCTACGCTAGAGAGGACTGCCGTGATTGTTGGGCTAAGCTATATTGTAGCGGTGGCTGTGCAGCTAATGGCTTTAAGTCCTCTGGCGATATCAGAGGCGTTTACGAGTTCGGTTGTGAGCTCTTCAAGAAGCGTATGGAATGCGCGATAATGAAGGAAATTGCCATCAGCGAGCTTTAGACTGCTTGCTAAGAGCAAATTTATTCAACCTTTACAAAGAGGGAGAGAGATGAGAATAAATAAGTATATAGCATCGGCAGGAATCTGCAGTAGGCGTAAGGCCGATGAGCTTATTACAAGCGGAAATGTCAAGGTCAACGGAGCTGTTTTGACAAGCCCGGGCTACGAGGTCTGCGAGGGTGATAAGGTCACAGTAAATGGTAAACCCATCGATGCTGAACGCAAAAAAGTATATATTCTTCTGAACAAGCCTATCGGATACATTACGACTGTGAGCGATGAGCTCGGAAGGGCTACGGTCATGGAACTGGTGACGGATTTTGAGGAGAGGCTCTTTCCTGTGGGAAGGCTTGACTACAACACTTCAGGCATTATAATTCTCACAAACGACGGTGAGTTTGCCTATAAGCTTGCGCATCCAAAACACGAGCTGCCTAAGACCTATAGAGCACATGTTGCAGGATATCTATCAAAACAAAAGTGCCACCGCCTGATAAACGGAGTGGATATCGGAGGATATAAGGTCAAAGCCGATTCAGTTGAGATAGTAAAAGATTTGCCTAAGTCGACCATTGTGGACATTACTATTCACGAGGGCAAGAATAGACAGGTCAGAAAGATGTTTGCAGCTGTCGGAAACCAGGTTCAGGAGCTTCAGCGCATAGCTATAGGAGACATCAAAATCGGAAGGCTTTCCCTAGGCCACTACCGTAAGCTGACAAGAGAAGAGATAAATAAATTACAAGGATAATCAAAACCACCGAGCAGAGTTTAGTAACTTTGACTCGGTGTTTTAATGTATGGGGAATAAAATTAATATATGAAAAGCGATAAGATATGATATAATTTTGGCAAGAATTGAAATAATGATGTTTATAAATTAATTTGGCTTAGAATAAAATTTGGGGGAAAGAAGTGAAAAGAAGACATTTGCTAATTACAGGGAGCTTAATAATATGCATCATGATTGCTGTGCTGTGTAGCTGTGATTTAATTACTACAGATAGGGATAGGTTCTATGTAGATAAGGACAACTGTCTTACAATGATAGACATAGAAAAAAACGGTTCTGATATTATTGTTCCTGAAAAGGTGGGAAATACGGTTATACATGACATATATCTTGAAAGCTCACATTTTTCAAAAATCGATTCAATAGATGTTAGCAATGTATCCGAGTTAGAAACTTTTACATTAAGGCTTTATGGAGCCGGTAGTCATTCAAAGCTCAAAAGAATTGATTTTAGTAAGAATAAAAGAGTCAAAAGTGTACACATCTTTGAAACCAAAGCATTAAAAGAAATTACTTTTAATGAGAACTGTAAGTCAATAGGTCTATATAACACATCGGTAAAAAAACTTGATTTGAAATTGTTAAAAAAACTCAAGTACTTTACATACTGGGATGGACCGCTTGAAAATATTGATCTTTCCAATAATACTAATCTCGAACAAGTGGATATAGAAAACACCAATGTAAAGACTGTCGATATAAAAATGTTGAAAAAACTCAAGTACTTTATATACAGGAGTGGGCCTCTTGAAGAAATCGACATTTCCAATAATTCTGATCTTAAAACGGTAAAAGTTTTTGACAGCAATGTAAAAGTCTTAGATGTATCCAATAATCCTAAACTAGAGAGAATTGAAATTGATGAAGGAACCGAGATAATAGGTGAAACAAATGCGGAGATAATATACTGGACAAAGGAAGAAATCGAGAAATTGAAAGATAATTAGCATAATTAATTGGCTTTGAATAATTCTATTTCCGCCAATTGCAAAATCAAGTTGAACATGGAGTTAAAACAATACGGAGTAGGAAATGAATAAAAAATATTTAGCTGTGACTATAGTTATGCTATCTTGTGTCCTAATGGTAGAACTAAGCAGCTGTAGTTTGATTACTAACGATAAGGATAGGTTCACTTTGGACAAGAATGACTATATTACGATGATAGACCTGGATAAAACAGGCCCTAATGTTGTAGTTCCTGAAAAAATAGAAGATAAGAATATACGAGGATTATATTTATATGACCCATATTTTTCAGAAATTGATTCTATAGATGTGAGTAATGCATCACAACTGGAGTATGTATCTATGGATTTATTTGGAGGTGGAAAAAAATCGAAGATAAAAAAACTTGATTTTAGCGAAAACACAAAGCTTAGAAATGTTGTTATCAATAGAACTAATGCATTGAACAGAATTATTTTTAATGAAAGATGCGAAACAATTAGTTTATTTAATACATCTATAAAAGAATTGGACTTAAAATCATTGAAAAAACTTAAGTATTTTTCTTATTATCGCGGTCCACTTGAAGAAATCAACATTTCCGATAATCTTAGTCTAGAGCAAGTAAGTATAGATAATGCTAATGTAAAAATTATTGATTTTAGAACACTAAAAAAAATTAAATATATCGAATGTTATGGGGTTCCTCTCGAAGAACTTGATATATCAAATAATCCTAATCTTGAAGAAGTTCGAATATATAATACAAATGTGAGGACCTTAGACATATCTAATAATCCAAAGTTAAAGAGAATTGAAGTTGATGAAGGAACAGATATAATAGGTGAAACTGATGCCGAAATAAAATATTGGACTAAAGAAGATATAGAGAAATTGGAAGAACTGCGTAAGAACAACTAGCTTTAATAATACTATTTTTTGCTGATAAAAAAATCAAGTTGAATATAGAGTTAAAATAACATGGGGGGGGAAAATGAAGAGTAAATTTTTATCGGTGACTGCAATCATATTGTCTTGTGTCCTAATGATAATACTAGGCGGTTGTAATTTAATTACTACGGATAAGGATAGGTTCATTTTAGATGAGGATAACGATCTTACAATGATAGATATAGAAAAAACCGGTCCAAATATTGTTATTCCTGAAAAAGTAGGGGATAATGTAATACGTCGCATATATCTTAGTTCATCATACTTTTCAAAAATTAATTCGATAGATATCAGCAAGGTATACGAGTTAGAATATTTCAGATTGAAACTTTTTGAAGAGGAAAGACGTTCAAACCTTAAAAGGCTTGATTTTAGTAAAAATAATAAGCTTAAATACGTAGGTATTAATGGAACCAAAGCATTGGAAGAGATTATCTTTAGTAAAAACTGCAAATCAGTTAGCTTAGATAACACATCTGTAAAAGAACTTGATTTTAAATTGTTAAAAAAACTTGAGGATTTTACCTATTGCCACGGACCTCTTGAAAGTATTGATTTTTCCAATAATACTAATCTTGAACAAGTGGATATAGAAAACACCAATGTAAAGGCTGTCGATATAAAAATGTTGAAAAAACTCAAGTACTTTATATACTGGGATGGACCTCTTGAAGAAATTGATATTTCCAATAATCCTGAGCTTGAAACGGTAAAAGTTTTTGATAGCAATGTAAAAGTCTTAGATGTATCCAATAACCCTAAACTAAAGAGAATTGAAGTTGATGAAGGAACGGAGATAATAGGGGAAACTAATGCCGAGATAATATACTGGACAAAGGAAGAAATCGAGAGGGTAAAAGAGAGATTGAAAGATAAATAGCAAAATTAATTAGCTTTGAGTAAAACTGTTTTCGCCGATAAAAAATCAAGTTGAATATAGAATTAAAGAATCCATAAGGCATTTATTACAGACACCCTCTTTACCGGATAAGACAGTAAGGAGAGCTTTTTATCTAAATGTTATTTTTAAATATCGTTTTTGAGATACGGGATATTTTATTATAGGATGTAAATTCAAAGAACTTATTTGTGATATAATATGCGCAATAATTTAAATAATGCTAAATATAATGTCATGAACTAATTATTTCCGAAAACAAGGTCATGAAAAGTTAATGGATTCGCTAAGCGGCGAAATAAAACAACTGCGTAAGAAAATAGGGGAAAAAGAAGGAGAAAATGACAATGGGAAGAATTGTTAATCCACATTCAATTCGAACGAGCATGAACGAAATAAAAAGTAATGTCGATGAATATAGTTCTCATTACAAGAAAGCAAAGTCTACCATTGCCAGATATTCCTTTGGATCGCCTAAACTAAAGGGCATGACGGCGAAGGCGGTATTAAACCAACTATATTGCTATGAAACACTGATGGATATGTTTATAATTATTGCTGAGAACATATCCAAGGCTTGCGATACCATGATAATGAGTGTAGGAGATGAGAAGCTCAATGAAGACATCATTAACAGCATTATATATGAGCAAGAAGGAATAAAGGCAAGATGTGCTAAGAGAATTGAAGAATATAGGCATAAGCAGATGCAACTTGAACTTTGTCCTATTCTTGCTAGTTATTGCGGATTGCAGATTAATAGAAATACTTATATAAAGACAAGGGCAGAAAAGATTATCGCTATAATGCATAGGAAGTTAGAAAAGATTGATGAGATAGAAAGAAAAACAAATGAACTGTTTTTAGCGGAAAAAGCTGCTATGACAAAGATAGGTAGGTGCATTGCAGAACTTAAAGAATCGGGAAAAACCGGATTTAGGTTCCAAGAGTTACCTGTATGGGCTGCTGATATGGAAAAGCAGTTGTTTGACAAATACAATAAAGAAATGCTGACCAAGGGAAGGCTTAATGAAGATTTCGTAGAAAAGTTTTCCAATTTATCTATTGCTGAAATGACACCGGCAGAATTTAAAGCGTACCAAGAATATGTAAAATTCCTAATCCTTAAGGCAAAACCTGATGACCTGAATAAGGTTATTAAGCATGCTTATAGGATGACAAAAGATGGTGTCGTTGAGTTAAAAGACGGTGCATACGATCTGGGGACATATATTGGTCTTGTAATGAAGATATATTCAATGACAAGCGCTGAACTTGTAGATTCAAGCATTCTAGAAAAGTGCACAATAATGAAGACAGCACTTACCAGAGATTTCATGGTGGAGAAAGGGACGTTTTCACTGAAGGGCGGTCATTATCATTATAAATATGAATATTTGAAGTATAAAAGACCAGAATCCAATCATGCACAAGCTGTAATATTCACAGAGTCGTATACGACAAATACAGTATATACAGAACACACAGGAAACGCAGATAAACTGGGATATGCAAAGAATGAATACTTAAAGAATCTGATGCGAAAGGACGGTGCAGATTACGCAATAGATATATGTAAATCGGCAGTGAATATCGGTGTAACCATCGCATTCCCTGAGATGACAGTAGGAGAGCAGGTTGTCTGGGAATTAACTAATTTAGGGGTTGAGATAGTAAGTTCACCAGGTAAAAATGAAGATTTCGGTATCAATTCTGAAGGAATAGCAACTATGACAAACAGACTAAAAGTGAGAGCTTCAATAGCAAAGCCTGGAACAAAGGAAGGAACCCTTATTTATGAAATGTATCCGACAAGTGAGACGATGAGAAGGATTGAGTTTTATAATAATATATTTGAACACTATAAAATGGATCCGATAGGACTGGGTGATGTTTGCAATAACCCGGAGGATGTGAATAATAGGATTTTAGCTCTTTCTGAAAAAATAAATGCTAAGCCATATGTATATAATGATGAAGATGAGTGTAAAGAATATAAAAAATTAGATGAATTAGAAGATTTATATAAGAACCTTAACCCGGGAGAAATAAAATAATATGGAGGGGAAAATGAAGAGTAAATTTTTATCGGTGACTATAGTTATACTGTCTTGTGTCCTAATGATAATACTAAGCAGCTGTAATCGAATTAATACGGATGAGGATAGGTTCTTTGTAGATAATGACAACCGTCTTAGAATGATAGATATAAAAAAAACCGGTCCCGATATTGTTGTTCCGGAAAAAGTGGGGGATAAGGTCATACGTATAATCTATCTTGAAGACTCATATTTTTCAAAGATTGATTCGATAGATGTCAGCAATGTATCCGAGTTAGAATATTTCACATTAGAACTTTGGGGGGGCGGCAGTTATTCAAAGCTCAAAAGGCTTGATTTCAGGAAAAATAAAAAGCTTAGAGATGTAACTGTCAATAGAACCAAAGCATTAGAAGAAATTATCTTTAATAAAAACTGTGAAACAGTTTGTTTATTCAACACATATATAAAAGAATTGGATTTAAAATTACTAAAAAAACTTAATCATTTTACCTATTGGCACGGACCGCTTGAAAGTATTGATCTTTCGAATAATACTAATCTTGATCAAGTGTGGATAAAAAACGCCAATATAAAGACTGTCGATATAAAGAAGTTGAAAAAACTCAAAAGTATTGTATTTTATGGGGTTCCTCTCGAAGAACTTGATATATCAAATAATCCCAATCTTGTAGCAGTGCGAACATATAACACCAATGTGAAAGTTTTGGATGTATCTAATAACCCCAAGTTAAAATTCATTGAAGTTGACGAAGGAACCGAGATAATAGGAGAAACTAATGCCGAGATAAAATATTGGACTAAAGAGGATATAGAGAGGCTGGAAGAGAAGAGTAAAGATAATTAGCATAATTAATTGACTTTGAATAGTACTGTTTCCGTCGATTAAAAAATCAAGTTGAACATAGAGTTAAAATAACATATAGGAGAAAATGAAGAGTAGATATTTAGCAGTGACTATAGTTATGCTATCTTGTGCCCTAATGGTAGCACTAAGTAGCTGTGATTTAATTAATAAAGACGAGGAAAAGTTTAATATAGATGAAAATAACTGTCTCACGAAAATAAATTTGGATAAAACTGGTCCAAATGTTATTATTCCAGAAAAAGTTGTAGATAAAGTTATAAATAATATCTATATTAGTGATGCATATTTTTCAAAAATTGAATCCCTAGATGTCAGCAAGGTATCTGAGTTAGAAAAATTCAAACTAGATATACCTTATGAAGTGAAAGAATCAAAGCTTAAAACTCTTGATTTTAGTAGAAATGAAAAACTTAAAGATATATCCATTGATAACGCAATAGCATTAGATAAAATTGTTTTTAATAAAAAATGTGAATCGATTACTTTAAGGGATACATCTGTAGAGAATATGAATTTAAAATCCCTAAAAAACCTTTCTCTTTTTAGCTATTTCAATGGCCCTCTTCATAGTATCGATTTTTCTAGTAATAAAAAACTTGACTACTTATCGTTTTACTACAGCGATGTAAAGAAACTGGACTTAAGTAAGTTGAAGAAACTCACTTTTTTTAAGTATGTTTCTGGACCGCTTGAAGAGCTTGACACATCGAATAATCCTGATTTAGAAAGTTTAGAAGTATATGGTACAAATGTGAAGGTCCTGGACATATCTAAGAATCATAAGCTAAGGTTTATTCAGGTCGATGAAGGAACTCAGATAATAGGTGAAATTAATCCGGGGGCAGAGATAAGATATTGGACAAAAAAAGATGTTAAGGAGTTAAGGTCAAAATTGCTGGACGATTAGTTTTAATGCATTTCATCAAAGTGAAATACTGGAACTTAATTTTATAATTTGCAGACAAAAAGGCACCGAAGTTCGGTGCCTTAGCTTTTATTGAAATCTGTATTTAACTACTTTCTCTTGCTTTCCTTTGGTGTTACGCAAGTTCCTGTAGCTCTAGCTACAACGATTGGCTCCTCAAGGAAGTCTGCTGCTGAAGCATTGATGTCTGTTCTAGCTACGATTACCTTACGAGCTTCAAATGACATCTTTCTTGATGTGTTTCCAATCTTTGTGATTTCGCCAACTGCTTCGATATAGTCACCTGCATATGTTGGAGCAAGGAATTCAACGTTATCGTAAGCGCAGAAAAGACCTTCGTCTCCGTCACACTTGATAAGAAGCTCTGTAGCAACATCACCAAATAGGTGTACCATGTGAGCTCCGTCTACAAGGTTTCCGCCGTAGTGAGCGTCCTTAGCTGACATTCTAACTCTAATCATTGAAGTGATTTTCTCTTCCATTACTGTTCTCCTTTTGCATATATACATCATTGAAAATACTTTATAAATAAATTATAGCTTTAGGCTGAGAGGCTGTCCACATAAAAACGGTTGCAAAAAGGCACTTAATGCGTTAATATTGGAAATAAGCAAAATGAACCGAAAAAGGTTCGACAAATGGAGTGAACATTAAATGAATAATAATTATGGCATCAATAGGGTTCTAGAGCCAAAGCATGTGCTTCCGACTTCGGCTTGGCAACTTGACAATAACCACAATATATTTCCTGATGAGATTCGTATAGATATAAGGAGAATTCATATAGAGGGAACCAGCTTCAAGGAAATCTGCCTTGAGGCAAATGACAACGATCAGAAGATTAAGCAGAAGATAATGGACATAGTCATCAGAAGGGGTAAGCTCCACAATCCTGTAACGGATACTGGTGGAATGCTCTATGGTGTGGTCAGTGAGATAGGCTCTGAACACGAGAATCTCAAAGGATTTAAGGTTGGTGACGAGGTTATATGTAATGCTTCGCTGACATCACTTCCATTATATATAGATAAGATTACTTCCATAGATAAGTCGTTCGGACAGATAGAGGCAGAGGGCTACTGCATTTTGCCAAATGATGTGCCGATAATAAGAAGGCCTCAGGGGCTGCCGCTAAAGCTTTTGATGTTCACCTTCAATGAATCTGGAACCATCTACAGAATCAGCAGTACAGCTGTCGGCAAGAGAAAGTTCCTCGTTGTTGGTAATAACCTTCTATCAAATCTTCTTTTTGGCTTTGCGATACGCAAGGTAGCAAGAGAAGATGCAGAGGTTATTTGCTTGCTCGACCATAAAACTGATATGGTGCTTAAGGGAGAAGGTATCAACCAGCTGATAAAGAAGGTTTTTACCGAGGTCCACTATGTGGATATCCTAAAACCGCTGGAGTGCATAGCTGATATTGACGGCGATTCTGCTTTTGATCTTTCGGTCAACTGCGCAGATATTCAGGGCGCAGAGACCATCAACATTCTTGCAACAAAGAGTGGTGGAACAGTCATCTTTGCTAACCTGATAAATAACTATAACATCGCACTTTACATAACAGAAGCAATATCTAGACAGCTAGACATCAGGTGTGCTGACGGTTATCTCGAGGCCTACGATAAGTTCGACATTGAGATTGTAAAAGACTTAGCTCCATATATAGAAAACGCAGAGGAGACGACCATAAGACTAAAGGATGATTCTTCCTATGGAGGAACCAAGAGCAGATTCGTGAATGCTAGTGGTGTGAACCAGACCATAATGGAGGACTTCGTATTTACGAGTCATGCGATGTCGGTTGTCATCGATGAGGTTTTGACTGTTGCAAAGTACGACTGTAATGTTTTGATCACAGGAGAAACTGGTGTCGGCAAGGAAAAGGTTGCTAACCTCATTCACAAGAACAGCAATAGAAAGATGCAGCCATTCATCAAAGTGAACTGCGCCTCAATTGCACCATCCATGCTTGAGGCTGAGTTTTTCGGAGTTGAAAAGGACGAATCAAAAGGTCTTGAGACGAGCAAAAAGGGATTCTTTGAGTTTGCAGACAACGGCTCGCTTTTCCTCGATGAAATCGCCGATTTGCCACCTGATATGCAGGCTAAACTTTTGAGGGTGATACAGGATGGAGAGTTCTTCAGAGTCGGAGGTCAGGTACCGATTAAGTTCAATGTTAGAATCATTTCTGCAAGCAATAGGGAGCTAGAGGATTTGATAGATGCAGGTGGATTTAGAAGAGACCTGTACTACAGGCTAAATGTTGTTAGAATTAGGGTTCCGGCTTTGAGGGATAGACCTTCAGATATTCCTGTTTTGGTCGAGCACTTCCTCGATGCCTACGGAAAGGTTTTCTCAATTAAAAGGACGATAAACACAGATGCTCTAGACTACCTAGGACAGTGTGAGTGGCCAGGCAATACAAGAGAGCTTGAAAACATAGTTCAGAGGCTGATGATTGCAGCAAGGAGTGAGGAAATAACATTGCTTGATGTCATGAGAGAACTTCACGCGGATGTCTTTGATATGAATGTGATGAACTCGGGTGATGAGGCAATTGCCATGGAAGAGGTCAACATGCAGGTCATGGTTGAGAACTTTGAGAAGAATATAATCAAGCATGCCATAGAAAAATATGGTTCAACTCGTAAGGCAGCAAAGGCTATAGGCATAAGTCAGACTCAGCTCGTTCGCAAGAAAAACAAATACAACATATAATTACGCATTGAATAATTATACTTACTAATCAAGAGAATAACGAGCGTTAATTATAACTGATTGCAAAATGGTTCATATAGTATTTTATGCGAACCGAAATCAAATCGCTTGTTATTTTTTTGTTAAATCCATGTATACACGCAGTCAAGCATATAGAAAAAAATAGAGACTGATTTATAATATATGAAGAATGTATATTACATTATATACGCCAAATAAATTAGTTTAAATTTTTATAATTTTTAGGAGGAAGCTAATATGAAAAAGGGTAATCCATACGGTACTCACAGAGTAATTTCACCAAAGGGTGTTCTACCACAGCCAGCTGACGTTATCGATAACGATATGGAGATCTATGACAACGAAGTTAAGATCAATGTTCAGACACTAAACATCGACTCAGCTTCATTCACATCAGTTTGTGACCACGCTTGTGGAAAGAAGCCTGGAGATGATCTAACTGCTGAAGATATCGAGAAGATAAAGGAAACAATGCTTGGTATCGTTGCTAAGGCTGGTAAGCACAAGAACCCATGGACAGGTTCAGGCGGAATGCTAATCGGAACAGTTGAAGAAATCGGACCAGAGTGGAAGGGTGACCTAAAGGTTGGCGATAAGATTGCTACACTAGTTTCACTTTCACTTACACCACTTGTAATCGACGAAATCGTAGCTATGAGACCAGCTATCGACCAGGTTGACATCAAGGGACACGCTATCCTATTCCAGAGCGGTATCTATGCTAAGCTACCTGAGGATATGCCAGAAGGACTTGCTCTTTCAGCTCTTGACGTTGCAGGTGCTCCAGCACAGGCTGCTAAGCTAGTTAAGCCAGGCATGAGAGTTCTTGTTATCGGTGGTGGCGGAAAGTCAGGTCTAATGTGCCTATACGAGGCAAAGAAGAGAGCTGGTGTTACAGGTCAGGTTATCTGTGCTGCTGGTTCACAGAGATCAGAAGACAGAGCTCGCGATTTAGACCTTGCTGATGCATACTTCCACCATGATGCTACAGATGCAGTTGGAATGTACGAGAAGGTTTTGGAGCTTACAGATGGAGAGCTTTGCGATGTTGTTATAAACTGCGTAAACATCGAGAACACAGAGATGGCTTCAATCCTTTGCACAAAGGACAAGGGTCTAGTTTACTTCTTCTCAATGGCAACAAGCTTCACAAAGGCTGCTCTTGGTGCTGAGGGTGTTGGTAAGGACGTTGATATGATCATCGGTAACGGCTACACAGCTGGACACGCTGAGATCACACTTCAGGTTCTAAGAGAGCACGAAGGACTAAGAAAGCTATTCAACGAGATGTACGCTTAATAGCAAATAATATAAGTACTTAAGAATACTATCAAACTATCAGAGCGCTAGCGCTTTGATGGACAAAATGACTATTATGAGGTGGGGTGATGACTACCCCATCTCTAATTAACAAAATTTCACGGGCTAACCTATGAATGAAAAGGAGAAAATCATGGCACTTAGAAATTGGAAAGACATTCCATTATTTAAGGATGTAACAGATGAGCAGTGGAACGACTGGCACTGGCAGGTTTCACATAGACTCTCAACAGTAGATGATATTGCTAAGGTTGTTAACCTAACAGAGAAGGAAAGAGCTGAAATCGAAAAGGTTATCGGTGGTTTCAGAGTAGGTATTACACCTTACTATGCTTCACTTATGGATCCAGATGATCCAACAGATCCAGTAAGAATGCAGGCTGTTCCAACACTTTTGGAAATGCACAGATCACCTGCTGACGATGCTGACCCACTTCACGAGGATGCAGACTCACCAGCGCCTGGACTAACACACAGATATCCAGACAGAGTTCTATTCCTCATCACAGACCAGTGCTCAATGTACTGCAGACACTGCACAAGAAGAAGACTTGCAGGTGAAACTGACGGTGCTAGATCAAGAGAAGATATAGATGCATGTATTGCATACATCAAGAAGACTCCAGAAGTTAGAGACGTACTTCTATCAGGCGGAGATGCTCTTCTTGTTGAGGATGACACACTAGAATACATCATCAGCGAACTTAGAAAGATTGACCATGTTGAGATTGTTAGAATTGGTTCAAGAACACCAGTTGTTATGCCAATGAGAATAACAGACAAGCTCGTAAACATGCTTAAGAAATATCATCCAATTTGGCTGAACACACACTTCAATCACCCACAGGAAATTACACCTGATGCTAAGGAAGCATTGAGAAAGCTTGCTGATGCAGGTGTTCCACTAGGAAACCAGAGCGTACTTCTAAGAGGAATTAACGACGATAAGTCACTAATGATGGACCTTGTTCATGAGCTAGTTTTGAACAGAGTAAGACCTTACTACATCTACATCTGTGACCTATCAGTTGGTATCGAGCACTTCAGAACTACAATGGCTAAGGGACTAGAAATCATGGAAGGTCTAAGAGGACATACTTCAGGATACTGTGTCCCAACATTTGTAATCGACGCTCCAGGTGGTGGTGGAAAGACACCGGTAATGCCACAGTACGTAATTTCAGAGACACCAGACAAGATCATTCTCAGAAACTACGAGGGTGTTATCACAACTTACACACAGCCACATTTGCCAGAAGTTAAGTGCAACTTCAACTACAGAAATGGTAAGGAAGGCATCAAGGTTTCAGGTGTATCGGCACTTGGAGAAGGCTTGCAGATTAAGTCTATGGAGCCTGCTCACCTTGCAAGACACGAGAGAAATAAACACTAGTTCTCACTATATGTTGAATTTAATATGGGGGGCTTCGGTCCCCCATACATTAGATATTAAGGAATTGATATGGGATTGATATATGACTTATCACAAAAATATAAGACTTTATCCATAGTGGGAATGTCCAAGAATGCTGGCAAGACCACTGCCCTCAATTACCTGATTGAAGAGGCGATGGACGAGGGAGTCATGCTAGGCATTACGTCTACTGGACGTGATGGAGAGACTGAGGATCTTGTGACCGGAACCGAAAAGCCTAGAGTTTATCTCGATGAGGATACGCTCGTAGCAGTACCGTCGTTCTTATACGACATGTCAGACGCCGGACTAGAGGTAGTCAAAGAAACCAAGTATTCGACAGCAATCGGAACACTTTTGATTTGTAGGGTAAAATCTGCGGGATATGTTCAGGTAGCAGGACCTGTTATCAATGCCGAGCAAAAACTGCTTTGTCAGGATATGCTAAACGAAGGCTGTGATATGGTTTTGATAGATGGCGCAATCGATAGAAAGACCATAGCATCACCAGATACATCTGATGCGATAATCCTTGCGACAGGAGCTGTCATCTCAAGAAAGATGAACAAGGTTGTTGAGGAAACTGCGCACGTTGTAAACCTTTACTCTATAGACGAGCTAGAGGATGGAATTTACAGGGATGCAATAGAATCATATAAACACGAAGACAAGATTATGACCATAAGTAAGAGCGGAGAGGTTAAGAAGCTTGACCTACTTACTGGACTTGGGGCAGCAAGACACATAGACGAGGCTATCGAAGAGGATACCGAGTTTGTTTTCATCCCAGGTGCTTTTACAAATAGCGTAATTTCAGATATAAGCACTAAGAAACTTAAACAGGTCAGATTCGTACTCAAGGATCCGACCAAGATATTCATAAATCCTATGGACTGGGGAAAGCTCCGCAAGAGGGGCTTTAGGGTATCTGTCCTAAAGAAGATAGAAATTGCCCTTATAACTGTCAATCCGTGGGCACCGGCGGGATATACCTTTGACAACAGAAGCCTATTAGAGGCGATGAAGGAAGCTATACCAGACATTCCGGTGATTGATGTGAGGATGTAGATATGCAAAATGGAGCAAATAAAAGATTAGCAAATCTGAAGACCAAGGCTGAGACGGGTCTCGATTATGTGATGCTGAAGCTCGATGTAATCTCACCCTTCGGAAAGAAGAAGCTAAAGGCGATGAGACCGTTTTATCCGGGAGGTGAACAGCTGCTCAACGAGGAGCTAGACAGGATTCAGGATATAGTTGACTTCATCAAGGCCTATCCTATGCTAAAGGATAAGATTCAAGAAATTTACATGGAGCTTAAGGATTCCACGGGAACCATAGAAAGAAGCGAAAACAGCGTTCTGTCAGTGGTAGAAATATTCGAGATTAAGTCCTTGCTCCTTCAGATGAGAAGGCTCCTTAAGATAACCAAGGAGAGAGAAATTGTAGCGTACAAGCCAGCTTGCGGATGTGTTTCACAGGCTATGGTAGGGCGTGAAGATGAGGGTGCTGAGACGAGCCCCGCAGATAATGAAGCTAATAGAGAAGTACAGATTCCAGAGAAGTATTTTCTTGAGGATACAGAGGAACTTTTAGATATACTCGATCCTAGAAAAGACAGGATGAATACTTTCTACATATACGACGAGTTCAGTGAAGAGCTGGCATCATACCGAAAGGAGAAGCGCGAGCTTGAGCTAGAAATCAGAAGAGTGCAGAAGAAATCAAGGGAAGACCTACGCAGAGAACACGGCGTTCAGCTCACACCGAAGTTCGATATAGTCGTAGCGAGATCCCATCCGGACTTAGAAAAGATTAAAGGTCTCAAGGAACTCGAAGAGGTCGACCAGGATTACATGAGCATAACCTTTAAGCTAAGACCTAGTGAAGAGGTGTTCAAGATAACCCAGAGCATGGAAGAGCTCAACGACAAGATCGAGGCTGAAGAGGAAAGAATAGCAGAAATACTATCGAAGAAAATCGGAGAGTACAGAAGCATTCTTCTCAAGAACTGTGACATAATGGGAGAGTTTGAACTGGCGATTGCCAAGGGACTATTCTCAATTAAGAGAAATCTTGTAAGACCAGAGATCGTCATGGAGCACGTAATAGAGTTCGATGAAGGTAGGAATCTGCAGGTTGAGGAAATTTTGATGAACAAGGGCAAGGAATACTGCCCAGTATCGATTTCACTTAAAGACGGAGTAACTTGTATAACAGGTGCTAACATGGGTGGAAAGACAATTTCTCTGAAGCTTTCTGGACAGGTAGCAATCCTATCACAGTATGGGTTCTTCGTTCCAGCAAAGAGAGCAAAAATCGGACTTTCAAACTACATGCAGATGCTCATAGGAGACAGCCAGTCAGTAGAAAGAGGACTTTCCTCATTCGGCTCCGAAATGGAGGAACTCAAGGAAATCTTTGATCACAGTAAAGATAGGTCTCTCATTTTGATAGATGAGATAGCGAGTGGAACAAACCCAATAGAGGGACTTGCACTCACTAAATCAGTTGTAGATTATTTGATAACAAAACCTTATATATCGCTTATAACGACTCATTTTGAGACTGTGAGCGAGAGAGAGGGTGTTATAAATATGCAGGTCAGAGGACTTGCAGATGTGGACTTTGATCTTCTCGATAGAGAGATAAAGTATGCAAAGAGAAAAGACAGGATAAATATTATATCCAAGTACATGGATTACCGACTCTTCGAGGTCGGCAAAAACGGTTCAGTTCCTAAGGACGCTCTAAATATTGCAAAGATGCTGGGAATCAGCGCGGAGATAATAGATGGAGCGAAGAAATATATCAATAAGGAGAAAAAAGATGAAAAGCAAACTAAATCTTGACTTTGATGTTGTTGCAAGTGCCAGAAATCATGCTGCTAACATTGCCAAGGATATGCAGGAATTTATCTCAAGACACACAACTGTGTCAACTGAGAGAACAATCCTCAGACTTTTGGGAGTAGACGGCGTTGATGATGTTGACACTCCACTACCTAATGTCGTAGTAGATCAGCTTAAGGACGCAGGCGTTCTATCGACAGGTGTGGCATATTGGATTGGTAATGCAATAGTACAGACAGGCAAGGATCCTCAGACAATCGCTGAAGAGATGTCAGAGGGTAAGCTAGACGTAACAAAACTTCCTACCTGTACAGTTGAGGAGGCTGCTGAAGCGCTCAAGCCATCAATCAAAAAGACATTCGAGAGAATCGATATGCAGAAGGCAAAGCGTCAGGAATACCTTGACAGAATTGGATCAGGTCCAGAGCCTTTCCTATATGTTATCGTAGCTACTGGTAACATCTACGAGGACGTTCTTCAGGCACAGGCTGCTGCTAGACAGGGTGCAGACATTATCGCTGTAATCAGAACAACAGCTCAGTCACTTCTCGACTACGTTCCATACGGAGCAACAACTGAGGGATTCGGTGGAACATACGCTACACAGGAAAACTTCAGAATCATGAGAAAGGCTCTTGATGAAGTTGGAGAAGAAGTTGGCAGATATATTAGATTGTGTAACTATTCATCAGGTATGTGCATGCCAGAAATCGCAGCTATGGGTGCGCTAGAAAGACTTGATGTAATGCTTAACGACGCTATTTACGGTATCCTATTCCGTGACATCAACATGCAGAGAACACTAGTTGACCAGTTCATGTCCAGAGTTATCATCGGATACTGCGGAATCATCTTTAACTCAGGTGAGGATAACTATTTAACTACAGACGACGCTATTGAGGCGGCACACACAGTAACCGCATCACAGTTTATAAATGAACAGTTTGCTGTACTTGCAAACATTCGAGAAGAGCAGATGGGTCTTGGTCACGCATTTGAGATGGATCCTAAGACAGAGAATGGATTCCTTCTTGAACTTTCACAGGCTATCATGGCAAGAGAAATCTTCCCTAAGGCAAGACTTAAGTACATGCCACCTACAAAGTTCATGACAGGTAACATCTTCATGGGACACATTCAGGATGCACTCTTTAACCTAGTTGCAATTTGGTCACACCAGTCACTGCTCTTGCAGGGAATGCTTACAGAGGCTATTCATACACCTCACATGCACGATAGATATCTTTCAATCGAAAATGCTCAGTACATTTTCAACAACTGTAAGGATATCGGAGAGGAAGTTGAGTTCAAGAAGGACGGAATTATCCAGACTCGTGCTCAGGAAGTTCTCAAGAAGGCTGACAAGCTACTTGCAGAAGTTGAACAGGAAGGACTTTTCACAACTATCGAAAAAGGTATTTTCGGTGGAGTTAAGCGTCCAAAAGACGGTGGACACGGTCTTGCAGGTGTAACTACAAGAGGTGAAAACTACTTCAACCCATTCATAGATTTATTTATGGATCATGAGTAAGGATAAGGAGGTTATGAAAATGGCAGAAAAGACAGTACAGACAACTGGCGATCTAACAAAGGTAAAGCCTTATGGTGATACCCTAAACGACGGTAAAGTAGAAATGGCATTCACACTTCCTGTACCTTATGGTGAAGAAGCTGAGGAATGCGCAAAGCAGTATGTAAAGAAACTAGGATTTGACGAGCCTAGTGTAACATATTATCACGAGCTTGCACCTGGATTTACATTCTTCGTAGTTTACGGTTCAGCTCAGCAGACAATTGACTACACAGCAATCAAAGTTCCTAAGGTTGAGGGTAATGTTCTTGACAGAGTTGAGTGTGGTGAATGGATTGCAGAAAACATCGGAAGAGACATCGTAGTGGTTGGTGCATCAATCGAATCAGATGCTCACACAGTAGGTATCGATGCTATCATCCAGATGAAGGGCTTCCACGGACACTTCGGTCTTGAGAGATTTAAGAACGTTGTAGCATACAACATGGGTTCACAGGTTCCTTGCGAAGAGCTTATCGCAAAGGCAAAGGAAGTAAATGCAGATGCAATTCTCGTTTCACAGACTGTAACCCAGAAGGATATCCACATCATGAATCTGACAAAGATGATTGAGCTTGTTGAAGCTGAAGGTCTCAGAGATAAGATCATCATGACATGTGGTGGACCACGTATTTCTCACGAGCTTGCACAGGAGCTAGGCTACGATGCAGGATTCGGACCAGGAAAGTATGCAGAGCATGTAATGTCATACATCATGCAGGAAGTACAGAGGAGAGGATGGCAGGATAAGCCTGAAATTGCTTCTAGATAATTTAGTGATTTAAACCTATAATATAATTACATTAACCCCTAAGATGTCCCGAGGCTCGTCCTCGGGATATTTTTTTGGTTACCATGAGGGTTAGCTTGGATTATAACCATGTTCATTACGTGTTGTAATTAAATAAATGCAAAAGTTTCAAATAAGGCAAAATCTTGACTGTACAGAATTGTGGGAATATAATTTACATATAATCGTTTTTATCTAATTCTTAAATCATAGGAGGACAAGATGTTTAAGAAATTTACCAACGGATGTGTACACCTGGTAAATAGATTCCTACCTGATCCATTTATCTTCTGTATTGTCCTAACTATTATCGTTTTTGTCGCAGCTATTCCTGCAACTGGAGCAACTCCTTTTCAGGTGCTTGAGCTAGGATGGGGCGTAGGCGTTTGGAACCTGCTTGCATTTTCAATGCAGATGGCTTTGGTACTCGTACTTGGAAGTGCACTTGCAAATGCACCTGTAGTCAAAAGAATTGTTGCAACCATAGCCAGCATTGCGAAGTCACCTGCACAGGGTATCGTTGTAGTAACATTCTTTTCACTTATTGCTTGCTGGATTAACTGGGGCTTTGGTCTTGTAGTTGGTGCAATCCTAGCCAAAGAAATAGCAAGACAGGTTAAGGGAGTAGATTACAGACTTTTGATTGCATCAGCTTATTCAGGATTTGTTATCTGGCACGCAGGTTTCTCAGGATCAATTCCTCTAGCACTTGCAACACCAGGAAAAGATGCACTACAGCTTGCAACGGGTGGTGCTGTTTCCGAGGCTATTTCTACTTCACACACGATTTTTGCTCCATATAACTTGATTATGGTTGGTATAATTATCCTTTGCTTGCCTTTTATAAATGCAAAGATGCATCCATCTCCAGATGAGACAATCACAGTTGATCCTAACCTTTTAGTAGATGATGTAACAGTGTTTAAGAAACCTGAAACACCCGCTGAAAAGATTGAGCAGAGCGTTATACCATCAGCTATAATAGTTCTCGCAGGAGTTGTTTATCTAGTGCTTTACTTTGCACATAATGGATTCAATATCACACTAAACACAGTAAACTTCATATTCCTAATCTTAGGTATTGCTTGCCATAAGACACCAATCGCTTATGTCAATGCAATTACTTCTGCAACTCAGGGAGCCGCAGGAATCATTCTACAGTTTCCATTCTATGCAGGTATCATGGGCATGATGGTATTCAAGCTTGCTGAAGGTGGAACAGGACAGTCGCTAGCTTCAGTAATTAGTAACTTCTTCGTTTCAATTGCAACAGATGTAACCTTCCCACTTTTCACATTCCTATCAGCTGGTATAGTAAACTTCTTTGTTCCATCAGGAGGTGGACAGTGGGCAGTTCAGGGTCCTATCATGATGCCAGCAGGAAAGGCTCTTGGTGTAGATCCAGCTATTACAGGTATGGCTATCGCATGGGGTGATGCTTGGACAAACATGATCCAGCCATTCTGGGCTCTTCCAGCTCTAGGAATCGCAGGACTATCAGCTCGTGACATCATGGGATATTGCATAATTACATTGCTCTTTACAGCGCTGGTAGTATGCGGTGGATTCTTAATTGTAGGACTGATATAGTCTAATGATTTTCATCACAGAATAGAACGCAAATATTGGCCACAATCCGTGAACTTCATTGAATTGTGGCTGATTTTGTGCTATAATATTCAAAGTGAACATTATAAAGAAAGGTGATTTAGAAATGTCAATTAACAAAGTAATAACTGCTGACGAAGCAGTAGCCGGAATTGAAGACGGTATGACGATTATGGTCTCAGGATTCCTGGGAACCGGTTCACCTGAGATACTTATGGACGCGCTCGTAAGAAAGGGCGTTAAGCATCTTACAGTAATCGGTAACGACGGCGGACTTGCAGAGGGACAGCCAGCAAATGGACCTGGTAAGACACCAAGAGGAATTGGTAAGCTTTTAGAGCATGGTATGGTTGACCACATCATAGCTTCCCATCTAGGTGTTAACCCAAGACTTAATGAACAGTTCGCAGCGGGTACTCTAACTTACACACTTGTTCCACAGGGAACACTTGCTGAGAAGATCAGAGCAGCTAACTTTGGACTCGGTGGCGTACTTACACCAACAGGACTTGGTACACCAATGGAGACAGAGAAGGATGAACTTGGCAGAGACAAGATGGTAGTAGAGATTGATGGCAAGAAGTATCTTCTAGAGAGACCTCTTCATGCTGATTACGCACTATGCAGAGCTTCCATATGCGATAGATTTGGTAACTTTATGTGCCACAAGGCTACTAAGAATTACAACTATGTAATGGCAGGTGCTGCAGATAAAGTAATTGTAGCAACAGAAAAGCTTGTTGAAATCGGAGAAGTAGATCCTGATACATTCCAGGCTTCCGGAGTTCCGGTTGATTATGTAGTGGAAGGAGAACCAAAATGGCAGATATAAAAGCAAGAATTGCTAAGAGAGTAGCAAAAGAACTTCACGATGGAGACGTTGTAAACCTCGGTATCGGTCTTCCAACAATGGTTCCACAGTTTGTACCAGAAGATGTTACAGTAACACTTCACTCAGAGAACGGATTTGCAGGACTTAATTCAGTTATTACAGATATCGCAGAAGCAGATGTAGATAACATAGACTCAGGTGGAACATATGTTACAGTAGTTCCATGGGTAAGCTATTTTGACTCAGCTACTAGCTTTGGTATAATTCGTGGCGGACATGTTGACGCTACAGTTCTTGGAGCTATGCAGGTAGCACCTAACGGAGACCTAGCTAACTGGATTGTTCCTGGCAAGAAGGTTGCTGGAATGGGCGGAGCTATGGACCTCGTAGTTGGAGCTAAGAAGGTTATCATTGCGATGACACACACTCAGAAGGGTAACCATAAGATTCTTGAGAAGTGCACACTTCCTCTAACAGCAGAGAAGGTTGTTGACATGATCATCACAGAGATGGGCGTTATGGAAGTTAGACCAGAGGGACTTGTAGTTACAGAACTTCACCCTGATTTCACTAAGGAAGATATTCAGGCTGCTACAGGATGCAAACTAATATTTGCACCTGATATGAAGGCGATGGAAGAAGAGTAAAGCGAATCTTCGCCATAGTCTAAGCATATAGAATTAGTTGAAATAATCGGCATACTTGACAATCCGTTCAAGCGTGCCGATTTTTATATTTCGGCATATAGACACTTATCTATCTAGGCAAAAAGGTATCTTTAAAAAAACACGGTTAGTGAAAACTAATCTTTATCTGGCTTGTTGACTTTGATTGAATCAGAGAGTAATATAAAAGTGTATACAAAGTTAATTGTATTATAGTGTTTATATAATTTAGGAGGGAGATATCCACATGAGAAAACTTAAGACAATGGATGGTAACACAGCTGCTGCTCACGTAGCATATGCGTTTACAGAAGTTGCTGCTATCTATCCAATTACTCCATCTTCACCTATGGCAGAAAGTATGGATGAGTGGGTTTCTGACGCAAGAGAGAACATCTTTGGTGAAAAGGTGCACATCGTAGAGATGCAGTCAGAAGGTGGTGCAGCAGGTGCCGTTCACGGTGCAGTTGCAGCAGGTTCTTACACAACAACATTCACTGCTTCACAGGGACTTTTGCTCATGATTCCAAACATGTACAAGCTAGCAGGTGAGCATACTCCTGCAGTATTCCATGTATCAGCAAGAGCTCTTGCAACACATGCTCTGTCAATCTTTGGTGATCAGGCAGACGTTATGGCAGTACGTCAGACAGGTTTCGTACTACTAGCGTCAAACAGCGTACAGCAGGTAATGGACCTTGCAGCTGTTGCTCACCTTGCAGCTATAGGCGGAAGCCTTCCAGTTCTTCACTTCTTCGATGGTTTCAGAACATCACACGAGAACCAGAAGATCGAGATGTGGGATTACGATGACCTTAAGTCAATGGTAGACTGGGAAGCTGTTAAGCGTTACAGAGCTAGCGCACTTCACCCAGCACATCCACACAGCATGGGTTCAGCTGAGCAGCCAGAGACATACTTCCAGCACAGAGAAGCTAGCAATGGAGTTTACAACGAGACACCAGCTATCGTAGAGAAGTACATGAACATGGTTAACGAGAAGCTTGGAACAGATTACAAGCTATTCAACTACTATGGTGCTCCAGATGCAACAGAAATTCTAGTAGCTATGGGTTCAGTTTGTGATGCTGCTGAAGAAGTAGTAGATTTGCTTACAGCAGAAGGTAAGAAGGTTGGTATCATCGAGGTTCACCTATACAGACCTTTCTCAGCTAAGCACCTTCTTGCAGTAATGCCAGAGACAGTTGAGAAGATTGCAGTTCTCGACAGAACAAAGGAACCAGGAGCACTTGCAGAGCCTCTATACCTAGATATGGTAGCAGCTCTTAAGGGATCTAAGTTCGAAAACTGCGTAATGACACGTGGTCGTTACGGACTAGGTTCAAAGGACGTTCAGCCAGGAGACATCCTTGCTGCATACGAGAACCTTTGGGCAGACAACAGAAAAGAAGAGTTCACATTGTCAATCAACGACGATGTTACACATCTATCACTCACACCATCACGCTATCCTGACACAGTACCTGAAGGAACAGTTGCATGTAAGTTCTGGGGACTTGGTGCAGACGGTACAGTTGGTGCTAACAAGAACAGCGTAAAGATTATCGGTGACCACACAGATAAGAAGGTACAGGCTTACTTCCAGTATGACTCCAAGAAGTCAGGTGGTGTAACAATTTCTCACCTACGTTTCGGTGATAAGCCAATCAAGTCAACTTACTATGTAAAGCAGGCTAACTTTGTTGCATGTCATAATGAAGCATATGTAAACCTATACAAGATGGTTGAGGACGTTAAACCAGGCGGAAACTTCCTACTAAACTGCACATGGTCAGATGCTGAACTAGATACACATCTTCCAGCATCAATGAAGCAGTACATTGCAAAGAACAACATCAACCTATACACATGCGATGCTGTATCAATTGCTAAGGAAATCGGTCTTGGTGCAAGAAGAACTAACTCAGTACTTCAGGCAGCATTCTTCAAGATTGCTAACATTATTCCTATCGAGGAAGCAGCAAACTACATGAAGGACGCTATCAGAAAGACATATGGCAAGAAGGGCGAAAACATTGTTAACATGAACATCGCTGCTGTTGACGCAGGTATCGAGAGAGTTCATAAGGTTGACGTACCTGCTTCATGGGCTACATGCGAAGCTGATGTTGCACCTGTCCCATTCGTTGGACGCGACCAGCTACAGACAGACTACCTCAACAAGGTTCTTTCCCCATATGCACATATGGATGGAGATTCAATCCCAGTATCAACATTCCTCGACACTCCAACAGGACTTGTACCTAACGGAACAGCTGCATTTGAGAAGAGAGGTATCGCTACTGATATTCCTGTATGGAATAAGGATAACTGTATCCAGTGTAACCAGTGCGCATACGTATGTCCTCACGGCGTAATCAGACCTTTCGTAATCGAAGGAGAAGCTGAGCTAGCAGGAACAAACGGTGACTACGCTGAGTTCAAGGGTGGCAAGGACGAGAACAAGAAGTACACAATGGGTATTTCAGCACTAGACTGCACAGGCTGCGGATCATGTGCTCAGACTTGTCCAGCTCCTAACAAGGCTCTTGTTATGAACGCTGTTAACGACGAGAACGTTTCAGTTTCACAGGAGAAGTACAACCACCTATTCAATAATGTTACACCTAAGGAAGTTCCATTCAAGGAGAACACAGTTAAGGGCGTTGAGTTCAAGCAGCCACTTCTCGAGTTCTCAGGAGCTTGCCCAGGATGCGGAGAGACTCCATATGCTAAGCTGATTACACAGCTATTCGGTGACAGAATGTTCATTGCAAATGCTACAGGCTGCTCATCAATTTGGGGTAACTCACTACCAAGCACACCTTACACAGTAAACGCTGAAGGAAGAGGTCCAGCATGGGCTAACTCCCTATTCGAGGACAACGCTGAGTTCGGATTCGGTATGGCAATTTCAATGAAGGCTAGACGTAACGAGCTTAAGACAGTTGCTACAAGACTAGCTGCAGAGCTTGGTGACGTTGCAACAGCATGGGTTGATGCAATGGAAGATGCTGAAGGTGCAGAGACAACAGGTAAGGCTCTTCTAGCAGCTTGCGAGAAGATCGCAGCTAACAACGAAGATGCTCAGTACGTTGTAGATAACAAAGAAATGCTAATCAAGCCATCAATGTGGATCTTCGGTGGTGACGGATGGGCATACGATATTGGTTACGGCGGTGTAGACCACGTTCTAGCAAGTGGAGAGAACATCAATATCATGGTATTTGATACTGAGGTATACTCAAACACTGGTGGACAGGCATCAAAGTCAACACCACTTGGTGCTGTAGCTAAGTTTGCTGCTTCAGGTAAGGCAGTAAAGAAGAAGGATATGGTTCAGATCGCTATGGCTTACGGCTACATCTACGTAGCTCAGATTGCTATGGGTGCTAGCCAGAAGCAGACTCTAGATGCAATCAGAGAGGCTGAGGCATATGATGGACCATCACTCATCATCGCATACGCTCCATGTATCAACCAAGGTCTAAAGAATGGTATGAACAAGGCGCAGGATGAGATGAAGCGTGCTGTAAACTCAGGTTACTGGAACCTAATCAGATTCAACCCTGATCTAGCTAAGGAAGGCAAGAACCCACTTATGATCGACAGCAAGCCTGCAACAGAAAGCTACAGAGACTTCATCATGAGCGAAGTTCGTTACGATTCTCTAACAAAGAGATTCCCAGAGAGAGCTGAGCAGCTATTCGAAGATGCTGAGAAGCTAGCTAAGGAAAGATACGAACACTTCCAGGCACTAAAGGAAAGCTACGAGCCACAGAAATAAACTCTAGTTTTAAGCTGACTAATAGCAGATAATCAAAGAGCTCCGCGAAAGCGGAGCTCTTTTGCTATCTAAGCACAAAATAAAAGACGGGCTATAGGACAAAAAGTGTGTGTAAAAACCGACATAACAGTTGATATTTCAATAGTTATGTCGGTTTAATCTTTTTTGAAAGAAGATTGAGGGTGGACAAAAAGTGTGTGTGAAAACTCTTTAAAATATTGGAATTTCAATGATAAAACGTGGTATATCTTCCTTAGAATTAGTGTTCTTGGAGGAATATATTATGAA
>ERZ773214.69-NODE-69-length-66879-cov-10.738762_pt1 | contig 66879 bp, 58 predicted proteins | sample MGYA00511238_ERZ773214 | MGnify/ENA primary metagenome ERZ773214 (study PRJEB29015, sample SAMEA2738157) | human oral metagenome | biome: human oral; feature: human-associated habitat; material: saliva | place: China | collected 2259 ... | reverse complement strand
GGGCTATACCCACCTCTACTTCGCTGAGCAAGATCCCTTCGCGCTCTTCTCCTAAGCTTTCACTCCTCTTTGCGGCGCCCCTTTGCTTGCTTCTCTAAGGGGAGGGGGGCGAACCACTATTGCTTTGTGGGTGAACCTATATTGGTCGACGGACGAACCAATATAGGTTACACTTCAAACCAATATAGGTTGATACCCTGAACCTATATAGCTTCATCCGCCGACCAATATAGGTCCATATCACTACCCTCTAATGGGGGACATGCGACTTCCGATAGAGAGGGGAGATCCCTCGTTACTTCTACGCCAGTAGCGGCCTTAGAGCTGCTACTGGCGTTTGTGTGTCTATGGGAGCCTGTCGGGTGGTGGAAGCTCGTTCGGAGGTTGGGCCATGCTGGGGAGACGCTTGCATGAAAGTCTGTACATTTGTGGAGTACTTTTATAAATGTATAGGCAATGAGTACCGCACTTCATAAAGAATACCGCCCGCTGACGGCTGAAGAGATCAGCGTCCTGCGCGAGCACGCCAACTCCGCCGACGACTGGAGCCAGGTCTGGGTCAAGGAAGGCTTCGTCCCCCGCTACATTCTCAATACGCACTTCTCGGGCTGGGTCCGCCTGGGGCTCTTCGAGAAGACCTTTGACCTACCTGGGGGGATCTCGAAGCACTCAGGGCTCTACTACACCTACCTGCACAATGTCGAGGTCGGCGACAACTGCTGCATCGAGCATGTCAATAACTATATCGCCAACTACACCATCGGCGAAGAGTCCTTCATCAGCAACGTCGATACTATCCTCGTCGACGGCGAGACGACCTTTGGCAATGGTGTCGAGGTATCCGTCCTCAATGAGACGGGCGGGCGTGAGGTGCTGAGCTACGACCAGCTCTCAGCGCACGAAGCCTACTTCATGGCGATCTACCGCCATCGTCCTGCGCTCATCTCGGAGCTGCGCCACCTCATCTGGGGCTATATCGATGGCTTGCGCTCCGCTCACGGCACGATCGGTGCCCACGCACATATCACAGATGTGGGGAATATCACGAATGTGAAGATTGGCCCCTACGCCAGCATCGTCGGCACGCGCCGCCTCTACAACGGGAGTATCAATAGCGTGAAGGAAGCGCCCGTCAGCCTTGGCTACAGCGTCATCTGTACGGACTTCATCATCTCCTCGGGCTCAAGTGTGCAGAGTGGCACGGCGCTCTCCCGCTGCTTCATCGGGCAGGCGTGTACGCTCGCTCACGGCTATTCTGCCTCGGACTCTCTCTTCTTCAGCAACTGCCACGAGGAGAATGGCGAGGCCTGTGCGATCTTCGCTGGGCCCTTCACCGTGACGCACCACAAGTCCACGCTACTTATCGCCAGCCAGTTCTCCTTCATGAACGCTGGCTCGGGCTCGAATCAGAGCAACCACATGTACAAGCTCGGGCCCATCCATCAGGGTATCATGGAGCGCGGTGCGAAGACTTCGTCCGACTCCTACATCCTCTGGCCTGCGCGAATCGGTGCCTTCTCGCTCGTCATGGGGCGTCATACCACGCACCCCGACCTGTCGAATCTCCCCTTCTCCTACCTCATCGAGTCGTGCGATACGACCTTCCTCATCCCTGGGGTCAACCTCAAGAGCGTGGGGACGATCCGCGATGCGCAGAAGTGGCCCCGCCGTGATGCGCGCACCGACCCGCACCGACTTGACCAGATCAACTACAACCTGCTGAGCCCCTACACCATCCAGAAGATGCTCAACGGGCGCACCATCCTCAGCGAGCTAAGGCGTGTCGCTGGGCTGACCTCCGAGATCTACTCCTATCAGAGTGCGAAGATCAAGGCCTCCTCGCTCCGTAAGGGGATCCATTACTACGAGCTGGCGATCCATAAGTTCCTCGGCAACTCGCTCATCAAGCGCCTTGAGGGCGTAGCCTGTACCTCTATCGAAGTCGTGCGTCAAGCTCTACAGCCCCGCACCTCCATCGGGCACGGGGACTGGGTCGATCTCTCGGGGCTCATCGCTCCGAAGGCCGAGGTGCTGCGTATCATCGAGGATATCGAGATGCGCCGCCTCGAGACTATCAGCGAGCTACAGCAGCGCCTTGCCGACCTGCACCTCCACTACTACGAGTACGAATGGACGTGGGCGTATGATAAGATCCAGGAGTTCTATGGCATTGATCTTGCCGAAGTGACGGCAGAGCAGATCGCCGAACTCGTCGAGCGCTGGCGTAGCTCGGTCGTCGAGCTGGACCGCGAGCTCTATGCCGACGCGAAGAAGGAATTCTCCCTCTCGGCGATGACGGGCTTCGGCGCTGACGGCGATGAGCGTGTACAGGCGCAGGACTTCGAGGAGGTCCGTGGCGACTTCGACAGCAATACCTATGTGAAGTCCATCCTCCAGCATATCGAGGAGAAGAGTGCCCTCGGCGAGGAGCTACTCGGTCGCCTCGCACCGCTGCGCTAAGGAGACGATACGACGACGCCCCGCAGAGCTTCGGCTACGGGGCAGTGAAAAGACACGGAGCGAATCATTGGGGACAATGATTCGCTCCGTGTGCTTTTTGTAGTGGGGCCTTACTTCTCGGGCTCGGTCGGGGTGGTGAAGCGGCCTTGCCAGCGCGAGCGCTGACGCTCCATCATCTTCGCTTCGGCACCGTTGGACTCGTCCGACTGCCAGAAGCGCTCCCGCCCGATGCTCTCGGGGAGGTAGGCTTGCTGTACGAAGTGCCCTGGGTAGTCGTGGGAGTAGCGGTAGCCTTCGCCATAGCCGAGGTCCTTCATCAGCTCCGTGGGCGCATTGCGTAGGTGAAGCGGTACGGGGAGGTTGCCCGTCTGCTTGACGAAGGAGAGGGCGCGGTTGATCGCCATATAGGCGCTATTGCTCTTCTCGCTACAAGCCAAGTAGATGACCGTCTCGGCCAAGGGGATGCGTCCCTCGGGCCAGCCGATGCGCTCGAGGGTCTCGGCGCAGGAGGTGGCGAGTAGCAGGGCATTGGGGTTAGCAAGGCCAATGTCTTCGGCAGCGGAGATCATCAGTCGGCGTGCGATGAACGAAGGATCTTCGCCCCCCTCGATGAGGCGTGCGAGCCAATAGATAGCAGCGTCGGGGTCACTTCCTCGGATGCTCTTGATGAGTGCCGAAGCGATGTCGTAGTGGAGTTCACCGCCCTTGTCGAAGGCCAAGGGATTCGTCTGCACGCGCTGGCTGACCAGTTCGTCGGTGACCTGAAGTGGGTCGGAGGTCGTCGACAGGGCGACCAGCTCGAGGATATTCAGAGCACGGCGTGCGTCACCACCTGCGTAGCGTAGGAGTGCCGCAGTCTCGGTGAGCTCGATGCGGCGCTGCGAGAGGAGTTCGTCGGTCGTGATGGCGTGCTGCAGGAGGCCGATGATCTCCTCGGTGGAGAGGGGATTAAGCGTATAGACCTGACAGCGGGAGAGGAGTGGGCGGATGACCTCGAAGCTGGGGTTCTCCGTCGTGGCGCCGATGAGCGTGACGATACCTTGCTCCACGGCCGCCAGGAGAGAGTCCTGCTGGCTCTTGCTGAAGCGATGGATTTCGTCGATGAAGAGGATGGGGCGTACCGACGAGCCGAAGATCCCGCTCTGCTCACTCTGGATGCGCTCCAGCACCTCACGCACATCCTTGACGCCCGAGTGGACGGCACTCAGCGAGTAGAAGGCGGTGTCGAGGCTGCGGGCGATGATCTCCGAGAGCGTCGTCTTACCCACTCCAGGAGGGCCCCAGAAGATCAGCGACGGGAGGCGCTGCTGCTCGATCATAGGGCGTAAGATACCCTGCGACCCGACGAGGTGGGACTGGCCGAAGTAGTGCTCGAGGCTCGTCGGGCGCATGCGCTCGGCCAGCGGCTTGAGGGTGGTCATAGGCGGGAGTGGGCTGGTAGGCGGGGGTTATTGAGGGAGGTCGCTGTAGCGTCGGCGTCCACGGAGGTAGTATTGCACCAGGAGGCTGTAGGGCTTCATCAGGCTGGTGGGGAGGGGACGGACGGTCTTAGCGATATTCTCCTTGCGCACCTCTTCGTAGCGCTGGCGCTTGATCATAAAGCAGCGCCAGCCCTCGAGGACGGCGTAGCAGTGACGGGGCTTGAGCTGAAGGAGGTAGACAAGGGCGGCGAAGACGTCGAGAAGGAAGCGGCAGAGCAGCACGCGGTGCAGGCGGGGTGCAGGGAGGTTCTTGTAGATCATCAGCAGGTTGTTCCTGAAGTTCAGGAAGACCTTCCTTGGGCTCTCTGCCGAGAGGCTGGCACCACCGACGTGGTAGACGACCGAGGTGGGTGCGAAGGCGATGCGATGCCCACGGGCATTGAGTCGCCAGCACAGGTCGATCTCCTCCTGATGGGCGAAGAAGACCGTATCCAGCCCGCCGACCTCGAGATAGACGTCACGGCGGATGATGAGGCAGGCGCCCGATGCCCAGAAGAGATCCGTGGGGGTAGCGTACTGCCCGTGGTCCTCCTCGAGCGTGCCGAAGAGACGGCCACGGCAGAAGGGATAGCCCAGTGAGTCGATGAAGCCACCAGCAGCACCGGCGTACTCGAAGCTCTTCGGGTCACGCTGTGCACGGATCGTAGGCTGGATGGCTGCGATCGTGGGGTCAGAGGCGAGGAGGCGGAGGGGCTCATCGAGCCAGCCTCGGCTGAGCTCGACGTCGCTATTGAGGAGGACGACCGTCTTGTAGTCCAGCTCGGCGATGGCCTTGTTGTAGCCCGCTGCGAAGCCGTGGTTCTCGGTGAAGAGGTGGAGGCGCACCTCGGGATAGTGCTCGCGGACGAAGGCTACGGAGTCGTCCGTCGAGCCATTGTCTACGATGATGAGGTCTGCGCCTGCGGGGGTGTGTTGCACCCAAGAGGGGAGGAACGTCTCCAGGAGGCTACGGCCATTCCAGTTGAGGACGAGGACGGCCACCTCGGCGTGTGTGGTAGGATGCATAGCGTGTAGTATAGTTAGTTGTCTTGCTCAGAGTCAAGGAGTGCTTGGAGTCGGGCACTGCGCACGGCCTCGGGGTAGTTCTCGAGGGGGCGCTTCCAGCGCTTATGCGACCAGAGCCAGGCTGCTGGGTCGCGCTGGATATTTGCCTCCAGCATACGGGCATAGCGCTCGGTGACGGTATAGATGGGCAGGTCGCCCTCCGCTGGGTCGTAGATAGGCACGTAGCGCCCTACGAACTGGATGGGGCTCCTTCGCTCAATGTCGAAGTAGAAGATGGGTAGGCGGTACTTCTTCCCGAGGCGCTCGATGCCGTCGAGGATCGCTGTCGGCTGGTGGAGGAAGTCGGTGAAGTAGGTGGCGTGACCGATGCCTGGGGCTTGGTCCGTGATCATGGCGACGAACCAGTGACGGCCGTCCTTGGCACGTACATACTCGACGATGTGGCGTGCGATCTTGTCCTTGGCGACGAGGCGTGCGCCGAAGCGCTGGCGTTGCTCGGCGAAGAGGCGGTCAAGGGCCTTGTTCTTCAGCGGGCGATAGACCTGATCCGCGCTGTAGCCGATAGTGGCGAGCTGAATCTGACCTGTGGGGAAGAGCTCCCAGTTGCCGAGGTGTCCGAGGGCGACGAGCACGCAGTCATACTTCTTCGCTGCCTCCACGAGGGGGGAGAGGTCGGGCATGATGAGGTGCTCCGTGGTGAGGCGCTCGGGGCTCTGGTGTAGGAGCTTCGGTGTGGAGAGGAAGTTGTAGGCGAACTGCAGGTAGAAGTCCCGCTCGATCTGTTGCAGCTCCTCTGTTGTCTTCTCGGGGAAGCTACGGGAGAGATTGCCTCGCACGACGACACGGCGATAGCCCACGACGCGCCCGATAAGGAAGGCGGTCGCATGGCACAGCGAGTGGATGACCATCCACGGCAGGCGTGCCAAGAGGCCGAAGAGGCCGCGAAGGAGGTAGTAGGTCAGCTGCTCAGTCATCTCTCGTACGTGCTCAATAGACGAAGGTCCCCGAAGCGTCGAGGTGCTGTGGGGTGATACGTGTCGTCGTGCCGATAGCCGCCTCATCGTAGGGCTGCGCCACACGGATATAGTTCTCACTGTGGCCCATCATGCGGCCGTCATAGTTGCCGTGCTCCCAGATGACCGTAAGTTCACGGCCGAGGTTGGCGCGGTAGAAGTCCTGCAGACGCTCCTCGGAGAGGCGGGCCAGGCGCTGGCTACGCTTGTGCTTGTCGCGGGGCGTGACGACATGCTCGATGGAGAGGGCCGCCGTGCCTTCGCGCTCCGAATAGCTGAAGACGTGGAGCTGGGAGAAGGGTAGACCCTCGAGGAACTGATAGCACTCCTCGAAGTAGCGCTCCTCTTCGCCACGTGTGCCGACGATGACGTCCACGCCGATGAAGGCATGGGGCATCAGCTCACGGATCAGCTCCACACGGGAGCGGAAGAGTGCTGTGTCGTAGCGGCGCTTCATCAGGCGGAGGACTTCGTCACTGCCGCTCTGTAGGGGGATGTGGAAGTGGGGGGCGATGCGCCGTGAGGTCGCACAGTAGCGGATGATGTCTTCGCTGAGGAGGTTGGGCTCGATGGAGCCGATGCGGAAGCGCTCGATACCCTCGACTTCATCCAGTGCCTTGACGAGAGCGAAGAAGTCTTCGCCTGGATGACCCTTGCCGAAGTCCCCGATATTGACGCCCGTCAGCACGATCTCACGAGCACCTTCGCGAGCGATGCGCTCGGCTTCGGCGACGATCTCGGCGATCGAGCCGCTACGGCTTCGCCCTCGGGCCTTGGGGATGGTGCAGTAGGTGCAGTGGTAGTCACAGCCGTCCTGCACCTTGAGGAAGTGGCGTGTGCGCTCATCGGAGGACGAGCTGATGCGGAAGGTGCGTATGTCCTTCGTGCGCCCTCTCACGATGCTGGCACCCGCATCACGTGGGCGCCCCAGATCGAGGTAGTCGGCGATGTCGAGCTTCTTCTCCGATCCGATGACCAGATGGACGCCCTCGATGTCTGCGATCTCCTCGGGGCTGAGCTGGGCATAGCAGCCCGTCACGATGACGAAGGAGCCAGGATGCTCACGGGCAGCCTTGCGGATCATCGTGCGGCACTTCTTGTCCGCCAGCTCCGTCACCGAGCAGGTGTTGATGACGCAGATGTCGGCTACCTCCCTCGGACGCACGCTCCGCACCCCTTGGGCAAGCAGCGAGCGCCCAATGGTCGACGTCTCGGCGAAGTTGAGCTTACAGCCGAGGGTATAGTAGGCGGCTTTCTTGTCTTCGAAGACAGAGGTGTCGGTCATCGCTTGGGTCGGAAGAGAAGGCGGAGATAAGGGTTAGTGGAGAGCATAAGCGAGACCCCCAGCCCTGTATAGAAGCCTGTGACGAAGGAGTGGGGCACGAGGTCAAGGGTGCGCAGGGTGATGCCGAGGGTGATCATGCCCGCCATGATGATCCATGAGGAGGGCGTGAAGCACTGGTACCAGTGCAGGGTACCTTCGGCTCGCTGTCCAAGGGCCGTGAGATTACGCTTCACGACACGGGGGAAGATGAAGCCGGCGAAGAAAGCCAAGCTCCCGATGAGCCAGAGGATGCTCACGAGGATACTTGTCTCGCTGGACCAGTTCACGAGGCCAATGCGCAGGACATTGACCCCAGCGATGAGCCAGAGTAGGGCTGCGAGCCCATAGAGCTGACGATGAGTCATCAGAGGTGGGTGACTGAAGGGTGTGGGATTAAGCTTCGTCGGTCCACTCGATATCGAAGGACTGAAGCTGGAGGTCTTCGTCGTGAAGCCCCTCGGTCGTGGCCTCTGTGTGGTGAGCGTGCGTGGTGCCTGCCTCGGCGGCAGTGGGCTCATCGCCTGCGAGGGCGGTGTCGGAGACCTCGAGGATGGTCTGGCGCAGGGCCTCTGAGACCTTCGCGAAGTCCTCTTCGTAGATGAAGATACGGTGACGCTCGAGCTTACCTTCGCTCTCCTTGAGCTTGGTCTCTGAGAGCACGATGTACTTATTGCCCTTGCTGTCGAGCTTAGCGTCTATGTAATAGTATCTGGTCCCGGCCTTGAGCTTACGTGAGGCCAAAAGGGTTGATCCTCCCCAATCTTTATCCATACTCATAAGTGATCAATTCTTTTTTATACGCTACGAAGTTACGGAAATACCTCCATTGTCCTGCGGGCGGACGGCCTCGCCCCCGTAGGGGTGTTTGCTCCGAAGAGCGCGAGAGTAATTCGCCCTGACTATGACTATACTCCCGCAGCACTGCGTCTATTCCTCTGTCCACGCACGTAGATTTATCGTCCACGCACCTGCATCCTATCATCCCCGCACGTAGTCCTAATATCTGCGTACGTAGACGAAGAAAATCTCCTACTGCTCCGTACCTTTTCTTCGTGAGGATAGGAGCTCATCCTCCCTCGTTTTCGTCTCGGAGGAGTAGGGCAGTCAGGTCGTAGAAACGGAGGGCTCGTCGTATCTTTGTAGGGTGCTGGACTCCATCCTCGCCAGTGGTATAGAGCGGGACGAGAAGAATAGGCTAAATTTGTAAGAGAATTAGCGGGGCATCCCACCCCGACCACACTAGTATAGACAGACCAATGACACCTCCATACCCTAAGTATCACCTGGCGGAGTTCCCCCACCAGTTCCGTGTACGCTACCCAGGCAAGACCATTATGCGCTACTACAACAAGCATAATGAGCGCTGGGAGAAGCTCAATGGCGAGCAGGTTGCTAACCTCTGCCTCTCGGTAGCCAAGGGCTTGGCTTACCTGCAGATCCAAACGGGCGACCGTATCGCGATCTATTCGCCTAACCGTGTGGGCTGTATCACTACCGAGCTGGGTATCTTCATGATGCGCGCCGTCTCGGTGCCCCTCTACGCGACGAGTACGCCCGATCAGGTGCAGTTCATCGTGGAGGATGCTGGCGTCGAGACGATGTTCGTCGGCGGTCAGTTCCAGTACAACAATGCCTATGAGGTGCAGCAGCGTGGCGGGTCACTTCGCCGCCTGATCATCTTCGACAACGAGGTGGTGCTGGCCCCTGGGGACACGACCTCGATGTACTACGATGAGTTCGTGCGCCGTGGGGACTCCGTCTCCTATGAGAACAAGGCGAACGTCACGGCAAGCCAAGCGCTGGCTACCGACCTGGCGGTCATCATCTATACCTCCGGTACGACGGGTAAGAGCAAGGGCGTGATGCTGCATCATAGCAACTTCATCGAGCAGCTCTATGCGCACCAGATCAAGTACCCCTTCATCACGAATCGCGACGTCTCGATGTGCTTCCTCCCGCTGAATCACATCCTCGAGAAGGCATGGAGCTACCTCTGCCTCAGCATGGGCTGTCAGGTGGCTGTCCTCAGCGACCCGAAGCGTATCCTTGAGGCGCTGCCTATGGTGCGCCCCTCGATGATGGGCAATGTGCCTCGCTTCTGGGAGAAGGTATATATCGGTGTGCAGGACAAGATCAATCGCTCGCCTAAGCCCCTGCGCTATGTCCTTCGCCACGCTATCCAGGTAGGGGATCGCTACTTCTTCGACTTCGTGAATGAGGGGAAGAAGGCGCCACTCTACCTCAAGCTCCTCCATAAGATCTACGATAAGACGCTCTTTGCGAAGGTGAAGAAGGCCATCGGTATCCAGCGTGGCCGCTTCTTCCCCACGGCAGGGGCTTCGGTTTCGCCCGAGATTCTGCGCTTCCTGCGCTCGATCAATGTGCCTATGTGCGTGGGCTATGGGCTGTCGGAGACGACGGCGACGGTGTCCTCCCAGCCTATGGTGGGCTTCGACCTCGAGTCAATCGGTACGATCATGCCCGCCCTCGAGGTGAAGATCGATCCCGAGACGAGTGAGATCCTCATCAAGGGCCCGACGGTGACGACGGGCTACTACAATAATCCCGAGGCCAACGCTGAGGCGTTCACCGAAGACGGCTTCTTCCGCACGGGGGATGCTGGTCGTATGGAGAATGGCGTGCTCTACTTCACGGAGCGTATCAAGGACCTCTTCAAGACTGCCAACGGGAAGTACATCGCTCCGCAGATGCTCGAGGGCTTGCTCACGGTCGATCCGCTCTTCGAGCAGGTCGCTATCATCGCTGACGGGTATAAGTTCGTCAGTGCGCTCATCTACCCCAACTGGGAGGTGCTGCGCCGTGAGGCTGCCGAGCGTGGCGTGCCTCGTGACCTCAGTGAAGAGGAGCTCAGCAAGCAGCATGAGGTGCACCGCCTCGTGATGGCGCACGTAGAGGCTGCTCTCAGCTCCGTAGCGCAGTATGAGAAGGTGAAGAAATTCCACCTGATGACGACGCCCTTCACGCTGGAGAGCGGTGAGCTGACCAATACACTGAAGCTGCGCCGTAAGGTCGTCGCTGAGCACTACGCCAGCGAGATCGCCCACATGTACGAGGAGTAGCCTCGACACCCTGATACAGAATACAAATACAAGAATTAGATACAGACGATGAACTATTGGTTCGAATGCAAAGTTTCCTACGAGCGCCAGGCCGACTCGATGGGTATGAAGAAGGTTTCCGAAAGCTACCTGGTAGATGCCCTCTCCTTCACAGAGGCAGAGGAGCGTATCATCAAGGAGGTTAGACCCTTCGTTTCGGTCGGTGAGCTGGAGGTGGTGAACATCCGCCGTGCTCGTATCGCTGAGCTTTTCCTCAACGATGAGGCCGAGGACGACCGCTACTTCCGTGCTAAGGTGAACTTCATCACCGTTGATGAGAAGAGTGGCTCGGAGAAGAAGACTTCCGCTACGATGATCGTCAAGTCCGATTCGCTGCCTAACGCTGTCACCGAGCTGAAGGCTCAGCTCGATAGCCAGATGGCCAGCTACGAGATCGCTGCAGTCACCGACACGCAGATCTTAGACGTCTTCCAATATGAAGCCCCTGAGAAGTGAGGATATAGCCGAGCGCCTCGATAAGATCCGCTCCACGCTGACGGGTGGGGCACGGCTGGTAGCCGTGTCGAAGTTCCACCCTGCGGAGTATATCGAGATGGCGCACGCGGCAGGCCAGCGCCTCTTCGGCGAGAGCCGTGTGCAGGAGTTGGTAGAGAAGTGGGAGGGCCTCCGTGAGCGCTATCCCGACCTCGTCTGGCACTTCATCGGGCCGCTGCAGACGAACAAGGTGAAGTACATCGCTCCCTTCATCCACATGATCGAGAGCGTCACCTCTGAGCGTCTCCTTCTGGAGATATGCCGTCAGGCCCAGCGTGTGGGGCGCACCATCCCCATCCTCCTCGAGGTGCATGTAGCACGTGAGGAGACGAAGAGTGGCTTCTCTCCCGACGAGCTACGCGAGCTCCTCGGGCGCATCGCTTCGAGTCCCGAGACCTATCGTGGTGTCGCTCTCTATGGTCTGATGGCTATGGCGAGCAATGTCGATGATGAGGCTATCATCAGTGGGGAGTTCGCCACGGTGCATCGTCTCTTCGACGAGATCCGCTCCTCGGGAGTGCTCCTCCAGCCCGAGCTCTTCACCGAGCTCTCTATGGGGATGAGTGGAGACTATCCGCTGGCGCTCCGTGAGGGCGCTACCCTGGTGCGTGTCGGCTCCGCTATCTTCGGAGACCGCGCATAGTATATATCGAGGTGTCTTCGCCCCGCTGCCCAGCGTGGAGAGGGCTCCTACCTCAATTTAGCAATCCATCTATGACTTACTGGACGAAGATCCTGAGCCTCGCGCTCGGCCTACTCCTCCTCACGCCTGCGTCGGCTCAGACGAAGGGCAAGGAAGAGAAGAAGAAGGATAATAAGTTTGACTACGTGCAGGCTGTCGATATCTTCGGCTCCTCACTGGCGCTCCTCGACCGCCACTTTGTCGACTCCATCGATATCAAGCGTCTGAGCCGTATCGGCTTGGACGGTATGCTCGAGAGCCTCGACCCCTATACCGAGTACTATTCGTCGGAGGATACCGACAAGCTCCGTCTCCTGACGACTGGGGCTTATGGCGGTATCGGGTCGGTCATCTCGCAGCGCCCCGATAGTACGATCATCATCAACGACCCCATGGAGGGTATGCCCGCTGCGCAGGCCGGTCTGCGTGCCGGTGACGTCATCCTCGAGGTCGACGGTCAGGACTTCCGTAAGTCGACCAGCGAGAAGGTGAGTGCCGCCCTCAAGGGTACGCCCGGGAGCAAGATCACGCTCCTCATCCTGCGTCCAGGGGAGTCGAAGCCTCGCCGCATCGAGTTCCGCCGTCAGAAGATTCAGGTCAGCCCCGTGCCTTACTATGGTGTCATCGGGAAGGATATGGGCTATATCTCCCTCACGGGCTTCCCCAACACAGCAGCCGCTGAGGTGAAGAAGGCCTTCCTCGACCTCAAGTCCAAGCACCAGCTCCGTGGGCTCATCCTTGACCTGCGCGACAATGGTGGTGGGCTCATCGACGAAGCCATCAAGATCGTCAACTTCTTCGTCCCCGCAGGTGAGGAGGTCGTGACGACGCGTGGCCGTAATGCCCGCCGTCAGGAGGTCGTCTATCGCACGACTGACAAGCCTCTCGACACGCAGATCCCCATCGCCGTGCTCATCAATGGGCAGTCAGCCTCGGCCTCCGAGATCGTGAGCGGTGCTCTGCAGGACCTCGATCGTGCTGTCGTCATGGGTGTCAAGAGCTATGGTAAGGGCCTTGTGCAGACGACGATGCAGCTCCCCTATGACGGGACGATCAAGCTCACGACGGCGAAGTACTACATCCCCAGCGGTCGCTGTATCCAGCGTATCAACTACCAGTCGCTGCGTGAGGGTAAGGGCGCTACGATCCTGCCTGACAGCCTGACGAAGGTCTTCCACACGCGTGCAGGCCGTGAGGTCCGTGATGCTGGTGGTATCCTCCCCGACATCGCCCTCACGAATGACTCGCTGCCCACGATGGTGTACTACCTGCGTGTCAATAACGATGCCTTCGATTGGATCACCGACTATGTGCGCAGCCACCGCACGATCGCTTCGCCCCGTGACTTCAAGCTCACGGATGCAGACTATGCCTCCTTCTCTAATCATATGATCGAGAAGAAGTTCGACTATGACCGCCAGAGCGGCAAGGAGCTGAAGAAGCTGGAGGACTTGGCGAAGTTCGAGGGCTACTACAACAAGAGTCGTGAGGCCTTTGAGGCGCTGAAGAAGCTCCTCGTCCCCGACCTCAAGCACGACCTCGAGGAGCATCGTCCCTTCATCGAGCAGTACCTGACGGGTGCTATCCTCACCCGCTACTATTACAATAGGGGGGCGCTGGAGCGCAGTGTCGCTGAGGACAAGATGGTGCGTGCCGCCGAGGATCTCCTTGCAGATCCCGCACGCTACACGAAGGTCCTGAGCCGCCCCGAGACTAAGGCCACGGCCCCTACAGCGAAGTAGTGCGATGAAGAAGATCTTTTGCCCCAAGTGTGATACAGCGATCCCTCTGAGGAGGGAGCGTATCGAGGAGCTGCAGGCCTCGGGAGAGGATCGTCTCTCGATCATCTGCCCGCAGTGCACGCATCAGCTCAATCTGCGTCTGCGCCTGCCTTCGGCTAAGAGCGCAAAGCGCCAGGAGCAGCGCACCTCCGTCGGGCATATCATCGTGGTGGAGAATGTCTTCGGCTATAAGCAGCTCTTCCCCCTCTACGTCGGGGTGAATGCCATCGGCCGTCGCAACAAGGATACCGCTACGGATATCCCTATCATCACCTCCGACCCCAGTATGGACCGCCATCATGCGATCATCAAGGTCACTGAGGGGCGCACGGGGAAGCTCCGCTTCGCTGTGGCAGATGACGATAGCCGTGTGGGGACCTTCCTCGCAGGCGAGCTTCTCGCCCCGAAGGAGTGGCGCTACCTCCAGCCCGGAGATGTGCTCACGCTCGGCGCTACCTCCATCATCTTCAGCGACGAACCCCTCCCCGAAGATCCCACCATCGAGGAGTCGTAGCTCACGCCTTCCCTCTCCACTCGCGGGGCAAGCGAGCTACGCTCACCGCTCCCGTCGTGGTGGACGATTTTTTACGTCTGCATGGCATAGAGGGTTGCTTATGTGCGTATTTTTTGCTTACTTTGCAGACCGATTGTAGAGTCCTCCTAAGGGAGGTGAAGATACAAGTCGCTGATTACGTTAGAAATAACAAACTAAAATATAAGAGTAATGTCAAAGATTTGTCAGATTACAGGTAAGAAAGCCCTGGTCGGCAACAATGTCTCGCACTCCAATCGCAAGACAAAGCGCCGCTTCGAAGTCAACCTGTTTACCAAGAAGTTCTTCTGGCCAGAAGAAGGGTGCTGGATCGTCCTGAAGGTGTCTGCCGCAGGCCTCCGCCTCATCAACAAGATCGGTCTCGATGCCGCTGTGCGTCAGGCTGCAAACAATGGCTACCTAAGTGAAATCAAAGTAAAGTAGTAGGAAGATCATGGCAAAGAAAGCTAAAGGAAACAGAGTACAGGTCATCCTCGAGTGCACCGAGCACAAGGAGAGTGGTATGCCAGGGACGTCCCGCTACATCACGACCAAGAACAGAAAGAATACGACCGAGCGTCTTGAGCTGAGAAAGTACAACCCCATCCTCAAGCGTATGACGGTCCATAAGGAAATCAAGTAATCACGAGGAGACAAGACAATGGCAAAGAAAGCAGTCGCATCATTCAAGAAGGCCGACGGTCGTACCTACTCTAAGGTCATCAAGATGGTCAAGTCCCCTAAGACGGGTGCTTACATCTTCCAGGAAGAGATGGTCCCCAACGAAGCCGTCAAGGAGTTCTTCTCTTAATCGAACGAACTTCGTCGGGTGCTTTACCCTCGCTATAGAGGTTGCACCCACCGCCGCTACCCGAGTGTAGCAAACACCTACAAGAGGCTGCCCCATGCAATGCAAGCGGGCAGCCTCTTATCTTTTCGAGACCTCCGAGTTAACTCCCCTCACCGCACCTCTATCAGCTGCGGTGCCGACCCTATAAAGCAGAGATCTTCATGTCTACGCAGGTAGAAAAAAACACCGAGCGCATCGAGCGCTTAGCTCACGAGAGCATCCCTCGCCTCCTCATTCACTATGGTGTCCCAGCTATCGTGGGGACGATGGTCAACGCGCTCTACAGCGTCGTCGACCGCATCTTCATCGGGCAGGGCGTCAGTGAATTCGCTATCACAGGGCTTGCTCTGACCTTCCCTATCCTGATCTTCATCCAAGCCTTCGGTATGCTTATCGGCGTCGGGGCTTCATCTCGTGTGTCCATCCTCCTCGGTGAGAACAAGCACGATCAGGCCGAGCGTATCCTCAGTAATGCCCTCCTGCTGACTCTGGTCACGCAGGTGCTGACCTTAGTGCCGGTGATGATCTGGCTCGACGATATCCTCCGTGCTCTGGGGGCTAACGACCGCACGCTCCCTTTCGCCTACGACTATCTGAAGATCATGATCCCGGGGAATATCTTCTCGACGCTCTGCTTTAGCTTCAATGCGGTCATGCGTGCTTCGGGATATCCCTACAAGGCGATGATCACGATGCTCATCGGGGCGGGGCTCAATACGGTCCTCGATGCCATCTTCATCTACGTCTTTGACTGGGGTATTGAGGGGGCTGCTTGGGCTACGGTGATCGCTATGGCTGTGTCGTCAGCGTTTGTGATGCAGCACTTCCTCAGCAGCAAGAGCGAGGTGCAGTTCCGCCGACGCAATATGCGCCTTTCCTCCGAGCAGATCCTGGCGATCCTCTCTATCGGTATGTCGCCCTTCTTCCTGCAGCTCCTCAGTAGTGGCATCGCCTTCCTCATCAACTCCACCTTGGCTCGCTATGCGGAGAACTCTCTGATGGCTGACCGAGCGGTGGGGGCTTATGGGATCATCAATAGTGCGGCTCTTGTGGGCTTTATGTTCATGCTCGGTATCGCTCAGGGAATGCAGCCCATCGTGGGCTACAACTACGGAGCCCGTGCGATGGACCGTGTGCGTCAGGCCTTCAAGATCTGCTCGTCTACGAACTTCGGTATCGGAGCTTTCGTGACTATCGTAGCGGTGGTGGCACCAGGCTTGATCGCCTCGCTCTTCACCAACTCGCCTGAGATGATCGATGCCTCGGTTCATGCGCTACGCCTCTGCCTCTATGGCTTTGCCTTCGTAGGCTTCCAGGTCACGGCTACGCAGTTCTTCCAGAGTATCGGCTTCGGGGGGAAGGCGCTTCTCTTGAGTCTCTCTCGTCAGATCCTCTTCCTCCTGCCTGCGCTCTTCCTCTTCCCTCTGCTTTGGGGCTCTACGGGTGTATGGCTCGCCATGCCCTTCTCGGATATCGCTGCAGGGGTGCTGGGGATGATCCTGATGTACTATCAGTTCAAGATATTCGACCGTAAGTTCGGCCCCGAGGGCCTTTAAGGTCGCACGCCTCTTCTCCTTTATATTATGGTTTATTTGTATTCGGTCCTCTGCTGCCTCTTCCTCTTCCCGTACCTCGGGTGGCGCGCAGGGCAAGTGCTGGGGCCACGTCTGCGCCGCGTCTTCTGGGGCTTGCTGGTGCTGATCTTTGTGCTCTTCTCCATCGCGCTCCTCATTCATCGCCGCTTCGAGGCCGACTGGATGAGTGCTGTGATGAATGGTAGCGTGTACATCTTCTTCTCTACGATGTACGCTACGGCGGTCGTCGTCGGGGTGAATGTCTTGCGCTATATTGATGCGCGCACGCTCAAGCTTTACGCTTCGGCTCGCCCTGCGGTAAAGCAGGGTGCGAAGGTCGTCGCCTTCATCGCTGCCCTTGCCGTCTTCTTCTCGACGATGGTCATCGGCCACCGCAATGTGCGCTACCCGCGCGTCATGTATCAGAAGTACACCGTCAAGCGTCTAGTGCCCGAAGGGGCACGGCCCGAGAAGCGTATGCGTCTGGTCTTCTTCTCCGATCTGCATATCGGCGAGGCGATGACGCCCGACTATATCGCTCGTGCGGTGAAGCTCATCCAAGACCAGCAGCCTGACCTCATCCTCTGCGGTGGGGACTTCATTGATCACCGCGCCGTCTATGCTTATGATCCGCGCGTGATGGCTTTGCTCCGCTCGCTCCATGCGCCTCTGGGTGTGTACTACGTCTTGGGGAATCACGAATATCGTGACGATCTGGAGGCCAATATCCGCTGGGTCTCCGAAGTCGGTGGCACGCTCCTTCGTGATAGCATCGCCTTTCCTGGGAATGGCCCGCTCACGCTCATCGGGCGTGATGACCATGTGAATGGCAACCGAAAGCCCTTCGAGGTTATCGCCAACGAAGCAGATCCCTTGCGTGGGCCCGTTGTGCTTATGGAGCACACGCCCGCCTCGATAGATAGCATCGGCGATAGCCCCGTCGACCTAATCTTTTGTGGTCATACCCACGGCGGGCAGATCTGGCCCGGCCAACTGATGGTCTGGTGGCGCTACGGCATGGTCTCGGGTACGCGCCCTGTGGGTGAGCGTGAGGTGTGCATCTCCTCGGGTATCGGCTCGGCGGGTGCGACCTACCGCGTAGGTACGCGCAGTGAGATCCGCGTCTACGACCTCTACTGGTAGCGGGCTATACCGCTCTATACGAATATAGCCAAGCGCCAGCTCTCTTGTGAGGGCTGGCGCTTGGCTGTATTCTTTGCCTGTGTGGGAGGGGTATCTCGCTTTGTTGTAGGAGGATGTGGCGCTCCTGTACTGCTGTAAGATAGGGTACCTCATAGGTGGGTGGTATGAACCACTACTGGTCCGTGAGCGAACCAGTAGTGGTTCGTTTTCCGACCAGTAGTGGTCGGCGCGTTGACCAGTAGTGGTTCGCTCACGGACCAGTATAGGTTGATTTTTCCCTCCTCGGGAGACCCCTTGCTTCGTGCTTTGGTGTAGGGTGCAGTCTTGCTCGGATGGAATGGGCTGGGGGCTTGGGGAGCCCTTGATTATTTATGGAAATACTCCTACCTTCGCATATATCGTCAAGGTCGGGTGTCCGCTTTCTTGCATCCGTCCTCTCTTGCTCTCTGGTATTGCCTTGCCGTGAGTGGGTTCCTTGTTTGATACTTCTAATACAAAGCAATTACACGTATGGTAAAGCTTTCTCCTTTTCTTCGGTACCTGATGTTTCTCCTGCTGAGTCTCTCCCTCTATTTCTGTCTTGAGGACTGGTCGGACTTTGGGCTGTATCCTGCTTTTGTGGCGGCGATATGGTGCTTTGGGGTTGTTTATAGCACTCGTTTAGAGAGGAATAGCCGGGCTTTGCTTTTGGCTTCCTTGGTGATCGCGGGCGGTATGTTTGCCTTGTCCTATTTCTGAGGGGTAGCCTAGTTATAGCTCCTTTCCTCCTTTTTCTCGTGAGGTGTGTGTCCTGCTGTGACATGCATCTCAGGAGGCTCTGTGTCTTGATGGTGGGGTGGGGTAGGCGGAAGAGGGTCTTTGAAGGGGCAAATTTATCCCTCCGATTTGCCTCTTTGAGTTGATATGATATGCTTATGCTTGTGTGAGTTGCAAGTGTGATAAATAGTTCGTAAATTTGCATGCTTTTTATGCGCCGATGTGCTCCTTTTAGAGGTTGCGCTTGGCTGCAAAGAAGGCACTAAGCAGTATGTTTAAATATTGTCCGGGACGTCCGGATCAATTTAATTCTCAATTTAATGACAGATCCTATTGCAGATTATCTGACGCGCCTGCGTAATGCAGTGAAGGCTGGCCATCGTGTGGTCGAGATCCCCGCGTCTAATCTAAAGAAAGAGATCACGAAGATCCTCTTCGACAAGGGGTACATCCTCAACTTTAAGTTCGTCGAAGATGGCCCTCAGGGGAGCATCAAGGTGGCTCTGAAGTACGACCGCTCGGGTCGTGTGAATGCCCTCAAGGCCCTGAAGCGCGTCTCTCGCCCAGGTCTTCGTAAGTATGTCGGCTATCGTGAGATGCCCCGCGTACTCAATGGTCTCGGTATCGCTATCCTCTCTACTTCGAAGGGTGTCATGACCGATAAGGAAGCTTCGCAGCTCAAGGTAGGTGGCGAAGTGCTATGTTACATCTACTAAAGCAAGGAGGTACAAACTATGTCAAGAATAGGTAAGCACCCCATTAGCATCCCTGCTGGCGTAACGGTGTCCGTGAAGGATGGTGTCGTCACTGTAAAGGGTCCTAAGGGCGAACTCACTCAGAGCGTAGATGCTCGTATCGAAGTAGCTGTAGAAGATGCTCAGGTCGTCGTCCGTCGCAACAGCGATGATCGCCAGGAGCGCTCGCTGCATGGCCTCTATCGTGCCCTCATCAACAACATGATCATCGGTGTCTCCGAAGGTTTCACCAAGACGCTTGAGCTGGTCGGTGTCGGTTATCGTGCATCCAACCAGGGTCAGATCCTCGAGCTTAGCCTCGGCTTCACGCACAACATCTTCCTCCAGCTTCCTAAGGAAATCAACCTGGAGACGAAGACTGAGCGTAATAAGAACCCCCTGATCATCCTCTCTTCTGCTGACAAGCAGCTGCTGGGTCAGGTGTGCTCTAAGATCCGCTCCTTCCGTATGCCTGAGCCTTATAAGGGTAAGGGTATTCGCTTCGAAGGTGAGGTTGTCCGTCGTAAGTCGGGTAAGTCAGCTGGTAAGTAACCGCTAAAACACGTATAAAGCAATCATGTTGAAGAAAGAAATAAGAAGACAGAAGATCAAGACGCGTGTACGTGCCAAGATCAGCGGTACGGCAGAGCGTCCTCGCCTGACGGTATTCCGAAGCAACAAGCAGATCTATGCTCAGGTGATCAACGACGTCGATGGCGTCACGATCGCAAGCGCCTCTTCCCTCAAGCTCAATGCTGAAGGTACGAAGAAGGAGATCGCAGCACTCGTAGGTACGGAGGTAGCTAAGGCTGCCCAGGCCGCAGGTGTATCCACCGTAGTATTTGACCGTAATGGCTACCTCTACCACGGCCGTGTGAAGGAGCTCGCTGATGCTGCACGTGCGGCAGGTCTTAACTTTTAATACTGTCTATCGCAATGTCAGATAATCGCACAAAGACAAATCGAGATACCGAGCAGAAGGATAAGCTCGTAGAGCGCCTCGTGGCCATCAACCGCGTAACTAAGGTTACCAAGGGTGGTCGTACCTTCACCTTCGCAGCTATCGTCGTCGTCGGTGACGAAGAAGGCCGTATCGGCTTCGGCCTGGGTAAGGCTGGTGAAGTATCCGCAGCTATCCAGAAGGGTGGTGCTGCTGCTCGCCGCAACCTCAAGCAGATCCCCCTCCACAAGGGTACGATCCCTCACGAACAGTCCGCATCCTTCGGTGGTGCTCGCGTCTTCCTCAAGCCCGCTTCTGCCGGTACCGGGGTTAAGGCTGGGGGTGCTATGCGTGCCGTCCTGGAAAGTGTCGGCGTAACGGACGTCCTCGCTAAGAGCAAGGGTTCGTCTAACCCTCACAACCTCGTCAAGGCTACGATCGAAGCTCTCTGTCAGATGCGCTCGCCTCTGATGGTCGCTCGTCAGCGTGGCGTCTCTGTCGAAAAGGTCTTCAAGGGCTAATCATCATCCATAGACTCTAAGTACAATGTCAACGATAAAGATCCAGCAAGTACGTAGCCAGATCAAGAGCCCCAAGACTCAGAAGCTCACGCTTCAGGCACTTGGTCTGAAGAAGCTCAACCAGACGGTCGAGCACAAGGACAATCCCCAGATCCGCGGGATGGTCGAGAAGGTAAAGCACCTGGTGCGCATCGTAGAGTAATCACCCTATAAAGAAAGACAGAAGAAAAATGGATTTATCAAGTTTGAAGCCCGCAGCGGGCTCCGTCAAGACGCGTAAGCGCATCGGTCGTGGTCCTGGTTCTGGTCTCGGGGGTACTTCTACTCGTGGTCACAAGGGGGCTAAGAGCCGCTCGGGTTATTCTAAGAAGATCGGCTTCGAAGGTGGTCAGATGCCTATCCAGCGTCGTCTGCCTAAGTTCGGCTTCAAGAATATCAACCGCGTCGAATATGCACCTGTCAACCTCTCCACGCTGCAGAGCCTGGCAGAAGCTAAGAGCCTGACTCGCATCGCTAAGGCAGACCTCATCGAGGCTGGCCTGGTCGGTAAGAACGACCTCGTCAAGATCCTCGGTAACGGTACGCTCAGCCTGAAGCTCGAGGTCGAGGCTAATGCCTTCTCCAAGTCCGCAGAAGCAGCTATCATCGCACAGGGAGGTAGTGCAGTAAAACTCTAATAGCTCATGCGCTTAATAGAGACACTGAAAAACATATGGAAGGTAGAGGAGCTGCGTCAGCGGATCCTCACCACCTTGTTTTTTGTCCTGATCTATCGCCTGGGATCGTACATCGTCATCCCAGGGATCGATCCTAACCAGCTCAGCGCCCTGCACAAGCAGACAAGCGAAGGTCTGATGGCACTCCTTGACATGTTCTCAGGGGGGGCATTCTCTAATGCTTCGATCTTCGCTATGGGGATCATGCCTTATATCTCCGCGTCTATCGTGATGCAGCTCGCCGCTATCGCTGTGCCTTCTATCCAGAAGCTGCAGCAGGAAGGGGAGAGCGGGCGCCGCAAGATCGACCAGTGGACACGCTATCTAACCGTCGTCCTGCTGCTCGTCCAGGGTTCGGCCTATCTGGTCAACCTGAACATGCAGCTGCGCCAAGCAGGAGGCTCACTGCCCGAAGGACTGTGGTTCGATATCTATGCGATCGTCGTCATGGCTGCAGGCAGTATGTTCGTCCTTTGGCTTGGTGAGCGTATCACAGACAAGGGTCTTGGCAACGGTGTATCTCTGATCATCATGATCGGTATCATCGCTCGCCTCCCAGGAGCTGTGCTCGCCGAATGGGGGACGCGCGCCTCTGGCGGTGCTGGGGGGCTCGTGTGGTTCCTCTTCGAGATCGTCTTCCTGCTCGCCGTCATGGCCGGTGCTATCCTGCTTGTCCAGGGTACGCGTCGTGTGCCCGTACAGTACGCTAAGCGCGTCGTCGGGAACAAGCAGTACGGAGGCGCTCGCCAGTACATCCCACTGAAGGTCAATGCCGCTAACGTCATGCCGATCATCTTCGCGCAGACGATCATGATGCTCCCTATCACGCTCCTCAGCTGGGCACAGGGAGACAGTGCCAATGGCTTCGTACAGGCCTTCATGGACAATACGGGCATTTGGTACAACCTGGTCTTCGCGATCCTCATCCTCCTCTTCACCTACTTCTACACAGCGATCACGATCAACCCTGCGCAGATGGCCAACGACCTGAAGCGTAACAATGGGTTCATCCCCGGTGTGAAGCCTGGCAAGGCTACGAAGGACTACCTCGATGCGATCATGGACCGCATCACCCTCCCCGGTGCCTTCTTCCTCGCTATCGTGGCTATCATGCCTGCCTTCGCTCGTGTCATCGGTATCTCTGGGGGATTCGCTCAGTTCTTCGGTGGTACGTCACTGCTGATCCTTGTCGGGGTCGTCCTCGACACGCTCCAGCAGATCGAGAGCCACCTCTTGATGCGCCACTACGATGGTCTGCTCAAGAGTGGTCGTATCAAGGGACGTACCGGCTCTGTAGCTGCTTACTAAGATGATCTACTTAAAGACAGACGAAGAGATCGAACTCATGCGCGCGGCCAACCTCCTGGTCGGTCGTACGCTCGCCGAGGTCGCCAAGATCATAGCTCCTGGGGTCTCGACCCTGCAGCTGGACAAGCGCGCTGAGGAGTTCATCCGTGACAACGGTGCGACTCCCGCATTCCTCGGCTACAATGGCTTCCCTGGGAGCCTCTGCACCTCGGTCAATGACCATGTCGTGCACGGGATCCCTTCCTCGAAGGTCGTACTCAAGGACGGTGACATCGTCTCCGTCGACTGCGGCACGAAGCTCGCAGGCTTCACTGGGGACTCCGCCTACACGTTCGCTGTAGGTGAGGTCGCTCCCGAGATTCTGGCCCTCCTTCGCACGACGAAGGAGTCCCTCTACATCGGCATCGAGCATGCTGTAGCGGGTAAGCGCGTCGGTGATATCGGCGCTGCGGTCCAGCAGTATTGTGAAGCACGTGGCTATCATATTGTCCGCGAACTTGAAGGCCACGGGATCGGGAAGAACATGCATGAGGAGCCAGGTGTGCCCAACTTCGGGCGCCGTGGCACGGGGCCTGAGCTCCGCTCTGGGATGTGCATCTGCATCGAGCCGATGGTGAACATGGGCTCGAAGAATGTCATCTTCGATCGCGATGGCTGGACCGTCCGTACTAAGACGGGTAAGCCTTCAGCCCACTTCGAGCACTGCATCGCTATCCGCGATGGCAAGGCCGATATCCTCTCTTCGTTTGACTTTATCAAGGAAGTCTTGGTAGACAGAGAGTTTTAATCTCGCAACCACAGTATATGCCGAAGCAAGCAGCAATAGAACTCGACGGTGTCATCCTCGAAGCGCTCTCGAACGCAATGTTCAAGGTCGAGCTCGAGAACGGACACGTCATCACCGCCCACATCTCTGGGAAGATGCGTATGCACTACATCAAGATCCTCCCAGGTGACAAGGTCAAGGTAGAGATGTCTCCCTACGACTTGACCAAGGGGCGTATATCATTCAGATATAAATAACCCTATATAGATATGAAAGTAAGAGCATCACTCAAGAAGCGCACCGCCGACTGCAAGATCGTTCGTCGCAAGGGGCGTCTGTACGTAATCAACAAGAAGAACCCCAAGTTCAAGCAACGCCAGGGGTAGTCTCTAACCATCGGACTATATTTTAACGAACTAAGATAAGTATGGCTATCAGAATTGTTGGCGTCGACTTGCCACAAAACAAACGAGGAGAAATTGCCTTGACTTACATCTTCGGGATCGGTCGTAGCAGCGCTACTAAGATCCTTGATAAGGCTGGGGTCGATCGCAATATCAAGGTAAAGGACTGGACCGACGACCAGGCTGCCGCTATCCGTGAGGTGATCGGTGCCGAGTACAAGGTCGAAGGGGATCTGCGCTCCGAAGTCCAGCTCAACATCAAGCGACTGATGGACATCGGTTGCTACCGTGGTGTCCGCCACCGTATCGGTCTGCCTCTACGCGGTCAGAGTACGAAGAACAATGCTCGTACTCGTAAGGGTAAGAAGAAGACTGTTGCAAATAAGAAGAAAGCTACTAAGTAATAGAGATTGATATGGCAAAGAAAGTAGTCGCAAAGAAGAAGGTCGTCAAGATCGACGCTGTGGGCCAGGCTCACATCCACTCTTCTTTTAATAACATCATCATCTCTCTGACCAACAACGAAGGTCAGGTCATCAGCTGGTCTTCGGCTGGTAAGATGGGATTCCGTAGCTCTAAGAAGAACACCCCTTACGCTGCTCAGATGGCGGCCCAGGATTGCGCTAAGGTCGCTTATGACCTCGGTCTGCGCAAGGTCAAGGTCTTCGTCAAGGGTCCAGGTAACGGCCGTGAGTCTGCTATCCGCACCATCCATGGCGCTGGTATCGAAGTCACTGAGATCGTCGACGTGACCCCAATGCCACACAATGGCTGCCGTCCTCCTAAGCGTCGTCGCGTCTAATCCCTGACTTCGCTTCAGATCACAGAGTAGTTTCATAAAGATCGCAGTACACTCCCAGAGACGCTCCGCTTACCGTGCTCCCTCCATCGAGCACAAGGGTGCGAGCGAACGCTAAGAGTCCTGAGCTAAGCAAGGCGCCGAGGTAGACGACGAGTGAAAGATTGGCTATACTTTCATATATCTATCCTCTCCTCATAACCGGTCGCGGCTGCACTCCGCCTCCCTCCCGCCACCCGCTGCTCTCTGCCTCCAGCGTTGCCTCTCCCCGAGAGGTCACTCGTACTGCTTCAACAATAGAAGACAATGGCAAGATATACAGGTCCAAAATCAAAGATCGCCCGTAAGCTTGGCGCACCTATCTTCGGTGCCGACAAGGTACTCTCCAAGAAGAACTATCCTCCTGGACAGCACGGCAACAACCGCCGTCGTAAGACGAGCGAATATGGCATCCAGCTCAAGGAAAAGCAGAAGGCTAAGTACACCTATGGCGTACTCGAGCGTCAGTTCCGCAACCTCTTCGAAAAGGCTCAGCGCACGAAGGGTGTCACGGGTGAAGTGCTTCTCCAGCTCCTGGAAAGCCGCCTCGACAACGTCGTCTATCGCCTCGGTATCGCTAAGACGCGTGCAGCTGCTCGTCAGCTCGTCTCGCACCGTCACATCACCGTCGATGGTCAGGTAGTCAACATCCCTTCTTACACCCTCAAGCCCGGCCAGGTCGTCGGCGTCCGTGAGAAGGCGAAGAGCTTAGAGGTCATCACCGACTCTCTGGCTGGTCGTAGCCACAGCAGCTACAGCTGGCTCGAGTGGAATCAGGCTTCTCTCTCCGGTAAGTTCCTCAGCGCTCCTCAGCGTGAAGACATCCCCGAAGAGATCAAGGAGCAGCTGATCGTCGAACTATACTCTAAGTAATAATCCCTATTATCTCACTCACATGGCAATATTAGCATTTCAGAAGCCCGAAAACGTCCTCATGATGGATGCGACGGACTCGTACGCTAAGTTCGAGTTCCGCCCTCTTGAGCCGGGATATGGTACCACTGTCGGTAATGCCCTGCGTCGTATACTCCTTTCTTCACTCGAAGGCTACGCCATCTCGACCATCAAGATCGAAGGTGTCAATCATGAATTTGCTACTATTCCGGGTGTCTTGGAGGATGTAACTAACATCATTCTTAACCTGAAGCAAGTCCGCTTCCGTGCCCTCGTCCAGGACGCTACTGAGGAGACCGTCAGCCTGACGATCTCTGGTCAGCAGCAGTTCCTCGCTGGCGAGCTCAACGGCAAGCTTACTTCCTTCGAAGTCCTCAATCCCGAGCTGGTCATCTGCCACATCGATGAGGCGTATACCCTTACTATCGAGCTCTCCATCAACAAGGGGCGTGGTTACATCCCCGCTGATGAGAAGCTGGTCGACACGGCTCAGGAGAATGAGCTGCAGACGATCGCTATCGACTCGATCTATACGCCTATCCGTAATGTCAAGTACTTCACGGAGAACTATCGTGTAGAGCAGAAGACTGACTACGAGAAGCTGACCCTCGAGATCACCACTGACGGGAGCATTCATCCCCAGCAGGCTCTCAAGGACGCAGCAGCTATCCTCATCGAGCACTTCAGCCTCTTCATCTCTGACCCTGTCGAGGTAGAAGAGAATGCAGTCATCGAGGAAGGCGACGAGGAGGTATTGGATATGCAGGAGATTGATCGCGTATCTCAGCTGCTCCGTACTGATCTCAAGGATCTCGATCTCTCCGTCCGTGCGCAGAACTGCCTCCGCTCCGGCAACGTATTCCGTCTGGCCGACCTCGTCGTCCTCGACGCTGATACGCTCAGCAAGTTCCGCAACTTCGGTAAGAAGTCTATGGACGAGATCAACGAGCTTATGGAGCGACTCGGACTCACCTTCGGGATGGATGTTAGCAAGTACAATTTAGATAATGACTAAGTAGAAAGATGAGACATAATAAGAAATTCAATCATCTCGGTCGTAAGAAGGCGCACCGCGAGGCTATGCTTTCCAACATGGCTGCATCGCTCATCCTGCACAAGCGCATCTTCACCACGGTCGCTAAGGCTAAGGCTCTTCGCGTATACGTCGAGCCCCTGCTGACCCGCGCTAAGGAAGACTCCACGCACGCACGTCGTATCGTCTTCGCTGAGCTGCAGAATAAGTTTGCTGTCAAGGAGCTCTTCGGCGCCGTTGCTGAAAAGATCGCTGACCGTCCCGGTGGCTACACTCGTATCCTCAAGACGGGTAACCGCCTCGGTGACAACGCTGCTGTCTGCTTCATCGAACTCGTAGACTTCAACGAGAACATGCTCAAGGAAAAGGCTGAAAAGAAGGCTGCTCCTAAGACGCGTCGTTCACGCCGCTCTACGAAGGCTACGGCTGAAGCTCCTGCTGCTGAAAGCGCAGAATAGTAGCTCTCCCCCCTTCGATATTCTATCGGCGAGTGCCCGCTGTGACTTCGGTCGCAGCGGGCACTTTTGCTTTCGCGCATTTTGCTCTCCTTCTTGGCGGGCTGCGATAGAGCCGCTCTCGGGAGGGGCAAAAGTGACCACTACTGGTCGCCGATCGGATCAGTACTGGTCACTTCTGCAAGCAGTACTGGTCACCACCACTTACCAGTACTGGTCACGATGCTGACCAGTACTGGTTGCTTTTTCCTTCAGCAGTGCATCTCTATCAGATGCACTGCAGACGGGGGGCTTTGTATGGGGCGTATCAGCGGAGGAATAGTGGGGGGAGGGGCAGAGCAATAGTCGTTTGCGTTCATCCCACTATTGGTACCATATGCGGACCAATAGTGGAATGCATGTGAAACCTATAGTGGTCTGCGAGTGAACCTATATTGGTACGCATACGAACCACTATTGGTCACGCGCGTGACCTATATAGGTCGGAGCAGTGACCTATATAGGTTGACACACCCTTTTCACGGAGAGGTGGGGTAGCGGACGGTGAGGAGGGTGCTTCAGCGACGCCTTTTCCCTCCCGTCCCTTGGGCATGGGAGGCGGTCGTCGGAGGTGAATCGTCGTACGTGTTGCGTGATAAGGCCTTGTGATTGCGGGCTTTTTTGTACCTTTGCGACGCTTTGCGTAATCTCTGTCAGGAATATATGAATAAGTGTGGCCTGTTATATTGCGTTTAGTGTAGTACTAATCAAATAAGCTAAAGGACAAACAATGGACTTTATTAAGATCGTCAACGAAGCTTTCGCTACTGGTAAGAGCCACCCCGCCTTCCGTAGTGGTGACACTATCACCGTTGACTACCGCATCAGCGAAGGGGGTAAGGAGCGTATCCAGCGCTATCGTGGCGTCGTCATCCGCATCAGCGGTCACGGTGACAAGAAGCGTTTCACGGTTCGTAAGATCAGCGAAGGTGTAGGCGTAGAGCGTATCTTCGCGATCGAAAGCCCCTTCATCGAAAAGATTACTGTCGAGAAGTTCGGTAAGGTACGTCGCGCTAAGCTCTACTACCTCCGTGCCCTCACCGGTAAGAAGGCGCGCATCAAGGAGCGCCGCTACGTCGCTGAGAAGTAAGAAGACCTCGGGGATATCTTCCGCTTCACGGCGGACGGGTGCCCCAAGCCTTCATACCAAGCATACAGCCCCATCGCCGACACGCTCGGTGATGGGGCTGATGCTTGCTTATCCCCTCGGAGATAGCCAGCTTATATCCACATAGATGTTGATGAAAAGAATTTCCACTTCACTTGCTCTCATGGCTCTTGCTGTGGCTTTCGCTTCGTGTGATGACCCCATCACGCGCAAGGAGCGCAGCCTCATCGATCGCCAGTACAAGGAGGGCGTACTCACCGCCAGCCAGAGCTTCGACTTCACGCGCTGGATCGATGTGAGCCAGGGCGCCTATCGTCTACCCGCTACCAGCGCTGACGAAGACGCTAAGAATACCTATTGGGCCTCGGCCAGCAATCAGGGCTACACCATGCTTGCCTCTTCGCCTACGGACTATCCCGTCGTACCTCTTGAGGAGAATGGAGCCGCTCATGGCGCCATCATCCGCTCGATCAAGGGCTTCTACTTCTTCGGTATCGGGACGAACGTCATCGCAGGTGCCCTCTATACGGGTCAGGTCGATGCGCGCAATCTCGTGGGGAAGCCCCTCGAGTCGACGCTCTTCGGGCAGCCTTACTCCAGCGGTATCCCCGAGATCGTGGACTTCACCTACCAGTACAAGGCGGGGGAGACGGTCATCCATGGGCAGGATAAGAAGGTCGAGCTTCCCAGCGAAGACCGCGCCGCTGTATCGGCTGTCTTCTACGAAGTCACCGACGATGATAGCTACCTCAATGGCGTGACGCTGCAGACCGATGCACGCATCGTGGCGAAGGGCTACGTCGAGCTGGAGCCTACGACTCCCGCTGACACGTGGCAGACCTATCGCCTGCGTCTCACGCCCGTCGACGAAGCACGCTACGAAGCCGTGGACTTCACGACGAAGAAGTATCGTCTGGCTCTGGTCTTCTCCTCGAGCTTCCGTGGTGCCGAGTACATCGGCGCTGTGGGTAGCGAGCTACGCCTACGCGAGGTCAAGCTCCAGGATCGCATTAAGCCCCATCATTAGTCCTGCCGTATGAAGATGATCCGAATGCTCCTCCTCGGCCTCTCTCTTGGCCTCCTCGCACTACCCGCTCGCGCCGCTGAGACGGGTGACGAGCAGCCCTCACGTCTCGGTGTAGGCGTGCACCTCGGCTTCAACATCGGTGGTGCTCTGCCTCCCTCCGTACCCAAGCCCGTCAAGAAGGTCACGGCCTTCATGCCTGGGGGTACGCCCAACGTGGGGCTGGACCTCTCTTACCGCCTCACGCCTGCAAGCCCCTTCTCCCTCCTCCTCGGGCTGGAGTACGATATCCGTAGCTTTAGCACCACCGTCCAAGCCGAAGATATGCCCATCCGCTATCAGAGCGAGGACTTCAAGGAGCAGCACTACACGGGCTACCAACGTGTCGAGATGGATACGCGCTACGTCGTGGTGCCCGTGGGCGTGAGCTACGCTCTGCCCAATAGCTCCTTCCGCCTCATGGCTGGGGGCTACTATGCTCACGCACTCAAGCGTAAGTTCACCGCCAAGCTCGATGGCGACGGCCTCATGGATGGTCGTGTCTATCAGGAGGGCGCGGTGCTTGCCTTCAGCCTCGGGGACTTCCTCGTGCGCAATGACGTCGGTGTGCGCTTCGGTGCAGACTATCAGATCGACCCGCACTGGGGCCTTACGGCGCGTATGAACGTAGGCCTGCCGAAGATCTTCGATAAGAGCTTCGAGGTCATGCCTTACTCACTCCGCCACGTCTTCCTCAACCTCGGCGTCAGCTACCGCATCAATCGATAGCCCCACTACGAGCGATATCCGCTAATACACTCCGCCCCGCTATGTCTCACTAATGAGTGAGCATAGCGGGGCGGAGTGCTTTTGGGGGGTAGGGAAGACTATTGCAGTAGACGAATCTTCTCCTCGAGGCGCTGCAACTCGTTGCGCAGGCGGGCGGCATCGACGAAGTTCAGTTCCTTTGCGGCGGCCATCATCTCGCTGCGCTTCGTCTCGGCAAGCTCGCGGAGCTGGTCGAGCGATAGGAACTGCTCGATGGGGTCTTCGACAGCAGCCTCGGGCGAAGCCTCGATATAGGGGATGGCTTCGTCGGCGCCCTTCTTGTCTGGGAAGGCAGAGGTGCTATTCTTGACGATCTGCTGGGGTGTGATGCCGTTGGCTTCGTTGTAAGCGATCTGCTTGGCACGGCGGCGGGCGGTCTCGTCCATCGTCAGGCGCATGCTCTCGGTGATGTGGTCGGCGTAGAAGATGACACGGCCGTTGACATTTCGCGCGGCACGCCCTGCCGTCTGCGTCAGCGAGCGGTGGCTACGCAGGAAGCCTTCCTTGTCGGCATCGAGGACGGCGACGAGGGCTACTTCGGGTAGGTCAAGGCCTTCACGCAGGAGGTTCACTCCGATGAGTACGTCATAGACACCCTTGCGCAGGTCCTCCATGATCTGCACGCGCGTCAGCGTATCGACGTCGCTGTGGATGTAGCTACATGACACGCCGTGCTTGATGAGGTACTCGGAGAGCTCCTCGGCCATACGCTTGGTGAGCGTGGTGACGAGCACGCGCTCGCCTCGCTCGATGGAGATCTGTATCTCGTGCTCGAGGTCATCGACCTGATGGAGTGTGGGGCGCACCTCAATGGGTGGATCGAGAAGGCCCGTGGGGCGGATGAGCTGCTCGACGACGACGCCTTCGCTCTTGGTGAGCTCATATTCGGCGGGCGTTGCGCTGATATAGAGGATGCGTGGGGTGAGGTCGTCGAACTCCTCGAACTTCAGCGGTCTATTGTCCAGCGCAGCGGGCAGGCGGAAGCCGTACTCCACGAGGCTCGTCTTACGCGAGCGGTCACCGCCGTACATCGCATGGATCTGTGGTACGGTGACGTGGCTCTCGTCGATGATGAGGAGGAAGTCCTTCGGGAAGTAGTCGAGGAGGCAGAAGGGGCGCTCACCAGGTTGACGGCCATCGAAGTAGCGGGAGTAGTTCTCGATGCCCGAGCAGTAGCCCTGCTCGCGGATCATCTCCAGGTCATAGGTGGTGCGCTCATAGAGGCGTTTGGCTTCGAAGGCACGGCCTTCGTCCTCCAGCTCCTGCACGCGCTGCCCGAGGTCGACGTCGATCTGCCCGACGGCGGAGTTGACCTGCTCCTGCGTCGTGACGAAGAGGTTGGCAGGGTGGACGATGAGGCGCGTCATCGGCCCGTATTCTCTACCGCTCTGTGGGTCGAAGGAAGCGATGCGCTCGATCTCATCGTCCCAGAAGGTCACACGGTACGCCACACCGTCGAAGCCTTCGATGGAGGGGAAGATATCGATGGTGTCGCCCTTGACACGGAAGTAGCCTGGGGTGAAGGTCAGGCGGTCGTTGACGTAGTGGTTGAGGACCAGGTCACGCTTGAGCTGCTCCTGACTGTAGCGCTGTCCCTCTTGTAGGCGCAGGATCTTCTCCTCGAAGGCCCTGGGATCTGCCATACCATAGAGGCACGAGACGGAGGAGATCACGATGACATCCTCACGCCCCGAGAGGAGGGAAGCCGTGGCACGTAGGCGGAGCTTCTCGATCTCGGCATTGATAGCCATGTCCTTCTCGATATAGGTGTCGGAGGCGGCTATGTAGGCCTCGGGCTGGTAGTAGTCGTAGTACGAGACGAAGTACTCGACGGCATTGTCGGGGAAGAACGCCTTGAACTCCGCATAGAGCTGTGCTGCGAGGGTCTTATTGTGGCTAAGCACCAGTGTGGGCTTGCCGAGGCGGGCGATGACGTTGGCAGCGGTGAACGTCTTCCCCGAGCCTGTGACTCCGAGGAGCGTCTGGAAGGGGACACCCGACTCGAAGCCTTGGACGAGTTCGTCGATGGCCTGCGGTTGGTCCCCCGTGGGGCGGAAGCGTGAGGTGAGCTTGAAGGACATAGATGGAGCGATAGAGGGGATATGGAGGATATAGCGAGTAGGTCACCTTCACCCCCAGCAGCGGGTGATGGAGATGACCCACTGCTGGGGACTTGGATAGACCTGAGTGGAGGGCGATTACTTCGCCTGATGGACGGTGAGCTGTGGGAAGGGGAAGCCGATGCCGGCAGCGTTGAACTCCTTATAGATACGCTCGTTGATATCGAAGAAGACGTCCCAGTAGTTCTCGGTGGTAGTCCAAGCACGGGTGACAATGTTCACGCTGCTCGCACCGAGAGACAGCAGGGCGATGGTGTAGTCGGGGGTCTTGAGGATGCGTGAGTCGGACTCGATGATGCTACGCAGGAGGTTGCGAGCGCGGTCGATGTCCTCGTTGTACTCGATACCGATGGTCCAGTCGACACGGCGGGTATTCTCGTGCGAGTAGTTGACGACGCTGTTGCTGCTGAGGAGGCTATTGGGGATGAAGGCCGTCTTGTTGTCGGGCGTCAGTACCTCGGTGTGGAAGAGGCGGACGGCCTTGACCGTACCGTCAGTACCCTGAAACGAGATGACGTCGCCGAGCTTGAAGGGCTTGGTGACGATGATGATGACACCGCCCGCGAGGTTCTGCAGCTGACCGCTGAGAGCCATACCGACAGCCAGACCCATAGAGGCCAGGACAGCGGCGAAGGATACGGACTTCACGCCGAGCACACCAGCCAGGCAGAGGAAGAGGGCGATGTACAGTATCGCAGTGAAGACCGAGTCAAGGAGCGAGACGGCTACTCCCTCAATATTGCGGCGGCGGAGGATCCCGTTGAAGATCTTCTTCAGGCGGGTGATGACGACCTTACCGAGCCAAAAGAGGACGACTACGAGGACGACGCGCAGCCCGAAGTTGATACCAGCGTTGAGCCACTCCTCGAGCATGCTCCGGCTGAACCAGTGCTTGACGTCGAGGTTGAGGGGCTGCGTGGCAGCACCGATAGCTTCCTTGAGCTCCGAGCCTGCAGCCGAGTCAGCTGGTAGTATCTGTGCGAAGAAAAGAGGGTTCATAAGAGGAATAAGTTAGGATTGAATATTGGTCGATATATAGAATGGCTTAGCTATGCGAGGCTCTGCTGCCTACGCTCCTCCCGAGTGCGGTGTCTCCAGCGCAGGAAGAAGTAGAGCATGGTGAGTCCCTTGAGTATCGAGGAGATGGAGATCGCCCACCAGACAGCTCGGATACCCCAGCCCCAGGAGGCGAAGAGCAGGACCATCGGGATGCGTAGGTACGTGCCGACGATGCTGACCGCTGCGGGGAGGTAGGTGCGTCCGAGTCCGTAGAAGAGCCCTTCGGCAGTGATCTCCAGCATCATGAAGGCCTGTGACAGCCCGACGATGCCGAGGTAGACCGCGCCCGCCTTATAAGCCTCTTCCTCGGGGACGATGAGGGAGAAGATCTCTTCCCCCCAGAAGACAAAGAGGATCGTCCCCAGCACGCCGATGATGAGCGTGAAGCTCAGGGCGCGGCAGAAGGCCGTATAGACACGACGGAGCTTGCCGGCGGCGAAGTTCTGCCCGACGATAGTCGTCAGGGCTTCGGTGACGCCCGAGGCGGTATTCCACGTCAGCGACTCGATCTGTGCGCCCGTCGTCATCGTCGCCACACCGATATGCCCACCGAGGGAGGATACCTGACGACCGATGTAGATGCTGACGAAGGCGAAGAGGACCTGCAGCGAGGCAGGTGGTACACCTATTTGTAGGATGCGTCGTATCTGTGGCCAGCGTAGTCGGACGAGGAAGGGGAAGCCCCCGAAGAGCTTGTCACGCTTCACCTGATAGAGGAAGAGCAGTAGCACTAAGCCTTGGCTCACGACGGTAGCCAGTGCCGCACCCGACACACCCCAGCCGAGGGTGAAGATGAAGAGCGGGTCGAGGAGCATATTCGTCGCCAGCCCGAGGATCGATATGCGGAAGGGCGTACGGCTATCGCCGATCGCATTGTAGATACCCGTGAAGGAGGAGGTGAGATAGATGCTGGGGAAGCCTACGAGCGAGAGATAGAGGTAGCTCAAGCCCTCGGCACGTACGCTCGGGATGAGTGCATAGAGGTCGAGGAGATTGCCTGCGAAGAGTAGGTAGATCGCCAGCATCCCCACGCTCAGGAGGAGGCTCATGCAGACGTTCTGCGAAGCGTAGCTCTTGGCTTCGTCACGACGACCAGCACCGATACCCTGTGAGATGGTTACTTCGCTCCCGATCTTATTGATGAGTGCGAAGGAGGCAGCTATCCAGAGGAAGACAGAGGCCGCACCCACCGCAGCTAAGGCCTGCGAGCTCAGTCGCCCCAGCCAAATCATATCGGTAATGTTGTAGGCGATCTGCACGAAGCTCGTCCCCATGATCGGCAGGGCGATGCGGTAGAGGTGGCTCGAGAGGTCGCCTTGGGTGAGGTCTCTTATCTTGTCTTGCATGTAAGTCTATAGGGGAGATGTTACTTGAGGATATGGATCCCGATCTTGTCTTGTATGCGCACGATCACATAGGCTACGGCGATGCTTCCTGCGAAGACGAGCGCCGAGCCCAGTTGCTCATAGACGGGCCCCATGCCTGCGGCATAGAGCGCCTTAGAGATGATAGTCGCTACAGCGATGTGGAAGTAGTAGATGTTGCCCGAGTACTTGGCACCGATTGTCTCAGCCCACGTCCCCGCTCCGAAGCTCTTATGCTGTAGTGCCCAGATGAAGATGAGGACGGCGGTGACGAAGCTCCCGAAGAGCGCCCCAGCGGCATAGTCATGGCCGGAGTGTAAGAGGAGGGCACGCTCACCATAGGCGAGGGCTACACCGAGAGCGTAGAGTGCCCCCCAGTGGTGGAACTCCTGTAGCTTGCTCTCGTGCTTGGCTATCAGGTAGCCCGTCGACATGAAGGGGATGGAGTAGCTGATGGAGGTGTAGACGTAATAGTAGTAGTCTGCACGCTCATCAGTCAGTAGGAAGGAGTACTGACTTCCGAGTAGGCCGAAGATACATAGGGGAGTGAGGACCCAGATATAGCGCTGGATGCCGAGACGGAAGACTAAGGCGAGGACAAGGAGCCCCTGGATCATCGCCATAAGATACCATGTATGTCCCGAGAAGAGCGAGCCCGTGAGGAGGAGTGACCATAGCTTCTGGAAGGAGTTCAGCACGTTCCCATTATTTGGTAGTAGCCACGCCCAGTAGAAGAGCGAGACGACGAGGAAGATCTTGACCGTGCTACGGAGTGACTTCACCGCTCGCTGGTAGCTCTTCTCCGCCTGAGGGCTATAGAGGAAATATCCCGAGATGAGGAAGAAGACACATACGGCACCCATGGCGATGGGCTGTAGCATTACCTTGACTGCCCCCATAGGCGTGTGGCAAGTGACTACAAAGAAAGCGAAGAGACACTTGAGTATGTAGAGCGAATTGATCGCTGACGAAGCTGGTTTCATTGCTTGGCTATGAGAGGGCTTACTGAAGAATATGTATCCCTAGACGATCCTGGAGCTTGACGATGATGAAGGCCAGAAGGAGCGAGGCTGCGAAGACCCAGATAGCTCCTGTCTGCATATAGAAAGGCCCCGCCCCGAGCTTGACGAAAATCGGGGATATGACCGTCGCTACTGCCATATGGAAGTAGTAGATATTGCCCGAGTACTTGGCACCGACAGTCTCTGCCCAGCTACCCGTACCGAAGCCCTTGTGAGTGATGCCCGTGAAGAAGAGGGCTACCGCGAAGAGGAAGCTCCCGATGTAGGGCCCTTCCCCGTGGTTATAACCATAACTACGCAGTAAGGGTTGCTCTGCGATGGCCAGGGCCAGCATGAGGAGCATAAGCACCACCCAGGGGAAGTGCGTGGGGATCTTGTCCTCGTACTTCTTGATGAGGTAGCCAGCTGACATGAAGGGCAGGGCATAGCTCACGCTATTGAAGACGTAGATGAGGTTCTGCTGTTCGCCCCCCGTGATGAGGAAGGAGTACCTCCCACCGAGGAGTGCCGTCAGCATTAGTGGTACGAAGACCCAGAGGTAGCGCCCCAGCCTCCAGCGTAGGGCTAGGCCGAGGACACACAGCCCCTGCAGCATCGCCATGAGGAACCATAGGTGCACCGTCGTCAGCTGTCCGTAGACGAGGAAGTCCCACACCTGCTCCCAGCTTCGGACGGTGTTGCCGTGGTTAGGGAGGATCATCAGCCAGTAGATGAGTGTGACGATGAGGAAGATCGGTATGATCTTCTTGATGGAGCGCCATGCTCGCTCGGCACTCTTCGACTCATCTGGTGAGTAGAGGAAGTACCCTGAGATCAGGAAGAAGATAGGCACGGCACTCAGGGTCAGTGGGTAGAGCCACTCCTTGACTATACCCATAGGGGTATGCCCGATGACGACGAGCAGAGCGGCGAAGGCCTTCGCTACGTAGAGCGAGCTGACCGGTGGACGGCTGCTTCTAGCGGGAGATGTGGCGGGAGCGGTAGTAGTCATCTCGTTATCGCTGAGGGTGGAGCTCAGTGAGCTTGTTGTACTTCATGCGCCAAGCGTAGTCCTGGAGGTAGGCCTTCAGGCGGAGAAGCATCGTGGGGAGAGGCGTCCCTGGCTGGTCCTTGATGTTGTGGAGCTGCTGGGGATCGGTCTTGAGGTTGTAGAGGGCGGTGACTTTCTGCCCGTCGAAGTGCAGGGCGTAGTCCCCCTCGATCATCTGGTAGATGCCGTCCATATCCTGCACGACGAAGCGGGGACGTGTCGTGTCGAAGGGGTTACCACCGAAGGTCACCATCGGCTTGTCATCCCCGACGAGGTCGAGGATCGTGGGAAGCAGGTCGGCTTGGGAGGCGAGGTGCTCCGTATCGCGGCCGACGAGCTCGCCTCGTGGGTCGAAGATGATGATAGGGATGCGGAAGGCACCCGTCGAGTTCTTGTACTGGGGCAGCGCACCTGGTACGGCGTGGTCTGCGACGATCACGAAGAGTGTATTGTCGTACCACGGCTGCTTGCTCGCCGTCTCGAAGAACTTCCGTAGCGCCATATCCGTGTAGGCTACGGCTTGGTGCATCGGGATCGTACCCTTGGGTAAGACCTTCTGATACTCCTCGGGCACACGGAAGGGGTGGTGCGAGGAGAGTGTGAACTCCGCCGCGAAGAAGGGCTGGCGAAGCGTGCCGATCTGGCGGGCTACGTACTGGAGGAACTTCTCATCCCAGATACCCCAGTTGCCGTCGTAGTCAGCATCATTGGCGTACTCCGTCTTGCCATAGTATTCCTTGACGCCCGCCTGCATGACGAAGGCATTGAAGCCCATAGAGCCGTTCGGCGCGCCGTGGAAGAAGGCGGTCGAGTAGCCCATGGAGTCGAGGCGTGCAGGTAGAGCCGTGATGTTGTTCCCTGAGTAGATCGATAGGACGAAGGGTACATGGGGCTTGAGGATCGAGGCGAAGATCGCAGGCATCGCATCAATGGACTTCTGGCTATTGGAGTAGCCGTTAGCGAAGACATAGGAGCGATGCATCAGTGAGTCGATGAAGGGCGTGAAGCCTTGGTAACCCGGGATATCTTGGTTGAGCCCGCCGACCCATTCGCGTGCGAAGCTCTCCCAGATGATGAGGACGACATTACGCCCCTTGTACTTCCCTGAGACAGGTGTCGAGCCAGGGGTGTAGACGGAGTTGAAGTACTTCGGTACCTCGGCGAAGGGCATATATTGGTACTCTGGTAGGCTTGACTTGCCGATGGTACGGATGAGGCTGAAGGGAGTATTCAGTACCAGCGCACGCTGCTGAGGACGACGGATATAGATGTTCGCATTGCTCAATGTGATGGGGCGGGTCTCACTGGTGAAGCCACCTCGCCCAGCGACGATGGAGAGGTAGATGCTCCCGACGAGGAGAACCAGTGACGTGAGGTAGAAGGTCCACATACGCCCCGTGGGACGCTGCTTAGGACGGAGGAGCTTCCCCTCAATGATACAGAAGAGAATGATAAGTCCGATCCCTAAGAGTGTTACCCCCCAATAGTCTACGAAGAAGCGGAGGAACTGGAGTGGATTCTCATCTCCGAACTCTTCGAAGACGGCCAGCGTCGTACGCTTCAGCGTGAAGCGATAGTAGACGACGTCGCCGAGGTTCAGTATGATTGCCAGACTCGTGACGATGCGATAGAGCCCCGTCAGCATGCGCTGGTAGCCACGGCTGTAGGCCTGTGGTAGGGGTAGGAGGCTTAGCGTCGTCAGTAGCAGGCTTGTGTAGACGATAGCGCTGAGGTCGAAGCGCAGGCCGCCCCAGAACATCAGGGCGAGCTGACCTGCCGAGCCGATCTCTAAGAGATCCTGATTGTATAGGCAGAATATCCCTCGGCAAATGCTATAGACGAGGAAGGAGAGGAGGAAGCGCAGGAGGAGAAGTCGGACCTGAGCGCCGAGCGGCGTAAGGGCCGAAGACGTAGACGAGGAGGTCATCGGTAATTACTATGTATCTATTTAGCTACAAAGGTACAAATCTTAGTCCAAGCAACTGGGGGCGTACTCGCAAGGTGAAGCCCTTGCTTGCCCCTTCATAATGCCTATTCTTACTCCGTCAGATGGGGCGCTTCTCTGCCTGCAGAAGTGTCGTCCGTAAGAGGGGGTAGTAGTGACCACTACTGGTCCGCAGTCAAGCCAGTACTGGTCGCTACCACGAACCACTACTGGTCCGACCACGGACCAATAGTGGTTTACATCACCTCTCTATAATAGGATAGCTCGCTTCACTATCGAGGTGTATGGTAAAGAAATGTGGCGATGAGACCGAAGTCCCACCGCCACACATCACACACACACATGCATATACACTGAAAATACACTCTCTAATACACTACTACTTTCTTAGAATGGGGGTGGTCCTGGAGGGCCCTGACGCTTCATGTCGCTCTTGCTACCGCCACCGCTGAAGCTATCGAAGCGGTAGATGAAGTGGAGCATAGCGTAGCGGCCGAGCGTGTTGGACTCTTCGATGGTGCTGGACATCGCCGTGATGCTCTGGTAGATGCTGCGACGGCTATTCAAGAGGTCGTAGCCCTTGAGGCGAATGGTCGCCTTCTTCCCAGCGAGGAAGCTATAGGAGAGACCAGCGTTTAGCAGGACTTGATCCTGATTGTAGCCAGCGGCGTAGCCACGTGAGGTGGTGTAGGTCGCTTCACCCTCGAAGGTAAAGCCCAGCGGCAGGGTGATATTGGTCGTATAGCCGAGCGAGTAGTCCTTCGTCGCGGGAGTGACGGCTGATGCCAGCGTGTTCGAGGCGTTGTAGTAGCCGAAGCCTCCCTTGAGGGTCATATCGATGCCCGTGACGCGGTAGTTCAGACCGAGCTCCTCACGCAGGCGGAGGGCGAGGCTACGGTTCTTGTCACCGTTGATATAAGTATTGCTACGAGCCAGGTCGTTGAAGGAAGCTACGCGGATGGAGAACTTCTTCCCAGGGAGGGTCTGCGTGAGGAAGCCACCGATACCGACCGAGGCATTGCCGTCTACGTTGGTATAGTCGATGGTACGCTTACCCGTCGTGACGTCGTAGAGTGAGCGCTGGATGATATCGTGCTGTACGACCTGAGCACGACCGAAGACAGAGAGCGACGTCTGCGTCTTCGTCCAGTACTTACTGAAGCGCCCGAAGAGGTTGTGCTGGAAGCCTGGGAGCAGGTCCTGATTCCCGACATAGGAGATGAGGGGATTCGTCACATCCTGCACGGGGGAGAGCTGCTCGTTGGTAGGGGCGAAGCTACGACCGAAGTAGTCGAGACGAAGCTCCGTGCCACGCTGAGGCTTGTAGCTCATACGTAGGGTAGGGGAGAAGTTCAGCGTCGTGCGGGAGATAGGAGTAGCCGTGATACCGCCGACGACGGAGTGGCTACTGATGCTCGATGACTCGAGGTTGACCCCAGCGGTCACATCGTAGGTCTTGCCCTTCTTCTTCAGTGCGATCCCTGCCTGATGCGTGAGGTACTCTGAGCGGAACTCATTGCTGTACGTCGCGTTGTGCACCGTGTAGGCTCCCGTGAGGTCGGGGTCGAAGGCATCGCGTGAGCTATTGCTCTGTGAGCCCTTGATCTGGTAGGTGAGCTGTGTGAAGTAGCCCTTGCCGAGAGGCTCTACCCAGCCGAGGCGCGCCTGATAGCTGGTGCTACGCGTACGGCTGTCTATGCGCTGGTCGACGGACTGATTCGTCGTCGAGGTGCGGTCGAAGAGATTGTAGAGGTACTTCCCCTCGCCCGTCTCATCTTCGATACCGAAGCGCGTGGAGAGCGTGAGGGTACGTCCTGAGGCACTTAGGCGACGGCTACCGTCGAGGCGCAGTGTCCCGTTGATATTCTTCTGTAGGGTATTCTGCGTGAGATCGCTGGAGTTGATCAGCGTGCTCGTAGCGTCCTCGAGGGTCTTCGTCGTGGAGGTGTAGGTGCCTTGACTGCGGCCGTAGCGGAGCTCAGGGGAGATGATGATCTCCGTCAGGCTGTCGGGCTTCCACTCCATGCGGATGTTCGCTCCGTAGGAGTCCTTGTCGCTCCGCTCCGTGCTCTTGCCCGTCTCGGTTGTCGAGCCGGAGGAGAGGTAGTTCTGCTGCCAGCTGTCCGTGATCTTATTGGTGGTATTGCGACCGCCGAGGACGTTGGCGTTGAGCTGGAGCTTTGAGGAGAGCGTCTGATTGAGGTTGCCGCCGAGCATTCTCGAGGTCAGGATACCGTTGGCATCACGGCGGGGCATACCGCCACCACCTCTGTTGCCACGACGACCTGCACCCATGCCCATCATGAAGCCGAGCTGATTGCCGTCTTGGCTGATGTCGGTGAAGCCAGCGTTGTTCGTATTGTTGAGACTTCCGATGATGGAGAACTGATTGTCGTCAGCGAAGCGGCTGAGAGTTAGGTTCGCTTCGTAGCGCTCGCTCGTACCTGCACCAGCGTAGGCCGTACCGAAGAGTCCCTTCTTCTTCCCCGCCTTGATGGTGAGGTTGATGACGGTCTCTTCATCGCCGTCAGAGAAGCCTGAGAGGCGGGCTGCCTCGCTATCACGGTCGAGGACCTGTACCTTCTCGACGACTTCGGCGGGGAGGTTGTTGGCTGCTACCTTCGGGTCACCCTCGAAGAAGCGCTTGCCGTCGACCATGATCTGCTTAACGGTCTTCCCGTTTATGGTGATATTGCCGTTCTCATCGATGCTGGCTCCAGGGAGCTTCTTGATGAGGTCAGCGACGACCGCCCCTTGGTTCGTGGTGAAGTTGCCGGCGTGGAATTCGATCGTGTCGCCCTTGATGACGACGTCGCTGGTCTTCCCGACGACCTTCACCCCTTCGAGGACTTCGCCCTCAGCTTGGAGGGTGATGGTGGGCAGGGTGAGTGACTGCTTCTCGAGACGGATGGGGGTGGTGTAGTTCTTATATCCGACGAAGGAGACGCGTAGCGTGTAGCTCCCAGCGGCGATTCCCTTGAGGTGGAAGGTGCCGTCCTTGGCGGTGATGGCGCCCGTCTTGAGCTTGCCGTCACTCTGGAGGAGGCTCACGCTGGCACCGAGGAGTGCTTCACTCTTCTCGTCGAGGACACGGCCCGTGATCGTGTATAATGAGTCCTGTGCGCGCAGGCCTGCAGGCAGGCCAAGCAGCAGCAAGAGGAAGCTCATGAGGCCGATGATGGAGTGGCTACGGAGTCTATTCATAATGCTGTATTCTTGAGTTTGCTTTCTCTCTTAGAGTACGAGGTGGAAGGTGCGTTTAATCGTAGCGTAATTTTTTTGAAAAAGACTTGTAGATCGCCACAAAAGCACCGCAGGCCCCCGCTCCAGAGAGCAGGGGCCTGCGGCATTATGGACTAAAGATAGGGTGGGGTTACTTCGCCGAACGGATGCGATCGTCGAAGGCGGTCAGTGCAGCCTTCGCACCTTCGCCCATAGCGATGACGATCTGCTTGTAGGGCACCGTCGTGCAGTCACCAGCAGCATAGATGCCAGGGACAGAGGTGCGGCAGCGCTCGTCGATGACGATCTCGCCACGGCGCAGCTCGACCAGCTCCTCGAAGGGCTTGGTGTTGGCCGCCAGACCGATCTGTACGAAGAGGCCGTCGAGGGCGATCGTCTCTTCGTCGCCGCCATCACGTGGAGCGATGGTGAGGCCCGTGACCTTCGTGCCATCACCGAGGACGGCCTTCGTAGCTACGGCCTTACGCACGGTGACGTTGGGCAGCGTAGCGAGCTTCTCCTGCAGGACGATGTCGGCACGCAGGGTATCCATATACTCGAGGACGACGACGCTGCGGCAGATACCAGCCAGGTCGATAGCTGCCTCGATACCGGAGTTCCCACCGCCGATGACAGCGATGTCCTTGTCCTTGAAGAAGGGACCATCACAGTGGGGGCAGAAGGCGACACCACGACCGATGTATTCGGCTTCACCAGGGACGCCGAGCTTACGCCAAGAGGCACCCGTAGCGAGGATGACCTGAGCGGCGGAGAGTTCTTCGCCGAGGTTCGTCTTCACCAGCTTCGTCTCACCATCGATGACGGCTTCGACACGGCGGTTGTCAAGAAGGTCGATATGATAGATCTCCGCATGCTTGCGCAGGTCAGCAGCGAGCTGCGTACCCGTCGTGGCGCTGACGGAGGGGATGTTTTCGATACCCGTAGTCTCATTCACCTGACCACCGATACGCTCAGCGACGACGGCGACGTGGAGACCCTTACGCGCGGAGTAGATAGCCGAAGCGATACCCGATGGACCGCCACCGACGACGATGAGGTCGTAGCTACGGCGGATAGGCTCAGCGGAGACGGGCTCGGCGCCGATCTTCTCTTCGAGGGCGGTGAGGAGGTCACCGAGGGAAGCCTTACCGATATGTACGAGCGTGTCGCTAGCGTAGACGGCGGGGACAGAGCTGATGTTGCGGGCGTTCACTTCGTCCTGGAAGAGTGCGCCGTCGACCATCTCGTGCTCAAGGCCTTCGTTGTAGAGTGCCATGACGTTCAGCGCCTGGACGACTTCGGGGCAGTTGGTACAGCTGAGCGAAGCGTAGGTCGTCAGGCGCAGAGGCGTCTTCAGCGCAGCGATACGGCGGATGAAGACCTCTTCGGGGAGGTTCTTGCCCTGACCGTCAGCGTTGAGGACGGCGAGGATGAGGGAGGTGAACTCGTGACCGCCAGGGATAGCGCGGAAGGAGATGCCCGTAGCCTGCCCATCACGGAGGATGCTGAGGCGAAGGACGTCAGCGGGGCGTACCTCGACGGAGAGCTGGGGGCTGGTGCTGGCGAAGTCGCGTGCCATCGTGGCGAGCTCTTCGCTCTTGGCGTCGCCTGCGTTGTCGACGACGAGGGTATACTGGCGCTTCAGGTTAGCGAAGAGGCCCTGAAGCTGAGTGATGATATTCTGATCGAGCTGCATAAGAGTAAGTCGAATGAGTGAGGAAGTATATATGGTATAGATGAAGCACGGGGGAGGTAGAGTCGTGCAGACTCTACCTCCCCCGTTTTGTGTTGAGCCCTTGCCTTCGTGAAGGTAAGACCTTCGGCTGGGGGTAGAGGTGCTTCTTAGAGCTTACCGACGAGGTCGATGCTGGGGGTCAGCGTAGCGTCGCCTTCCTTCCACTTAGCGGGGCAGACCTGGCCTGGGTGTTCGTGGACGAACTTAGCAGCCTTGACCTTGCGGAGGAGTTCGCTAGCGTCACGACCGATACCGTTGTCGTGGATCTCAGCGATCTTCAGCTCGCCATCGGGGTTGAAGAGGAAGGTACCACGGTAAGCCTGACCAGACTCTTCGCCGAGGACGCCGAGGGCAGTCGAGAGCTCGAAGGTCATGTCAGCGAGCATCGTGTACTCGATCTTGCGGATCGTCTCGGTAGCGTCAGCCCATGCCTTGTGGACGAAGTGAGAGTCGGTGCTGACGGAGTAGATGTCTACGCCGAGAGCCTGGAACTCAGCATAGTGGTCTGCGAGGTCGGCAAGTTCGGTGGGGCAAACGAAGGTGAAGTCACCAGGGTAGAAGAAGAGGATGCTCCACTTGCCCTTGAGGTCTTCGTTAGAAACTTGGATGAAACCCTTGTCCTTACGGTAAGCGTTGACCTTGAACTCGGGGAGCTGGCTGTTGATGTAACACATAATCTATAACTGAATTTCTTGAAAGTGTGATGAAGCGCACCGCGGGGTGCTTTCATTTTGTAGTGCAAAGGTAGCCCAACCTTTTTCTGCTTCCAATTCGCCCCATATATATCGGCATAAATAAAATAGATAATTCTGTATTGCGCCCCACTCTGGGAGGGGCTTTCTCCCGCTCTATATAGGGGGGCGAACATATATAGGTCGCTATCCCTATCCCATATATAGTAGACTGTTGCGGGAGAGTCCTGTCCTCTATTTAGAGTGCTAAGGCATCGTGCGCCCAGCTCCCCGATACACCTCTCCGAAGCGATACGCAAGCCCTTCGCCTTATCACAAGTATTCCTCTTATTCAGCGGAGGGAAAAGTGTCCTTCTCGTGAAGGAAAAAGCGCCTTCCCATAGTGGTATTCTTCTATCTATGCACGTAGTCTTAAAGACCGGGCACGTAAATCCAAATATCCACGTACGTAGATATTAGAGCCACGTACGTAGTCCAAACTTATCTGCCACTCGTCCACAACTTTTATCCCTACGCGGAGCAACAACCTAATATAGGTCACTTCACAAAGCTATATAGGGATCAGTCCAAAGCTATATAGCTTTCTTCGCCATCCTATATAGCTCTGCCCACGTACTCATATAGGGGTGGCTTTGACTCTTCGTCTTCTATACCTATATATATTTATGGAGTAGCCCTTCTCCGTGGCTCGATGTGCGCCTCATTGAGGTGATGTGAGCGGGGTGATGAATGTGGGCTTCAGATGCGTCTTTAGAGGGGTAATTGACTGTGCTATGGGCGGGTGGGGTAGGAGATACAATAAATTATGTCTATATTTGCAGTCCATTAGCGCTCCTACGGTTACCAACCCAGCAGCTTCGGCTGCGGCGATAAAGTAGAACAAATTATAACGTTATAACGATAATGAAGAAAGGAATTCATCCTGAGAACTACCGTCCTGTAGTATTCAAGGACATGTCTAACGAAGACATTTTCATCACGCGCTCGACGATGCCCGCTAAGGAAACGATCGTCGTAGACGGAGTAGAGTACCCTCTGATCAAGGTGGAAATCTCCAGCACGTCGCACCCCTTCTTTACTGGTAAGGCTAAGCTCGTCGACACGGCTGGTCGTGTGGACAAGTTCATGAGCCGCTACGGCAACCGCAAGAAGTAGTCGTCGACTCTGATATAGCCCTCGCTGGTGACGTGAAGTACAAGCGTCCCCAAGAGTGCACCAAAATACAAGAGGCCATCTCCCTGCAACGGGGAGATGGCCTCTCTTCTTATCTGTCTGTGATTAACCTCGATAGCTCGTCGGGAAGGACGCTGCTCGAGAGATGATTAAGTCATTCAGTATGATACCCCTCCTGTGTATCATAAAAATGTTATCTTCGTGATCACAAATAGATATCAAAGCTAGAGTATATGAAGACAAGACTCTCAGCGTTGGCCCTTGCACTCCTCCTGGGTGGAGGTATGGCCTCAGCGCAGAAAATCTTGGTCACAGGGCGCGTCACCAATGCTTCGAATGCGGTGCTCCCTAAAGTCCAAGTCGTCGTAAAGGAGACTGGTCGCAGCATGACAACTACCGAGCAAGGGCTCTACGTCATTGAGCTCGAGTCGGGCCAGACCCTTCAGTTCATCCTCAACGGTAAGATCCTCAAGACGGTCGTGGCGAATCAGCCACAGGTGGATGTAGAGCTCCCAGTGCAAGCCCCAGAGCAGGGGAAGCCTAAGGCCGACACCACCGCTACGCACTCGGGCGACGGGAAGGACGATGTGATCCTCTCGACCTCGAGCCGTGGGGCTACCTCGATCACGGGGAAGGCGCGCCCACTGTGGGTGCTCAATGGCGTCGTCCTCGGTAGCGACTACGGTAGTCTGGAGTCCTTCGCTGGGGCAGACCCCAAGCAGGTCGCTGCAGGCCTCGTGCCAGGTCTGAGTGCTGAGAACATCGCCTCGGTACGCATCCTTACCACCTCTTCGGAAACCTCGAGCTACGGTCCACGCGGTATCGCAGGGGTCGTAGAGATCACGACGAAGTCTGGCTCTGCTGGTGTCTCTTCCCTTAGCTATCGCGGGGAATATATCTACCGCCCCATCCCCACGTACAACGACCTGAACGTGATGAACTCTCAGGAGCACGTGTCCCTCATCCAGGACCTGCTCGACGGGGGGATGTATCCGATCCACACGCTGGAGACGTCTAAGGACCAGGGGCTCATCGGCCGCATGTACCAGCTCTTCAACGAGCTCGACGAATCGGGTAAGCCCCTTCTGAAGAACGATGAGGCCTCGCGTCTGGCTTACTTCCGCACCGCAGAGCGTGCGAATACCAACTGGTTCAAGCAGCTCTACCGCAATACCATCGTCCACAACCATACGCTGAGCTTCAACGGCGGTACGAATAAGACGAACCTCTTCGCCTCGCTCACCGCTCGCGTCGACCCAGGGTGGACCATCGGCAGCCGCGCCAATACCTACTCGGGTAGCATGAGTGCGGACTACAAGCTCCTGCCTACGCTGAAGATCGGGCTGAATATCATCGGGGAGTACAACACCTCCGAAGAGCCTGCTACCTCAGCTGTCAAGTACGCCAATACGACGAGCCGCGCACTGCTCCCCACAGAGAGCTATACGAAGGACTACGTCTCCTATAATATCTTCGACGAGCTCCGTGAGAGCCGCCGTACCCGCACTCAGGGGTATCTCGGTATCCAGGGTACTGCCACGTGGGATATCCTCAAGCAGCTGCGTGCGACCTTCGTCACCGACGTTAAGTACACCAATACGGTGACCTTCCTCGATAATACCGAGCACTCCGTCCTGGCCCGTAGCATGCGCGCCATGCAGACGACCAACGTGCGCAACAACAATAAGAACCTACGTACCGACCCCAACGACCCCTACGCACTTCCTTACTCCGTACTCCCCGAGGGCGGTATCCGTGAGAGCCGCGTCGTACAGAACTATGTGAATAGCTTTAAGTTCGACCTCGACTATCACCAGACCTTCGGCAAGCACAACGTCCTCGCTGCTGCTGGTATGGAGCTCAATCAGGGGAACGTCCAGAATAACTGGAACATCAACTACGGTGTCCTCTACGATCTGGGTTACCACTCCTACTACCTCCCCGACGCTATCCAGCGCCTCTATGAGCAGGGGAAGGACTACTACACCATCCGCAACAAGGTCAATAACAACCTCGGCTTCCTTACCCGCGCCAGCTATACCTACGACGACCGCTACTCCATCGATGCTCTGCTGCGCTTCGACGCCAGCAACCGCTTCGGTCCCTCGCGCTATGTCCGCTGGCTCCCCACGTGGAATGTGGAACTGACTTGGGGTGTGGATCGTGAGAACTTCTTCCGTCATCTGAAGCCCCTCTCCTCGATGCGCCTGAAGACTTACGTCGGGCTTGTCGCGGATAACCCCTCCGTCACCAACTCCCTCGAGGAGATCTATCCCAATATCCCCTGGCGCCCCAGCTCGAAGGAAATCGCTCTGGCGTATAGTGAACTCGCTAACCACGACTTGACCTACGAGAAGACGATGACCTACGGTGCACGCCTCGGCTTCGGCCTCTTCAAGGGTCGCATCTCAGCTGAGATCGATGCTTACCGCCGTCGTAGCTATGACCTCGTCGGTCCTATCTACACGCAGTCGCTCGGTGGTTTCGCGCAGAAGAATGGTAACGTCGCGGAGCTGAAGTCCTCGGGTCTGCAGTTCACCCTCTCGACGGTGAACTTCAAGACCAAGACCTTCAGCTGGACGACGGGCTTCTCTTACCTCCATAAGACGAATAAGATCACCTCGCTCCTGAGTAGTCCCACGGTCCGTACGATGGTCTCGGGCTCTGGCTTCTCTTACGAAGGTTATCCGCTCTCCTCCGTCTTCTCCATCCCCTTCCTCGGTCTGACGAACGAAGGTATGCCTCGCTTCTACAACGAGCGTGGGGTAGAGACGCTCGGCGACTTCAACTTCTCGAGCAGCAATATCGACTTCCTCAAGTACAGCGGTACGCTTGACCCAACGGATGTCGGTACGCTGACCAATACCTTCCGCTATAAGAACTTCGCCTTCTCGGCGCATATCAACTATGAGTTCGGCGCTGTGACGCGTCTGCGTAGCATCTCCAACACGGACGACTACTCAGCCTTCCCACGTGAGCTGACTCAGCGCTGGAAGAAGCCTGGTGACGAGGCCTACACGGATATCCCTCGTATCCCCACCAGCTACGCCTTCGACCAGTACGGGGCGGACAACCTCATCAACGGCTTCTATGCCTACAGTGCCTCCACGGCGCGTATCGTCAGCGCAGACCTCGTACGCCTCAAGGAGATCTCTATGGAGTACACGGTCTCAAAGACCCTCCTGCGTCGCACGCCGCTGAAGAACCTCGCGGTGAAGCTGCAGGCCCAGAATCTTATGCTCCTCTATTCGGATGCTCGTCTGCGTGGCGATGACCCTGCTTATATGTACAGCTCTTCGGTCACCGCTCCTAAGAAGCTCATCCTCACCCTGCGTGTCGGACTCTAAGCGAGATACTATTATGATGAATAGACTCTTCGTGCCCCTCGTGGCCCTCGTGGCTCCCCTCGTCCTCGGATCTTGCAACAAGCTCCTCGATGAGCTACCCGACGAACGTGTGCAGCTTGATACTCCTGAGAAGATCCGCCTGGCACTCTCCAACGCTTATCCTATCACCTCCTTCGCCTACGCTTGTGAGATGTCCACGGATAATGTCGATGACTACGGGACGGACAACCCGAACTTCACGAAGTTCACCTACGACCTCGTCTACTGGAATGACGGCCCTGAGTACAACCAATCCGATGGTATGCGTGCCCTGTGGCGTGCTCATTACCTCGCTATCCAGCACGCCAATGCTGCGCTGGAGGCTATCAATAAGCTCGGTGGAGGTGCAGAGCTCAACCCCCACAAGGGTGAGGCGCTCGTGGCTCGTGCCTACTCGCACTTCGTCCTGGTGAACCTCTTCGGTAAGCACTACAATACCTCTACCAGCTCCACCGACCTGGGCGTCCCCTATATGACGGCCCCTGAAGTGACGCTGAACCCCCAGTACACGCGTAATACCGTCGCTGAGGTCTATGCGGCTATCGACAAGGACCTCACCGAAGGGCTTCCCCTCATCTCGGATAGCTACTACAAGCAGAAGGCCTACCACTTCAATAAGGCTGCTGCCGAAGCGTTCGCTGCTCGCTTCTATCTCTACTATGAGCAGTGGGACAAGGCGATCGAGCACGCTACGAAGGCGCTGGACGGGAAGACGCCCCGCCGTTGGTCAGACTTCCAGGTCGCCAGCATCGTCGGTGCTAAGACGGAGGACGCTTACGCTAAGCTCTACACCCGTGAGACGGTCACGGCGAACTTCCTCCTACAGCCCGTCACCTCGAATGCGGTCGACTACTTCTCCTACGCTCAGATGAAGCGCTTCTCTATGACGCACCGCACGGCTGAAGAAGTCTTCATCGGGGAGAATATCTGGCGTAGCTCCACGACACCGCAGGCCGACTACTGGCAGGTACCCTTCGTGTCATCCTCGTACAACTACCGCGACGTCATCAACCAGTCGAAGTACCCCTACTACGCAAGTAAGAAGGGCAGCACGCTCGTCGTGCCCTTCACCGCTGAAGAGACCCTCCTGGTACGTGCCGAAGCTGAGATCATCAAGAAGCAGTACGATGCTGCTGTCACTGACCTCAACGCTTGGACGGCTGCCTACCTCAATACGACCAAGAATACCTTCACGAAGGATGAGATCATCGCCTTCTACAAGGCTCTGGACTATAACTCCGCCACAGCTCCTACGATGAAGAAGAAGCTGCATCCCTCCTTCACCCTCGATGGGGGCGAAGATCAGGAGATGCTCCTTCACCACCTCCTGCAGTGCCGCCGTGTAGCTACGGCTCACGAAGGGCTGCGCTGGTTCGACATCCGCCGCTATGGCATCGAGGTCTACCGCTTCGTCCACGACACGAAGGACCGCGCGAAGTACACCGTAGCTAAGACCCTCACCCCGGGCGATGAGCATACGACCTTCCAGATCCCGCAGAACGTCCGCAACGCTGGCCTCGAAGCTACTCCCCGCACAAGTAACTAATCCTCAAGCTCGCCTCATCGCGCCACACTATGAATATGACTCTAAGGAAAGCCTCCCTGTGCGCCCTTGCTGCTCTCACGATGGCCCTCGGCAGCTGCCGCAAAGTGGATGCAGATATTAGCTCGACCTCCGTACTCAATGCCTCTGCGAACCGCACGGCAATGGACGAGTACATCGAGCGTGAAGTCACCTCACCCTACAACATCCAGATCTACTATCGCTATACCGAGAGTGAGATCGGCCGTAACTGGGTGACCTCCCCCGCCAACGAGTACAACAGCCTCCAGTTCGTCAACGTCCTCAAGTACCTCTTCCTCGAGCCCTATACCGAGGTGATGGGTGTGGACTTTGTACGCCGCTTCACGCCGCAGGCCTTCGTACTCACGGGGCTCTTGGCCTACAACCCACCGCCCAGCAACTCGAATACGCGTGCTTCGACGGTCAATGGGGTCAAGATCATCTTCATGAACATCAATAGCTTCGACTTCCCCTCGCTCAAGCAGTACTACCACACGCTGGATAGTCTGAAGACAGTGCTGGAGACCGACGCCTCCGTGCAGGCGGAGTATGATCAGTGGAAGACTTGGCTGGATGGACAGAACTCCACCTACCTCGAGCGCCTGAAGGACGTCTACCTCCGTACGATGTACCACGAGGCAGCACATACCTTCCACCAGAGAGTCGAGCCCACGACGGACTTCGACAAGATCACCTCGCTCGACTACCGTCAGGCCGACTGGATCTCTGGCTGGACGCGTGAAGGGAAGAAGTCCATCGAGTATGGCTTCATCACCAACTACGCCAGCCAGGAGCCTCACGAAGACTTCGCTGAGCTCTTCGGGAACTATGTCATCCTCAGTGCCGATGAGTGGGAAGCCAAGCTCGTCTCTGCTGACGTGATCCCCGCAGGGCGCGCCCGCTCGGGGCGCTCCATCATCGAGGAGAAGATCACCATCATCAAGGACTACATGCTCAATACCTGGGGGCTCGATATGGATAAGCTCCGTGCGCAGCTACACGCTCGCTATCCCAACTTCGCTCGTCAGGACTTCACTACAATGACCTCATCCACGACACAGCAATGAACTATACGAAGATCTTCGCCCTCGCTACGGGCGCTCTCCTTTGGATGAGCTCTTGCTCCAGCTCCAGCGACCTTGATAAGCTCCCCGAGGCTGCCGTCCGCACTCAGGAGGCGATCAGTGAGACGGTCTCCAAGCTCGAGGGACACGATGGCTACTGGCGCCTCACTTACTACCCTGACACGAAGCGTGCATACGGGGGCTACTCGATGTATGTCCAGTTCAAGGACGGCCGTGTCACAGCGCTCTCTGAGCTCTCGACGACCGCTACGAACTCAACCTATTCGGTGAAGAACATCGATATGCCTACGCTTGCCTTCGACACGCGTAGCAATGTCCTCCACCACTTCATCACCTCTACCGAGTACTTCCGTAATGCGCGTGGCGGTGACTTCGAGCTCCTCCTGATGGGGCAGCGCGGTGACAGCATCCTCCTGCAGGGTCGCAAGTACCGCAATCAGATGAGCCTCGTTCCCATGACGACAGACCCTACGACGGAGATCGCAGCGCTGCAGGCCATGGCTACGAAGTTCCAGGGTAAGAACTTTGCCCCCGTCTCCATCGGTACGGCTGGCTCGGTATCCTTCCGCCTGAATCCCACCTACCGCCAGCTGGAGTACACATCCACGAGCGGAGAGACGACGACCACGCAGAAGATGGCCTTTGCCTACACGACTGAGGGCCTTCGCTTCTACGAGCCGATCACCATCGGTGGGGTCACGATCTCGGGCTTCCGCCTCAGCAGTGACGGCACGAGCGTCACGTCTCTCGAGGGGAATGTCACCACGACGGTGGTCTCGCTCCCTCTCGACTTCGTGAACAAGAGCTATGTCGCTTACCTCAAGGCCGACTCGGCTGCGGATGACTTAGTCTCCTACTTCAATCGTGTCAATAACCTCCTCTACCGCAATCGTCAGGCTCGTATGGCTGCTCGCACCTACTTCGGTGTGAATACTGCTGCCGACCAGAAGGCAGGCCTTGTGGGGAATGACACGAAGGTCGCCAGCTTCCTCACGATGCCCATCTATGAGCGGACCAACGGTAGCTACACGCGTCTCTCTTACGAGGTAGACTTCGTGCCTGTCGGGGATGATCCCACTCAGGTCGACATCATCGCTCGTGACGGGAATGAGTCGACGTGGTGGTACTGGTATGCCTCTGCTGCCGAGTATTGGGTGAGCCGCCTCGCGACGCGTGCGCCCTACACCGTCGAGACGCTGACGGATGCTGCAGGTGCTACCTACTACAAGCTCACCAGCGTGAAGTACGCTGATAAGGCGTGGTTCTACCTCTACGAGGTTCAGTAGCTCGCTCTATCCAGTAGATATATACGAAGACCGCCCGAAGTACTCAGTGTGCTTCGGGCGGTCTTTTTATGTGCTTACGTGTGGAGTGCGTCGAGCTTAGAGGTCTTCGTAGAGGCGTACCCAACCGTGGTTGTCGGGATAGTCGCCGTACTGGATAGCTCTCAGGCGCTCGTAGAGGGCGGTGCTGATAGGACCGGGGTTGCCGTCCTTGCTGATGACGTAGCTCTTGTCTTCGTCGAGGTCATCTACGCGCAGGATAGGGCTGATGACAGCTGCCGTACCGCAGGCACCTGCTTCGTCGAAGGTAGCGAGCTCCTCGACATGGACGGGGCGGCATTCGACCGTGAGGCCCATATCTTCAGCCAGCTGCATGAGGCTCTTGTTCGTGATCGAGGGCAGGATCGAAGGGCTCTTAGGGGTGATGTAGCTCTTGCCACGGATCCCGAAGAAGTTCGCAGGCCCGCACTCATCGATGTAGAGCTTCTCCTTAGCATCGAGGTAGATGACGGCCGAGTAGCCCTTATCGTGGGCGAGGACGCCCGAGCGAAGGCTGGCGGCGTAGTTCCCCCCGACCTTGTACTGCCCGGTCCCGAGGGGTGCGGCACGGTCGTAGCCACGCATGATCGCCATAGGGCTGGGGCGGAAGCCCGACTTGAAGTAAGCACCTACGGGCGTGACGAACATGAGGAACATGTATTCGCTCGCGGGGCTGACGCCGACCTGCTTACCGAGCCCGATCATCAGGGGGCGGATATAGAGTGATGCACCGCTTTCATAGGGAGGGATGAAGTCCTTATTGAGGCGGAGGACCATGTCGAGGGCTTCGAGGAAGCGCTCGGTGGGCAGCTCGGGCATCAGGATACCTCGGCTGGTGTGCTGCATGCGGGCAGCGTTCTCCTCGGGGCGGAAGACGCGTACCTTACCATCCTTCCCGCGGAAGGCCTTCAGGCCTTCGAAGGACTCCTGCCCGTAGTGAAGGCAGGTCGAGGCCATAGGGATGGTGATCATGTCTGAGGAGGATACTTCCCATTCGCCCCACTGGCCATTGCGATAGTAGCAACGTACATTATAGTCTGTGGGGTGGTAGCCGAACCCGAGGTTCTTCCAGTCCAGCTGTTGTCCGCTTTCCATTGTAGTTCTTTTTAGAGGTGGTCGATTATTCGAAATCTCATTGGGCTCCACTGGAGGGAGCCATAGGCAAAGATAGAGAAAAGTGCTTATCTCCTATCGTAAGCCCTTCGCTCGCTCTTCTCCTACCTATATGATAGAGGGGTAGGGGAGTGGAAATGCCTCCTTCTTCCCCGTATAGAGTCGTGCTGCGCCCCTCGGGAGAAAAAGTCTTGACTGCTACGAGATAAACCCGCCTACCTCTACTCCAATAAGCTGATCCACGTGCGTAGTCCTAATATCCACGTGCGTGGCTCTATTGATTCTCGTACTTGGATTTAATGTCCACGTACCTGGATCAAGGAATACCACCGCTCGACGTGCTTTCTTCGTATATGACTTCGGTGGCTTTTCTCCTCATCTCGCGAGGAATAGCACCACGCAGATCGGGGTGTGTAATCATTGAAATAGCCCTAGGACATACATGAAAATAGCTAACTTTGCGCCGAAGTAGGATACCAATCATAGACTGTTTTTGTTGGAATATAGTGTTTTAACCAATATTCATTCTCCTATAGCGATTGACCTGTTTGCTGGATGTGGGGGGTTGTCTCTCGGTCTTAATAAGGCTGGGTGGAGGGCATTGTTTGCTGTTGAGAGAAGCGCAGATGCGTTTGATACTCTAAGATATAATCTCATTGACAAGACGAATGAGTCTCATTTTATCTGGCCCGAGTGGCTTCCTATAAAGAACTGGGAGATTAATGAGTTTATCGAGACATATGCCGAAGAGCTGTATCAGCTAAGAGGGCATATTGATTTGGTTGCAGGGGGGCCTCCTTGCCAAGGATTCTCAATGGCAGGTAGGAGGAGGGAAGATGATATCAGGAATAAGTTAGTCCTGTCTTATCTTGATATCATACAAAAGGTTATGCCTAAAATCGTCTTCTTCGAGAATGTAAAGGGATTTACCCTTCCCTTCCAAAAAGCAAAAGCTCAGAATCGCGAGATTACCTATGCGGATGAGGTAAAGGTGCGTTTAGAGGCTTTGGGTTATGTGGTTGGGAGGCAGGTGGTCAACTTTGGAGATTATGGCGTGCCTCAGCGTAGAGCAAGGTTTATTTTGGTTGCACTTTCTAAGGACTATTTCGGAGATAATCCATCTTTGGTCGAGAGATTCTTTGAGTTGCTAGAAGCTCAAAAGGAAGATTTCCTCCAACGAAAAGGTCTGAGCGTTGGGACTACACTAGAAGAAGCTATTTCTGACCTAAGGGCTCTTCATGGGAAAAGGAAGGTGTCTCCTAAGGATCAGTTTGAATTTGGATTGTATGGGAAAAGGGAGGATAGTCCCTATCAGAAACTGATGAGAATAGGTGTCTCTACAAATGGCAGCATACCAGATAGTCATCGATTTGCAAACCATTATCCTGCGACCATATCCAAGTTTGAAGAGATCCTTCGTTTGACTCGGAGCGATCGAAATCTTAGTCTTAATGATGAGATTAAGAAGAGGTTTAGCATCAAAAAGCATACGATTATTCCTCTATGTTCTTGTGCTAAAGCTCCAACGATAACAACTCTACCCGATGATTACATTCATTACGAGGAGCCGCGAATTCTCACGGTGAGGGAATATGCCCGAATCCAATCATTTCCTGATAGCTATGAGTTTCGAGGGAAATATACGACAGGTGGTAAGCTAAGGAAACAGGAGACACCACGATATACGCAGATCGGGAATGCAATTCCTCCTCTATTTGCGGAACAAGCAGGGTTGGTGCTTAAAGAAATGCTACGATATGGGAAAGACTCTTAATTTCAAGGTTAGTGCAGGGCTGAAAAGCATTCTGGGGCAAGATCTTATTACCGATGACTATGTCGCTGTCCTAGAACTCGTCAAGAACTCCTACGATGCAGGAGCAAAGAAGGTCATCATTACATTTGAGCCTGATTCGATTGTTATTGCAGATGATGGTATGGGGATGACTATGAGTGATATAACGGACAAATGGTTGTTTCTTGCCTATTCAGTCAAGAAGGTCCCTGCCGAAAGCTCCTATCGGGATCATCTGAGACGCCACTATGCTGGAGCTAAGGGTATTGGGCGTATGTCTTGTGATCGTTTGGGACAGACATTAATCATGGAGACCTGTCACGAAGGAGGAAAGCTGGAGAGACTAGACATAGACTGGAGTTTGTTTGAGCAGGATCAGAACAAAGAATTTGCGGAGATTGGTCTACCTCATCAGACACTGGATAGAGAGCCAATATTCCCTAATGACTCTTTTATTGGCACAAGATTACAGCTTTCCAAGCTGCGAAAGCGCTGGGAGAGAAGTGACAAGCTGACCCTAAGGCGATCTCTGGAAAAGATGATTAACCCATTCTCTGGGATTGATGATTTTGAGATCGTGGTCATTTCAGAGGAGGATCAACTAAAAGATGCAGAGAAGTCTGAAGCTTATGACAGGGTTAATGGGCCTATCAAAAATAGTATTAGAGAGGTTTTGGAGATTAAAACTACCGAAATCAATAGTCTGGTTACGAAGGAGTATATACATACCATAGTCAGAGACCGAGGCGAGCTGATGTATGAAATCAAGGGATCAAACCCCTATCGCTATGTGAAGGATGCTAGCATCAGTCTGTTTTATTTGAATAAGGCAGCTAAAAACAATTTCACTCGGAGGATGGGTGTACCCCCGACACAATACGGCTCTATATTTCTATTCCGAAATGACTTCCGAATTTTGCCTTACGGTGAGCCTGGAGATGATAGCTTAGGATTAGACAGCCGAGCTATGCAGGGCTACAATCGATTCCTTGGTACTCGAGATTTATTTGGTCGTATAGACTTGCATACGGATGATTTAGAGCTCTTCAAAGAGGTTTCTAACCGAAATGCAGGCCTTATAGATAATGAGGCGAGTCGAGAGTTGTTTGATTATTTCGATAAAACTCATCGTCGACTCGAAAGATATGTTGTGGGAGTTTTGTGGGGAGATGGATTCCTTCGCCGCGAGTATTTCAAGAGTAAGGATGATGCAAGCAAGGCTAGAAAAGAGCTTCAGGATCGCGAGCGAGAAAGTGAGACGACTGCACATCTATATCATAGCCCGGGTAGTAAGGTTGATTTTATGCAGTTGGTTCGAAGCTTGGCACAGGATAAAGATGTTACAATTGTCAAGTACAATGAGAAACTGGCCAATATCGTGGCTAATACAGATGAGTATGAACTACTTCAAGAACAACTTCTGGATGATCTTGAAGAGCTGGCAAATAAAACGAGTAGTCAATCTTTAAAGCAGAGTATAGGTGATACTAGAGTTGTATTAGAGCAACTTGCAAGACAACGGGCTGAGCTAGAGCAACAGCTCAAGGACTCTGAGGAGCGACGTAACGCCGCAGAGCAGCTGGCTGAAGAGCGTCAGAAACAGAAGGAGGAGGCTGATAAGAAAACACAAGAGGCCGAGAAAGAGCGTGATGCTCAGATTGCAAAGAATCAGTATCTATCTTCAGTAAGAAATACCTCCAAGGAGGTGGAGGATATTGTGCACACGATACTGATTTCCTCAACTAATCTCTCCTCTATCATCAATCTAGTATCAATGTCTCTGGAGGATCTCGGAATACATCAGGCAGAGTTGTCGCAACAGCTAGATAGGGCGAGATTTCAGGTTGAACGAATCGGGAAGTTAGCCTCAATGATTACCAAGGCTGATAGCGCTTTGCTTCGTGAGGCCTCTAGAGTTGATCTCAAAGAATATATAAGAGAGTATCTGGATAACTTTAGAGGCTCTCTTAATATCTTAATTGAGGATGAATCCAATGGAGAATTCTTCAAGCGCCTTCCTCTACTCGAATTATCGGTAGTTCTGGATAACCTCATCAGTAATGCTGTCAAGGCTGAGGCTAAGGAGCTGCGTGTGATATTTCATAACACAAATAGTAGAACCATATATATAGACTTTGCTGATGATGGTTGTGGTGTTGATCTTACCCAATTTACAGCTGAGACCATCTTTGAAGAGGGCGTTACTAACCGAAGAGGGGGCTCTGGCATCGGGCTAAGTACGATTAAGGAGCAGATGAAGAAAAGTCTTAATGGTGATATTGAGTTCTTGGGCAATGGACTACATTTCTCCACAGGTGCAACATTTAGATTGATTTTGAAATAATGGTAGATATGAGGTTACTAGTCATAGACGATGTAGATATGACTGACACTACGAACTCATTAAGAGGTACTCTCTCTGGAAATCAGATTAACTTAACATCCAGCTTTATACATCTTAATAGTGACTTCTATGATAATCAGGATAAGCTAGATTTATCCCTTATACGTGATGCCGTAAAGCGAGAGCGACAACAGGGTAGGTTTGACTTGATTATGGTCGATTATAATTACGGTAATGCCCACGGACTAAATGGCATATCAATCATTCAGATGCTTAGAGAGATCTTCCCTAAGGAGAGCATAATCTTGTATAGTGGTTTAAGGCAGGAAGTGATAAAAGAGCTCATTAAAACCGGCAGAGGTACTGGAGATATAAACCCTGCTGACCTCGAACAAATAGCTTCTCGCTTCGATGATCTCATGAAGATGAAGATTGAGGCATTCATTAGGCGAGATGGTTTTGTGAGTGAAGCAACAAAAATGCTCAAGCAAAAGAAGTACAAAGATGTAAAAGAGCTCTTGATTGATAAACTATCACAGCATACCGATCTAGTTGTTCGTGCTCAAGGAATGCGAGGGATTAATGGGAAAACTCTCAAGGATATTATAGATAGCCTAAACTCTGATGTTCAGGCTCAAAACTGGCTAGATGAAATATTGGATGAACTTATAGCCTATTTAACCCAGATCTATGAGTCGGATAGTCTGTGTGTTTCCCGTGGATGACTCAACTACTTTTCTAGAACCTGTCAGGATAGTTCTTGAAAAGAAGTTGGATGCAACGATTATCAGAGGAGATACTACCAAGGAAGAACATCGAAAAGAAATAATGGCTCAACTTTGTGAACTAACTGAGCAAGATGTTTTTGTGTTTATGGGGCATGGAGCAAGTTGTTGTTTGTATGGGTCACCTCAAGGCGGGGAACTTCAGCCTCTCTTTGGAAAAGGCGCCATATCTCTTCCGAAGCGTGTAGGGAGTTTGCTGATTTCGTGTAGATCGGGTGATTTCATAAGATCCGAGCAGCTGGTAAATGCAATTGGCTTTGGGGAAATTCCTGCCACTTGGGAGGAAATACGTAGGCTTCGTGATGAGGATCGGGGTTGTTATTCAGGAGTAGATGAAAATACGATTCCAGAATATCGGAATAGCCTTGTTCAAGCACTGTGCGGGGCTCTAAGATTATGGAACCCATCGAGTCCGCTACGTCAACTATATCAGAATATTCGACTTTGCATTACAGGACAAATAGTCCGACTTCATCTAGATCAAACACTTGCACAAGAGCAAAAACAAGGGCTCTTTGAGATGCTATATGGCTTGAAGCGAGAGGTCGGTTCCCACTGAGGGTGTTGCCCTTCTCCTCTTTATTACGTTGATCAGAGAGCTGTCACTTTGCTTAAGTCTACATGCTACCCTCTACTACCCTATAGTGGCTGTTTTGAGGTGGAAGAGCTGATGAATTGGTGTGAGGTGAGATTTAGGCTGAGATGAGCATCCTTTTGGAGTAAGGAGTTGTCACTTGCTGGCTATTGATTAGTCTGAGGAGGCTACTATGTGGTTTCGCTGTCCGGAGAATTCTGATTGATTGAATGACTTGGCAGCCCCTTCGAGTGAAGGATGTGTTATGTATAGGTTGTGGGGGCTTTATGTTGGGAAGATGAAGGTCTGGGCTGAATAGGAAATAGGAGGAGTGAAGGTGGGGACTTTCGCCCAATCGTCGGGGAGATTTGGTAGTATGAAAGATGTGTACTATCTTTGCACTGCAATTCGAGAGCTACGAAGCGACAAGGAAGTGTGGGTGAGTGGCTGAAACCAGCAGTTTGCTAAACTGCCGTACGGGCAACCGTACCACGAGTTCGAATCTCGTCGCTTCCGCTGTTAGAGTTGCTAAGACTTATGATGGTGCCATAGCTCAGTTGGTAGAGCAAAGGACTGAAAATCCTTGTGTCCCCGGTTCGATTCCTGGTGGCACCACAAAGAAGAAGAGAGGTATTGCGACGCAGCAGCGTGTGATACCTCTCTTTTTGTTTCTCCCTCCTATTTTCTCTCATTCATCTTTTGGGTATGTCCTCTACTTCCTCTTTGCCCTCTCGGGCTCAGCGCTCATCGAATATAGAGCTGCTGCGTATCGTAGCGATGCTCTTTGTAATGTGTATCCATCTGTGGCGTGATGATGCTGGTATGCCCAGTCCGCAGATGCTTTATGCGAACCCATTAGGGACTGGTGTATATCTTTGGTTTCGCATGGCGATTTTAACAGGTGTGGATATCTTCGTCTTGATTTCAGGCTACTTCGCTATTCGTCCTCGGGTGAACTCTGTGGCATCGCTTTTCTTTCAAGGGCTGTTCTACTCGCTTGGGATGTATGCGTTCTGGGTGTTGACAAAGCAGAATGACTTCTCTTTGGGGGAGCTATTGATGCACCTTAAGCCGATGAAGATTTACTGGTTCTTTGGTAGCTATGTGTGGTTGATGCTCTTGGCTCCTATTCTTAATCGATATGTGGAGACTGCTACACGACGGGAGCTTGGGTTGTTTTTGCTCGCTTATTATTTCTTGACCTGCGGTATGGAGTGGGCTTTCTCTGCTTCACAGCAGCTTGAGAGAGGGTTTACGACGATGGCTTTTGTTGGGCTTTATCTTTTGGGGCGCTATGTGCGCCTTCATGGGGGGCGCTGGTGTCAGTTGGCTCCACGATATGACCTTCTGGTGTTTTTGGGGGCAACTTTGTTCTCTGCTCTCATAGCCCTTGCCCTCTTCTGGGGGATGGGGCGACCATTGGATATGGATGACGCTATGGTCATTAGATTGGTGGGTTATACCTCGCCCATGTGTATCATAGCAGCACTGTCGCTCCTACTCTTCTTTAGTAAGCTGAAGATAGGGCATGTGCGCTGGATTAACTGGCTTGCAGCCTCTTCCTTCTCTGTCTATCTGCTGCATGAGGAGTACTTGATGCGCCCTCGCTATGAAGCGATTGCGGAATATATATCCCAGCATTATGCGGGGATCGTTTGGTTTGCTGTCTTGGCAGGGTTTGTCTTGGGGCTTTATCTGGCTACGACACTTATTGATCAGGTGCGTCAGCAGCTTTGGAGGAGGCTCTTTTCTCCATTGGTTGATCGCATAGAGAGTGCTGTCTCGAATAGACTGAAGTCGTGAGGCTTGTGCCCTTGATTTATCTGTATCTTTGTGAAAAAGATTGGGTGTGCTGTCGCCCATAATGATATACGCGCAGTATGAAGATCGCTTATTGTATCAAGAGCCTCCACGTAGCAGGTGGGATGGAACGTGTCATCACTGCTAAGGCCAACTATTTGGTCGAGCAAGGACATGAGGTCGCTATCATCACTACGGATGCTATGGGACGGAAGCCGTTTTTTTTGCTTCACCCATCTATTCGGCAGATAGATCTGGGGGTGAATTATGATCGCATGGATACCTCTTCGCGATTGAAGAAGTACTATGCTCTTTATCAGCATAAGCGTCGTCATAAGCAGTTGCTTACCCAGTGTCTGCGTGAGCTCCGTCCGGATGTGGTGATCTCGACAGGCTACCAAGACTTCTCCTTCCTCCCCTCGATCAAGGATGGCAGCATCAAGATTACGGAGAGTCATGGCTCATGGGGTAAGACGGTCTCAGCCTACCGCTTCCCCGCTACCAACTATCTTCGCCGCTTTCTGTCTTGGTGTGCAGAGCGCTCCTTTGCTCGGACTTCGGCTCGCTATACGCGTACCGTGTTGCTGACTCATGAGGATGCAGCCCTATGGGGAGATCGCTTGCAGCGCGTCGAGGTGATCCATAATATCATGCCGATCGCCTCCGAGCGTGTAGCGCCTCTGCAAGCTAAGCGCTGCATCGCTGTCGCACGTTTTGCTCACGAGAAAAACCTTCAAGATACCTTAGATGTATGGGCTATGGTGAGCAAGAAGTTCCCTGATTGGCGCTTGGATATCTATGGCGAGGGTTATCTACATGATCAGCTTACACAGCAGTTGCATGAGCTTCACTTAGAGGACTGCTGCGCGCTCCATGCCCCGACGGATACGATTACTGAAGAATATCTATCATCTTCCGTCCTCCTGATGACTTCACAAACCGAAGGGCTTCCCATGGTGCTCTTAGAAGCTCAGGAGTTGGGACTCCCGTCAGTCTGCTATGCTTTCCTTTGTGGAGCACGTGATGTGATCGAGGAGGCTCCAGAGGCTCCAGGCTTTGTCGTGCCCTATGGGGACAAGGCTGCCTTTGCTGAATGCTTGGAACGCTTGATGGTGGATGAAGATCTTCGCCAGCAGATGGGGCGTGCCGCAAAGGCAAATGCCCAGCGCTTTGCTCCCGAGGTTATTCTTCCTCAGTGGGATCGTCTCTTCAGCTCTTTAGTTTCCCCTAAATAGACCACTTAGTTATGTCTCATCAGCCTCTACTCGCTGTTATTGTCCCTGTCTACAAGGTTGAGGACTACCTACGACCTTGTGTTGACTCGATCTTGTCTCAGTCTTACCCCCATCTTCACGTGATCCTTGTCGATGATGGCTCTCCTGATGGATGTGGTGCGATCTGTGATGCCTATGCTGCCCAGGATCCTCGAGTTGTCGTTGTACACAAAGAGAATGGTGGGCAGTCAACAGCTCGTAATAGAGGCTTGGAGTTGGCTAAGGATTGTGACTATATTACCTTCGTAGATAGTGATGATTCGATAGAGCCAGGTATCTATCAAGCTGCGGTTACTTACCTTGAGGAGCATCGAGAGGTGGGTATTGTAGGTTATGGTATCAATGAGATAAGAGCTGGGGAAAAGGTTTATTGCGGGGAGAAGGTTGGTCGCCTGTTCTCTCGTGAGGAGGCGCTTAAGGAGGTTGCCCAAGGCTTTTCATTTAAGCTCGGTCCCTCAGTGTGGTCCAAGGTCTTCCGTGCAGAGGTGATTGGAGATATTCGCTTTAGAGAAGGCTATGTGTATGAGGATAACTCCTTCGTCTTGGAGGTCCTGAATCGCATAGATGCTTATTACCTGCTTCCCAAAGCGGGCTATAACTATGTCTTGCACCGTGAGGGCTCGACGACTGCACAGTTTGATGTGCGCATGTCCTACCTCTTTGATAATATTGAGGATCTGCAGCGCCGTCATGCTGATGATGCTACCCTCTGTCTCTATGCCAATACCATGGCGGTCAACTACCTGTGGATGTATTGGTATCAGCTCTATGGAGCCTTCGTTCATAAGGGACAGGAGGCCAAGTATAGAGAGATCACTTCGGCTTTCTTGCCCTATCTCAAGCGAGCCCGTCAGCGCCCCTTCATCAATGTCATCGGGACGCGTGTGCATAGCTTGAAGACCTGGCTCTTCCTGCATGCTCCCTATGCTTATACCCGCTTAAATCTGCGGTGATTTCGGGGAATATCCACTATCCATAATATATAATAAGTATATCAGATGAAAATTGCTTTTTGCTATAGAGATTTTGCAACCACGGGTGGGATTGAGCGTGTCTCGATTGTTAAGATGAATGCCCTGGTTGAGAGAGGCCATGAGGTGTATGCTATCACGACAGATCAGGGAGATACTCCATGCTACTTCCCTCTAGATCCCCGAGTGCAACATATAGATCTTGGGATTAACTATTGTGATTTCAATGGTTTATCCCGACCTGCTCGCTACTTCAAATCTTTCGCAAAGAAGCGCCTACACAAAGAGAAAATGACGGAGCTTCTAATGAAGCTAAAGCTGGATTTCCTTTGCGTAGTGTCGGACATGAAGGATTCTGAGTTCGTCTTTAATATACCAGATGGTAGTGTGAAGATCATGGAGCATCATGGTGGGAAGTACTGGAATGTCAATATGTATCGCTATGCCGCGTTGCCTTTTCATCTGAAGTTCCCTCGTATCGTGTGGGGGCATTTGATGACCAAGAAGCTCAACTACTATGACCGGAAGTATGACCGTCTGGTGACTCTGACGCATGAAGATGCGCGAGACTGCCGTAAGCATTGCTCTAAGGTGAGCGTCATCCCGAATCCCATGACCTTTGCTCCAAAACGAGCGATCCCCAGTATGGATGCTCGAGAGAAGGTTATCCTTTCGGTGGGGCGCTTAGCTTTAGAAAAGAATGTCATCGAGCTGATTGATATGTGGGCTATGATTGCGCATGATTACCCTGACTGGAAGCTGCGTATTGTGGGTGAAGGTTACCTGCATGACTCGGTGGTTAGTAAGATTAGTCATCTTGGTCTGGAGAAGCAAATCGAGCTATGCCCCTTCACGCAGGATGTGGAGGCTCATTATGCCCGAGCGAGCATCTTCACTCTTACTTCCTTTATTGAGGGGTTTGGCTTAGTTCTCATCGAAGCTGAGACTATGGGGCTTCCCGCAGTGGCCTATGCATGTAAATGTGGGCCTCGTGATATTATTCAGGAAGGTGTAGATGGTTTCTTGGCAGAGCAAGGTGATCAAGCTGCGTTTATCAAGGGTTTAAGACGCTTGATGGATTCGGAGGATCTTCGTCGTCAAATGGGGGAGGCTGCTAAGGCCAACGCAGAGCGCTTCTCCCTCGATAATGTCATGGATCAGTGGGAGGCTCTCTTTGCTGAGCTGACTACGAAGTAAAGCCCTTTTGATTATCACTATATCCCGCCACTCATGAATATACAGCAGCTCGAGTATATACAGGCTCTGGATAAGTTCCGTCACTTCGGGCGGGCCGCCGACTTTTGTCAAGTCACCCAGCCTACGCTCAGCACGATGATCCAGAAGCTCGAGGATGAGCTCGGGGTCAAGATCTTTGATCGTAGCCACCAGCCCATCATCCCGACGGCAGTCGGACGTCGCATCCTTGATCAAGCTGCGGTCATCCTCCTGCAGGTCGCACAGGTCAAGGAGGTCATTCGCGAGGAGCAAGAGGCGCTCACGGGGGCACTTCGCCTCGGTGTCTTGCCGACCATCGCTCCCTATCTCCTCCCACTCGTCTTGCCACTGCTGCGCAAGCATCTTCCCGATCTGAAGATTACGATCACGGAGCTCAAGACTAGTGAGTGCGTCGCCAGCCTGCTCTCGGGGCAGATCGATGTCGCGCTGATCGCCTCGGCTTCGGAAGACGAACTGCTTGTCGATCGTCAGCTCTTCTTCGAGGAATTCCTCGGCTATGTGCCCCGTCGCTCCGAACTCTTCGAGGAGACCTCCATCCGCTCGGCCGAAGTCGGGCGCTACCAGCTTTGGCTCTTGGACGAAGGGCACTGCTTCCGCGACCAGCTCGTGAAGTTCTGCCACTTGAAGAATGCACCCAATCAGCGCTTCAGTTATAGTCGTGGGAGCTTGGAGACATTCATGCACTTCGTTGAGCAGGGTAATGGCGTGACGTTCGTGCCTGAGCTGGCAGTGAAGACGCTGAGTGCCGAGCAGAGCGAGCTCATCCGTCCCTTCGCTCTGCCTCGTCCTGCACGCTGCATCACACTGGTGCACCACCGCGACTACGTGCGTCATGCCGTCGTTGACCGCCTGAGTGAGGTGATCTGCCAAGCTGTCCCCAAGGAGATGCTTCGTCTCCGTCCCGGCCAAGACCTCGTCTAAGCGAAGCCAAGTCCCACCCCATACAAGCAGGGAGCATACAGCAGATGTGCTGTGTGCTCCCTGCTTCTTTGTCTACGGGTGAATCTATGTGAGGGTGGTGTGAACCCATATAGGTCCGTGAGTCAACCTATATAGGTTACTTCTCGAACCAGTATAGGTCGTCACGTGAAGCTATATAGGTTGACTCACGGACCAATATAGGTTGCTATCCCTATCTCTGTAGCTTGCTTGTGGAGAGAGTGGGGGAGTGGTATGGCGGTTTCTCTTGCTTTGCGGGATCTTCTCGGTGTCACTATATATAATGTACGCGCGCGAAAAGAGCTATGACGCCCCCTGTGATGCTATAAATTTGCGTGTGTATTTGGAAGTTTGTGTGATTTTTCCCTACCTTTGCACTCGCAAAAGAAACGGACGGCCTTGCGGCGACGCAGGTAGTTTGACTTTAAGAGATCTTTGAGATAATTGATATTGACAAACAGAAGTGTAGTAACAAACGTTTAGGGAAAAGAAGACCTAACCGTCAATTACGACCTTTACTTAGGTAGAGATACACTAATAAATCTGAAGCAAGAATCATTTCGGAGCAAGACAAACAGAACAAAGTACAATAAAAATATTGACAATGAAGAGTTTGATCCTGGCTCAGGATGAACGCTAGCGATAGGCTTAACACATGCAAGTCGAGGGGCAGCATGGTCTTAGCTTGCTAAGACTGATGGCGACCGGCGCACGGGTGCGTAACGCGTATGCAACTTGCCTCACAGAGGGGGATAACCCGTCGAAAGACGGACTAATACCGCGTACACTCCATCTTGGGCATCCAAGATAGAGGAAATGAAATTCGCTGTGAGATAGGCATGCGTCCCATTAGCTAGTTGGTGAGGTAACGGCTCACCAAGGCGACGATGGGTAGGGGAACTGAGAGGTTGAACCCCCACACTGGTACTGAGACACGGACCAGACTCCTACGGGAGGCAGCAGTGAGGAATATTGGTCAATGGGCGAGAGCCTGAACCAGCCAAGTCGCGTGAAGGATGACTGTCTTATGGATTGTAAACTTCTTTTATACGGGAATAACAAGAGCCACGTGTGGCTCCCTGCATGTACCGTATGAATAAGCATCGGCTAACTCCGTGCCAGCAGCCGCGGTAATACGGAGGATGCGAGCGTTATCCGGATTTATTGGGTTTAAAGGGTGCGTAGGCGGCCTGTTAAGTCAGCGGTGAAATCTAGGAGCTTAACTCCTAAATTGCCATTGATACTGGCGGGCTTGAGTGTAGATGAGGTAGGCGGAATGCGTGGTGTAGCGGTGGAATGCATAGATATCACGCAGAACTCCGATTGCGAAGGCAGCTTACTAAGGTACAACTGACGCTGAAGCACGAAAGCGTGGGTATCAAACAGGATTAGATACCCTGGTAGTCCACGCTGTAAACGATGATAACTGGGCGTATGCGATATACAGTATGCTCCTAAGCGAAAGCGTTAAGTTATCCACCTGGGGAGTACGCCGGCAACGGTGAAACTCAAAGGAATTGACGGGGGCCC
>ERZ773214.57-NODE-57-length-71705-cov-9.621019_pt1 | contig 71705 bp, 58 predicted proteins | sample MGYA00511238_ERZ773214 | MGnify/ENA primary metagenome ERZ773214 (study PRJEB29015, sample SAMEA2738157) | human oral metagenome | biome: human oral; feature: human-associated habitat; material: saliva | place: China | collected 2259 ... | reverse complement strand
CTTGTATAGATTGGAAAAACATTAAAGACAATAAAGTCGAATTTGACTTAGAAGCGTTTAATATTGTTGAAAATAAACTACATAATGAGGGGAAAATATCTATCAAACAAATAGATAATACGATAAGTAAATACTATGATAAAAGAAAATTTGATGATGCAATAGACGGAATTGCAACTGAATTAAACGGAATAGAAAGTAAAAAGGAAAAAATAAGTGTAATTAAGAAATATAATCCTAATATTATCGGATATGTTGTTGCTAATGGAACAGGATTCGACAATCCTGATTTAAATTCTGGGTTAACAATCGCTGGAAGATACGATGGACATGGTGAATTTTTGAGAAAAGATAACTTTTTAGAAATTTTACCAATATTTTCAGCTACACGCTATATAAAATATGATAGGGATTGGAAGGCAAGAGCAATGATAATGAAATCTGCTGACAAGTATAGCGAATACCTAAAAAATGTTCAAGACGGAAAGCTAAAAGATTTTTTATTGAAAAACCTATTGTTTATCTGTTTTGAACCACAAAACCATATGAGAAGTCTAAACGGAAGTGATGGAAGATTTTATAGAAATGAATTATGCTTAGATACAACCAACGGAGAAACCATTGCAAGTAATTGTTTAAAAGACCTTAGTTATAACGAAGATGAAAAGAACTTAATTAAAGTATGGAAGCAGATACTGGAACAGGCAAAAAAGACAAAAGAATACAATAGGGAATTTACTTATGGTTTGTATCAAATTGACGAAGAATTGAATACTGTCTATAAAGACGAGAAAAACAATACTGTATATAATTATCCAGAACTAAACGGACATATCAAGACACTAAAAGCATTATTGAAAAATTACTACTTGAATGAAATAGTACCAGTATTATTTGAGTATGAGTTTTTAAAATAATTACTTAAAGCATTAAAAATGCTGGATTCGTCCAAAATGGAATAACCAAAAGTATACTAAGGGGGGTCGGCACTACCGACATCCTTTAGAAAAATCAATTGTGAAAGATGTTCACAATTTAGGCATATCAATGCTTAGATTGGGATTGAGTCAAAAAATAAGAAAAAGGGTATTGACTTATGGGTATCCATAATATATAATATTATTAAGAGCAGAAAGGGGAAGAATGAAAACAGAACAAGTAAAACTAGGTAGACCCACAGATAACCCCAGAAACAAAAGGCTATCATTAAGGATAGCAGAAAATGAGATGGAAGAAATAGAATATTGTTGCGACAAATTAAATCTTCCGAAAATTGAGGTTGTCTTGAAAGGGGTTAGGCTCTTAAAACAGGGTATAAAGGAAAAATAAAAAAATGGAGTAAGCTACGTCCGACCAAAGATACAGCTCACTCCAAAACACAAACACCAATCTATAAGAAAGGTATATTTGCATTATACCATATTAGATTGATGTTTGTCAAAATCTATTAATTTAATGGAGGTATAGTAAATGCAAAATGAATTAATGGTATTCCAAAACCAAGAATTTGGAGAAGTTAGAAGTGTAATGATTGATAGTGATATATGGTTTTTAGGTAAAGATGTGGCAAGCATTCTTGAATACTCAAACACAGCAAAAGCTATTAGAGACCATGTTGATGGTGAAGATAAGCTGACCAAACGAATCGTTCTGTCAGGTCAAAATCGAGAAGCAATATTTATCAACGAATCTGGTTTGTACAGTTTGATATTGTCTAGCAAGTTGCCTAATGCAAAGAAATTCAAGAAGTGGGTAACTGGAGAAGTATTACCATCAATTAGAAAGCATGGAGCATACTTAACACCAGATAAGGTAGAAGAAGTATTGCTTAACCCAGACACAATCATTAAGATTGCACAGAACCTAAAGGAAGAACAGGAAAAGAGAAGGCAATTAGAAATCGAAAACAATGAACTAAAGCCAAAAGCTAACTACTGCGAACAGGTGTTACAGTCTGAAAAGGCAGTAGTAACTACACAGATAGCTAAGGACTATGGCATGAGTCCACAGGCATTAAACAGCATACTGCACGAATTAGGTGTACGGTATAAGGTAGATGGACAATGGGTATTATATAGCAAGTACCAGGACAAGGGTTACACTAAGAGCTGTACTGTCATAGATAGGTTTGGTGAACCAAGGATGCAGACTAAGTGGACTCAAAAGGGTAGACTATTTATCTATCAGATGTTAAAGACTATTGGTGTCTTGCCTAATATGGAAAAGGAATTAAAGAAGTCAATTAAAAAGACTAAAGCAGAAAAGAAGGTATCTCCTACAGAACCGATATTTTCAAAGTTGCTTGCTTTATATGAGAATAAAGAGATTAGCAAGGCAGAATTTGCTAGGTGCTGTTCTGTAACATCTCCAACTTTAAATAAGATGATAAGCAAATATAGAGAAGAAATGTGTTCTTAATAGGGAGGTATCACAATGGAAAACAAAAGCAATCTGATGAAGTTTAATTATATGGAAGAAGCAAAAGTAATCACTATTCCAACTTTAGCCGATTTAATAGGGGTTAACATGGAAGATATTTTTACAATCATATATACAGGAAATATTCCAGTATTAACTTTGAGTGGGAAAAGACTGTCTGTATTTAAGGCTGATAACCCTTCATTCAAGACTAATCTGAATAAGGTTATTATGTTAGACTATTCTATGTGTAGAGAGATAGCTAATAAATTTGAGGGTAGAAAGAGATACTTTGCTATCTTAGACTGTTTCTTTTCAGAAGAAATAGAAGGGTATATGCTAGATTCCTTAGATTTTGACATAGACAGTTTTTACTATGGCAAAGCCCTTCTTGAAGATATGATGAAGAGTGGGAAGTTTACAAGAGAGAACAGAGATGTAATAATAGATATTATAGAGAGCAACAAGCTAGGTAATCCTAGTTGGATAAATGATGTGATGAGCTTGACTAGTTTGGAATATCATCGTCTATATTATAACTACTTTTACATGGGAGAGTTGTTGTTAAATCAGGGGATTGTTCCTAATAAGTATCTAATCACAAAGACTATGACTGAAAAGGACTTTGAAGATGCCATTGAATCAAAATTCTATGTATCTATGCTGGATATAGTGCAGTGAATATTGACAAACCATAGGAAGTATGGTGTAATAGAGGTAAGGGTATTGGATTTAATTATCAATGCAAAGTTTGATATCTCTTAACTAGGGGGAGGGCAATCTTACAGGTTGTCCTCTTTTTATAAATTAGGGGCATAGGTTGTCCTCTTTTTACAAATTAGGGGCAAAAAAGGGGCATTTTTTCTTTACTTTAGTTTACCCTATTTTACCTTATTTTACCTCGCTTGATTTATATGGTTTGGAATAAACGATTTCATTAAGTGATACCAGTGGGTTTGGGGTGCATTAGCGTAAAACTAAAATTTTATGTATAATATAAAGGACAAAAGGAATATTAAATCATGTTAAAAATATGTGAAGATTGAATCGTATAGAGTATAAATAAGGCTTATAAAAGCACATAGTTAGGACTCGGTACATTTAAAAATAAGAGGAGGTTATAAGATGAAATCACAGGACAATATTTTTGAAAGTAAGTCAGGTATCAGACTAGATACACCAGCAAAGGATCTTTTTGAAAGGTTTAGTTACCTAAAGGAATATATTATATCAGTAAATCCTAGGTTCAACCAGCTACAGTATCTTGCTGCCAATGGTGACCTAGCCAAGATGAATGTAAGTGATTTGGCTGAGCTTGGTCAGATGCCAGCAGAATCCCTAATATATATGATGGAGTCAAGGATTTCGGAAGAGTAGGGTCAAAGGACTTGATTTTTATGAGGCTTGTCCAGTTAATTTGTTTGGAATAATCATACAAGTCCAGTCCTGAATTTATTAGTTTAATCTAGAGGAGGTATAATATGGATATATTAGAGTGCATAAGGTCTAGGAGGAGTGTTAGAAGCTTCACTGACCAGGAATTAACTTATGATGAAATTATGGAATTGATCGACCTAGGTATTTGTGCCCCAACAGGCCAGTACCGCCAGCCTTGGGGATTTGTAGTAATCCAGGACCCTGAGGAAATCAAGAGGTGGTCGGACATAGGAAAGGTAGATATCCTGTCGAGAATAGATGACCTACCTGCCTATAAGAAATATATAAACTGGTTTAAGGATCCTGACTTTAACCTATTTTATGGGGCAAAAAACCTAGTTATAGTATTTGGAGATAAGAGCTCTCCATGGTACATAGAGGATTCTTGCTGTCTGGCTCAAAATATGATATTGGCTGGCTTTAGCAAGGGTATTGGGTCCTGTTGGATAGGCTTTGGCCAGGAAATATTTAACAGAGAAGATTTTAAGAAAGAATATAATATACCAGAATCTTACGTGTCTGTAGCCCCATTGATTTTGGGCTACATGGAATCAAAGCCAAAGCCACCTAAGAGGAAGGAAGCCCTTATTTTCTCAAAAATATAAAGGAAGGGAGGGGTTTTATGAAAATATCAGCCACATTAGCAGTTTCGTTAATAATATTCTTAGGAGTATTTTCACAGTGGTTGGCTTGGAAGATTTCCAAACCGGCTATAGTAATAATGAGTTTGGCAGGACTAATTGTTGGACCATTTCTAAATATAATAGTGCCATCTCAGGTTTTGGGAGATAGCATATATAAGTCAATAATATCTATATCGGTAGCCCTAATCCTGTTTGAGGGAAGTTTGTCCTTAGACTTTAAGGAGATTACCGATACAAAGATGACCATAAAGAGGATAGTAGTATTTGGGGCCTTGATTTCATGGATTTTGGGAAGCTTAAGTGCCCATTTCCTAGCTGGGCTATCAATCACTACATCACTAGTTATAGGCGCACTTTTAATAGTTACAGGACCTACTGTAATAATTGCCCTACTAAGACAGGCCAAGCTAGATTCCAAGGTATCTACAATCTTAAAATGGGAGGGTATCCTGGTTGACCCAATGGGGGCCATACTAGCAGTCCTATCCTTTGAGGCAGCAGGGGTATTTACCTCTACAAGTGTGAGTCCAGGCATACTGGTCAAGTTTGGTATAGGGGTTTTAATAGCAGTAGCGATTGGTGGCCTAGTGGGTATAGGAACTGGTAGGGCACTGCAGAAAAATTACTTCCCAGAGTATTTGAAGTCGGCCATAGTCCTATGTCTGGTTTTGGGAACTTTCAGTCTTAGTGAATCTATTACCCATGAGACAGGACTTTTAGCAGTAACAGTAATGGGTGTAATCCTTGCTAATATGCATATATCATCTATAGAGCAGGTAAAGCACTTTAATGAGAATATATCAATACTATTGACATCTTCAGTATTTGTCATGCTGACATCATCCCTATCAAGGTCTATTCTAGTTGATATATTCCAGCTAAAAATAATACTTTTTGTCTTGTCCATGCTATTTATAGTTAGACCGCTTTCTATATGGTTATCAACCATAGGGACCGACTTGAATATTAGGGAAAAGACCCTTATAGGCTGGATTGCCCCAAGAGGTATAGTAGCCTTGACAGTTACAGGTTACTTCAGTAATTTGCTAGTTGAAGAGGGTCACCAGGATGCAGAGCTACTCCTAGCCTTGACCTTTGCCTTGGTAATAGTTACCGTAATTGCCCACGGATTTTCTATTCAACCATTGGCTAAGAAGCTTGGTCTAGCCCATGATGGTAAGCCGGGCCTAGTGATAGTTGGGTCAAATCCATTTTCTGTAGCCTTGGCTAAGTTTCTAAAGGATTGGGATGTACCTAGCCTAATAGTTGACTATAGTGGTAAAAACCTAGAAAATGTCATAAATACAGATATTGAGACCTACCAGGGAGAAATTCTATACGAGGTTGCCAACTACAACCTTGACTTGGTGATCTATAAGAAGATGCTCCTTAATACTCCGATACCCCTATACAATATACTGGTATCCAATGAGTTTGTAAGTAGATTTGAACATACTAGCAGTATTTGTATAATCAATGTCTTGGGAGACAAGGTCAGGTCTGACTTTAAGGAACTCCAGAAGATAGGTGTACCGAGGTTAGGAGACTACAGGGCCACATACCTGAGTCTAATAAGACTGGTTGAAGATGGATATGACTTCGCTGCAACACAGATTACAGAGGAACTAACGGAAGAAGAATACTATAGGCTAATGGACTATAGGAGAATTAATATCTTTACCATGACTGAGTCTGGAGACATAGAATTCTTTACTACGGAGAATAAGCCAAAAATTTCTACAGGGGACTATATAGTATCTCTTACGCCACCTAGTCCGGATGACTCTGGCCAGCACTTGGAGTTTTCTACCTCACGTGCAGACTTTAATACTATACAAAATAGTTAAACTAGATTGGTATAAATATAATAAATAGAATCATATGGATTTATTTTTATTATAAATGCAAGAATAATCTATGATAATGGCAGATACAATATATATTGATGGAAAGATACATTAAAGAGAGGGTTGAATTTTCATTGATTATATTGGTCTGCTATTTTTTATTATATGGTTTTTTAGTCCATATGGGTTATAGAAATTGTGTTTATGATATAATTATAAATAAGTACGATAAGCATAAAACAAGATATTAATGATTGATACGTAAAGAAATTAACATGTTTTGTATGGAAGGGAATAGATTAGGTTGGATAAGGTAAAGAGAAAATTAACTAGAATAAACATAACTGACTTAATTTTGTGTATCCTAATATTGATGATATTTTCAAGATACATAGCACTAACAAAGGCCAATGTATTTAGGATAATAGTTTCATTTTTCTTGCTTGTACAGTTATTAAAGCTAATTAGTGGAAAGTATAGAGAAATAATCTATGTGAATATAATTATGACGATTATAGTGATAAGCTCAAATATGAAAATTCTATTATTAGGAGAATTCAGTTTTTCAATTACATATATTATTGCACATTTGATTGCACAATTGCTGATAGTCTATTCGATATATATATCTGATATTAAGTTTTTTGAAGATAAAAAACTTAATATTATAAAAATATTATTAGTTGCTTTTCTGTTTTATGTACTTTCATATAAGTTTGAGCTTGATATATTTGATATGTTGAATATTCTCTATTACTACATATATTTCTGTGTATGGATTTCTATATTGTTACTTAGTAAGGAAAGGTTTAAATACCATACAAAAATACAAAAGAAGGTACAAATAATAACACTTTTAGTAATTTTGCTTATATATATAGCAACAATGATATTTAATGAGAAAGGTTTATTTTTTGAGGGAAATAAGTTGCTGGCTTGGGATAGTATCTTATTAATCTTGATTAATGAAATGAACATCAATGCAAAGTCAAGAGACAATAATGCTATAATAATTATAAAAATATTGTGTTCGTTTTTTGTTATATCTAGTGTGAATAAACTAGGTTGGACAACAAGTCCATATCTAACGATTTTTTTACTTTTATTTTTAGTTTGGCAGGCTATAACAAAGATTAAGATATATAGTAAAAAGGACAATATTGACAGTATAATTAGCTATGAGGAAGAATCAAAAGAGTTTTCGGATTTTCTGCATGATGAAATACTACAAGATGTTTTAAATATCAAAAGATGTACAGAAAAAGAACATAAGGAAGAATTGGTAGATAATCTTATAGCTAAGATTAGAGAAAGTATGGATTTTTATTCTCCACATATTTTTCCTAAAATAAGTCTAAAGGATAATTACAAATTTTTAATAAAAAATATAGAAGAAAGGTATAAATCTAAAAAAATTGTAGTAGACTTTTATTGTAATGATGATTTATATTTGAGTAATCCATATGATATATTTATATATAAGTGTATAAGGGAATGCTTAAATAATATTTATAAACATACAGAATCAATATTTGTATGCATAGATTTAAAAATAGAAAACCAAAAAATATTATTAACTATTGAAAATGATGAAGGAAATTTTAATAGTGAAAGTTTATCTAATACTAATATTGGCCGAGGATGGTCTTATATAATAGCAAGTACTGAGAAGTTTGGTGGGACATATAAAATTCATAATGGTGATGTAACAAAAATTGAAATAGAGTTACCAATGAGTGGGAGGGTTTATTTTGAAAATATTATTAATTGATGACCACAAAATCCTATCTACAGGTTTAAAAAACAGTTTAGAAGGATTAGATCCTAATAAAAAAATTTATATAATAGATGACTACATAGATTCAGAAGAGATTATATCTTTAGGAAAGGACAGCAAGTATGATGTTTTGCTAATTGATATTAATCTAAAAAAACTTACAGATTTAGATGGGCTAGAGTTGGCAGAAAAAATATTAGAAAATAGACCAGATAAAAAGATAATAATACTGACAGGATATGATAATCTGTATTTTAAATTAAAGTCTAAAGAAATAGGGGTTAAAGCCTTCGTAAAGAAGGATATAGATATGGAAAAATTAGATGATATACTTAATGAGGTATATAATGATGATTACAAGGATGAATTTACAAAGAGAGAATTTGTTTTAACAGAGAGAGAAAAGGAGATAGTAGTGCTATACTCTAAGGGATATACAAGGGATGAACTAGCTAATAAATTATTTATATCAAAAAGAACTCTTGGAAATCACCTACATGCAATATATGAAAAGTTAGATGTAAACAATGTTCAAGAAATGATAACTAAGGCAACGAAACTAGGATATATAAAAGACAATTTATTTTAGCAAAAGATTGCACGATATCTCTATGTTCAGCACCCCCTTTATTTACTATAATTGTGGTAAATAAAGGGGGTGCTATTTTGTTTTTTAATAAACTTATGCTTTTATCTAAAAGTAAATTTACATTAATACTAACCAGATTATCCATACTTATATTGCTCATTTTTTGCCACTTATATTTAATGGGTTACTCAACTGTTATTTGCCATGAAAATAGTAGTAGCAAAGCTTTTAAGGGTTTGAAAACCTATGAAAGGCAAGGGTTTGTAAATAAGAATAGGACAGAAAAGTTTTTAAATGAAAATTTAATGGAAGAATTTGTAAATAATATTATTAAATTAAGTAGGTTAGAAAAAGGTGAAGATAAAGAACCATTATTTATAATGAATACCCCTTGCTCATGGGGCGAATTATTTTACTATTTATAACAAATAACAAAAAATAATGAATACCCCTTGCTCATGGGGCGAATGCTTAGTTGAAAAGTTACACAATAATAGTAGAGTAAAATTCTTTGATAGACGGAGGAAAAGTACGATTTTTTATAAATTTAGAAAACTCAATAATAAAATAATACGAGATATAAGTTTTGAGAAACAGAATTTTTTTAAGAACCTATATTCTTGGATTAAACAACCCTTTAAATGTGGGAAAATGAATGCTTGGTTTAAGAGCTATATTTCAAAAATAGAGTTTAATATTTTTGAAGGTATAATAGGAGATTTATATATAGTGTGGGGATAAGAAAATGAAAATAGTCAAGAAAATAGTATTTCTTCTAATAATACTTGTAATTATAGGATATATAAATCCGATTGACATGATTAGGATATTAAACTATAAAAGCAAGAGCATTTATGTCTACAATGTCACTGATGACAAAGAAGTACTAGGAATAAATGAAAATAAGAAAATGCCTCCAGCCTCTTTAACTAAAATAATGACAGTGAATATTGCACTGGAGAAAATTAGTGATATATCAAAAAAGACAAGGGTAGATTTTGAATCATATAGAGAACTTAGAAAAAGTAATAGTTCAATGGCTGGTTTTTATGGAGGAGAAATAGTAACTTATAGAGATTTGTTATATGGAACAATACTAGAGTCTGGCGGTGAATGTGCAGAGACATTAGCTTTAAGTATAGACAATGATAGAGAAGCTTTTATCAGGAAAATGAATGTTAAAGCAAGTGATATTGGCTTAAAAAATTCAAGATTTCAGAATCCCACGGGATTAGATGAAAGAAATCAATATAGTACAGCAAAGGACATTGGCAGATTACTGAATGAGAGTTTAAAAGATGAAAACTTTAGGGCAATACTCACAAGAAGAAGATATACATCTAGTAGAACTAACGAGCATCCTAGTGGAATAAATATGAATAGTACTGTCTTAAAGAAGTTAAATGCTAATAAGTCAGAAAGATTTAAGATTATTGGGGGTAAATCTGGAACAACTAATGAGGCAGGGCGTTGTTGGGCAACTTTAGCTGTTAAGGGAGAAAAAGAATACATAGTAATAGTTATGGGGGCACCTATGGATAATAAAGATGGTGAAGAGGGACAAATTACAGATACAATAAAGATATTGGGTGAAATTTAAGATGTATTCAATATGAAGTTTGATAAAGTAGGATTATTAAATTCATTTAGGAAATAGATAATTAATGTACTGGTAAGCAAGATTAAGATAATGGAAGTTAAGTAATGGGTTGAAAATATATTATACTAGCTATAATAAAAATAAATATAATTTTAAATAAAAATAACTTTTCGGAGTTATTTTTATTTTTTTTGTCTATATATCTGTGAGTAAGGGGGTAGAGGATTTTGGAGAATATTTTGTCGACAGTGGTTCCCAAAAAAATGGCGGATAAGTATTGTATATTTCCGCTAAGTGCTAGTGATACCAAGCTAGTAATCCTGATGGCTGAATTCGATATAGGCCTGGTAAATAGCCTTAGGGCCATTTCTGGAAGAGAGATAGATGTCAGGCTTGATACTAGGGACAATATTATGAGGCTGATAGACCAGTCCTACAAGGACCTGGACAAGGATCCTGAAACTATGGCCAAGGGGATGGTGGATGATATAATCAGTCAGGCAATAGAGGCTGATATAAGCGACATCCATATAGAACCCTTTAGCAAGGAAATCCTGGTCAGGTATAGGTCAAATGGTGACCTAGTCTTGGTTGACAGGCTGTCACTGACCAACCACCATGAGATTAGTACTATAATCAAGCTAAAGGCTTCATGTGACATAACTGAAAAGAGACTACCACAGGATGGTCGCTTTAGCTATGAATACAGGGGCCAGGACATCGATATAAGGTTGAGTACCATACCGACCATATATGGAGAAAAGCTGGTTATGAGGATACTAAACAAGTCTAGCTCCTTAAAAACCATGGAGGAGCTGGGTTTTTCTACAAGTGCTGAGAAAATAATCGAGGGCATACTAGACCAAAAGTGTGGCATGCTTATAGTATCAGGCCCGACTGGCAGTGGTAAGTCATCGACAGTATATTCCTTGCTCAATCAATTAAAAGACAAGAGTATTAATATAACAACTATAGAGGACCCTGTAGAGTATAAGATAGACGGTATCAACCAGGTCCAGGTGAATTACAAGGCTGGACTAAGGTTTGACAATGGCTTGAAATCAATTCTGAGGCAGGACCCCGACTGTATAGTGGTGGGTGAAATCAGGGATGTAGATACAGCACAAATAGCCTTAAGGGCTGCTATCACAGGCCACTTTGTGATTACTACCCTCCATACCAATGATGCAATTTCAGCCATTGTTAGGCTTGAGGATATGGGGATAGACAGGTATATGATTAATTCAGCCCTAGTGGGTGTAATTGCCCAACGCCTGGTCAAGAAGAAGCTAATAATAAGTGGGTCAAAGGATGAGTCTAGGACCCTTATATATGAGATTTTAAAAATGGATGACCAGCTTAGGTCTGCTGTAAAATCTGGCTGGGAGGCCAAGAGGATAAGAAGGCTGGCTATAGAAAATGGAATGGTGACATATGAAGATTCTATTGCAGAAAAAAATCAAGGATAAGGAACTCAAGCTTATTTGCCAGCAGATAGCCAGTATGGAGAAGTCTGGATGTGACCTTATGACTATATTCGATACTATAATCAAGACCTCATCAAAGAAGGTCTCTGGGGTCATGATAATGGTAAAGAGGAATATAGAGAGGGGAAGGACTATGACAGAGGCCTTTTACCTGACCAATGCTTTTTCAGTCTTTTTCATAAGTATGATAAGGGCCGGTGAGGTCAGTGGTAATATTGACTTTGTTTTTGAAAAAATGTCTGCCTACTATGATAGGGAGCACAGGCTTAAAAATAAGCTCCTAGCTGCTGCCATATACCCTATGATACTGGTCTTTGTGACTCTTCTTTCCCTGATTTTTATGCTAGTGTTTGTAGTTCCAAATTTTGAGGCTGCCTTTGCTGTTGATATGGACCAGCTGCCAGTAGCCACTAGGAGCCTCTTTGGCCTATCCAGGTTTTTGAGGACAAACCTATTGATACTACTGGTATTTTCAACCCTATTGCTAGTATCCTTGGTCCAGATGGTAAAGAATAGCAGGGAAATTAGGGCCTGGTATGACGAGAAGAAGTTTGAAATACCCAAGCTGGGAGGTTTACATAGGATGATTGTTTCCGATAGCTTTTCCAGGGCAATGGCCATCCTTTTGGGAAGTGGTGTACATATAGGTGAGTCTATAGATATCACCACTAGACTATTGGACAATTCCCATATAGAAAAGAAGATGAAGTTAGTTGGAGAACGAATAAAAAAGGGAAACTCAGTGACTAGGTCGCTGGAGCTATCGGGCATATTTCCCCAGGTTTTCATATCTATGCTCATGTCTGGAGAGGAATCTGGGAATTTTGATAGGAGTCTAGAAATGGCCTCTAGCTACTATGAAAGAGAGCTAGACCAAGAGCTTGAAAACCTGATAAAAATTGTTGAGCCAGCCCTAATACTTTTAATGGGGCTCATAATAGGGGGTTGCCTATATGCCATCCTTTCGCCAATGTTTGATATGATATCTAGTCTAGGTCAATAAGACCATAGACAATATGTGGATGGCAGATAATATAAGTCAGGGTAGATGACTATACTCTATCCTGGAAAAGGGGCCTATATTCTATTGTTGATAGTTGGACTTGGGTCCGTAGAATTGTTTTGGAGGTAATATCAATGGATAAGTTAGAACTTAAAAATACTAGCCTTACAAAGGCTAAAAGAAGAAGGGGCTTTACCCTAGTAGAGCTAGTTATTGTAGTTGCCATAATAGGTATACTTGCTGGTATAGTAGCGATTAAGTTTTCTGGAGCCCAGAAAAAGGCCAAGGAAAATGCAGACTATGCGAATGCTTCTAATATAGCAACTGCAGTATATATGGCAGAGAGTGAGGGTAAGGAAGGTGAAGATCTAAAGAATATTGACAAGCTAGTAGAGGCTAAATACCTATCTAGCAAACCAAAGCCTCAAAGTGTAACTGGTGAATTTACCTTAGAGGAGGATGCTACCAGCAAGGAGCTAAAGGTAACTGCTGGTGGTAAGACCTTCTATCCAAAGCCAGATACTAAGGCTGTTGGCAAATAGGTTGGCTAGCTTAGGATAGTTTAGATATTTGAAGTATGTTTTATATTATAGGGGGGAGAAGATGGTTTTATTTATAGGAATTGAGACAAGGGGATATAGGCTGACAGCCTATTCTAGGTCTGGAGAGTCAGCAATCCTGTTTGACCAGTACTACCCCCTTGATATAGACATGGGATCAATGTTTGATAAGGAAAATGAAATTGCCTACAAGCTGTGCGAAGACATTGCCTTCATTGAAAAAAAGCTTGGTGTAAAGTTTAAGTGCTTTTACATGCTATGCCAAAATAATCATCTAGTTGTAAGAAAAATTGAGGTCCTTAAAGATTCTAAGAGGAAGGATATAGACCTTGTAGTAGATATAGAAATAATGGAATTATTAAATTTAAATAAGGATAGGTACAGCCTAATATATAAGAGGGGACAGGTAGATGAAAACGACATGGTTTACCTAGAGGTTTGCCTATTTCCAAATTATTTATACAGTATAGTAAGGGCTATAGAAAAAAATGCCAAGCTAAGGTGCAAGGCTATATACAGCAACTACCAGCTGGCAAGCCACTTTATAGAGGCTAAGGACAACTACTTTGCCCTGATGGAGGTCAGGGAGGAGGACCTAGTCTTAACCATTCTCGAGGGGGATAGTATCAAGAGCTCTATAGTTGTTGACCAGTCCTATAGGGATGAAAACTTTATAGCCTACCTAAATAGCCAGGGCAGGATATTGGTATTTGGTGACTACAGGGGCCAAAGGTTTAAGGACCTAATAGGGTCGCTTACAAATATGGAGACCCTAGATGATTATAGGCCTAATATTTATGGGAAAATCCTAGCCTACAAGGGCCAGTCCCTGATAGGGGGGAAGTCCAAGAAGGGAGGTCTGGTAGACCATTACCTAGAAAGTGTGAGAGGGTCAAGGCTAAATATCTACATGATGAGATTTATGGTACTTGTATTAGTCCTATTTATACTTATGGGGGTCAGGACACTTATGGACAAGAGGAGCCTATATAGGGAACTGGAAGAGGCCAGGTCCCAATCTATATCCAGGGAGGCAAGCAGGATTGACAGGCCTAAGAAAATTGATAAAAATATATACGGGCTCGATATCATCAAGGTATACGAAATCCATAAAAAGCTAGGAAACACGGTAAAAAAGATGGATTATGACAAGGATAGGCTCCTTGTAGACCTAGAGCTAGATGATAGGTCAAAGGTAAGTGGACTCAGGAATGACAAGCTCTTTGATAAGGCCAGCATTCTTTCAATTAGCAAGCTGGAATACTATGTGGAAAAGGAAGTTGAACGCAAGAAGGAAAGAAAGCCAGACCCCGATCAGGACAGCCAGGACCAGGATGGTCAGAATATCAATACCAAGCTAGAGGACAAGTATGAAATAGTCAAGGAAAAGGTAAAGAAAAAGGCCTACAAGTACCTAGTCAAACTAGAAATAAGGAACTGACTCTTGGGACAGGATGCCATAGGAGGATAAGGATGAGAGTAGATAAAAACATATTGTACATACTGGCATTTTTTGGACTTATGCTCATAGTTAACAGCCTTATAATAAGCCCCATGAAGGAAGAAAATAGGGACTTGGCCCTACAAATAGAAAGCATAAAAAATAATGATAGTCCTGATGACCAAGATATGGCGAGGTCTATTAGGAGGTCAAAGAAGGGACCTGATATGGCTAGGGACCTTGGCCTATATGAAATGTCCAACAAGGACCTTTCAATTGAGTCTATGGAGGTCATGGAGGGAAATGAATACAGGCAGTATGAAATAAGCCTATCTGGCAAGGGAGATTCACTTTTGAAGTTTGTCCAGGGTCTAGAAACAATGGACAAGAGGCTGGTTGTAGACAGTATTTCCTACGATGGTCAGGGACAATCTAAATATGTAATAAAGCTGCATTTTTTTGATTAGAAGATATCTAGTAATTAATATAATTAAGACTATATTGTCAGATTAAATTGACTGTGATATAATTTAAAGTATTGTTTATTATTTTGTAGTAGGACTTGTGTTCGTATATATTTAATAAAGCAATATTTATGTGTGAAATATCTTTTAATAGAAAAAAGTAGGGAGCAGTTGCATATGTTGAATAGAAACGATTTGTGCCATTGTGGAAGTGGTAAAAAATATAAAAAGTGTTGTATGGACAAGGATCTGGCAGACCACAGGATGGTCTTGGGCCAGAAGACTTTGCACGACAAAAAGCAGAAGGCAAACGAGGCATACTCAAGAGCTATTATTGGACTTAGTGAGTCTCTAGAGGACCTAATTGAGAGGGATGAGATCTTTGCCAGCAAGGAAGAGGAAGCAAGAAATATATTCTTTGATAATATGATTGTCAACAATATAGCTTCCAATAGGTTCTTTGCGTCATACTTCTCATACGACTATATGGTTGATGGTGAAAATACACCTGCCATGTATGTATTAGGTCATAAGAAATTTAGTAAAAGTGATAGGGAAATAGTAGTTAACTGCCTGAACTCTCATCCAAGCTTGTTTGTTATTGATAGCTTTGAGGGTCTAGAGGTGGTTATTAGGGATGTCTTTACTGGTATCCAGTACTATACTCTTGATGCAGAAATATTGGCAGGATTTGAAGTTGGCCAGTACCTGTTGGCTAGGCCAGTAAAGGTTGGAAATATATACGTATTGACTGATTTAACTATCAGAATCCAGGAGGATGCCAAGGACTACATCTATAATGATGTGATGAATGAGTACAAGGGTGATGTGAACAACATAGCTAATATAGACTACTTTGTATCTATAAATTCCCTATACTTCTATAAGCATATGCTGAATCTGTTACAGATGAGTGACTATAAGGACGACATGATGGAAGAAAGCCTACATGACCTAGAGTCTGATGAAGAAGCTGGGTCAGCTTCAAACCTAGAGGACCTGCTTAGGTCAAAGATTGAAGAGGAAGATATCCTAGCAAGTGTAATGGACCTATGGTCAGAAATTTCATCCAAGCTAAATCTAGCAGGGGCAGAAAATGGATGGGCTTCAGGACTTGAATACTATTATAGGAAGTCTATAGGCCAGAGTATTACCCAAAACTCTATAGCTCAGAAGTACGATGTTAGCACTAGTACCCTAGCCAAGAGAAATAAGGAAATACTAGCAGTTGTTGAAGGTGAATAGGAGGAAATATGCAGTTAAAAGTAGGGAATAGTATACCGGTATCTACTAATTTTATAAAATCACATCCAGCTATACCAGTTTACAATGGTGATGAGAGTATAGAAAACCTATTTGCTGTTATCTACCATATAGAAATTGGATACAATAAGGATGGTAGACAGGAAGTTCTTCAGTATGTGATAGTTGACTACAAGGAATACTCACTGGCACCTGACAACAAGGGCGCTATAATAGATATAGCCAATCAGTATTGTAGGGACAAGGGCATTGAAGACAACGAAAATCTCGAAATCAAGCTACTTGACGATGAAATAGCTGAAAACTTTATTGAGAAGATATTCAATAATATGAAGGTTATAAGAGGCTTGATTACTAAGGACTAAGCCAACTCAATGAGATGATAAGACTAAATTACAGTATTTCTTTTGTGATTTAGTCTTTTTTATATATTTTAGAAGGTCAGTATTTAGGTATAGCCAGCCTATTTTAAGCTTGCTAGACCAATAGTCCGCGACCGGGCAAGGAGGAAGTATGTTAAGAGTATCTAATATAAAAATTGATATAGACCAGCCAATAGACCTAGTCAGGTCTAAGCTGTGCAAAAAACTAAGAATTCATGATTCTGATATTATTGACTACAGCATCTACAAGGAATCAATCGATGCCAGAAAAAAAGACCAGATTAGCTTTGTCTATACCGTAGATGTAAGCCTTAAATCAGAGAAAAAAATCTTGGCAAGAAAGCCAAAGGATACAGTATTTATAGAGTCAAACAGGTACCAAGATGTTAAATCAGGTCGAGAAAACATAGAAAACCCACCACTTGTAGTCGGTGCGGGACCAGCAGGACTTTTTGCCAGTCTAGTTCTAGCCCAGAGAGGCTATAGGCCAATTTTGTTGGAAAGGGGCCAGGATGTTGATACCAGGACTGCCGACATAGACAAGTTTTGGGAGACAGGCATTCTAAATGATAGGTCCAATGTCCAGTTCGGCGAAGGAGGGGCAGGTACCTTTTCTGATGGTAAGTTGACAACTAGGATAAAGGATATAAGGAGTGAAAAGGTCCTAAGAGAGTTCGTACTAGCAGGAGCACCAGAGGACATCCTATATTCCCACAAGCCCCATGTTGGCACTGATATCCTAAAAAATGTAGTAAAAAATATAAGACAGGAGATAATTCGTCTGGGTGGCCAGGTTAGGTTTTCTAGCCAGCTAACTGATATAAAAGTAGAAGGTGACAGGATAGTGTCCGTCATAGTAAATGACCAAGAGGAATTGGCCTGCCAAGACCTAATACTGGCTATAGGCCATAGTGCCAGAGATACCTATAGGATGCTAAATTCAAGAGGAATATATATGGAGCAAAAGCCTTTTGCAATCGGGGCTAGGATCGAGCATCCCCAGGACCTAATCAACAAGGCTCAATACGGGAAATTTGCAGGCCATGAAAGGCTGGGCGCAGCAGACTATAGGCTGACTAGTCAGGTAGAAAATGGTAGAAGTGTGTATACTTTTTGTATGTGTCCGGGAGGAAGTGTAATAGCCTCAGCTAGTAGTCAGGGACACCTTGTTACAAACGGTATGAGTGAGCATGCTAGGGATCTAGAAAATGCCAATAGTGGACTTTTGGTCAACATCACAACAGATGACTATGAATCAGACCACCCTCTAGCAGGTATAGATTTCCAGGAAAAATATGAGGCTATGGCCTTTGAACTTGGGGGCAGCAATTACCAGGCCCCTTGCCAGCTAGTTGGAGACTTTTTAGCGGGGAGACCATCCGTGGAACTTGCTAGCGTAAGGCCATCTTATAAGCCAGGTGTAAGGCCTACTGACCTAGCCCTTTGTCTGCCGGACTTCGTAGTGGAGGCTATGAGAATGGGTATTTTGGATATGGACAAGAGGCTCAAGGGCTTTGCCATGTCGGATGCAGTCCTTACCGGTGTGGAGACTAGGTCATCAGCCCCAGTTAGGATAAATAGGGACAGGAATAGTCTCAAGTCCTTAAATATAAGCAACCTTTACCCCTGTGGTGAGGGGGCAGGCTATGCAGGTGGCATAGTAACTGCTGCAGTCGATGGTATAAAGTGTGCAGAAAAAATAATTGAAAAATATTCGCCTTTAGATACCAAAAATGGTGACTAGTGGTATAATGGAAATAATAGATTTTTTATTATGGTAATAAAACGGCTGTGGTAGAGTCGTCTAATAAATAAAAGGTAATAGAGGAGGCAATATGAGTAATATTAAATTTGATTACAGTAAGGCTGAGAAATTTTTAGCTAAGAGAGAGGTAGAGGCTATGCAACCATTTGTTGACCTAGCGCATGACCTATTGCATGAGGGTAGGTCTTTAGGTAATGACTACATTGGTTGGATTGACCTTCCAGTTAACTACGACAAGGATGAATTTGCCAGAATTAAGAAGGCTGCAGACAAGATTAAGTCTGATTCAGAGGTATTGGTAGTGATAGGTATAGGTGGTTCTTATCTAGGTGCCAAGGCAGCCATAGAAATGTTGGGTAAAAATTTCAAGAACAATCTGAGCAAGGAAGAGAGACAGGCTCCAGAAATATACTTCGCAGGTAACAGTATAAGTTCTTCCTACCTACTAGACCTGTTAGACCTAGTAAGGGATAGGGACTATTCTGTAAATGTAATATCTAAGTCTGGTACTACAACTGAGCCAGCCCTTGCCTTTAGAATTTTCAAGGAAGACCTAGAAAAGAGGTATGGTAAGGAAGGTGCAGCCAAGAGAATATATGCAACTACAGATGCAAAGAGGGGGGCTCTTAGGAGCCTAGCTGAAGCAGAGGGTTATGAAACATTTGTAATACCAGATGATGTAGGTGGTAGGTTCTCAGTTTTAACTGCAGTTGGTCTACTTCCAATTGCTGCGGCAGGCTTTGATATAGATGCCATGATGAAGGGGGCAGCAGATGCCAGAGAGGAATACTCTGTCAAGGATATTGAAAAGAACCAGGCCTACCAGTATGCTGTTGCAAGGACGGTATTACAGAGAAAGGGCAAGGAAACTGAACTATTGGTTAACTACGAGCCACAGCTACAGTATTTTGCAGAATGGTGGAAGCAGTTATTCGGCGAAAGTGAGGGTAAGGACCAGAGGGGTATTTTCCCTGCTTCTGTAAACTTCTCAACTGACCTACACTCAATGGGCCAGTATATACAGGATGGTAGAAGATTTATCTTTGAAACTGTAATCAATGTTGAGAACCCAAGAAGGGATATTGAAATAAAGTTAGACAAGGATGATTTGGATGGTCTAAACTACCTAGCAGGTAGAACTGTTGACTTTGTAAACCACAAGGCCTTCCAGGGCACATTGTTAGCCCATACAGATGGTGATGTGCCAAACCTAGTTCTAAATGTAGCTAGACTAGATGAGTACACATTTGGCCAGATGGTATACTTCTTTGAAAAGGCTTGTGGCATAGGTGGAGTTATCCTAGGAGTAAACCCATTTAACCAGCCAGGAGTAGAGGACTACAAGAGAAATATGTTCGCCCTACTAGGTAAGCCAGGCTATGAAGAGGAAAAGGCAAGATTAGAAGCTAGATTATAGTTTTTATAGGCCCAAAATATAATATAGAAAATGATGACCTCTTGATTGGTTTAATTGACCAGTCAAGAGGTTTTATGTGTTGTTAGAGGCTGTTCAATATGTTATAATAAGGGTTAGTAGCAATTTTATATTAGATTGGAGATTAGTTATGGCGAAAAGTATGACAGGATTTGGTATAGGCGAATTTAAGGACCAATACTACAATCTTTCGGTTGAATGCAGAACAATAAATCACAAGTATTTAGACATAAATCCTAGGATCCCTAGGAAGCTATCTTTTTTAGAAGATAAGCTGAGGTTTTTAATCAAGGACCACCTTGGAAGGGGTAGGGTTGATATATTTGTTAAGTTCGAGACCGTTACTTCAGTCGGGTCCCAACTAGTATACGATGCTGAATTAGCTAAGCAGTACTACCATATTCTTAAGAATATCAAGAGTGACTTTGGCTTGGAAGAGCCTATTAGTCCTGTTGATATAGCCAAGTTTCCCGATGTAGTCAAGATTACAGAGGCCGAGGACGATGAGGAAATCTTATGGAATATGCTGTCTGACGCTGCCAACAAGGCCCTAGAAAACCTGTGCAATATGAGGATAATCGAGGGGAAGAAGCTAGAAAATGATATACTTGCTAGAGCAGACCTATTGGAAAGGTCTGTATGTGACCTAGAAAAGTATACTGATACTATCGAAAAAGAATACAAGGACAAGCTGTATGCCAGAATAAGTGAACTCTTAGACGATCCTAAGGTGGTAGACGAGTATAGGCTAGCCCAAGAAGTGGCTATATATGCTGACAAGTCAAATATCACAGAGGAAATAGTTAGATTTAAGAGTCATATAAACCAGTTGAGAGATACTGTGGCAGCAGATGAATCTGTTGGTAGGAAGATGGACTTCCTAATTCAGGAAATGAATAGGGAAGTAAATACCATGGGATCAAAATCGTCTGATGTAGCCATAGCCAACCTGGTTATCAATATGAAGGCAGAATTGGAAAAAATTAGAGAACAAGTCCAGAATATAGAGTAGTTTGGGGGATAATATGATTAATAAAAAGGGTTTATTACTTGTTGTATCCGGTCCAAGCGGGACTGGTAAGGGGACTATTTGTAAGGATATAGTTGCCAAGCATGAGGATATCAACCTGTCTATATCAGCGACCACTAGAAAGCCTAGGGTTGGTGAAGTCGAGGGCAAAAGCTATTTCTTCAAGACCAAGGAAGACTTTGAGGATATGGTAGACAAGGGAGAATTTTTAGAGCACGCCATGATTTATGACAACTACTATGGTACGCCTAAGAAGGCTATTTTTGATGAGCTTGATATGGGTAGGGACGTGATTCTAGAGATAGAAATGCAGGGAGCTATGCAGATCAAGGAGGTATATCCACAGGCTGTATTTATATTTGTCTTGCCACCTAGTCTACAGGAATTAAAAAACAGGATTATAGGCAGGGGTACTGAGACAGAGGAGCAGATAGAAAAGAGATTTAACAGTGCTTACGATGAAATTAAGCTTCTTGGGGACTATGACTACTTCATATTTAACAATATAGTGGAGAAGTCCTCAGAGGAGATTTTAAATATATTAGAGGTTGAAAAGAACAAGGTCAGCAGATACAAAAAAGATATATTAGATATGTTTGAGAAGGAGATAGAAAATGTTAAAACCATCATTAAATGATATAGTAGAAAAGATAGATAATAGGTACTACCTAATAGCAACAGTTTCAAAGAGGGCAAGAGAGCTAGTTAACAAGGAAAATCCCCTAATAGATATTGATACTAATAACAAGCCAGTAGTAATAGCTAGTGAAGAGATAATAGCTGGTAAGGTAGACTATAGGCTGCTTACTGATGATGAAATTGAGGCTAAGGAATTGGCCCACAAGCTAGCCCAGGAAAAGAAATTATTAGAACAGGACTAATCATAAGCCGTGTCTAGGACTAGGAAGACAAGTCTAGTTCTAAACAAGCTACTACAACTATAGAAATTTAATGAAAAACTATGTAAAAGGAGTCTATTAATATGCTAAGTAATAAGACTATTATAGTAGGCGTTACAGGTGGTATAGCAGCCTACAAGGCCTGTGATGTCGTGAGTAAATTGAAAAAGTTGAATGCAAATATCCATGTAATAATGACTGCGTCTGCCTGTGAATTTGTGAAACCAATGACCTTCCAGACCTTGAGTAACAATTTTGTTATAAATGATATGTTCAAGGAACCAAAGACATGGGAGGTAGAGCATATAGAACTGGCCAAGAAGGCGGATGCCTTTTTGATTGTACCGGCAACAGCAAATTTTATAGGTAAGCTGGCAGCCGGCATAGCTGATGATATGCTTACTACTACGGTAATGGCCACAAGGGCACCGGTGATAATTGTACCAGCCATGAATACGAATATGTATACAAACAGGATTGTCCAGGCAAATATGGACAAGCTGGAGGACCTAGGTTACAGGTTTATAGACCCAGCGTCAGGAAGATTGGCATGTGGAGATATAGGTGCGGGTAAACTGGCTGATGTAGATGATATTCTAGCCTTTATAGTCGACTTTTTTGAAAAGGAGTCTGAAGCTAAAGACTTGGCTGGCAGGAGGATAATGATAAGTGCCGGACCTACCATAGAGGCCATTGACCCAGTTAGGTATATCACTAATAGGTCTAGTGGTAAGATGGGCTATGCAATAGCCAAGAGGGCAGTTGCCAGAGGTGCCCAGGTTACCCTTGTATCAGGTAAGACTGACCTAGAGGTTCCAGAGGGACTTGCAAAGTTCATAAGCATTGAGAGTGCAGATGACCTGTATGAAAACCTAGTAGGGGAGTTCAACTCTAATGATGTTGTTATCCAGAGTGCTGCAGTGGCGGACTACAAGCCAAAGTCTTACTCAGACAAGAAGATAAAAAAGAAGGATTCCGACCTGAGTATAGAATTATGCAGAAATAAGGATATAGCCCAGGAATTAGGAAAGATAAAGGGCGATAAGGTCTTGGTAGGCTTTGCTGCCGAAACTAATGACGTCTTGGAAAATGCGGCCAAGAAGGTTAAAAAGAAGAACCTTGACTTTATAGTAGCCAATGACCTGACAATGCAGGGGGCTGGCTTTAGTACAGAAACTAATATAGTCAAGATAATAGAAGCCGATGGAAGTATTAAGGAATATCCAAAGCTACTTAAGTCTGAAGTAGGAGATATAATTCTGGATAAGGTAAGAGATATATTAGAAAATAAGTAGGATTAAGATAGCTAAATGTAAATGTTGACCCTTTACCATTTAGCTATTTTTACGATTTTATAAATATTCAAAGGGAGGTGATGGAAGATGTATATAGATTTAATACTTAGGAATATGAGTAGGTTTGCTGATATGCTATTCACATATAAGCTTCCATCTGACCAAGAGGACAAAATCAGGATTGGTCACAGGGTCAGTATACCCTTTGGAAGGTCTAATAAGCCTATAGAGGCCTTTGTAGTAGCAAAGAGAGATAGTCTAGGACCTGGTGATATAGGAGAGGATAAGATCAAGGAAATATTTGAAATCCTGGATGTGGAGCCCATGCTGAGCGAGGAAAATATCCGCCTAATAATGTGGATTAGGAATAGGTATATGTGTACCTATATGGATGCCCTTAACCTTTTTTATCCAAAGGGCTATAGGCTGGAAGCAAAAAAGATTGAAAAGGATGGCCAGGTAGTCTGGACCTATAAGGACAAGAAGAACGAAAAAAAGCTAAGCTACCTGTCCCTAAGGTACGACCTGGATACAATAGACCGGATAGTAGGAGAAAAAAGGTATAGGCTGGGGCCAAAGCAGGTGGATATAATCAAGTTTCTAGGCCTTAACAAGTCAGTTGAATCGAGAAGCCTAATGGAAATCCTGGGGGTTTCCAACCAAACTATCAAGAGCCTAGTAGATAAGGATTTGATAGAAGTTAAGGAAGAAAACTACTACAGGCGGTCAGAAGCCAGATTTAGGTCAACTGTCAAGAAGATAAGTCTCAACAAGGAACAGGTCCAGGTGGTCGACCAGATAAAGGAAGGATTTTTCCTAGATGAAAAGAAGCCCTACCTCCTACATGGTGTAACTGGTAGTGGTAAGACCGAGGTATATATGGAGTTGATAGAATATAGTCTAAATCAAGGTTTGGATAGTATTTTATTAGTACCAGAGATAGCCTTGACACCCCAGATGATAGCTAGGGTTAAGGCTAGGTTTGGAGACATAGTGGGAGTATTCCATAGTGGCCTGTCAGAAGGTCAAAAGCACGATGTCTACAGGGAAATTAAAAACGGCAATATCAGGGTAACTATAGGGACTAGGTCGGCATTATTCCTGCCATTTCGGTCACTAGGCCTGATAATAATAGATGAAGAGCATGATATGAGCTACCATTCTGAGATGACACCTAAGTATTCAACTATAGAAGTGGCCAGGTATATGTCTCTAAGGCAGAATATATGCCTAGTCATGGGTTCGGCAACACCATCTGTGGCAGACTACTACAGGGCTGACCATGGTGAATATAGCTTATTAGAGCTAAATAATAGGGCCAATGAAAGGGCCATGCCCCAGATAGAAATAGTTGATATGAAGGCCGAGATAAATAGGGGTAACAGGTCGGAAATCAGTAGGGTCCTGGAGGACGAGATAGTAAGGACTGTAAATGCTGGTAACCAGGCAATTCTCTTCCTAAATAGGAGGGGATATGCAAGTTCTGTAACCTGTAGGGAGTGTGGTCACGTAATTAAGTGTAAGAGGTGTGACATATCACTAACCTACCACAAGTTTAAAAACAAGGGCCTATGCCACTATTGTGGACATGAGGAGGACATACCAAGCATGTGTCCGGAATGCTCTAGTACAAATATAGGTGTCTTAGGCTTGGGAACAGAGAAAATAGAAGAATATATAAATAAAAAGTACCCGTCTTTTAGGACTCTAAGGATAGACAAGGACACGACCTCCAAGAAGGGCCAGCTTGAAGCTATCCTAGATGACTTTAATAGACAGGAAGCAGATGTTTTGATAGGAACTCAAATTCTTAGCAAGGGCCATGACTTCGAAAATGTAACCCTAGTTGGTATAATTTCAGCGGACATGATGCTAAATTATCCGGACTTCAGGTCCTTTGAGCAAACCTACCAGCTGGTAACCCAGGTGGCGGGCAGGGCAGGAAGGGGTCAAAAGAAGGGCCATGTAGTCCTTCAGACCTACAATGTGGACCACTTTGCTATAAGACATGCAGTAAATTATGATTACAAGAGTTTTTACAAGGATGAAATCAGGCTTAGAAGGGCCTTTGGATATGAACCCTTTAATAATATGTTCAGACTGGTTTTTTCGGGTAATAACTATAATATAGTTAAAAATAACGCCACAAAGTTTATAGAAACAGTCAGGTATCTTTTAGAGGCCAGATCAATCGAGGTCAAGGGTATACTTGGGCCTAATGAGTGCTCAATCAACAAGATAAACGACCGGTACAGGTGGCAGGTTATTATAAAGGATGAGGTCATGGACGTCAAAGAAATCAAGTCCATGCTGAGATATATTTGTATCAGCAAGTTTGACCAGATATTCGACAAGGATATCAATATAAATATAGAGATTAATCCAAATAGTTTTATATAGTGTAGGAGGAAGTAGAAATGGCAATACGTAATGTACTAAAGATGGGAGACCCCATTTTGAATAAAAAATCCAAGCAGGTAGTAGACTTCAATGACAGGTTACATACCCTACTAGATGATATGGCAGATACAATGTACAAGGAGGATGGGGTTGGTCTAGCAGCTCCCCAGGTAGGTGTACTTAGGAGGGCCGTTGTAGTGGATGTTGGTGAAGGCTTAATAGAGCTTATCAATCCAGTTATAGTTGAGTCTTCAGGCCAACAGACAGACCTTGAGGGTTGCCTAAGTGTAGTTGATTATGTAGGAGAGGTTACAAGACCAAACTATGTAAGGATCAAGGCTCAGGACAGGTATGGTAAGGAAATAGAGGTAGAAGGACATGGCTTCTTGGCTAGGGCTTTCTGCCATGAATTAGACCATTTGGAAGGCATTTTATTTGTTGAAAAAGTAGAAGAAACGGAAAAGGGTGAATAATATGCGTATAGTTTTTATGGGAACTCCTGAGATAGCAGTGCCTTCACTGGAGAGATTGATTAGCGATGGTCATGATTTGTGTGCCGTGGTGACCCAGCCAGATAGACCTAAGGGAAGGGGCAAGAAACTAGCTTTTTCACCAGTCAAGGAAGCTGCCATGAGACACGAATTAGAAATACTACAACCTGAAAAGGCTAGCCAACCAGACTTCTTAGATAGGCTAAGAGAATTAAATTCGGACCTTATTGTGGTGATAGCCTTTGGACAGATACTTAGGAAGGAGGTCCTAGACCTACCCAAGTATGGCTGTGTAAATGTTCACGTATCCCTATTGCCTAAGTATAGGGGGGCTGCCCCAATAAACTGGGCAATCATAAATGGCGAAGAAAAAACAGGTGTAACAACTATGTTTATGGATGAGGGCCTAGACACAGGAGACATTATCAAGACTAGGGAGTTTAGCCTGGACGATGAAATAAATGCAGGCCAGCTACATGATATCATGATGGAAGAAGGGGCGGATGTTTTGAGCCAGACTGTCAAGGCCATAGAGGATGGTACAGCCGAGAGAATAAGGCAAAATGATGATGAGTCTACCTATGCACCTATGATGGATAGGAATCTTGGCCATATAGACTTCAAGAAGTCAGCAGTCAGCATCCATAACCTTGTAAGGGGTACTGTACCATGGCCGGGTGCCTGGTGTGAGAGCCCTTATGGAAAGATAAAGATATGGAAGACTAGGATTGGCCAAGGACAGACTGACAGGGAGCCAGGTACCATTGTTTCTGTAGACAAGCAAGGTATAGAGGTTGCCTGTGGAATGGGTATGCTTTTGATAGAAGAGATACAGATGCCTAACAAAAAGAGGATGCATGTGTCTGAATATATAAAGGGAAATACTATAGAAATAGGAAAAATATTGAGTTAACAGGAGGGATAAGTATGTATCCTTATGGATTATATATGGACAGGACTTTCTTGATTTTGATACCAGCAATCTTGTTAAGTATCTACGCATCTTTCAAGGTAAGTTCTACAACAAAAAAATATTTTAAGGTAAGGGCCATGAAGGGGATGACAGGCCAGGAGGTGGCTAGGAGGATACTAGACTCCAATGGACTATCATCAGTACCTGTAAACCCAGTACCAGGTTCCTTGACTGACCACTATGACCCAAGGGGTAAGACTGTCAGTCTATCTGAAGAGGTATTTTATGGGACTTCCATCACTTCGATTTCGGTTGCAGCCCATGAGTGTGGACACGCAATCCAGGACAAAGAGTCTTATGTGCCTATGATGTTTAGAAGTGCAATAGTTCCAGCAGTTAATTTCGCATCTTCTGCATCATGGATAATTATAATGATGGGTTTCTTTGTAAGTAGGCAGTTCTTGTGGCTAGGAATAGTCCTATTTTCAGCTACAGTTTTATTTCAGGTAGTTACTTTACCTGTTGAGTTCAATGCCTCATCAAGGGCTTTGAAGCAGTTGGAAAGTCTAGGTATAGTGGGCCTAGATGAGCATAAGGAAAGCAAAAAGGTATTGAATGCAGCAGCCTTAACATACGTAGCAGCAGCTCTTGCATCGATCTTACAGTTAGTGAGGTTGGTCCTGCTTGCTAGAAGTGATGATTAGGTCTGCAGTATATAAAAGTAATGTGACTATATGCAGATGTGTATAGTCACATCTATTTGAAGGGAGATAATATGTCAGCTAGGTATATAGCTTATAAGATATTGTTTGATATAGAGGTCAACGGAAACTATTCCAATATGGCTCTTAATAAGTTCCTGAATGAAGCCGACTTAGATGACCAGGACAAGGGTTTTGTCACAGAGCTAGTATATGGCATACTTGAGAGGAAGAGGTACCTGGACTATATGATTAACAAGGTATCTAAAATCAAGGTCAGGAAGATGCAGCATTCTGTCAGGCTGGTCCTGAGGATGGGAACCTACCAATTGGTACATTTGGATGGTGTAGCTGACTATGCGGCCATAAATGAGTCCGTAAACTTAATCAAAAAACTAGATAAGAGGTCTGCTTCTTTTGTAAATGCAGTCCTTAGAAATATTTCTAGAAGTCTAGATGATATCAAGTCTATCAGACTAAATACAGTAGACAACCTAGCTATATACTATTCCTATGAGAAGTGGATAGTTGAAGGCCTGGTCAAGGAATATGGATTTGAAAGGACAGAGGCTATACTAAGTGCCCTATCCCAAAAGCCAAGTATATACCTTAGGGTAAATAGGACCAAGCTAAGACCGGAACAATCAATGGATGACCTTGTAGGGAAAATAGTTGAAGACCTGAGAGGCCAGGGACTTGAAACTAGTAGGATAGATGGAATTGAAGAGGCTATCAAGGTCAAGGGCCTAAAGTCTATAGACAAGCATCCTTTATTCAGGGAGGGTTATGTAAGCGTTCAGGATTTAAGCTCTATGCTGGTAGCTAAGATAATGGACCCCAGAAGAGAGTCAAGGGTCTTAGACCTATGTGCTGCTCCGGGTGGTAAGTCTACCCATATTGGAGAGCTCATGGAAAATACTGGTCAGGTCATATCACAGGATATATTTGACCACAAGATTAAGTTGATTAATACCTATGTTAGGAGGCTGGGCCTTAAAAATATGGAGGCCAGGCTAGGAGATGCCCTGGTCCTTAATGAGGGCTACATAGGCAAGTTTGACTATGTCCTATGTGATGTACCCTGTTCAGGCATGGGAATAGTAAGGAGAAAGCCAGAAATCAAGTACAAGAAGGAGGAGGAGGTCCTAGACCTACCAGGCCTTCAGTACCAGATTTTGGAAAATGCTAGTGCCTACCTAAGGGAGGGAGGCCAGATAATATATTCAACCTGTACTATTTTTAGGCAGGAAAATATGGATGTGGTGGACAAGTTCTTAGCCAACCACAAGGACTTTTCCCTAGACAAGCTAGGGTCTATCAAGGAGTTTTTGGGTCTAGGTGACAAGGCCATAGTAAAGATCTTACCAGACCAATATGAGATGGATGGATTCTTTATTTGCAGAATGAAAAAAATTTAAAAATCAATAAAGGTGTGGTATAATGTATAAAGGAAAGATTGTGCTCAAAAACTTGACAGAAGAAGAGCTTAAGGATTTTCTAGTGTCCATAGGAGAGAAAAAGTTCAGGGGAAGTCAGATATATTCCTGGATATATAGGAACATTAGGGACTTTGATGAAATGAATAATATACCTAAGTCTCTTAGGGCTAAGCTAGAGGAATACGCAATAATTGGAAATATAGAAAAGGACCTACGTTTAGATTCCAAAATTGATGGTACTAAAAAGTACCTATTTAAGCTAAATGATGGCAATATAATTGAAACAGTAGCCATGGACTACGATACGAGGCTGACTCTTTGTGTGTCCAACCAGGTTGGATGTAGGATGGGTTGTAGATTTTGTGCCTCTACCATAGATGGCCTATCTAGAAACCTAGAAGCGTGGGAGATATTAGACCAGATTATCAAGGTCCAGGAAGACCTGGGCAAGAGGGTGTCTAATATAGTCATGATGGGAAGTGGTGAGCCACTTGACAACTATGAAAACTCTATAAGGTTTTTGAAGCTGGTAAATGAAGAAAATGGACTAAATATTGGTAATAGGCATATTACCCTATCCACTTGTGGTATAGTCGATAGGATAAGAGACCTGGCTGACTTGGAAATTCCAATAAATCTAGCCATATCTCTCCACTCTCCCTTTGATGAGGAGAGACAAAAGATAATGCCTGTTGCCAACAAGTATAAGATAGATCAAATAATAGAAGCTTGTCATTATTATCTTGGCAAGACCAACAGGAGGATTACCTTTGAATATTCCTTGATAAAGGGGGTTAATGACTCCAAAAAGGAAGCAGAGAGGATAGTCAGATTACTGAGGGGAATGTTGTGTCATGTTAATCTAATCCCTATAAATCCAATAGAGGAAAGGGACTTCGAAAAGCCTGACATTTTATACATAAACAAATTTAAAGCTTATTTAGAAAAGAATAATATACCTGTTACTATTAGAAACTCCATGGGGGCAGATATCAGTGGTGCCTGTGGTCAGCTAAGGAGGAGTGTAAGTAAGAGGTAAAGGAGGACTCGTATGGATTTTTTGTTTAAGTCTCATATTGGAATGGTCAGGAAAAATAACGAAGACTATTGTAAGGGTGAGATAATAGAAGTCGGCGATGGTAGTGAGATAGGAATTTTTGCCATAGCAGATGGTATGGGTGGCCACAACAAGGGTGAGGTTGCCAGCCAACTAGCAGTAGAAAATTTAATAGAATTTTTTAATGATAACTTAATACAAAATGGAGTAGTAAAAATTGATTATATAGAGGATATAATTAAGCAGGCCTATAACACTGTCAACTCTATGGTATATGACAAGTCCAAGGAGGACATAATCTATGACGGTATGGGCACAACCCTAACACTTGCAGTTGTTTACAAGAATAAGGCCTATATAGCCAATGTTGGTGATAGTAGGTGCTATGTATTGAAAAATGGTGGAAGACTAGAAAAGATTACTTACGATCACTCAATAGTAGAGGAGTATGTAAAGGCCAATATAATAACTGAGGAAGAAGCTAGGAACCATCCCGATAGAAACAAGATAACAAGAGCGGTCGGAACAGAGCCAGTTGTATTGGTAGACATATACGATGTTGACCTTGAGGAAGGTGACAAAATATTGTTGGCTACTGACGGATTGACTGGGGCTGTTGATAGAGAAGATATAGAGCAAATATTGTTGAATACAGAGCTTGATGATCCTACCCAAGGCCTAGTAGACCTGGCCAATGAAGCATCGGGCAAAGATAATGTTACTGTAATAATAGTTTTGGTATAAGGTGGTGTTATTATGGGAGCTACAGTATTAGGAAATAGATACGAGATATTAAGAAAAATTGGCGACGGTGGAATGGCATTTGTATACCAGGCTAGGGACAAGCTTTTAAATAGGATTGTTGCAGTAAAGGTATTGAGGCCAGAATTTGTCGATGACCAGGAATTTTTGGTTAAGTTCAAGAGAGAGGCAGAGGCCGTAGCCAGCCTATCCCACCCTAACATTGTGAACGTATACGATGTCGGTGAGGATGGAAAGGTCCACTATATAGTAATGGAGTATGTGGACGGACAAAATCTAAAGGAAATCATACAGGATGAAGGTCGTCTTGAGGAATATACTGCCTTGGATATAGCCAAGCAGATAGCTAGGGCTCTGAGTGCAGCCCATAGGAATGGTATAATTCACAGGGACATTAAACCTCATAATATATTGATATCAAAGGATGGTAGGCAGGTAAAGGTTGCAGACTTTGGTATAGCAAAGGCTGTCAGCAGCTCGACTATGACAAATATGGGAAGTGTAATTGGGTCAGTCCACTACATTTCACCTGAGCAGGCCAAGGGTAAGCATCTAACAAGTAATGCAGACCTATATTCTCTAGGTATAGTCCTATATGAAATGATTATAGGTAGGGTACCTTTTAGTGGTGATAGCCCTATATCTATAGCCTTGAAGCATATAAATGAGGATATAGCCTTTACAGAAGAGGATAAGATAAATATCCCAAATAGTGTAAGGACAATTATCAGCAAGATGACACAGAAGGAACCTGCTAATAGGTACCAGACAGCTGAAGAGTTGATAGAGGATATAGAATTTGTAGAGAGGAATATAGACCTACCATATATAAAGGACTATAATAACTTCGCTACGACTGATGTAGATAGGAGAGATCCTGAGATTTTCAATGGTAGAAAGCCAGTCCAATATGATGATTACGAGGACGATGACTACTATGATGAAGATGGAGATGACTATTACGAGGACGATGACTACTACTATGAAGATGAAGATATAGACGATGACTACTACGAAGAAAAGCCTAAGTCTAGAAAAGAAAAGAAGCAGGAAAAGAAGAACAAGGCCAAGAAGAAGGAAACACCAAGGGCTCGTAGGAGACTGAAGATACTTGCAGTAATCCTAATAATGATCCTTATAGGCTATGCGGCCTTTTTCATGAAATACTTTGGACTTGGACTATTCAGCAAGGATAATTCAGAAAATGTTAAAGTGCCTAGCGTTGTGAACATGACTGTTGAAGAGGCCCAGAAGAGTCTAGAGGGAACAGGTCTAAGGCTAGTTGTCAAATCAGAGGAGTATAGTAATGGTGTCAGCAAGGATAGGATAATTACACAGACACCTAGTGAGAATACTACCCTAAAGAAGGGAGACTCTGTGAGTGTAATAGTCAGCAAGGGTAATTCAAAGGTTCCTGTACCAAATGTGGTGGGCCTAAAGCTTTCTCAGGCAGAAAAGCTATTGAATGACAACAAGCTAATCTTAGGAAATGTTAAATACGAATATAATGATGCCGAAGAGGGCACAGTATTAAGCCAGAGTCTAGTTGGTGGTTCAAGTGATGAAGGTCAGAAGGTATCCCTAGTTGTCAGCAAGGGTAAGAAGGCAAGTCAGGAGAGACCATCTATAATTGATGATAATGACTCAAGTGATAACGGGGCTATTATCAATGACAACAGCGGTAGGGACATAGACCCTTCTACAGGCAGGACATCTAGGATTACTAGGCCAAATGGCAGGTCAGGTAATAATAGCGGCAACAACAGTGGTAATGGAAGTAGTATAATAGTACCTGATAATGGTTCAGATTCTTCAGGAGGTACTACAAGCGAAAATATTATTGGTGGAACTAACAACTAAGATAATTTAGACAATATTACTAAAGTAGATTATGACAAGGAGTTGCCTAGCTGGTAACTCCTTGTTTTTAGGAGGAGATTTAATGAACAAGGTAGCATTGGTAACTGGAGGCTCCAGGGGAATTGGTAGGCAGGTAGCCATCCAGCTTGCAAGAGAGGGCTATAGGGTATTAATAAACTACAACAAATCTAAAAGCGAAGCCCAGGATACCTGCCAACTACTAAGGTCAGAAGGCTGCCAGGTAGAGATTTTCAAGGCAGATGTATCAAAACAGGACCAGGTCAAGGCCATGTTTGAATTTTGTATAGATAGGTTTGGTCATATAGATGTATTGGTAAATAACTCAGGCATCAGCTATGAGGGATTGCTTACTGACATGGAGGAGGAAGATTGGGATAGGATAATGGACATAAATTTAAAGTCAGTCTTCCTATGCTCCAAGGAAGTTCTAGCCTATATGGTATCAAATCACCACGGTAATATAATTAATATATCCTCAATGTGGGGACAGGTAGGGGCATCATGTGAGGTTGCCTATTCAGCATCCAAGGCGGGTATGATTGGTTTTACAAGGGCCCTGGCCAAGGAGGTTGGACCATCAGGCATAAGGGTAAATGCTATTGCCCCAGGTGTGATCATGACAGATATGATGAAGGACTTCTGTCAAGCAGATATAGACTACCTAAGAGATGAGACACCCCTAATGAGGCTGGGCCAGCCTGAAGATATAGCTAATCTGGTTTCATTTTTGGCCTCTGACAGGGCTGACTTTATTACGGGCCAGGTCCTAGCCAGCAACGGTGGTTTTGTCATTTAAAGAACTTTAATTGACAAGTTACTTGTGTTATCATATAAGTAGTGATAGATACTGGGAGGTAGAATGAAAGACGGAATAATAATCAAGGGTATCAGTGGATTTTATTATGTAGAGGTAGGCCAGGACCTATACGAATGTAAGGCTCGTGGTATATTCAGAAAAAAGGGACTTAGCCCTCTTGTGGGGGATAGGGTTGCAATTAGCATAATAGATGAAACAGATAAAAAGGGTAATATAGAAAAAATATACGAAAGAAAAACTGAGCTGGTAAGGCCACCAATAGCTAATATTGACAAGGTCTTAATAACCTTTTCAGTTAAGGAACCAAGTCCAAATATGGTTCTCTTAGATAGGTTTATAGTTTTTTCGGAAAAGGAAAATTTAGATATAAGAATTGTTTTGACCAAGGTTGACCTGGACAAGGATGGGACTATAGTAGATAGGATAGTTTCTGACTATGAGAAAATAGGCTACAAGGTCATACCTGTAAGTGTTGAAACAGGCCAGGGTGTAGACCAGGTTAGGCATGAACTAGAAGGATGTATATCTGTATTTGCGGGCCAGTCAGGTGTAGGCAAGTCAAGTATCCTAAATGCCATAGAGCCTGACTTCAAGCTTGAAACTGCAGAAATTTCACAAAAGCTAGGCAGGGGTAAGCATACAACTAGGCATTCTCAACTATACAAGCTAGGTCCAAATGCCATAGTTGCGGACACACCAGGCTTCAGTTCCTTTGACCTTACTGATATAGAAATTGAAGAGCTTCAGGAATACTTTATAGAGTTTGCCAATTACCAGGACTGCCGCTTTGGGAACAAGTGTATCCACAAGAATGAGCCGGCCTGTGGAGTCAAGGAGGCTCTTGAAGCAGGACAAATATCAGAAAGTAGGTACAAGTCTTACCTACAGATACTAGATGAAATAAATAATTTGAAAATTAGAGAGCTTAGGAGGAATTTATAATGAAATTAGCACCATCAGTTTTGTCAGCAGACTTTGCTAGACTATTAGAATCATGTAAGAGGGTGGAGGCAGCAGGTTGTGAATACCTACACCTAGATGTAATGGACGGTCATTTTGTACCAAATATTACATTTGGAGCTCCAATCATTAAGAGTCTGAGAAAGGACCTAAATATGGTGTTTGATGCCCACCTAATGATATCAGATCCGGACAAGTTCTTGCCAGATTTGGCAGCAGCTGGCTGTGACATCATTACGGTCCACTATGAAACTTGCACCCACCTACATAGGACTATACAGAATATCAAGTCATATGGTATTAAGGCGGGAGTTGTCCTAAATCCAGCTACACCAGTCTGTATGATAAAACATATCCTAGGAGAGCTAGACATGGTCCTATTGATGTCAGTTAACCCTGGCTTTGGTGGACAGAAGTTCATACCCGAGGTCCTAGACAAGGTAAAAGAACTAAAAAAGATGATTGATGACAAGGGACTAGACGTGGAAATCGAGGTAGATGGAGGCGTTACAAGTGAGAATATCAAGGCTTTGGTAGATGCAGGTGCTGATGTGCTAGTAGCGGGTTCAGCTATATTTGGTAAGGAAGATATTGACAAGGCCGTAATGGATTTAAGAAGAGCGGTAGATGGAGAATAAATGGGAACACAGATAAGCGATATAATTCATGGCAAGACTGCCTGCCTGGTCCTAAATGGCCAGCTGGAAGACTATGACTATATTAGAGAGGTCATGGATTACAATACATATGAATTAATAATAGCTGTAGATGGTGGTGCAAACCACCTATACAGGCTGGGAATAATGCCCAACTATATATTGGGCGACCTGGACTCAATTGACGATGATATCAGAAGCTACTATGAGGCCTCAGATGTTGTCTTTAAGAAATTTCCTACTAAGAAGGATGAGACAGATGCTGAACTGGCAGTATGGATGGTCGAGGAGGAGGGTCTTCTGGGCATAGATATATATGCAGCCCTTGGGGGACGTATTGACCACGAGCTAGCTAATATTCAGCTCCTATACTATATATTGGATAGGGGTATGTATCCTAGGATCATATCTGAAAGGGAAGAAATATACATCCTAAGAAATGAAGAAATGAACTTGAAGGGTAGTATAGGAGATATTGTATCTATCATACCTGTAAAGGGTGATGCCAGAGGAATTACCCTTGCCAATATGGAATACAGCGTTGAGGAGCTAGACCTTAAATACTCGGTAACAAGGGGTATTTCCAATGTGATGTTGGCTGAAGATGCCTACATAAATGTAAGGGACGGCTGTATACTGGTTATAAAAAATATCAAAAATAAGTAATAAAATTATATGGAAAAGAGGTGCCTATGAAATCATATAATATATTAGTTGTAGATGACGAAAAGGAGATAGCCGATGTCGTCGAAATATACCTATTAAACCAGGGTTATAAGGTTTTTAAGGCAAACAATGGCCTAGAGGGTATGAAAATAGTAGACAAGGAAGATATCCACCTGGCTATTATAGATATGATGATGCCTAAAATGGATGGGGCAACTATGATAATGAAGCTGAGGGAAAAGCACAACTTCCCAGTAATTATCCTATCTGCCAAGTCTGAAGAGGTAGACCAAATAATGGGCCTAAATATAGGAGCAGACGACTATGTGAACAAGCCCTTTAAGCCGCTTGAGCTTTTGGCTAGGGTCAATTCCCAGCTAAGAAGATATACCAAGTATATGAATATCAGTGACGGTGATGCTGGTGAAAAGGAAGATGAAGGCCTTTATATTATAGGTGGCCTAGAGCTTAATGAGAATAAGAGGACAGTGAGTGTAGATGACAAGCCTGTCAAGATTACACCGATCGAATTTAAGATACTAAACCTTCTTATGAAAAACCCAGGCAGGGTCTTTTCTTCAGAGGAAATTTATGAGAAGGTATGGAATGAAAATGCTATTAATACCGATACTGTAATGGTTCATATAAGAAATATTAGGGAGAAGATAGAGCTTGACTCTAAAAAACCTAAGTATTTGAAGGTAGTATGGGGAGTTGGATACAAAATTGACAAGATTTAAGATTAACGAAATTCAAAAAAAGCATATATTTACCCTTGGGGTTATACTTTTCATGTTGATCTTGGCCTTCAACATGATTAGAAGGTACCACTATGTAGAGACAAAGATATCCGAAATAAAGAACGATCCCTTTGAGACAGAGGAGTATGCATCCGATATCTTCAATTCTAACTATTATCTCTACTATAAGAGCTATCAGGCTGAAAAGAACAAGGAACTGTCACCTGCAGATATTTTTTTGAGTGAGGATACCATAAACTCGATAATTAAGAGTGCCAACATAGAGTACTATTCAGGTACCCTAGATGCAAACTCTGTTAAAAATGAGTTCAACCAGGTAGCAAATACGGACCTGGGACCTATGATCAAGGGGTCGGAAGGGAATATAAAGTTTTCCTGCATAAATACAGAGACTGGCTATGCCTTTTCTAACTATGACTTTAAGGAGTCGGTGAACAATATCAAGAAGTATATGGAAGCCAAGTCAAGTGACGAGAATTATGCAAGTATAGTAGAGGCCTATAGGTCTTCAGATAAGAATATAAATAAAAACTTCAGAAATTGCATCATCTTAGAATACGACAAAGATGGCAGGTACAAGCTAATATATACAAGTGGATTCAACAGGCAAAAAATAAATGACTTTATGTTGGAGCATGAGTCAGAGAGGAAGATGAAGGTGGAATACAGCTTTGATGGAAATCTTCCGAGTAACTTTTTTGGCTATAGTACTAACCAAATAAAGAATAGGGTCTATATCTACGCAATTCCAAGGGTCCTAAATAATAATTTCTATACTAGCAGTGATACCATTAGCAAGTATGTAAACAAGCTAGAGAGAAGTAAGTTCACTATGATAGATAAGATAGCCAGCTTTTTAATTGTATCAATCTTCATAATTACCCTTATCCTGCCTAAGGAGCTCTTGACAGGATTTTATGGTATGAAGAATATCTTCAAGTTGCCTTTTGAAATATTGGTTGGAATTATTATTGAGCTGGATTATTCCCTGTTGAGGAATGACGTACCAGTAAAGATAGTCAGAGAGACCATAAATGGAAATATCCTCAAGGAGGTCATGGCCAATAACGTACCTATTTGGTTATCCAAGCAAGTGGTAAATGGTATAAATATAGCCTACTGGTTCCTTGTATTTCTGATAACATTTATATTTGCGGTCTGGGTCAGGATGGTACTGGCAACAGGAATCAGAAAGTACTTAGCCAAGAAGAGTCTTATCATAAGGCTATTCATACTTATTTACAGATCTATCAGCTCTGGTATAAGGAGGTTTATGAATGTAGACTTTAGCAGGAGGTACAACAGGCTCTGCATCCTAGGTATAGTAATCATCAGCATTGGGTCTGTATTCTTAATCCTTAGTGGATTTGTGGACAGCTACCTGATCTGGCTTGCTATCATAGCAGTCTACTACCTGGTGGTTATCATATTTGAAAAGGTGGTAATTAGGGAGATAAGAGAGAGTGAAGATGACTACAATAGCCTATTTGGCCTAACAGAGAATATAGCCAATGGTAATCTTGATATAGATATTATGAGTCAAAATGTAGGTATATACGAAGAACTCAAGAGACAGCTTGTAAGTATACAGGAGGCCTACAAGAAGAGTGTAGAGGATGAAATAAAGAGTCAGAAGCTAAAGAGTGAACTGATTTCGAACGTTTCACACGACCTCAAGACACCTTTGACCTCTATAATATCCTATTCAGATCTACTAAAGAACGAGGAGGACCTATCAGAAAGGTCAAGAGAATATGTAGAGACCATATCCAGAAAGTCTGAGAGGTTAAAGGTCCTTATAGAGGATATGTTTGAAATATCAAAGGCCCAGTCAGGCAGTATTACCCTGGATATCAACTATATAGATGTAGTCGAGTTAATCAAGCAGTGTATCTGGGAGGTAGAGGACAGGTTTAATGAAAGCAAGCTAGTTTTGAGGACCAGGCTGCCAGAAAAAAAGATTATGCTTTACTTAGATGGTGAAAAGACCTACAGGATATTCGAAAATCTTCTAGTTAATATGGTGAAGTATGCACTTGAGGGTTCTAGAGTATATATAGAGCTAGAGGAGGACCCTGAAGTAGTGTCCCTGGCCTTTAAAAATATTTCTGCTAGTGAAATAGACTATGACAGGGAAGAGATTACTGAGAGGTTCAGGCGAGGAGACAAGTCCAGGAATACGGAGGGCTCAGGCCTAGGACTATCTATAGCAAAGAGCTATGCCCAGGTCCAGGGTGGAGACCTTAATATTGACTTGGATGGAGACCTATTTAAGGCTATAGTCAGCTTCAAGAGGTCTGCCAACAATGGTGGCGAAAAATAAATAAGACAATGAGATGACACTTTTTGTGGATGATATAGTCTTGAGCTAATAAAAAACCCTCCTAGAGGATAACTAGGAGGGGGATATAGCTTAAGACTATTTTTTTGCCTGATTTACCATCCTATTTGTAAAGGTGAAAAATAGGATTCCGGTAACTATAGTAGCAGCCAGGTCGGCAATTGGGGCTGCATATAGGATACCATTTAGACCAAATAACCTAGAAAGGATTAGTATGGACGGTATAAGTATCAGGACCTGTCTAAGTAGAGTTAAGAACATGGCTCTCTTTGGTCGTCCTATAGCCTGGAAGAAGTTTGATCCTATAATCTGGAAGCCCAGGAAAGGAAGGATCATCAGCCAGGTCTGAAGAGCATGCACAGTGAATTCTACAAGGTCCTTGTCCTGGTTAAACATTGATACCATCAAGACTGGTATGGTCCTAATCAGGATAAAGCCAAAGCTGGTCATGCAAGTGGCAATAATAATGGCTAGTCTAGCAGCCTTGTTGACTCTTTCATAGTTTTTGGCACCATAGTTAAAGCTAACAATAGGCTGGAGACCCTGGTTTAGGCCTATGACTGGTAGGACTAATAGGGTTGCTATACTTGTGACTATACCCATACCAGACACTGCTATGTCGCCGCCATAGATGACAAGGGCATTGTTCAGAATCAAGTTTAGGATACTACTAAATAGCTGGATCAAAAAGCCTGGCATACCCAAGCTTGTGATTTCAAGTGCCAAGTCCCTATCTAGCCTCATGTACCTAAGCTGGATCCTGTGTAGGGCATCTCTTTTTAGGAAGTGGTGGATACTCCAAACCATCGACACAAATTGGGATATTATAGTTGCAATGGCTGCCCCACTCATACCCATCCTAAGGGCGTAGATAAAGATTGGGTCAAGTATTACATTTAGACCAGCACCAACCAGCATGGTAATCATGGACATCTTAGGCTTACCATCAGCTCTTAGAAAGTTATTCATACCCATGCTGACTACCTGAAATACTGTACCTATCAGGATAATCCTCATATATTCCTTGGCATGTGGCAGTATAGCTGGACTAGCTCCAAACCAAATTAGGAGCTTATTAAGAAAGACCTGGCCAAAGATTGTAATCAGTAGACCGAATATAATTAATAGGGCAGTTGCATTACCCAAGACTCTATCAGACTTTTCATAGTTTTTCTTACCTAAGTTTATTGAAAATAGGGTGGCACCACCTTGACCAAAGAGGATACCAGTTGACATCATGATGATCATGGCTGGGAAGCATATGGTAAGGGCTGCCAGACCATTAGCTCCTAGGTCAGGGCTATTACCGATAAAAATCCTGTCTACCACGTTGTACATGGCACTGACAAGCATACCAATAATGGCAGGTAGGGAGAACTTATATAATAATTTTAAAATGCTCTCATATCCGAGAATGTTATTATCTAGTGTCTGATTTTTATCAGTCATTGTTAGTCACCTTTCCTTTCTTAATTTTTTTCTTGCTATTTTCATTAAAATATTTTTCCGTATTCTCAACCATCTTGAATAGGAATGAATATAGGAGGTCCTTTTCATCATCTGTAAGGCCGTCTGTCAGGGTACTTTCCCAGTTATTTAGGACTGAAAAAAGATTCTCCTTGATGTCCATGGCCTTGTCAGTAAGGTAGATCCTATTTACCCTCCTATCTTTTTCGTCGCTAGTTTTGACTACTAGCCCCTTGACAAGCAGAGATTGGATAACCCTGGCTGTAGATGCCTTGTCTATATTAAGGGCGCTAGATAGGTCGTCTTGCGAGCATCCGTTCTCGGCATATAGGGCATTTAAAAAGGGCTGCTCAGAGGCAGTTACATTTATAGGTCTAAGGTGGTCGTTTTTATAGATATTTCCCTTCCTGTAGAGGATGGATATCATACGTCCTGGATTGTTTTTCATAGCTATTATCTCCTGACTATCTCTTGTATTTTAAGCAATATATCATTTGGACGGTCTAAAGATATATTGTGGGATTAGTTGCTTAGTCAACCAATTACATATTTTACTAAATATTAGTTGCTTAGTCAACAATTTTAAAAATATTTTTTAAAAGTTAATTTATATGCTACAATAGGGTGAGATATATGTATAAATACACTTAGCTAAAGGCTGAATAAGGAACTTATCCAGAGGCTTGAATAGATGTGAAAATCTAATAGCGGAATAAAAATAAGAAAGTATAAAGGAAAGAAACAGAAAACAAAAAAAGTAAAAACAAAAAAGTAAAAACAAGAAAGTAGAAGTAAAAGATAGAAATATAATTTTACAGTAAAGGTGGTATGGAGATTATGGTAAAGGCAATTTTTTTTGATATCGATGGTACACTACTGAGTATGAAGACTCACAGGGTGCCTGATTCTACTAGGAGAGCCCTAGAAGAATTGAGGAGGAAGGGGATTAAGCTCTTCTTGGCAACTGGTAGGTCACCAGCCTGGTTGGGGTCTATAGAGGGTATGTTGGACTTTAAATTTGATGGTTATGTAATGCTAAATGGCCAGTATTGTATATTTGAGGGACAGGTACTAAGAGATGTTGCCATACCATTGGAGAGTCTAGAGCCACTTATTCCTTATATAGAAGAAAATGAGATATCGTGTGAATTTGTTGAAGAAGGTCATATGTATATAAATATTATAAATGATAGGGTATTAGCCTTTAGAGAGAAGATTGGTGGAACAGGCTACGATACACATGTAGAGGACCTATCTAGGATATATAGCCATAAGACCTACCAGCTTCTGGCCTATATAGATGAAAAGGATGAGGATGAATTTTTGGCTCATATGCCAAATTGTAAGGCTATGAGATGGTGTCCAGAATTTGCAGATATAGTTATAGCCGACGGTGGCAAGGACAAGGGTATAGAGGCCCTACTAAATCACCTAGGAATATCAAAAAATGATTGTATGGCCTTTGGAGACGGGGGCAACGACATATCCATGCTAGAATATGTAGGTATAGGTGTTGCCATGGGAAATGCAAATCCACCGGTAAAGGAAAGAGCCGACTTCGTTACCAAGGACATAGATGATGACGGTATAGAATATGCCCTAAGGCACTTTGGTCTTATGTAGACAATGGGACTGGGACAAATTATGGCCAAAATCCTGTAAAAAATTAATAAGTTATAATAGGGGACCAAAAATGTCCCCTGTTTTTTATTTTTTCAAGAAGTTGAATAAACATTGAAATAAGTGGGATTTAACAAGGTGAGTCAAAAAGATAAAAAATAATTTAAAAATATTTTTAAAAAAGCCTTGCAAAATTTGTCCCACTAGCTTATAATGAAATTGTGGGACGGATAAGATACATCTGGGACACAAATAGCCGGATAATTGGAGGAAGGTTTATGAAAAATTTAATAGAAGTTCAGAAGAAAATCATTCCTCAGGCTATTGACTTGATGGAAAAGAGATACGCCATACTAAGGCAGATAAATATCAGTCAGCCGATTGGCAGGAGGATGCTTTCTTCGGTCTTGAATCTAAGTGAAAGAACCACTAGAACGGAGATCGACTTCTTAAAGGACCAGAAATTTATCAACATAGATGTCTCGGGTATGACCATTACGAGTCAGGGACAGGACCTCTTAGAAAATCTAGAGGCTGTAATGGGCGATATAATGGGCATTAGTGATATGGAAGATAAGTTGAGGGAATTGCTTGAAATAAAGGATGTGGTGATAGCCAAAAGAACTGGAGATGACAATCTCAAGTCGGTTGCTAAAGCAGCAGCTGATTATCTCTTAAAAAGAATTAATGAATATGACATCATTGCTATAGCAGGTGGATCTACTATGAAGGAGCTGGCGGAGAATATAGACACTGACCAAGACTACGAAGGAGTCAAGATCCTGCCTACAAGAGGAAGTGTTGGTGCAGAAATTGAGCTGCAGGCCAATAGTATAGCAGCAACTATGGCAAAGAGACTCGGTTCACAGGTCGAGTTCCTCTACATACCAGACAACTTAGATGGTAGTGCCAGAGAAGCCCTGATGTCGGTACCAGATATCAAGCGTACCCTGGACGACCTAAAGAAGGCAGACAAGATATTCTTCAGTATAGGAAGGGCGGATGTCATGGCCCTGAGAAGGGGAATGTCTGAAGCAGAGGTAGACCTACTAAAGGAAAAAAAAGCAGTAGGAGAGGCCTTTGGTTACTACTTCGATAAGGATGGCCAGATAGCTATGAAGCTAAAGACGGTGGGTATAGATATCGATATGTACAAAAATTCGAAGGATGCCAGCCTGGTATTTACAGGTAAAGACAAGGTAGATGCATTCCTAGCCTTGTACAAGATGAATAAAAATCTAAACCTAATAACAGATGAGGAATGTGCTAAGGAATTGATAAGTAGGCTGTCCAAACAGAGATAGCAAGACAAAAAGTAAAAACAAAAAGTAAAAACAAAATTATGGTAAAAATGACAAAATCTTAATTCTAAAAGAATTAGACGATGTAAATTTGGTAGAATTAGGTAAAATAAAAAACAAAAAGTATTTTTGGAGGTAACAAAATGGTAAAAGTTGCAATTAATGGTTTTGGTAGAATAGGTAGACTAGCTTTAAGAAAGATGATGGAAGAAACTGACAAGTTTGAAGTTGTTGCTATTAACGACTTAACAGATGCTAACATGCTAGCACACTTGTTCAAGTATGATTCATCTCAGGGTAGATTCAACGGTGAAATTATTGTTGAAGAAGGTGCCTTCATAGTAAACGGACATGAAATAAAGGTAATATCTGAAAGAAATCCTGAAAATCTTCCTTGGGGAGACCTTGATGTAGATATAGTACTAGAGTGTACTGGTCTATTCACATCAAGAGAAAAGGCAGAAGCTCATATAGTAGCAGGTGCTAAGAAGGTTCTAATATCTGCACCAGCAACAGGTGACCTTAAGACAGTAGTATACAATGTAAACTCAGACATACTAGATGGAAGCGAAACAGTAGTTTCAGGTGCATCTTGTACAACTAACTGCCTAGCACCAATGGCTAAGGTTCTAAACGACAAGTTTGGTATAGTTGAAGGTCTAATGACTACAATCCACGCATACACAAATGACCAGAATACTCTAGATGGTCCTCACAAGAAGGGTGACCTAAGAAGAGCTAGAGCTGCTGCAGCTAATATTATCCCTAACACAACAGGTGCTGCCAAGGCAATCGGCCTAGTAATTCCTGAATTGGCTGGTAAGCTTGACGGTGCTGCACAGAGAGTTCCAGTAACAACTGGATCAATAACTGAACTAGTTTGTGTACTTGAAAAGAATACAACAGTTGAAGAAATCAACGCTGCAATGAAGGCTGCTGCAAATGAATCATTTGGTTACACTGAAGATGAAATAGTATCAAGTGACATAGTAGGTATCAGCTACGGTTCACTATTTGATGCTACACTTACTAAGGTAATGGATGTAGCTGGCAAGCAGTTAGTAAAGACAGTTGCATGGTATGACAACGAAATGTCTTATACTTCTCAGTTAGTTAGAACATTAGGTTTAGTTGGAAGTATGACTAAATAATATAGGCCTGGCTTTTAAGAAGATAAAGCCTCGTTGATGCAAGTTATTTTAGTCCGAGGTTAATCCCTCGGACTTTTTTGTTGAAATAAATATGTTATATTATTATAAAAAATATGTCTATGAATACAAATAATATAGGAATATATGATATAATATTTATAAAAAATTATGTATTTTTATCCGGTTTAATCGACTAAGCTGGACTTGTATTTATAAGTCAGATAATGACACAATGAGTTTAAAGGAGAAGTTCTATGACAATGCTTAACAAAAAGACAATTGAAGACATCAATGTGAGAGGAAAAAAGTGCCTAGTTAGATGCGATTTTAATGTGCCTCTAAAGGATGGTAAAATAACTGATGAAAATAGACTTGTTGGAGCTATGCCTACAATTAAGTACCTAATAGAAAATGGAGCTAAGGTAATACTTTGCTCACACCTTGGTAAGCCAAAGGGTGAGCCAAAGCCAGAACTATCACTTGCACCAGTTGCAACAAGATTGTCTGAAATGCTTGGTCAGGAAGTTGTATTCGCTGCTGATGCCAATGTAGTAGGTGAAAATGCCAAGAAGGCAGTGGCTGAAATGAAGGATGGAGATGTAGTTTTACTAGAAAACACAAGATATAGAAAAGAAGAAACTAAGAATGAAGAAGGATATTCAAAAGAATTGGCGTCACTAGCTGAAATCTTTGTAAATGATGCCTTTGGTACTGCCCACAGAGCCCACTGCTCAACTGTTGGTGCAGGTCAGTTCTTAGAAGAAAGAGTTTGTGGTTACCTAATCCAGAAGGAATTAGACTTCCTTGGATCAGCAGTAGAGAATCCAGTTAGACCTTTCCTAGCTATCCTAGGTGGAGCCAAGGTTAGTGACAAGCTAGGCGTAATCAACAACCTATTAGAAAAGGTAGATACTTTGATCATAGGTGGTGGTATGGCCTATACATTTATCAAGGCCCTAGGTCATGAAATAGGAACATCCCTACTAGAGGAAGACAAGGTTGCCTATGCTAAGGAAATGATGGACAAGGCCAAGGCCAAGGGAGTAAACCTATTATTACCAGTTGATTTTGTATATGCTGACAGGTTTGCAGAAGATGCCCAGCCTCATATTACTGAGGGTAGGGATATACCTGCTGACTGCATGGGACTAGATATAGGACCAAAGACTAGAGAATTATTTGCCAATGCTATAAGAGAATCTAAGACAATAGTATGGAATGGACCAATGGGAGTATTCGAATTCGAAAACTTTGCAAATGGTACAAAGGCTATTGCCCAGGCTATGGCAGATGTAGATGCCACAACTATTATAGGTGGTGGAGACTCAGCTGCAGCAGTAAATCAGATGGGCTTTGGTGACAAGATGAGCCATATATCAACTGGTGGCGGAGCATCGCTAGAATTCTTAGAAGGTAAAGAACTACCAGGTATAGTAGCCCTAGATGATAAATAGGACAAGAAAAGTTTTGTGAATAGGAGCTTTATTTTGCAAATATAAGCTTTACAATAAATAAAAGGTAATAAGGAGAATAATATGAGAAAACCAATAATCGCTGGTAACTGGAAGATGAATAAGACTATCAAGGAAGGTCTTGAATTTATAGAGGAAGTAAAGGGGAAGACAGAAGGTGACGTTGAGGTACTAATCTGCGCACCATTTACCCTATTAAAGGATTTGAAGCTAGCAACTAAGGGTACAAATATAAAAGTAGGTGCTCAGAATATGCATTACGAAAATTCAGGAGCCTTTACTGGTGAAGTTGCACCAGCAAACCTAGTAGAAATAGGAATGGACTATGTAATCATAGGCCACTCTGAAAGAAGAGAATACTATGGTGAAACTGATGAAACTTGTAACAAGAAGGTCTTAAAGGCTATAGAGGTAGGAATAGATCCAATTCTTTGCTGTGGTGAAACACTAGAGGAAAGAGAAGCTGACAAGACTATGGACAAGGTAAAGGGTCAGATAGTGGCTGGTCTAGCTGGTGTGAAGGCTGAAGACCTAGCTAAGGTAGTAATAGCATACGAACCAATCTGGGCTATAGGTACAGGTAAGACTGCTACAGCTGAACAGGCAAACGAAGTAATCGCCTATATTAGACAGGTAGTAAGAGATGTATACGGAGACCTTGCTGACCAGGTAAGAATCCAGTATGGTGGAAGCGTAAAGCCTGCCAATGTAGCAGAAATCATGGGACAGTCTGATATAGATGGTGCCTTGGTTGGTGGTGCATCACTTAAGCCAGCAGACTTCCTAGGATTATTGAAGTTTTAATAGATAGAAGGTAACAATTATGAAAAAACCAGTAGTATTAACAATAATGGATGGTTTTGGATATACACCTAATAAGGAGGGTAACGCCATAGCCTTGGCAGGAACTCCCCACCTAGATGCCCTATCTGCCAAGTATCCTCATACATTGATTGAGGCAAGTGGACTAGATGTTGGTCTACCAGGCGGTCAGATGGGAAATTCAGAGGTTGGACACACTAATATTGGTGCGGGTAGGATAGTATACCAGGACCTAACAAGAATAACAAAGGCAATAGAGGATGGGGACTTCTTTGAAAATCCAGCCTTGGTTGCAGCAATGGAAAATGCCAAGGACAAGAGCCTACATATACTAGGCCTATTGTCAGATGGTGGAGTCCACTCACATATAGACCACCTAAGGGCCCTACTAGATATGGCCAAAAGAAGGGGTCTAACAAGTGTATATGTCCATGCCCTTACAGACGGTAGGGACACAGATCCACAGAGTGCAATAGAATATGTGGGTCAGATAGAAGACTATATGAAAGAACTAGGACTAGGCAGGTTTGCCACAGTAGCCGGTAGATACTATGCTATGGACAGAGACCAGAGATGGGAAAGGGTCAAGCTTGCCTACCAGGCCATAGTTGAAGGTCAGGGACCAAGAGCCAAATCAGCATCAGACTGTGTAAAGGCATCATATGCTGAAGGTGTAAATGATGAGTTTATAGTTCCAACAGTGATAGAGGGACCAGATGGGTCTATAGGAAATATTAAGGCTGAAGACTCAGTTGTATTCTTCAACTTTAGACCAGACAGGGCCAGGGAAATCACAAGGGCTATAGTAGACAGAGACTTTACAGGTTTTGAGAGAGACCTAGTTCCAACTAAGTTTGTTTGTATGACTACGTACGATGCTACTATCCAGGACGTCCAGGTAGCCTATGGACCTGAGGATATAGTAAATACATTAGGACAATATCTATCAGACAAGGGAATGAAGCAGCTAAGGGCAGCAGAAACAGAAAAGTATGCCCACGTTACATTCTTCTTCAATGGTGGTATGGAAAAGCCTTATGAGGGTGAAGACAGGATCTTGATTCCATCTCCAAAGGTGGCAACCTATGACCTACAGCCGGAGATGTCTGCCTATGACCTTTTAGACAAGTTATTGGCAGCCTTGGATGAGGACAAGTATGACCTGATTGTTGTTAACTTTGCCAATCCTGATATGGTAGGCCATACAGGTAGCGTCGAAGCAACTGAAAAGGCTATAAAGACTGTTGACGAATGCGTTGGCAGACTATTTGAAAAGGTAATTAGCCTTGGAGGCAGTGGTATAATCACTGCTGACCACGGTAATGCAGAGCTAATGGTAGACCTTGAAACAGGTAGACCAATTACATCACATTCAACAAATCCAGTGCCATTTATAGTGGTGGGGGATGAATTTAAGGGAAGAGACCTATTGACAGGTGGTAGACTGTCAGACATAGCTCCAACCTTGCTGGCCATGCTAAAGATGGACCAGCCAAAAGAAATGACAGGTCATTCTTTGATTAAATAATTCGTTCAGTATATTTTAGAGAAACTTTTACAAATTTACCCATCAATTTATTTGTAATAAAAACAAAAGGTAACGAATATTTAGGTAAAAATTAAGTGATCGATAATAGTTTGTGATATAATATTAGTGATAAAAATTATAAGCGTTTTGATAACGAGAGGAGAGAGAATATGTCAGCTATTGAATTAGTTTATGCAAGAGAAGTTCTAGATTCAAGAGGTAACCCTACAGTAGAGGTAGAGGTAGTATTAGAAAGTGGTGCCCTAGGTAGAGCTATAGTACCATCAGGTGCATCTACAGGAGCCTTTGAAGCAGTTGAATTAAGAGACGGAGACAAGGGCAGATACGTCGGTAAGGGTGTAACAAAGGCTGTTGACAATGTTAATGAAATAATAGCTCCAGAGGTTGAAGGTCTTGATGCTTTTGACCAGCCAGGAATAGACGGTCTAATGATAGAACTAGATGGTACTCCAAACAAGGGTAAGCTAGGTGCAAATGCTATACTAGGTGTATCTCTAGCAGTAGCAAGAGCTGCAGCTGATGAATTAGGACTACCACTATTCCAGTACATAGGTGGAGTAAATGCTAAGCAGCTACCAGTTCCAATGATGAACATCCTAAACGGTGGCGAACATGCAGACAACAACGTAGATGTACAGGAATTCATGATCCTACCAGTTGGCGCTGAATCTTTTGCTGAAGGCCTAAGAATGGGTGCCGAAGTATTCCACGCATTAAAGAAGGTTCTTGCTGAAAAGGGACTAGCTTGTGGTGTAGGTGATGAAGGTGGATTCGCTCCAAACCTTGAATCAAACAGAGAAGCCCTAGAATTAATCGTTGAAGCTATAAAGGCTGCTGGTCTTGAGCCAGGTAAGGACATAATGCTAGGTATGGACGTTGCTGCATCTGAAATGTACAATGCAGACACTAAGAAGTACGAATTAAAGGGAGAAGGAAAGGTTCTTTCTTCTGAAGAAATGATAGACCTATTCGAGGGTTGGGTAAATGAGTTCCCAATCATCACTATAGAAGACGGTCTAGACGAAGAGGACTGGGATGGATGGAAGCTACTTACTGAAAGACTTGGTAAGAGAATCCAGCTAGTTGGTGACGACCTGTTCGTTACAAACACTGAAAGACTTGAAAGAGGTATAGAAGCTGGTGTGGCTAACTCAATCCTAATCAAGGTTAACCAGATAGGTACCCTAACTGAAACTCTTGACGCTATAGAAATGGCTAAGAGAGCTGGATATACAGCAGTTATATCTCATAGATCTGGTGAAACAGAAGATACAACTATAGCAGACATAGCTGTAGCTGTAAATGCAGGTCAGATTAAGACTGGTGCTCCATCAAGAACTGATAGAGTTGCTAAGTACAACCAGTTGTTAAGAATCGAAGAAATTGTTGGTGAATCAGCTAGATACGAACAGTTGAAGTCATTCTACAACCTAAGCAAGTAATAAGAAATTGACATGAACTTTAAGGGGGCTAATATTTAGGCCCTCTTTTAATGTCAATATTAGTGCCAGCCCCCTGATTTCGGTCAAAATTTCATATATATGCTTTAGGCATGAATCAAATTAATAATAAAAACATCAAAAGTCAAAGAAATATTGTAATTACCCCCTTTATGTGTTATAATTAATCTTGGATTTTATAGAAGTAGAGTATGACGAAGGAGGACGTGATGTTAGGAAATATATTAATGGCTATACAGATATTTTTAAGTATAGTGATGATAATTGTAGTTTTACCACAACAGAGTAAGCAGAACCAGCCTCAGGTATTTATAGAAGATAGTTCTTCACAGGCTTATTTCAAGCCAAAGGGTAAGGAAGCCTTTTTGAACAAGATGACAAAGATAATTTCAGTATTATTTTTTATAAATGCAATAGCGCTAGTAATGGTAATGAAATAATTAATAAGAATGAAGATTGGTCGGCAGTGTCAATAGTTTGATGTTGCCGATATTTTTGTATATAAATCCATATATATGTTATACTAGAAGTGAAATTAGGTTGTTGACTAAGGAGGTGTTGGCAATTATAGATATGCTAAGACAGAGAGTGCTAGATTTAATACATGACCCATCCTACAAGCCTTTAAAAAGGGATGAACTGGCCAAGATTTTTGTAGAGCACCGTGACGATAAAAAAGAATTTTACAGGCTCCTAGACCAGATGAACGAGGAAGGAGACCTCTTTATAAATACAAGGAAAAAGGTGGCTAGCCTTGAAGCCTTTGATCTTAGAAGGGGGACATACAAGGGGACTAAGAGTAGGTTTGGCTTTCTAGTCTCAAACAAGCAAGATTTTGAGGATGTATTTATTGATGGTGATTCTAGGAAGGGTGCCTTCAATGGAGATGAGGTCCTGGTAAAAATAACCAAGCCAGCCAAAGGAAATAACAAGGCGGAGGGTCTAGTTGTAAGGATAATAAAGAGGGCCAAGCAAGACCTTGTAGGCCTATTTGTTAGCAACGGGTCTTTCGGTTTTGTCATAGTAGATGACAAGAAGTTTGACATGGACATATTTATACCTAAAAACTACTTTAGTGGGGCAAAAAACAATGATAAGGTGGTATGTAGGGTTACTGAATGGTCTACGGAAGAGGACAAGAAGCCAGAGGGCAAGATAATAGAAGTGCTAGGCCAAAAGGGGGATAGGTATGTAGAAATAGACTCCATAGTCAGAGCCCATGGTCTAGTAGAGGGCTTCAACCCAAAGGTAACCAACCAGGTAGATAATATACCTGACCATGTCCTAGATGAAGAAATAGGGGGCAGGGAGGACCTTAGGGACCAGCTAATATATACTATAGATGGGGATGATTCTAAGGACTTTGACGATGCTATTTGTGTTGACCTCTTAGACAATGGAAATTACAGGTTGGGTGTCCATATAGCAGATGTTACCCACTATGTAACAGAAAATTCACCCCTTGATAGAGAGGCCCTAAAGAGGGCTACATCAGTATACCTAGTCGACAAGGTGATACCTATGCTACCAAAGAAGCTGTCAAATGGTATTTGCTCACTAAATCCTATGGTAGACAGGCTAAGTTTGTCCTGTATTATGGAGGTTGAACCAAAAAATGGCAAGGTGGTCAAGTATGATATAGCCAAGTCCGTAATCAGGTCCAAGGCCAGGTTGACCTACCACGAGGTCAGTGAAATCCTAGAAAACAATGATCCTGACCTGACTGCCAAGTACGCGGATTTTCTTGAGAGCTTTAAAAATGCAGGTGACCTAGCTGAAATCCTTAGGAAGAGAAGGTTCAAGAGGGGGGCAATAGACTTTGACTTCCCTGAATCTAAGATCCAGCTAGATAGCCAGGGGATACCTATAAATATAGTCCCTTATGAGAGAAGGACATCAAATAAGTTGATAGAAGAGTTTATGCTTTTGGCCAATGAAACTATAGCAGAGCACTACTACTGGCTCAAGTACCCATTTGTCTACAGGATACATGAGGAGCCAGACCTGGAGAAGATTTTAACTCTTAGAAACTTTGTCCAGGCCAGGGGCTACTCTATGCGTATAGGAAGGTCTGAGGTGAGGCCAAGTGACCTTCAAGATGTATTAAACAAGATTGAGGATAAGGAAACTAAGCAGGCTATAGGGACTATCATGCTTAGGTCCTTGAAGCAGGCCAAGTATGCGCCTTCATGTGAGGGGCACTTTGGTCTAGCGGCCAAGTACTACTGTCACTTTACATCCCCTATAAGGAGGTATCCAGATCTCCAGATACACAGGATAATAAAGGAAAACCTGGATGGTAGGTTCAACGACAAGAGGAGGGCACACTATGAAGCAATCCTTGAGTCTGTTGCCAACCAATCATCAATCCAGGAAAGGAAGGCCGTAGATGCTGAAAGAGATGTAGACGACTACTATAAGGCAGTCTACATGGAAGACAAGATAGGACAGAAGTTTGAGGGACACATATCCAGTATCACTAGCTTTGGTATCTTTGTAGAACTTGACAATGGAATTGAGGGCCTAATAAGGCTATCAACACTTAAGGATATGTATGAATATATTGAAAGTGCAAGTATACTCGTAGGTCAAAGGACAGGCAGGACCTTTATGCTGGGCCAAAAGGTTGAGGTTGAGCTAGTAAAGGTAAATGTAGATGCAAGAGAAATAGATTTTGAAATGATAGAAGGTGGTAAGTAATGTCGGGAAAAAAGATTCTAGCGACTAACAAGAAGGCTAGACACGACTATTTTATAGATGAGGTCTACGAATGTGGTATAGAACTAAAGGGGACTGAGGTCAAGTCAATCAGACAGGGTAGGATTAACCTAAAGGAAGGCTATGCATCAGTTGACAACAGCGAAGTATTCCTAAAGCAGGTCCATATCAGCCCCTACGACCAGGGGAACAGGTTCAATGTAGACCCACTTAGGACTAGAAAGCTCCTACTACACAAGGCAGAAATCAGGAAGCTGATTGGGGTTACGACTATAAAGGGATACTCGCTGGTACCAATGAGCGTCTACCTGAAAAATGGTAGGGTCAAGCTAGAGCTAGGGCTAGCCAAGGGTAAGAAGTTATATGACAAGAGACAAGACCTGGCCAAAAAAGATGCTATGAGAAGGATAGAAAGAGAGTCCAAGGATAGGTATTAGAAACCTATGAAGATAGTAAAATATGAGGACATTTTACTTGCTACAGGACGAATGGGGCAACTATAAAATTTTATCAATAGGAAAGTAGGATATAATAAAAAAATAAAAAAAGGTGTTGACAAGTTTAGCAAGAAGCAATATAATAATACTCAACTAAATAAAGCCGATGATAAAGAGAGTAGCTCAGATGAATTTTCAGCGAGTCGGAGTATGGTGTGAGTCCGATATTGAAGTTTGAAGTGAAGAGAGCTTTTGAGGTTGCTATAGGAAATAATAGTATTGTAGCAGGTTCCCCGCCTTAAGGGTTTGAGAGGATAGTATATCTATCAATAGGAGTGGTAACGCGGAAATTTTTCGTCTCTTGGACATTTGTCCAAGAGACTTTTTTATTTGCGATTCCGGATAGCAGGTAGAATTTTTGTATTACCGCCTATTTAGAAACTATAGGTTTCACTAGTTAGCTAGCAGATAGATATCCTATCAACAAGAGTGGTAACGCGGAAGTTTTCGTCTCTTGGGCATTATGCCCAAGAGGCTTTTTTGTTTGTTAAAGGAGTGAGTATGATGAAGAAAAATATAAGTAAATTAGTATTACTAGTAATGTCATTAGTACTAGTAGTGGGGTGTACAGCCTTAAAAAATTCTAATGAAAATAATAATGATAAGGCAGATGCTTTAAGTAAAATAAAGGCAAATGGTAAGCTGGTCGTAGGTACTGCACCAGGCTATCCACCATTTGAATTCACTGTAAATAAGTCAGGGAAAAGCCAGGTAGTGGGAGCAGATATAGACCTAGCCAAGAAAATAGCAGATGAAATCGGCGTAGAGCTAGAAATCAAGGCCATGGACTTTGATGCCCTTATAATGGCCCTTCAATCTTCCAAGGTTGACATGGTAATTACGTCCATGACACCAACGGAAGAAAGAAAAAAATCTGTAGACTTTTCAGATGTATACTTTGAAGGAACAAATTCCATCATAGTAAATAGCAATTTTAGTAAGGTTATCAGCAAAGAGGATGACCTAAAAAATATAGTCCTAGGAGTACAGAGGGGGAGTGTCCAGGAAATATATGCTAAGGAGGTCTTGAAGGCTCCAAAAATAAAATCCCTAACAGCCATACCAGACCTAATAGCTGATATGAAAAATGGTAATATAGATGGAATCATAGCCAGCACTGTAGTAGCAAAAATAAATGCCAACCAGTATGATGGACTTAAATTAATAGATGTCAACCTAAGTCAGGCCAATAAGGAAGAGGCAGCCATAGCCATTAAAAAGGGAGACAACAAGTCCCTTCTAGAAATAGTAAACAAGACTATAAAGTCATTAAAGGATAGTGGACAATACGAGGAAATTTTAAACAAGAATATAGATTTAGCGAGCAAGCAATAAGAAGGGGTGGAGAAAAGATATGAAAAATACAGATAATGGAGCAATAGCAAAGGATAAGGAAATTGTAAATGATGGAGAAATTACAAAGGTAGTCTTGGCCTATTCAGGAGGCCTGGACACATCAGTAATTATACCATGGCTAAAAGAAAACTACCAAAACTGCCAGGTAATAGCAGTTTGTGGTGATGTAGGCCAGGGAGACGAACTGGATATAGTATATGAAAAAGCCCTAAAGAGTGGGGCCAGCAAGTGCTATATAGTAGACCTGAAAAAAGAATTCGTCAAAGACTTCGTTTGGCCAGTCATAAAGGCAGGTTCTAAGTATGAAGGCAAGTACCTACTAGGAACATCAGTTGCTAGACCCCTAATAGCCAAGGCCTTAGTTGATGTAGCTAAAAAAGAAGGTGCCCAATATATCTGCCATGGAGCCACAGGTAAGGGTAATGACCAGGTTAGGTTTGAGGTATCAATAGCAGCCCTTAGCCCGGATACAAAGATAATAGCCCCATGGCGTGAATGGGATATCAAGTCTCGTGAAGATGCCATAGACTATGCAAAAGACCACGGCATAGAGGTTCCGGTTACCAAGAAGAGGCCCTACAGCATGGACAGGAATGTCCTTCACCTTAGCCATGAGGGTGGAGACCTGGAAAACCCTGAAAACGAACCAATCGATGACTTGTGCCTGATATGTACAAGGCCAGAAGAGGCACCGGACCAGGCAGAATATATAGTTATAGACTTTGAAAAGGGCCAGCCTGTAGCCATAAATGGTGAAAAGTTTGATGAGCCACTAGCCCTACTTGAAAAGGCCAATGAAATTGGGGCCAAGCATGGTATAGGTATACTAGACATGGTAGAAAACAGGTTGGTAGGCATGAAGTCTAGGGGTATATATGAGACTCCAGGAGGAACCCTACTGATGGAAGCCCACCAACTTTTGGAAAGCTTGACTCTGGACAGGGATACAGCATCTTTTAAGTCTCATATTGCTATTAAATATGCCCAACTACTTTATGATGGCCTATGGTATACACCACTTAAGCAGGCCTTGGATGCCTTTATAGACTCAACACAAGAGACTTGTACGGGTCAGATAAAGATGAAGCTATACAAGGGCAACTGCATACCAGCTGGAATAAAATCACCATATTCACTATACAGTGAAGAAATAGCAACTTTTGGTGAGGATGATGTCTACGATCAAAAGGATGCAGAAGGCTTTATACACCTATTCTCTCTACCACTAAAGACCAATGCCAGGATGAGGGCAAAGAGTGGCCTGGAAATATAGTTTACGGAGCCAAAGAGTATAGTTAAAAAGAATTAGGCAAAATACATATGTAGGGGATATATGTAAGAAAAATAAGGACAGGTTGACTGAGGAGGTTAAGATGAAAAAATTATGGGGTGGAAGGTTCCAATCTGAGACCAGCAACATTATGGAGGACTTTAATTCTTCTATTGGCTTTGACTGGAAGCTTTACCACTATGATATAGAGGGAAGTAAGGCCCATGTAAAAATGCTGGCTGAAACTGGAATAATAAGCAGGGAAGAAGCCGGACTAATAATTGGTGGTCTAGAGGCTATAGAAGCTGATATTGACCAGGGCCTGGTGGAGTTTACCAGCAAGCATGAAGATATCCACATGAATATAGAAGCCCTTTTGATAGAAAAAATAGGTCAAGTAGGCAAAAAAATACACACTGCAAGAAGTAGAAATGACCAGGTAGCCCTGGATTTAAAGCTATATGCCAGACATTCTGTGGACAAGCTATCAGGCCTATTGAGGGAGTGGATAGATATTCTAGTAAATATGGCAGAGGAAAATATTGATACAATAATGCCTGGCTATACCCACCTTCAAAGGGCCCAGCCCATATCACTGGCCCATTTTCTTATGGCCCATGTAGAAATGGCCAGAAGGGACCTACTTAGGCTAGAATCATGGAAATCTATCCACAATACCATGCCACTAGGTAGTGGGGCCCTGGCAGGAACGAGTTTTCCTATAGACAGGCATATGACAGCAAAAGACTTGGGCTTTAAAATGCCAAGTATGAACTCCCTAGACGGAGTAAGTGATAGGGACTTTGTAATAGACCTACTAGGAGCTTGTTCGGTGGGAATGATGCACTTGAGCAGGCTATGCGAGGAGCTGATTATCTGGTCTAGCCAGGAATTTGCCTTCGTAGAGATGGATGATGCCTACAGCACAGGAAGTTCCATGATGCCACAAAAGAAAAATCCAGATGCCTGCGAACTGATAAGGGGTAAAACGGGTAGGGTATATGGAGACCTCTTGACTGTATTGTCTATGATGAAGGCCCTGCCACTGGCCTATAACAAGGATATGCAGGAAGACAAGGAAGCACTTTTTGATGGTGTAGAGACATGGACCAAGGCCCTGATGGTTGCCAAGCCTATGATGAAAACCCTTAAGGTAAAGAAGGATAATATGTTGAGGGCAACTAGACAAGGTTTCCTAAATGCTACAGACCTGGCAGACTACCTGGTTAAAAAGGGGTTGACATTTAGGGACTCCCACAGGCTAGTAGGTGAAATAGTCTTTGATTGCATAGAAAAGGGCATTGGTCTGGAAGATATCAGCCTTGATGACTACAAGGCCTACTGTGACCTTATAGGGGAAGATATATTTGATAATATTGCTATTGAAGCCTGCGTGGAAAGTAGGCAATCCCTGGGAGGCCCTAGCAGGGACCAGGTAGTCAATCATATTGAATTTGTCAGGGAATGGAATGTTTAGCTAATTAGGCCATGTATAGAAGATTGTTAATTCAATGATGTGGATGGTCTAGATAAGTAGTATATAAAAGATATAGTTTTTTAGAGCGTAGTAGTAAAACTTCTACGCTTTTTTTTCAAGTGAAAAAATATATTTGCAGAAAACAGTATGATTTTTTTAAAGTATTTAGCTATATTTAGTAAAATTCATCGAAAAAAACTAAAAATAATGAATGTTATTTCTAGTTAAAATATGATATCATTTAATTGGAGTTGTAAGCATGGTTACAAATATATGATAAGGAAAGGAGTTTCGTCATGAAAAAGAAAATAATTAATAGTTTGATGGCCCTGTTAATTTTTGCAGGAATGGGATTTGCATTTCTAGGTAATGTATATGCAGAGGGAAATTCTTACCCAGGTGATGGAGCATATACTATAAATGTTTATCATGATCATAATATGACATCTCAGCCAATGAAGGGTAAAGTTGATAAAGCATTTGTAGAGGCTATAATAACTAAGAAAGAAAGTGGTAAATATAGGCTTCAGATTAAAACTCAAAAAATGAAATATTTGGGTGTAAGTGGAGAAATAAAAGAAATGACTATAGATGGAAAAAATTCTATTAGTGCACCATTGTTTGTTTTTGATGATATTAATTTAACTGAATCAAATGGAGTTATTACAGCTAAAAATGTGTCTGCAAAGATGGAATTAATGGGATTTATTCATAAAGATGTAAATTGCTTTATGAAGTTTACTAAAAAATAATCATATATTAAAAATAGTTGTAAAGAATAATCTATGAAAGAATATTTGTAGCTATACTTTAATCCTTTAATTCTTAAATAGGGGGGGGAAGGTACGTGAAAAATAGTGTTAAAAAAATTAATAAAAGAATTATCACACTAGTCTTGATGTTTTCAATGGTTTTATCTAATCTTGTCTATCTAAAAGATGTATCATTTGCTGATGATAATTCAGGCAAGACACCAAGTATTACATTAGAAGAAAATAAAGAGTACACCGTTAAACTATATTTGAAAAATCATGAGGATAGTTTTATTCATAATAAAAAGATGCCTTATGATGTTGCTGAAATAAGGAAACATAATCCTGGAAGTCCGGGGTCAGGACCTAATAGTCTAGAGGGTGAGTTTTCACTTGAAGGGAAATTGGTGTATAGATCAGGAAAATATAATATAAAGATACCGGTCGTTACAAGTAGGATAGAACAAAATTTTAGATCAAGAAAACCAATTGTTATAAAAAATAATAATTACATTCTACTGGATGAAATTGAAGGGAAACTATATCCTAAGAATATATTAGAATTGGAGGGAAATACCGAATTTAACAAGGAGGTCGGACAGTTTAAGTATGAAGTTAAAAATATCAACATTGAACTAGATAACTTAGAAAATCATATTTATATAAAAAGTGAACCGACTCTATATTCTGCAACATATGTTGGTAATAAAGAAACGTTGCTATCAGAATATATAATAGATATAGAGGATTTAAGGAGTCAAATAGGTAACCTCAATTCAGTTAAGATAAATCAAATATTTTCATTACTTCATAAAAATATAGAGGACAATGATAATAACATATCTCAGGTTAAGCCTAATACCTTGTTAGTTGACGGACAAAGACTTGACATACCCAACGACCAAGCCTCCTATATGGAATTTAGGAATAACAATATAGGAAAAATAAATTGGGAAAAATATTCCGACCATATAATGTTGATAAGTGATGATACTAGCAAGGAAGATGCCCAAGATGCACTAAATGGTCCATTGGGAGGAATGTATGTTAATGGAATTAAATATCTGAAAGCGATTTCACTATCAGAGAAAGGAACATACAAGGGGATCCTATTAAAAGATGGAGAAAGAATAAAAATACCTACAAAAGAACAAGAAGGAAATATATTTGCAGAAGATCCAGATGACGAAGATAGTGTAGAAGAGAGTTTTTCTGATGTTTGTTCAGAGGCAATAAGGGTAGTCTTTGAACAAATTGATACTAGTGCCTATGCCTCAGACCTAAATTTGGATGCTAAAAAAGAAGAAATTAGCAAGATTGCAGACACAAAAGAAAAAACTAATAAGATTGAATCAATATTAAAGGAAATATATGAAAAAGAGATTAAAAAACCTTCTATTCAAGATACATATAATATAGAAACTAGTGATGGTATTGTTAAAATAAAGAAAGATAAGTTAAAAGAAGTTAAATTAAAAGAATACGAAGAATATAAGGCTATATTGAATAAACTTGACGAAAGTAAATATACATGGCCATTAGGAATATATAAGGATAAAGATGAATTGATAAAGGCATATTCAGATTTATATAAAAATAATACAAGTACTAAAAAGTTAAAAATAAAGGCAAAGGAGTCATATGGTGTAGACTTCAATGATAATAAAGAATATGCTAATAAAATAGGATATCCAGCTTCCTTTAACTTTAAAACAGAAAATGACTATATGGATAAGAGGATAGATTATAAGTTTACTTTAGATGGAAGTGAACCTACTATGGAATCCGAGTCAGCAAGAGAAGTTTCAATTAATGAGGGACGTGTGGCATTAGATACATCTGCTTCCATGAAAGGTATGGACCCTGATGAATTTGGTCCATTAGGAAAGATGCCCGATAGTCTTTTTTATGGAAAGAACACAACAATAAAAGTAAAGGCTTTTTCGGATGGATTTGAGCCATCAGATACACTTGTACTCAATGTTAAACATGAGCAACTAAATACGAGTAACTTCCTACAGAAAAAAGTGTTTTTTAATGGAAAATATCATGAAGCTACTATAGGAGTATACGATATATTTGAACAATTTAAAAATTGTATATATTATGATACAGAAATTATGCTTGATGAAGTTAATTCTGGTCCAGTTTATGAAAAAGTAAAGAAAAAAATAAACGAAGATAAGCTACATAATTTTACCCTTTTGGACTACAAACTACTTGATTCAAATGGAAGCTTAGCCAAAATGAAAGGGGATTGGAAAACTGATGCATTTAATGATGGGAAAGGAAACTATGTATTAAATATATCAGTGAATTTAAATGAAGGAAGAGACCTGTATCCTATTCAGCTTAAGAGTGGAAAAATAGCCATGTATAGGGTAAGTGAGGACGGAGAACTTACAAAGATAAAAATTGGTAATGCCAATGGTGTTAGATATATTTCAAAAGAAGAAAGCAAACTAATACTAGATATAAATAATAATAAAGGTATGTTTGTTATAGCACAAATAGAGGATGATAAAAATTTAGAAGACTTGAAAAAAGAGTATTCTGAAATGATTGCCTTCCTTTCTAGCAAAGATAGCAGCTTGATTTATGAAAAAAATTCATTAGAAAAATTGAAAAGGGAAGCAGAGGCTGTTAATAAAGAAATAGAAAAAGAAACAAACAAAGAAAATGTGTGTAATCAACTAAATGATTTAAAGAAAAAAATTCATGAACTAAAGAAGACGACTTTTGATAGTTATAAGTTAGAACTTTTAGAAGAACTTACAAATGCTAAATCACCGGTAACAAGGGTATTAAAAACTACTGATTCAATAAAAGCTTTGGATTTAGCCATAAAAGATGCTGAATCCAAGCTAGATGCCAGTGATGAAGAAAAAAAGGTCGCAATTAAAGAACTTAAGGCTGCAGTCAATGATTTAAAAATGATTGCTACCGATTTTGCAAAGCAACCAGAAAATTTAGCTGATGGTGAGTACGAAGTACCAATTCAGTTAAGGCATTTCAATCGTAATAATGATACCTCAATGGGTAATGCAGCAATAGAAGGACTGGCTATATTAAAAGTGGCTTCTGGAAAACAAAGTTTGATTTTTGATTTAAAAGGTGTCACAATTGGCTCAGATACTGGTAGGGTGATTAAATTACAGTATTTTGAACCTAAAAGCAAGGTGAATGGAGAATCTGATTTAGGTGAACCTAAGAATCCAAATATTATTAAAAAAGAAAAAATCAAAGGTTTTGACGGCAAGGAGAGAGAGTACATACAGAAGGTGGAGCTTCCAATAGATAGGGATAAGTCAAATCCAATGAGGTATATAGGTATTTCTGTAGATGTTATGAATGGCATATTTGAGGGGAATCCAGAAAAGGATGCCTTCCAGTATGCACCAGTTGTAATAGACTACAGGCAGTTAAAACCTGTAAATGGAACTCAACCAAATCCTCAGCCAGATCCAAACCCTCAGCCAGATCCAAACCCTCAACCACAACCAAATAAGTGGAGCGTTCCGGTTCAGCTAAAACATGGCTATGAAGATAAAAATTCTATGGGTTCAGCAGCCCTACTGCCTACAGCGACAATTGAGAAGAAGAGCAATGGTAAATATGAATACACTATCAAATTTAAGGGAATCCATGCAAACTTTGGTTCCAAGGAATTTTATGGACATCTTTATGGATTAAAAATATATAAAGATGGTTTTGATAGTGAAAAAACAGAAATACAAGCTTCAAAAACTCTTAAGGACAAGGATATTGTTGGTCAAGAAAGGGACTTCCCTGCAGAGTATAAATTTACACTTGATAAGCTATCTGACCTAGTTAAAATACAGGTGGCAGTAGATGCTATGGACGCCATAATTAATGGAGGACAAGCGCCTTATGATATCGCAGGAGCAAAGTGGAAGGGTGCACAAAATGCTAGATTAATACTAGATATTTCATCCATACCAAAGGAACCGAATCCTGGCAATCCGACTCCTGACCTTCCGAAACCAGACGAATCTATTGAAAATGCAGAGGCTCAATTAAAGAAAGATCTAGAAATTGCCAAGCACCTGGTTAATTCTGGCATAGCAAAGGGCAATTCAAAAGGAATACTTGAAAGGGCCATTAAGAAGGTTGAGGGAGTATTAGGAAAATCAAATCCTACATATTTGGAATTAGTAAGTGCATCACAGGTTCTTAATTTTGCAATATTGAGCATAAAGGACGATGCAAATCCAAATGACAATATTAAAACTGATGAAAAAATTGATAAAGGTAAGTTAGATGGCGGAATAGTTGACAAAAATGATGATAAAGATACTAAGATATATTCTGTTCCGGTAAAGTTATGGCATGCCTATGAAAACAAAGAATCAATGGGTAATCCGGCCATGGAAAAAGATATAATTGTAAAAGTATCTAAGAACAAGTTTGAATACTATGTAAGCTTTAAGGGGCTTAGCTTTGCTAACAAGTATGGTCATTTGTGGGACCTATCCGTTTACGATACTGGTTTAAATGGAAGCCTTAAACCAGCTATAATAGACAAGGAATATAGGGATACTGACCTTGAGGGCAAGCAGAGAACCTTCCCTAAGAGGTATAAATTTATCAGAAATGGAAAGGAAGATAAAATTTATGTAAAAGTAGCAGTGGATGCTATGGATGCTATTAGCAGCAACCAGGCTAGTACATATGACAAGATAAGCAAGGGGGCAGGTAGCCAAAATGCTATTTTAGTATTTGACTGGTCAAAGGCAAAAGAGTACACTGACAATAATGCTAATGATGAAAACAAGTCAAGGATATCAGGTAGTGACAGGTATGAAACATCTGCACTAATAAGTAAGCAATACTTCAAGAATGCGGATACAGTTGTACTAGCGAGTGGAATCAATAGTGCAGATGCCTTGGTATCAGCTTCATTTGCGAAGATAAACAAGGCGCCTATATTACTATCATCAAAAGCGGATATACCTTCAAGTGTAGAGAATGAAATTTCTAGACTGAAGGCAAAGAATATAGTAATAGTAGGAGGAAATTCATCAATTTCACCAGCAGTTGAAAATAAATTAAAAGATGCTGGATATAAGGTGTCTAGAATATCAGGTTCAAATAGGTATGAAACAGCCTCTACTCTAGCTCAAAGGGTAAGAGACCTAGGTGGATCTAATAAGGCCATATTGATTAATGGTGAAAAGTCTGCAGATGCACTTACAGTATCTAGTCTGGCAACTAAGTCTGATATACCAGTGTTGTTGGTTAATAGTCGTAAGATAGATTCATCTGTAAAATCAAAGCTAGATTCTTGGAATGTAAATGAGTTGTTGATAGTTGGTGGAAGTGGATCTATTCCAGATTCCATTGTTAACAATATTAGGGCTAATAAAAAGAGGAGAATTGCAGGTGCTGATAGGTTTGATACAGCTATAGAAATAGCTAAAGAATCATATTCAAATCCTAAAACAGTAATGCTATCAAATGGATATAATGCAATTGATGCATTATCAGCAGGAGCAGTGACAGAAAAGGCCCAGGCACCGATATTACTTGTGAGAAAGGACAGTATACCATCAAAGGTGAGGTCAATGGTTGATAATAATTCAAGCAAGGCTGTATTGTTGGGTGGTGTAAATACTATAAGTAGTTGGGTAGAGTCCAGTTTAAATAAGTAATACTTATTAAAGAAATTTTATCCCCTAGTAACTTTAATTACTAGGGGATTTTTTGTAGTAAAAATATATTGATTATATTTTAATAATTGAGAATAATATTATTTTACGTCATAGAATCAACTAAAACCTAAATATAGTTAAAAAATAACTAAAAATAATGAATGTTATTTTCACTAAAAATATGATATCATTTAAGTAGGGCATTTATATGCTGTATTTTATAGTTACAAATTTATATTGGAATTTATTAGGTACAAGGAGGATCAAAAATGAAAAATAAAATTATATCTGGTATTGCAGCACTTTCACTAATTTCTATAATGGGTACAACATCAGCATTTGCCGTACACAAGGATGTTGAAGTATTCAAAGATATAAATGCGGGAACTCATTATACTGGTCATGGTGCGCATGCAAGTGAAGCGTTTTCAGGTGGAATTGAGTTAACAGACAGCAATAAATTACAAAGGGTTAACACTAAGAAGATTACTGTGAATGTTCCTATTTTTGGAAACTATGAGGGATATATAAAAACCTTATCTATAAAAGGTCTTACAGATAGCAATTCTGTGGAAACAGAAACAAAGAGCATAGTTGAAAATCCTAATTCAGTTGAAGATTATTATTTTAATTTTGATTCTACATTAAAGCCTTTAAAAGCTAATGACGGATCAAAGTATTTTTCCGGAAATGCTAAGATAAAGGTTAGCTTTATACACAAAACTAAGCATGTAGATTTAAAAATAAAGTAAGAGACTATTAAGCAATTTATTAAATATGTAATTTGTAACTGTAAATTTTATGATTAAATATACGATTCAAGGGGGCTTATTATAGCCTCTTGGATTGTATAGATTGGAGGAAGGTATGTTTAAATTTAAAAAAATAGCATCATCTGTACTGGCAACAGTATTATTTTTTTCCGGAACCGTAGGTGTGGTTTCATTTGCTGATGAAGGTGACAATAAGATTGATTTTTTAATACCTGAATATGCATACAGTAATTTGAAGGATAAAAGTTTTTTTCATGAGGTTAGGCCTAAATATAGGGCACTCATTAAAAGTAATATTTTTAATTATAATCTTCCAACATATATTACGAAGATGACATTTGGAGAACAGGCGATACCTTTAATTGTAGGTGATGATGTTAGTGGTAAAAAGGATGTATTCAGTCAAGAAACTTTGATCACACCTCTGATGGGAGACCAAGTTGATGTTGAATATGGTATATATAATGATATACAAAAAAAATTCATATCCAAGAAAACTACAAGAGTAAATTTTATGGAAGATACAGAAGATTTACCAATGGACAGTGAGTACCCAAATTTTAGTGAAGGAGAAAGCAAGGTAGCAAGATTTATAGATGGTTCTAATTATTGGCTAGGAACAGTAAAAAAAGAAAATGGTGGTTACAAAGTCACTATTGAAGTGAATGTGAAATCAAAAGATGGTAATAACATGGGAATGAACATGGATTACTATATGGGAGGAGAAAAATTAGAGCCCAAAGATATAAAAGAAGATGTAGAAACTGATTTATCGTTTGGCGGAAAGTTTAAGGCATCTACAGGAAAGATTGAATTAGTCATAAAAAATTTAAGAGATCCAATAGAAATAACACGTAAAGTTACATACACGAACAATGAACCTAGTGGTGAGTCTAAGTTAAATCTAAGGATAGATCCATCTTTTGATGAAAAATCATTTAAAGAAGACTCTATTTTGATGGAGTCAAAAAGTATAAGTGGTTTTCCATATCAAGATAAAATGATAGATTCAGGACATGAATACTACTTAGAAAACAAGTTTAACAATGGACCTAATACAATCAGTATGTCTTTTATGAAAGAGAGTGGATATAACTATAAAGATATATATAAATATACAATTGATGGCACTGAACCAAACCTAGAATCTAAAGTTTTAAAGACTAATGGTGCTTTTAAAACTTTAGAAATAAGCAGTGACCAAAGTGAGATTGAGAGCTTGGGTACAGAATTGATATATGGTAAATATCCTGATGGTGGAAAGTTAAAAATCAAAATAAAATCATTTAGAGATGGAAAACCGAATTCAAAAACTTTTGTTCATACACTTACTCTGGATAAATTAAATGTCAGTTCGCTAGAAAAAGAGATTTCCTTAAATGGTGTCAAACATGTTAGTAGGATTGGTGTATATGAGAATCTGTTTATGAAATCAATAGAAAGAACAATATATGCTGACACTAGTATTGATATTAAGAATATAAATTTAGATGAAAAAATTATTAAAAAAATAAATGCAAAGAATATAGGTAGAATTTACCCAGTGCAAATAAGTTTGGTTGATTCAGCAGGACAAGTAGCGGATATACCTTTCGGTTGGAATAATGAATATATTAATAAAAAGGCTGAAGGTAAGCCTATACTATTCACAATGATAGAAACTCTGACAGAAAATGAGCTAAAACCAATAAAAATAGGAAATGGAAACGAAATTTCTATTTATGAAGTAAGCGAAGGTGGAGATATTGAAAAAGTTGAAGCAGAAATAAAGGTTATAAACAAGAGTATTAACATAAAATTACCTACTAAAAAACCTACATCGAAATATATAATAGCAGAAGAAAATTCATATGACAAAGAATTGGATGAATCAAAAACGACTGCAAAATCAGAAATAGACAAGCTATCCAAGCTAAGCAATGAAGAAAAAACAAAGTATAAAAACAGGATAAATAATGCAACAACAAAGGCTGAGGTAGAAAAAATACTAAAAGAAGCCAAGGAGGCCAATGATAAAACTGTTATAGAAGATTCAGACAAGCTAAAAACAGATACTAATAAGGAAATAGACAAATTGTCTAACCTAAGTAATGAAGAAAAAACAAAGTATAAAAACAGGGTAAATAGTGCAACAACAAAGGCTGATATAGAAAAAATACTAAAAGAAGCCAAGGAGGCCAATGATAAAGAAGCTAACAAAGCCGAAGTTTATTCTGTTCCGGTTAGAATGTTACAAGCACATTCTGATACTGCTTCAATGGGTGAAAAAGCCCTTGATGGAAACGTGATAGTAAGAAAGAAGGACAATAAGTATTCATATGAAGTAAGCTTTAAAGGATTAGAGTTTATGAATATGTATGGACATCTATGGGGCTTAAATATTTATGACAGCTCCTTTACTTCATCAAAATCAGAGGCAAGGGTATTAAAGAAATTTATGGATAAAAACTTGAAGGGAAAACAAATGGAATTCCCTAAGGTTTATGCATTTGATAAAAATTCTAAGGAAGATACTATCAATATTGAAGTATACGTAGATGCTATGGATGCAATAAAAAATAATGCCCAATCCTATGATGATATAGTAAAAGGCGCAGGAAGGCAAAATGCCAGGTTGGTCTTAGATTGGAGTAAGGCTAAAAAAGTAGAAGATAATCAAGGAAATGATAGCAATGAAGTAGTAAAAAGATTGGCAGGAGATGACAGGTACGAAACTGCCATAAAGATAAGTAAGGATAATTTTAAGTCAGCAGACACAGTCGTTCTTGCAAGTGGTACTAATTCTGCAGATGCCTTGGCAGCGTCATCATTAGCAACATCAAAATCAGCACCAATACTTTTAACTAAGAGAAATGAAATAGGCAAAAATGTTTTTGATGAAATAAAGAGATTGAATGCGAATAATGTAATAGTAGTAGGTGGAAAAGTTTCCATATCTGAAAAAGTGGTTTCTGACTTGAAAGATAAAAATATTACTGTAAAAAGACTAGCTGGTGATAATAGATATGAAACTTCCTATGAAATTGCAAAAGAATTGCTAAAGTCAAATAAGGCTAAAGAAGCCATCATAGTAAATGGCTTTAAGAATGTTGATGCCCTATCAGTATCTTCATTGGCTACAAAGGAGAATTTACCAATATTATTAAATGATGGAAATCGTTTAAGCAAAGATATAAAAAATATCGTTGAAGATTCAAATATTAAGAAGATGTATATAATCGGTGGTAAAACATCTTTACCAAGGAGAATAGAAGACAACATAAAGGCTCTTGATGTAGAATACGAAAGATTGGCAGGAGAAGATAGGTATGAGACATCTTCAAAAATAGCAAAATATGCTTACGAAAACAGTGATAAGGTTATTCTTGCAAGTGGTGAGAATTCTATAGATGCCCTGGCAGCAGGTGTTTTGACAAAAATGGAAAAGGCTCCTATGCTATTGGTACAAAAGAGAAGAATACCAAAGAGTATTTCAAATAGGATAGAAGAATCCAAAGCGAAAAAATTCTTATTGATAGGTGGAGAAAAGACTATTTCTGATAGAGTAAAAGACAAGGTAGAAGGACTTCTTAAATAACATTTCTCTCTAGATATTTAATTAAGGGAGGGCTTATCCTCCTTTAATTAAATTTATCTAAACAGTCGTTTAAAAGGGAACTGTTGAAGAAGTATAAAATATTGATGGGAGGAAAATATAAATGTTTAAGAAAACATCATCTGTGGCCTTATCTTTGGCAATTTTATTGTCAACAGGTTCAGTAGCTTTTGCCAATCAAAATATTCAAGGATTAGATTTAAATGTGGTCGAAAAAATTAACACGAAAAATGTTAAGGGAGCTTCTAATCAAGAGGTAACGGATTTACAAAATGAATTAAAAAAATTAATTGACCAGGCAGAAGACACTGATACCTTGGTTTTGAAAACAGATGAAAGCATAAAGACTTTAAATGGGGTTGTTAATCAGATTAAAAATAATTTAAACAGTCAAGATGCAAATATTTTAAAGGAAGATAAAAAGAAGTTAAAGAGTGCATTAATTTCAATATCATCAGATATTAATAATATAAAAGACTTAAATTCTTTGAAAAAATCAGGTGAACTAGATGAAGGTGTATATAATGTACCTGTTGTTTTAAGAAACTTTGACAGTCCAGATCTTTTATCTATGGGAAATGATTGTTTATTACATAAGGCTAAGTTGATAGTAGATAAAGATAAAAATATTAAAATTAGATTTTGTCTAAAAGGTTTATATTTCATGTCTACATATGGTCATCTTGTAAATTTATGGTATTTTAACCCTAATAAAGAAGATTCACATAATGAAGAAGACCTAGGAGGAAAAATTAAGCCAAATATATTGTCATATAATGAAGAACTAAATTTAAATAAAGAGTTATATTCTTTTCCGAAGACAATTGAGATAAATATTGAGAAATTTAAGGATAACCCTAAAAGATATATTCAAGTAAAAGTTGATGCAATGGATGCAATAGCAAAGATAGATCCGTATAAGGATATAAATGATGATAGGGGATCGAAATTTGCTATTCTTACCCTTGACTATAGGTTTATTGAAAAAGATCCTACAAACAATGAAAATCCATATGGCCAAGATGACGAGTTAGGACAAGCTAAAAAAGAGGCAAAAATAAGTATTGATAATTTGTCAAAATTAGACTCAAATAGCAAGGCTAAATACAAGGCAGATATAGACAACGCCGAGTCAAAAGAAAAAATCAACGAGATACTAAAAGAAGCAAAGGATGCCAATGACAAAAAAGAAGCAAAGGATGCCAATGACAAAATTGAAAAGGATATTGATAAATCGAAAAAAGATGCAAAGTCTGAAATAGACAAATTAACAGACTTATCAAATGATGAAAAAACTAATTTTAAAAATAAGATTGATTCATCTACTTCAAAAGAGTCTATAGAAGCTATTGCCAAGGAGGCAAAAGACCTAAACAAGAAGAAAAAGGATAAAAAGAAGAAAAAGTCAGAAAAAATACAGAGGTTGTCAGGTGATAATAGATATGAGACTTCTGTTGAGGTAAGTGAAAAAAACTTTAAATCTGCAGATACAGTTGTTCTTGCAAGTGGTCAAAATATTGCTGATGCCTTAGTTGCATCATCATATGCCGATATTGAAGAGGCCCCAATACTATTGACAAATAAAAATTCTATTTCAGATGAAGTTCTTGATGAGATTGAGAGGTTAAAGGCGGATAAGGTAGTTATTGTAGGCGGTCAATCCTCTATCTCTAGTAGTGTTGAGTCTAGATTGAAAAAAGAAGATATAAAAGTAACTCGTATATCAGGAAGTGATAGGTTTGACACTTCTGATAAGCTATCCCAGGAAGTTAGTAGACTATCTAAAAAATCCAGCCAGGCTATCTTGGTAAATGGATATAAGAATATAGATGCTCTTTCGGTTTCATCTCTAGCAACAAAAGAAGAACTACCTATATTACTGAATGGTAGAAATGCCTTAAATATGTCTGTAAAAAATAGGTTAAAACAGATGAATGTGAATAAGGTATATATAATTGGCGGCAACAATTCCATATCAAGTGACGTGGAAAAAGAGTTGAAGGGAATGCAAATATCAGTTGTAAGATTATCTGGAACGGATAGGTATGAAACATCTGCCAATATTGCCAAGTATGCCTACAAGGACTTTGATGAGGCTATAGTGGCCAGTGGTGAAAATCCTGTTGATGCATTAGCAGCCAGTACACTTACAGGGAAAAAGGAAGCCCCAATACTATTGACGAATAGAAATAAGATTCCAAAATCAATTAAAAAAATTATTGAAGATATGGATATAGGAAAGATTACAATAGTTGGCGGTGAAAACAGTATTACTGATAATGTGATGGATGATATGGAGGATATGCTATAAGTTTTTAAAACTTTGATACTTCCATATGCCATTTAAAAAAGCAAAATAGGAAAAAGGATTTATTTCAATATGGGCTTAAGACCCATATTGATTTAAATCTTTTTTGTTATATATCAAATTATGAGATTTATAAAATTGGAGGTTAATAGCTTATGAGTATTAAGAAAAATAAATTTACCTTTATTTGTGCTCTTATTTTAATCCTAATGCCTATTACATTTTTGGCTTGTAAGCAGGATGAAATAGTTGCAAGTACTGATAAATTTGATATTAGGCTAAGTGAAGTTAATGATAATATAAAGTTGGCAAAATTTGAATATAATTCTATTTTTGATGATGATAGCTGGAAGAGTGTTGTGGTTTCATCTGACGGAAGTACGGAAAAATTTAAGAAAAGCGTTATAGATTATTTAATAATGAGTCATTATAAGGATGAAGAAAATAAAAAGAATGGGTATTCATATTCAGAAGAGGAATTAAATGATATGCTTGACAGTGCTAAGCAGAATATTGAGGAGGATAAAATAAAAAGCAATGAGTATAAGAGTCTGAATATAGATGACCACGTACTAAAAAAATATATCAAAGACAAGATGATTGAGAACAAGTATCAAGAAGAATTTAATAAAAGGGTCAAAATCAAAGAGGAAGATATAAAAAAATATTATAAAGACAAGATAAATGAATTTAAAGAAAAGGAATTTGATTGTTATCAAATTTGGATAAAGAATCCTAATGATAAAAATAAGGCAGAAAATGCTTATGAAGACTTAAAAAGGGGCACGGATTTTTCTACTGTAGCCAAAAAGTATTCAGAAGACGAAAACAGTAAGAATAAGGGGGGCTATATTGGAAAAATCAAAAAAGAAAATTTGATTCCGGAACTACGTGAAAAGGCTTTGACATTGAGGGATAAAGAGTATACTGGAGTAGTAAAAAGTAAGACTGGATATTTTATAATAAAAATTGACAACCAAAGAAATTTAACAAAAACATTGGATTCTTGTAGATCAAAAATAAAAGATGATTTGTTAGAAGAATTATATCAGGAAAATAATAAAAAGATAATTAATAAAATTGGAGTGAAATATTATAAGGATAATATAAAAAAAATAAATCCAAAATTGCAATATCAATTTGTACACTTTTTGTCCTTCCTGCCAAAATATCAGAACTTGACCTGAAATATATGTCAAGACTAGGCTTAGCCTATTCATTTTAGTCTTGACTAGTATTTTAGGGCGAGTAAACTGGTATTTA
>ERZ773214.55-NODE-55-length-72695-cov-4.484595_pt1 | contig 72695 bp, 72 predicted proteins | sample MGYA00511238_ERZ773214 | MGnify/ENA primary metagenome ERZ773214 (study PRJEB29015, sample SAMEA2738157) | human oral metagenome | biome: human oral; feature: human-associated habitat; material: saliva | place: China | collected 2259 ... | reverse complement strand
CTCTTGTACAAGTGCAATTCTTTGCGATATTCCAAATATTGGAAAGACATTTACAGCTCGCCTATACGCATCAAGTCACAAGAATGCAGTGTATGTCGATTGCTCACAGGTAAAAACAAAGCTAAAACTAATTAGAAAAATAGCTAAAGAGTTTGGTGTGAATAACAATGGAAGATACAGTGATGTGTATGATGATCTTGTTTTCTATCTTCGCAGTATTGATCAGCCTTTAATTATTTTGGATGAAGCAGGCGACTTGCAATATGAGGCATTCTTGGAACTTAAAGCCTTGTGGAATGCAACTGAACGCTGTTGTGCTTGGTATATGATGGGTGCAGACGGATTAAAAGAGAAAATAAACCGCTCTATCGAATGCAAGAAAGTAGGTTATACAGAAATGCTTTCACGCTATGGAGATAGATATTCCAAAGTGACACCAGACGATGGCAAAGAAAGAGAGAAGTTCTTGAGAGAGCAAGCACACATTGTAGCAAAGCTAAACGCACCAGAGGGTACAGATGTAAAAGCAATAGTGTTGAAGACACAAGGCGGATTAAGACGTGTTTATACTGAAATAGAAAAATTAAGAACAATTTAAAAGTAAGTGAGATGAAAATATTTGAAATGGAAATGGAGAATGCTTTAAAGGGTATTTACGCAGAAGTAAAGCATACTAATAAGATATTAGAGACAAGTCAGGAAAAGTTTGCTGAGCAAAGAAATTCAATGAAAAAGAAATCTACACACACGTTGATTAATTACGAGCAACGCAAGTATGAAGTGATGAAAGATGTTTTTACAAACACCATTGTAGAAATGGCAGTAAAACCCGATGAAGTTGCAGATACATTTATAGAGAGAGCTTTGATATTTAGCGAAAAGGCTGCAGACAAGTTTATTGAACGATTAAAAGCTGGAGGTGAACGCAAATGGTAAAGCAAATAAGAGCTTACAATCCACGTGAAGTTTCACAGAAGAAATATGAGATCATCAAATGGAAAGGGAGATGGCGAGAGTCGTTCGGATGCCCAGCAATGAATGAAACATGGTTTATCTCTGGAGCATCTGCACAAGGTAAAAGTTCTTTTGTGATGCAATTAGCAAAAAAGCTTTGTGAATATGGAAAGACACTCTATGTAAGTGCAGAAGAAGGTATAAGACAGTCGTTTCAACGAAGACTTGAGATGTTTGAGATGAACTCTGTTGGACGAAAATTAAGTATCATAGAAGATCCAGATATAAACCTGTTGAAAGAAAGGTTATCTAAGCCTAAAAGTCCTCGTTTCATTATTATAGATAGTTTTCAGATGGCAAACTGGACCTACCAAGACGCAATGGAACTAATAGAAAAGTTCAATAAGAAAAGCTTTATTTTCATTTCGCAAGAATACAAAAGCCGTCCAATGGGTGCAGATGCGGTACGTTTGAGATATGCAGCAGGCGTGAAGATTCGAGTATCTGGCTTTATGGCACTTTGCTCTGGTCGTGAAAAGGAAACAGCAGGCGGTGGTGGTTTTGTAGTTTGGGACGAAGGAGCGATAAGATATGGAAATAAAATCGCAGTTGAAAAGAAAAACGAGATAGACAATGAAATAAACAACAACGATGAGTAAAGTAAGTGCAATAATTAATTTAACAACACCTAGTTGTCCTGGAAATTCTAATCCAATAAGCACTGCAGGTGTTGTATGGCTGAACAAAGATTGCAAGACAGTTGCAAAAGAACAAGTGCTAAGTGAAAATCACTTCTGTAATAAATGCCAGGGCAATGGTTGGTTTTGGTCTCACAATTCGTATAATGAACCAGTGAAAGAGCCTTGCTCAATGTGTGGAGGAACTGGTGTACTAGATGCAGTGGTGACAATTGAATGGAAACAACAAATAAATAAGTAAAGATGAAGAATATTTTAACGAACATTGCAAGTTGGTTTAGAACCACTTGCGAAAATGAGAAAAAGACAAGAAGAATTGAACTTGAGAATAGAGTTTGCAATGATGCAAAAGTGGAAATTCAAGTAACTGAATATAAAGGTACTTTGTACGTTTGCCACAACGCCTTGCCTTTGATTCCTGTTGAGAGTTTAAAAAATAGCGTGAATGACACTTTAACTGTTGCACGTCAAGTTTATGTAGACTACAAATTATCGCAGTATGAAAGGTAAATTTTATTTTGAAACCAGGTGTGGAAAGAAGCACCCAAAGTGGATTAAATTGCTTGAGCAATATTTTCGCTTTATCACTTCTAAAAGCAATGAAAGCTTTACGTGGATTACGCTTTGCGCTGAAATGAATGAGGAACTTCTTGCAATTAAAAAGAGAACAGTTCTGAATGAAAAAACCAACCTCACTGCAGAGATTTGCGAAGATAAGGATGAGTACTCAATTGAGATTAAAAGAAATCAAGTGACAATGGCTGTAATCCGATTTAGAGAGAGTTAGAGAATGAAAAAGATAAATAATTACAAGTATTTCTACTTTCTTCTTCGCTACATCTACACAGATAAAGAGGAGCAGGAAGAATATAAAAGAGCTCTTATTTCACGCATCACAGATGGGCGGACAACCAGCTTAAGAGAGATTGATGATCGTGAATACTTCACTCTGATAAATCAACTTGAGGACATTGTAGGGATAAAAGATAAGATTAGGAAAGAAAGAAGTGCAACATTAAAGCTTTTGCAAAAAGAGTTCAACGTTGACACGACTAACTGGAATAAAGTTGACGCCATTTGTCTTTCGAAGAGGATTGCAGGAAAGCCCTTCAGGTTCTTAAATATAATGGAGCATGTAGCAGTGAGGCAAAAGTTATATAGCATTCTTTCAAAGGGTGGATTTAAAGCCAGAAAGAAAGACATCTTACAAGAACTTCAAATTGTGATCATCAGAGAGAACGCAAATAAAAAGAACAATATTAACAACCAAAACAAGTATAATTAAATGGAAAATAAATCAATGTTAGCAGGATTATCTGCAGAGCAAAAGAAGCAACTACTAGCAGAGTTGCAGAATGAGGAGAAGCAGGAACGAGTAGGAAAACGCAACGCTTACGAAGCATTAAGAAAAGAACTACTTCTACAAGTTGAATCAAAGCTATTAGCAGTAGCAACAGATGTAGCACTTTTTAAAGAGTGGTTAAACAAAGAATGTGAATCCTTTAAGGAAGTGATGAGTGAATATGGACAACTTCGCAAAAGCGAGCAGCGCAACTTTACACTTGTAAATGGTTCTTTCAAGGTAGAAGTTTCTTCGAATAGTGTAAAAGGTTTTGATGAGCGTGCAAATATTGCAGCAGAAAGACTTGTGAAATATCTTGAGGAGTATGCAAAGAAGACCGACAAAGGCACTGCTGATCCAATGTATCAGCTTGCTATGACCCTTTTAGAGCGCAACAAAGCAGGTTATTTGGACTACAAATCAATATCAAAGCTATACGCACTGGAAGATAAGTTCGACAACGAATATGCAGAGATAATGACATTGTTCAAGGAGAGTAATGTGGTTCAAAAAACAGCACTCAACTACTATTTCTTCCAGTTGAATGATAAGGGTGTTTGGACAAAGATAGAACCATCATTCTGTAGGTTATAGGTCTTAAAAGGTAAGGATAAATAAAGGTGGGTATTACGTGGGTAATACCCATTTTTTATTGTTGCAGGTAGAATTGGGTATTTTTTGGGTAATACCCAGCTTGCATTATTGGAAATAAAATTGTATAGCGTTTGGGGGCTTTATTTATGGGCTTTAAAGGTAAAATAAGTAAAGGTGGGTATTGCGTGGGTAATACCCAGTTTTTTATTATTGTAGGTAGAGTTGGGTATTTTTTTGGTAATACCCAATTTTGCATTATTGTAGAAAAACTATATGTTATTGTTTGGTTTTATAATTCGATTTTGTATATTTGCACTTATGGCAAAAGGTCGAGATAAAGAGCTTATAGAACTTCGGGACAAGAAGTTATTTGAGCGTTACTACTACTGGAGCGAAGTCCAACGCCTTCGATTTGATGACACCATCCGCAAACTAGCCTTTGATGAATTCTTTTTAAGCGAAGCAACAACGCTAAGAATTATTAAACGCATGCTTACGGAGGGTGCAACTGTTGATGGTAAGATTATAAAAAATAGCCGTTATCAAGGATTTAGACCTTCACGTCGAACGAAATCGAAGACTTCTGAACTCTCCTTTTTTGCTGAATAGCTTCTGAAATTCTACATGTGTATGTAGATTCGTATAGCTTTATCCCATGATTTATCGTTGTATATCTACTAGATGTGCGTATAAGTGCGCCATCGTTATTTGGACGAAAGCCTTGCAGTGTATTATGCAAGGCTTTTCTTAATTCCTCACGTTGCATAATTCTATCAATCGTTTTTGAATTTCTGTGTGTATCATCGTAGCAATCAATGATGAGTTTAACTATAACAGTGCACTCTCCTTCTTGTTTAAGATCAGATAAATTGCTCCACTGACAGCTTGAAGCGTCAATGAGAACTGCAGGATATGTAAGTGGGTACATATCTTTATTTTCATCGTCTATTGCGTCAAGTTGTCCATAATCTTCATCTATCAGAGATAACTGAGGCATATTCTTGTTTATCTCCTCAATGATATTAATAATTAGTTCTTCCATATGCTTTTTCTTTTAATTCGTTTAATTTCTTTTCTATCATCTCTCTTAACTTCTGGTTGAGTTCGTAACTCTCACCTATAAATTTTCGCTGTGGGATTTTTAGTGTCTTCTTTTTTGTGAGTGCAAGGCTCATCCACATTTTTGCTTCTGGTGGCATCGTATCAAAACTCATCTTTGCTTTTTTGTCTTTATCTTTGCCTTTCTTTTGTCCTGCAATGGAGTAAGCTTTTGCCCAAAAGAACTTCTTCATCTTTGGTGTAACTGTTATTGTAGCTCCATTATTATGGTAGTTTGCGTATGGTTGCGGATTGCTGATGATAACAGTGCCAGGCAAAACTTGCGAAGAGATACTTCGCATAAGCGTGTCAGTGCCAGAAGTCAAAGGTTTATAGCGACTTCCATATCTTTGTCGGACGGTTGTTGCCCAACTTTGATTGCCGTTATTGGTAAAACCACCCTTTCTAAAGTTGTTTTTAAAGTGGTTTGTCGCAATAATGGCAGCCTTGCGAGGTAGCTCATTTTGAGCTGCTTTTGCTATCTCCTCAGGGCATTTTGATATGATAAAAGCAATTTCTTTGGCTGATATTGACATTTTTCTTACATTTTGTTTGGATTGTATTTAATTAAGTGCTATATTTGCAATATAAGATAGAGATAATGATGGTGTCAGTTGGGAGACACACACCCTCTTTAGAGGTTGTTTATCGTAGGGTCGGAGCCTACCATTGTTTCTATCTTATTTTTATATATGTTTGTTCGTTTATATTATTTTCTTTAATATACCCTGCAGTAATAAAGTGGTTCAAGTCTATTTCTTTGTGATTAAAGCTAATTTTCTTATTTATATTAAATATATATTTTTGTACTTTATCATTGATTTTAGTTGTATACATAATGTTTTGTTTATTTATATCCCAATATAATGAGCATTTACTTCTGTCACTAAAATTGTCAATAAAATATTTGAACTCTTCATCACTTACAGATTTTCCTATGCCTCGTTTGAAAGGTCGGGTTGCGTGTTTTACTTTTACATCTGTAATGTACAAATTAGGCGATTTTATTGATACACCTTTTCCTTTAATAAATTCAAATTCATCTTTACTTAATGTTCCAAACTGTACTCCAGAGTTATCTGCAAACCTTGTTTCTAGTACTCTTCCGACAAAGGTTCGTACATCTACTTTTTGTTTTAATTTATCGGTTTCATTATCAATATATCCACAATTGAAACAGTCTTTCTCTTGATTAGTAAACCATGTCTTCACTTTGTTTTTTAATCCTCTATTCTTGTAAAAACTACATTGATTGCAGTTCTTTGGAAAATAAGGATGGGTATCGTTAAAAATTTTGCCATCTTTCCCAGGATTATTCTCTAGTCCTCGCTGTGCAGGTTCAATTGGTAAATCGTCTATCACATCATCTGGTGATGCAGGATCATCCGTTGATTCAAGAGAGCACTTGCAGTTCCATCTGTCGCCTGGGTGGTGTTTGTTCCAAAATGGATGCTCGACAGGAAGTGTTAATTTTTTCTCCCAGTAGCCACGATGCACGGCTTCTGCGTCTGGAGATGTAGTAGGCATCCATCGCAAATTAGGCATAATGTCTTTATTTTCCATGAATGAACGCCAATCCGCTGCGTTATGAGCTCGAAGAACAGCCGTGTTATATTCTGTTTTTAACCATGAACCGACATGGTGAGAAGATATAGAAGATATATCTTTCATCCACTTATCAAATGGCTTCAAGTTACCGTTATCGTCTAGCAGTTTTGAAGCCATGCTTTTACCCATTGCGTGTGTTTTAAAGGCTGCAAAGACTTCATTTGCATGCTTTACTGCATCCAAAAAACTTCTATTGTGATCAATTGAGAACTCTCCTTTTGATAAGCCTTTAGCCGTGGCTTCGTTCATCATATTTGTAAGTTCCTTCCACATGGTAGGCTCAATGGAATTTTCAACATCGAAACCTCCATATATTGCATTCACGAACTCATCGAGCACGTCTAAGTCAAATTTAACTCCACTATCTATGTTATCAAAGTGTGTGTGGCATGAACACTTTTTGCCATAGTAGAGTTCATCAACTAGAAGTCTATAGTGTTGGCTTTTGCCCCTTTTGTTGGGGCTATTCCAAAAAAACTATTTAAACGCTGTTTAAATGAAGTTTTATTGTCGTTTGAATTCCCTTTTTCTTTCTCCTCTTTATCAGAATTAAGTGCTGCTTTTAACGCTTCTTTTTCTGCATTCTTTTGCTCTTTTAGGGCATTGTAATCCTTTGGTTTTTCAATTCCGAAAGTGTCATACAAATAATCGTCGTCGATGGGTAAGCCCATATTACTGCACTTCTGAACGATGTCGATTTGCTGAGCTACATTTATTTTGTCTTTTTTCGCATATACGAACTCGCCACCATCTGTGTTGAAACCAAGTGCGTTGAAAAGGTCTTTCATCTGATAGTTGAGAATGTCCAAAATAAACTCTCTATCATCTGTGTTCATTTCGTCCTCTTCTTCTTTATGAACAGTGCCTAAAGCTTGAGTTCCTGAACTTCCAACGTCTGTTGTTAGGGTGTTTCCTAAAATGCGAATAGACATTTTGCCATCCCAGTATTCCGCAAAGGTTTTGTAGAGTTCACTTGAACCTGTTTTATTTCCTGCTTCAATTAGCGTTAAATCACTGTCTTTGGGGTGAATATATACAGCGTTTGAGCCTTGACGTCTTGCGTCTTGAATAAGCCTTCTTCTTGCTTCTTCATCGCCTGCATCGTATGTATATTCACGAATAGGCATACCAAAGATGTTGCAAAATCTAGCCCAGTCACCTATATTCCCTTTTTTGTAAAGCACTGCAGGTAGGATTTCTGCAAATATCCCTAATCCTCTTTCACTACCTACAAAGAGCATGTTCTGGAAACTTTCAATTGGAAGCCCATCCATATCACCTTGGAAGCGAAGTAGTTTCTTTTTTATTGGATCATAATGTTTTCTGTTGATGCTTTCAAAGTGGATGTTCTGGTCCTCTTCTACATATAGTTGAAGTAACGTAAAACCCCAGAACTCCGATAATATAAGTTCTTTTCTTAACTCTTTAAACCATGGTGAGCGCAGCTGTTTATTGATTACATCGTCTGGCTTTCCGTTGCGCTGAAATTCAATGGGTATCTGTGTAACACCACGTAAGCGTTTAGCCATGACACCTGAAAGATGCAAATCGAACGCTGCGCTTTCGTACATGTCATACAGCCTTACACGATTTGAGTAATCAATGCTTTTTGCTGCATTGACTGCGTTCATGTAAGTTTCAAGATTAAAATGAAATAGTTCAGGCATTTGTAGAACTACATCAGGCTGTCTTAAGCCTGGTTGTGATATGTAACCACCTTGTACAATTTTATTTTTATTCTTTTTCATAATGATTAATCAAATACTGGTCTAACTTCTTCGCTTTTAATTTGCCAATTCGAGTTGTCTGAAAGTTCATCAGAAGGTAGCAAAGGTGCTCCTTCAACTGTAATGTCGCCTTTCATAACGCCTTTAAGCCAGGTCGTTGCACGTTCGTATCTATCTTCCCTAATCTTAGACATCTTGTAAGGATTGTGCTGGCAAAAAATATGGTAGATAGCAATATCTAGCGCAAACATCAAGATGAGTGGGTGTCTTTCTTCTCCTGTTTGTGAAAAGATAGCTTGGCAATCATATTTTTTATTGAGGTAGCTTTTCATTTCTGAAACAGCTCTATCCTCGCATATTTCTATTATTTGTGGATCATAATCCGATGTGCCTTGTCTTAAAAGGCTATCAAGTATTTCACGATGAATTGAAGCATCGTAATCTTCAAGTGATATAAAATTCTGCATAACTAAAATGTATAAGGGTTATTTTCGTTCAATTCATTATAGCCAATTGTATAAACTGGTTCAAGTTCATTTGTTTTTGTATCTGTCATCGTAACTCCGCCTTCTACAGCGTCGCATCCGTCAGCAGGATAAGGCAGTGAAAGCTCAAAGAGTTTGAATTGGTTGCGAAGCTCTTGCATGTGTGGATTGTCCTTTTCTTCTTCATTAAAGATGATGTTTCCTAGCCTATCTAAAGGCTCTAAGTTTGCTTCTATACGTGTTGCTTTATCTGTCTTTTTTCGTGTGTCTTCACGAATAAATAACTGCGTTTTTCGTTTTGCACATTCTTCACGAAGTAGCGGTTTAAATACTTGTTGATAAAAGGGGTCTTGCAACTTATTATTTTCGATATACCAATAAACATTGGTCTTCTTTGCAACGTACTTGTCTAGTTCAAAATACCAACCAATAAAGTTGGCATTCGTTTCGTGAGCAAGGAAGCCCTTTATAACATAGTAGACGCCTTTTAACGCTCCAATCAACCACAAGGCTTTTGTAGAACTTCCTTTTTTCTTTGAATCTGAATAAGCAGGGTCGCCATACCCAATTAGAAATTGGAACTTTTTTAACGGTGGAACTTTTCCATATGCAAGGTTTTTAAATATCTTTCCTTCTGATACAGGGTTGTTGAAGTACTCTCCCTGTTGCGCTTTGGTGCTAATCTTTGATAGCGTTCTATCTATCTGTTCTTCTGTATTTTTTGCAGGCCATGTGCTTTTGCCGTTTTTGTCACGAATGTTCACAATGTCCCAACTGTTTGCAAGTTTGCCTGCACGTGTAATACAGCAGTCTTTTGCAATGATATTACCACACCAAATAACCAATGTAGGCTCTGAAATAGAGCGTGTTGGGTAAAGTGCCTTTTCCACCCAATCCCACTTTTTATTCAGCGTTACAGGATTTCTGCAGTCCTCGTCGGTGTCGTAGTCGTCCATGTAGATAACGTCAGGACGAATGGCTTCGTTACGCATACCACGGGGCGCAGAGCCAGCACCAATAGCAATAAACTTAGCACCACAAGTACAAGTGAACTCTCGGTCTGTCCATTGACCTAGCACTGGTTGTTTGCCGTAAAACTGTTGTATACGAGGGTTGCTTTCGAAGTTAATTCTGTAAGGTGTCAGCAAACGCACTGCTGCATCAATTGTAGCACTTGCAAGTGCTACGAACTTCTTGCGCTTTGTGAGTGTAAGGTACATTAATACGAACATCACAACAGTTGATTTTGCTAGCTCTCTTGACCAGGAAAGAACCTCGTACCATTCATCATTCTCAATAAGTCGTTTTATTGCTTTGATATGGAAAGGTGCAAATTCATACTTCGCATAACTTGGAAAGAAATATTTTATCCACTCCACTGGATCTTTCTCCAACCTCTCACGCATTTTATCAATGTCATAGCGAGATAGAGATTCGTCGATGTCTATATTTTTTGCAAGTCCTATGTTGTATTTTTCCCAAATCGCAAGGGCTTGCTTGTCAGTCCATTTTACCATATTTATTTTTTGTTATTTGCTTGGTCTTTAATGAAAGCGTCAAACAAGTTATTGAACTCTTTTGCTTTGTCAATATCAATAGGTCTTAGCCACGATAAAAAGCGCATTGCAACAGATACGCAATCTGGCACACCGATATCAGATTCTAGTTTCTTAATCGCACCTGCAATCTTTGCAAGTGCATCTGCTTCTTGTGTAGTTGCAAAGCGTTCACCTGGTGGTCGTGAACTAATATTGTTGTTGATTTCTACAATTTGGTAACTCCATTGCGAAATGATTTGCTCTGGTGTAATTGTCTTAGACGCTTTTATTTCCTGCCATTTCCCCTTTTCTGCCCACCTCGCAATCGTTTGTCTTGTCGTTCCAACTTTCTCAGCGATTTCTTCCTGCGTGTAATTGCCATCAAGATATAGCGATTGCGCAATACTTTTTTTATTTAAACTGTTGTCTTTTGCCATTGTAATTCTTTTAATAATGTGTAGTGCAAAGTTCATATATTTTTTACTGAAATAAAAACGCTTTATTTATTGTATCTATTTGATTTGCAATGATATACAAATGTGATGCAACCATGTAAAAGCCGTTTTTTTTATCGAAAAGTGCTCTTTATATTTGCAAAAAATTTACAAACGAAAATGGCAAATAGTAGCATTTTTAACACCATTCCAGGTGATGGTGAAATCGCAATTCTTTTATATGGAAATGTCGGTGCAAATCAGCAAGTGGACTCTGAGAGAGTAGTATCAGAACTACTCGCTTTGGAGAAGATGTACAATAAAATTGATGTACGCATCAACAGTACTGGCGGAGATGTTTTTTCTGGTATGGCGATTTTCAACGCACTTCGTAACAGCAAAGCTAATATAACAATGTATATAGATGGCGTTGCTGCAAGTATCGCAGGCATCATCGCTTTGTGTGGAAAGCCTCTTTACATGTCACCTTACGCAAAATTGATGCTTCACGCTGTTAGTGCTGGTGCTTACGGTAAGGCATCAGAACTCAGAGAAACTGCAACACTAGTTGAAAGTTTACAGAATGACCTTGCGTCAATGATTGCAGGTCGTTTAGGACAAAACAAAGAGGAAATTGTCGCTAAATATTTCGATGAAAAAGACCATTGGATTAGTGCACAAGAGGCTTTAGAAATGAAGCTAATAGATGGAATTTACGATATGAAAGGTGAAGATGTAAAGGCATCTACCACCGAGGAAATATACAATTACTTTAACAACAGGCTTGAGCAGCCTTTAAATGACAATAAAATGACGTTAAAAGACCACTTAAAGGGCGTTGCATCATTTGCAAATTTGGCAGACGACAACGCAATTTTAGCTCATATCAATGAGCTTGAGAATGCAGCAACTAAAGTTGAAGCACTGGAGAATGCAGTTAATACTTACAAAGAGAAGCTAGCTGTGTTGGAGCAGAAAGAAATTACATCTTTCATTGACAAAGCTATTGCTGAAGGTAAAATTACCAACGAGCAAAAAGAAAGCTTTACAAACCTCATGAACAGCGATAGAAAAAATACAGAAGCATTGATTAACTCAATGAAACCAAATCCTTTCGTAAAGGCTTCTTCTGTGTTTGCTCCTGAGAACAAGGGTGCAGAAAACATCGCTAATAAGACTTGGGACGAACTCGACCAAGCAGGCGAGCTTGCAACCCTTCGTGCAGCTTCTTTTGACACTTTCAAAGCGAAGTATAAAGAGAAGTTTGGAATTGATTATAAGGAGTAATCCTCTGTAATACATCTCACCTACATTTACTTATTATTTACTTATTTATTGGTTTAAATTAAAACAAAATTACAATGGCATTAAACAGAGAAATTTGGCAGCAGTCGTTGGTCGAGAACTTCTACCCCTCGAACTCATTTGCTGAAAAATCAGTAGACGATTCAGTTTACGTTTCAAATCATAAGGTTCACATTCCTAACGCTGGTGCTCCTTCTGGTGTAAAAAAGAATCGCCAAACCAAACCTGCAACTGTGAATCAACGCACAGATAACGATTTGGAATACGTAATCGACGAACTCACAACCGACCCCATCTATATTCCACATATAGATACAGTTGAGTTGTCTTACGACAAACGCAATAGCATCTTGCAAAATGATAAGTCGCAACTTCAAGAAGTAGCACATGTTAACTTGCTTGAACGTTGGGGTAAACTTGTTCCCAAAGAACAGGTAATTCTTACAACAGGCACAAAAGAAAGAGATGCGCACACTTCTGCAACTTCAATTGGTAAGCGCAAGCGCATCTGCAAAGAAGACGTTATCAATTTGATGACGAAATTTGATGCAGATAACATTCCAGAAGGTGATCGTTATTTGCTCCTAGATGCACACATGTACGCTGATTTGCTAGCTGATTTAGCGGATACAGATAAGTGGGCTTTCGCAAACTCAGCAGACGTTCAAAAGGGTATCCTTGGAAACCTTTATGGTTTCAACATAATGAAGCGTTCAAAGGTTCTTCGTGTGAAAAACGATAAGACCTTGCTTCCTTGGGACGAAACAGCAGAAGCAAGCGAATTAGCAGCAGCACTTGCATGGCACAAGCTTTCTGTGTCACGTGCAATGGGTGAAGTTAAGATGTTTGACTCTGAAAACAACCCACTTTACTATGGTGACATCTATTCATTCTTGCTTCGCACAGGTGGTTCTGTTCGTCGTTACGACAAAAAAGGTATTTACTTGCTAGCTGAAGCATCTAAATAAAAGGAGGTTTGAGTATGTTACCAAGAATCAAAATCCAACTTCTTAATGGTCAATTAGGCATCGTCGGGGACTCGCCCGACGGCTTATTTGCCCTCGTTTGCGCAGCTGTAGCAGTTGCAGAAACTTTCAAACTTGACACTTCATATAGCATTCATTCGCTAGGTGACTTGAAAAAGTTAGGTGTTACCGCTGAAACTAACCCACGCTTATTTAAGCATGTTGAAGACTTCTACAACGAAGTTCCAGAAGGTACAAAGGTGATTGTATTTGGCGTGGATAAAACCAAAACATTCACTGAGCTTTGCGATAAAGAAAGCGGTGTAATTAGAGAGCTGATCACCTCTGAAAATGGTGCACTCCGTGGCATCTTCGTAGCTGGTGATGGACGAGAAGCAACAGCTACAACGCAAGGTCTTGATGAAGATGTTTTTACAGCTTTGCCAAAGGCGCAACAACTTGCAGAGTGGGCAACAGAAAGCCTTTTTGCACCTCTTTTCGTTGTTCTTGAGGGTCGTGGTTTCAAAGGCGCAAAGCCTAAATCTTTGCGCAAAGAAAAGTATAATCGTGTAGCAGTTCTCATTGGTGATACTACAGCTTCTTCGGAGGGTGCTGCCATTGGAACTCTAGCTGGAAGATTAGCTATCATCCCAGTTCAACGCAACGTTGGACGTGTGAAAGATGGTTCTTTGTTTCCTCTTGAGATGTATCTAGGAGCAAACACTGTAGAAGAATCTTTCGGTCTTGTTTCTGACTTGTACGACGCAGGTTATATCACTCCTCGCAAGTATGTAGGCAAAAGCGGATACTACTTTGTCGATGATCAGATGGCGTGTGAGCAAACAGACGACTATTCGCACTTGACTGCACGCAGAACCATTGATAAGGCTTATCGCATTGCATACAATGCACTTCTTAACTTCATGTTAGATGAGCTTACGGTGAATGAAGATGGCACATTGCACCAAGGCGTTGTGATGGCTTGGCAGCAAGAAATTGAGAATGCTATCAATCGTGCAATGACTGCAGCAGGCGAATTGTCTGCAACAGAATCTGGAGAGGGTTGCAAGGCTTTCATTGATGCTTCACAGAATGTTCTTGCTACAAGTAAGATTAATGTGACTATCAAAGTTAAACCTTACGGCTATTCACGCTTTATCGACGTGAACCTAGGCTTCTTAGTTGAAGAGAGTGGCAAATCAAAAGGTAAAAACTAAAATAATGCAAGGTAGATTAAGTTCTACCTTGCTATAAAACTTAGAGATATGTTTAATTCAAGAGAATACGAATGGGCGGACATTACAGTTGTAATGGGTGGACGCAATATCACTGGCTTGCGAGGTATTAAATACAACATTAAGCGTGAAAAGGAATTGCTTCACGCAAAGGGTAATAAGCCACATTCTGTACAGCGTGGTAATTACGATTATAGCGGTGAAATTAGCCTTGTGCAAAGTGAATATTTGGCACTTCGTGAAGCTGCTAAAGGTGATATTTTGAACACGTCGATAGATATTGTCGTTGCTTATGGTGACCCCTCGCAAGGAGATGCCATGACAACAGACATTCTTATCGGTGTTGAATTCACAGAAGATAATACAGAGTGGAAGCAAGGTGATAAAAACCTTGAAAAGGCAATTCCATTCATTTTTTTAAACAAAAAACAAGCGTAAAAGATGAAGTTTACTAAAGAGCAAATTAAAGAGTGGAAAGCCAAACATGGTGAGCTTTTCGAAATCACAGTAGAAGATAAGAGTTGCATTTTGCATCGTCCAACACGCAAGGATTTATCTTATGCTTCAGCAGTGAAAGATCCTATTAAGATGAGCGAAGTAATGCTGAATGCCTTATGGGTTGATGGCGATGAGGAAATTAAAGAGGATGACTCTTTGTTCTTGGCAGCAATTCAAAAGATGCAAGACATCTTGGAGGTGAAAGAAGCTGAAATAAAAAAGCTCTAGAAGATGCTGAAGTTGATACTTCGGACGGTGTAGATATTCTATTTTGGGACACCGTGCTTCGCTATTACCTTTCAATTGATCCTAACGAAATGCCCGACGAAGTTTGGGCGCAAACTATAAAGAATCTGAGTGAAATAAGAAAGCTAGAAAAGGATGGATAATGCTTTAAAATTTTTAATCAAGATAACCGCAACGCCAGGTAATACTTTGGCAACGGCTCGCCTTTGTAAGGATCAGCTTGATAGCATAAAATTAAAGTCTTTAGAGGCAAAAAATGCCCTCAAAGATACATTTAATTTTAGTTCTTTCAAGTCTGGCTTGATGAGCATTCCTGGAATGGCTTTCTTAATGAATCCTACAACGCTCATCGGTGCTGGTATTGGTGCTGTTTCACGCTTAGGCGCACAAGCAGAAAGCACCGCTGTAGCGTTTAAAACTCTTGTAGGCGACGAGAAGAAAGCAGGTGAAATGCTTAAAGAGATTGGAGACTTTGCGAACCATTCACCATTCGGCAAAATGGAACTCGTCGAGGGGGCGCAACAGATGCTTAACTTTGGTATTTCAACTGAAAAAGTTTTGCCACTGATGAAGCAGTTAGGTGATATTTCAGGTGGTAATAAAGACAGGTTCGCATCTCTTTCACTTGTGATGGGTCAAGTTTCATCTACAGGATACTTGATGGGTCAAGATTTATTGCAGTTCATTAATGCTGGATTTAATCCCATTCAGGAACTTTCAACTATGACTGGCAAGTCTGTTTCAGAACTGAAAGACATGATGTCTAAAGGGCAAATCACTGCAGAGAATGTAGCGCAAGCAATTGCACATGCAACAGGCGAAGGTGGTAAATTCCACGGCATGATGGAAGCCAAAAGCCAAACCCTGGAAGGAAAGCTTTCAACTCTTCAAGATACAGTTGTAACGAGTGCAGAAGAGCTTTCGAAAGGCATTAATAGCCCTATTGGTGAATTGGTTGATCAAATTACCGCTATTATTCCAACTATCACAAATGGATTACAGATGGTATTTAGAGCATTTGGTGCCTGCATCAAGTTTGTTATGAAGTTCAAAACTGAATTAGCAATACTTGGAGGAGTTGTGCTAGCTATCTTCACTATGTGGAAAGTCTACAATGCAGCGTTAGCAGCTTATTTGGTTGTTTCAAAACTTTGCCAGGCAGCAACTGTTATTTGGACTACAGTTCAATGGGCATTGAACGCAGCAATGACAACAAACCCTATAGGATTTGTGATTACTGCAGTTGTCGCACTTGTGGCAGCTATTGGATATGCCTGGGTTAAGTTTGCAGGCTTTAGAGCCTTCTTAATCAGCATGTGGGACACGATAAAGCAGTTCGGAAATATCCTCAAAGACTTCTTAATTGATAGAATTACTGACTTGGTGAAAGGTTTAGGAAGTGTTGCGACGTCACTTTATAAGTTGTTTAAAGGTGACTTCAAAGGAGCGGCAGATTCATTCACTGATGGAATGAAGCAAATAAGCGGTTATAATGCTTTTAAGAAAGCCTACATTTCCACTTATGATACTGCAACTAATATCGGTGCTAATTTCAACAAGAACCTAAAGAATGAGCGAGCAAAGGATAAAGCTAAACAGGAAAGCAAGTCGGAGATTTCAGAACCAGAAATAAAAGGTTCAGCAAAAACAACAAGTAACGAGGTCGTTTTTGGTGAAGGCAAGAAAGGTAAAGGCAAAAAGAAGAAAGGCAAACATGGTAAATCAGCAGAAGAAATAGCAACAGGTGGAAAGCGTTCAACTGCTATCACTATGAATATTTCTAAATTCTTTGACACCATCCATGTTCACATGTCAGACAAAGCAGACACAGCAGAACTTGAAAGAGTAGTTGTACAATGTATTAATCGTTCGCTAGCAATCGCAACATCAACAGATAGAGGCTAATCATGGAGTATAGAGAGATTTTAGATAAAGGCTTACCGCTAAATGTGAATAACAAGGCTCATCGCTTTGTACTCGAAAACATTGCACTTCGAATCATCGGAGGAAAAGTACCGCCGTATTGGCTTTTTCGTGAGGTTGGTATTGCTAACGTCGACAGCGAAGATTACGATAGCATAAAAGCTTTAAGTGATGAAGAGCTCGAGGACATGGTGCGCACCAATGCACTTGGCATTCCAATGGCAATGCCACTTGAGCTTCGCATAGAAGAACCAGGCGCAAAATCGTGGTTGCTACCATTCGAACCCATGATTAGTATCACTGGTAAAAACATCATTAAAAAGCGCAATGTGAACAAAGGCAGTGTTCGTGGAAGTATCAAAGAACGTTGGGCGCAAGATGACTATGAGATAACAATCGAAGGTGTTTTAATTTCTACTGATGGAAAATACCCAGAGCAAGATGTTTCAAAAATGCGAAAGCATTGCGAAGCAGCATCTGTATCTTGTCTTTCACCATTGTTGGAGATTTTCGGAATAAACCACATCGTCATTGAAGAATGGGAGTTGCCTTTTACTAGTGGACCAGAGAACCAAAACTATAGTATAAAGGCAGTTTCAGACAACGACTATAAGTTGCTTTTAGGACGTGAAGAATATAACGGATTGCGAAACAAATAACCTGTAACTATGTACACACTAGACTTCGAAGTAAAAATAGGCGAGTTCTACCTTGGAATGGTTGATAGTATAACCATCCACAAGAGTGTAGAATTACTTGCAGACACTTGCGAGATAGTTCTTCCTGCTGCTAGACTAAATAAGGCTTTAGAGGTAGAAGAGCAAATTAAACGAGGAGATGAAGTTAGCGTAAGTATAGGCTATAAAGAAGTTGGCATTAAAGAAGAGTTTAAAGGCTATTTGCAAAGAATATCAACCGATGGAGGTAGCATTAAACTATTCTGTGAAGATGATTTATTTCAGTTCAGAAAGGATCTACCAAACGAGGAGCTTAAGAAGATTTCACTTGCTGACTTGCTTTCAAAGGTTGTAAAAGGTATAGGCAAAAACTATAAAGTGAATTGTAGCTATACATGGGTTTACGATAAGTTTGTCATTCGAGATGCTACAGGCTATGATGTTCTTAAAAAAGTGCAAGAAGAATGCGGAGCAGACATCTATTTGAAAGATGGTGTTTTGCATATCCATCCACCTGGTGAAGTCGTGGGCAAAGAGAGGTTTTACGATTTTGCAGTGAACATCGAAGAAGCAGAACTATCTTTCAGACGTGCAGAAGATAAGAAGGTGAAAGTGGTTGTAAAAGCCATAATGCCTGATGGTAAAGTGAAAGAAATAGAAGTAGGCTCTACAGGTGGCGAAAAGGTCGAAGTAAAGTGCCACGCTTCGGACACCGCAAGTATGAAAGCACGTGGCGAAGCAGAAGTGAAAAGACGCACCTTTGATGGATACGATGGAAGCATTACAACATGGTTAATCCCTGAATGCAATCCAGGCGATACAGCAAGTATTCACGATGGCGATTACACTTACAAAGATGGTACTTATTTCGTGCGTTCAGTCACCACTGAATTTTCAGAGGGCGGAGGAAAGCGCAAAGTTGAATTAGGATATAGATTAAGTTGATATGGACCAGTATAAGGAACTCGCATCACTAATTAAACAAGCCTCATCAGGAGGTAGTCGTGTAACAATTTTGCAAGGAATTGTTAAAGAAGTTAGCGGTGTAACATGCACTGTTGAAATAGGTAGCTTAACTGTTTCGGACGTGCGTTTGCGTGCTTCTGAAAAGCAAGAAGACACACAAATACTAATAACGCCTGCAATTGGTTCAGCAGTTATCCTTGCAAGTCTTTCAGGCGACATGACAAACCTTGTAGTAGTAGCTGTAGATGTTGCAGAAAGTATCACCATAAATGGTGGTAAACTTGGCGGTCTAATTAACATTGAAGCCTTAACTGCAAAGCTTAATGAGCTAGTTCAAGTGTTTAATTCGCACACCCATACTGCACCAAACGGACCAACCACACCGCCTACAACATCAGCGAATCAACTGCAAAGAAAAGACTATGAAGATGAAAAAATAAAACATTGATGAGAGCTATAAAACTAAATAACTTCGAGATAGATGTACAGCTAAAGTTTGACGATGAAGGCAAAATACTTTCAGGCTTAAACTTGGGCGACACGCTTAGACAAAATCAAGCGTTAATCCTGGTGCTTCATCAAGGAGAGCTAAAGGAGCGTCCAGAGGTAGGCGTTGGCATCGAAGATATGCTTTTAGATAATGACATCCTTTATTGGAGAAGTCGAATAAGAGAGCAGTTAGAACTTGATAATCAGAATGTAGATAAGGTGAGAGTGACTACAGGAGGAATAGAAATTAACGCAAGTTATTAAAAGAAAGAAAGGAGGAAATTATGCAAAAGAATACAAAAGAATGGATACAATACGGCAGTGCTTTAGGCATGCTTGCTAGTGGTGTTTGCCTTGTGTTTTTGTGCTTTTTCTTCAACAATTACGACTTGAAAGATTCTGTTTTGTGGTATGTAGGACAATGCCTCGTTTACGCTGGTTCAGTGTTTGGTATAAAGGCTTACATTAACTCGAAGTATGGCGACATCAAGACGTTTGTTGAAAAAGAAATAAAGAAAGAAGAACAAGAACATGAACATGAACATGAGAAATATTAAATATATAGCTGTACACTGCACAGCAAGCAGTCAGCACGCAACCATTAAAGAACTCTTACTTGAGTTTAAAAGAAAAGGCTGGTCAAAACCAGGCTATCATTATATCGTTGACGTGAGCGGAAAGGTCTTTAATACGCTTTCAGAAGATGAAGTGAGCAATGGTGTAAAAGGGTTTAATTCAAATCTTATAAACGTTGCTTATATCGGTGGCATCGACACCAAAGGAAAGCCAGTAGACAATCGAACTGAAGAGCAAAAAAAGTCACTCTTATTGCTTTTAAAAGCACTTAAGAAGAAGTATCCAAATGCTATTATTCAGGGACACCGAGACTTTTCACCAGACACAAATAAAAACGGCATTGTTGATCCTTGGGAACGTATCAAAGCGTGTCCTTGCTTCGATGCAAAAGTTGAATATAAAAACTTATAAACATGAGACATCTAATCTACTTACTGCTTCTATTCTTAACAACAGGATGTTGCAGTTCAAAAAAGCTAGTAGCAGCAGAAACGCATACAACGGTTGTGCGAGATTCTATTGTGCTGCGTGATTCATTTGTGGTAAAAAACCTTACTTCCTATTTCGATTCAATCGTCGTTCGAGATTCGGTGGTATTAGTCTACAATGATGCAGGAAAACTGCTATCGAAAGAGCGTTTTTTGTTCCACGATAGGCAGCGCAAAACAGACATTAGAAATACAGAGCAAAACGTTAGGCAGGAGCGAACGCAAAAGCAGAAGAATATTATAGGAATAAAAAAGAAAGAAACAGTTACACACGACTTCACGCTTGCGAATTTTGCTCGAATAATAGCAATAATGATAGCTCTATTAGTGATAGCCTATGTAATATATAAATCAAGAAACTTATGGAAGTTCTTGCGAAAAATGGTCAAACCCTAGCAGATATAGCAATCCAAGAATATGGATGCCTGGAAGCAGTTGTAAAGCTTTCACTGGATAATGGTCAAAGCGTAAGCGAAATACCAACGCCTGGCGCAAAGCTACAACTTCACCAACATATATATAATAAGGTATTGCAGAAATATTGCAAGGTGCATTCAATATCACCTGCAACTGCTTACGATTCACGTTCAAAAGCTCGTCAAGGAGTATTTAATAAAATCTTTAATTCATCATTTAAGTAATGGCACGATCAATATCTGAAATAAAGCGAACAATGACAGATGCATTTATGCAAGATGAAGCAATTCGTAAGGCTTACGATCTCTCATCAAACAAAACTCGTTTTGCAGATTGCTTTTCTGCAGTGAGTTTAGAAAATTTGCTTTTTTACATCGTTGCAGCGTGTCACTATGTGCTAGAAAGCCTTTTCGAGAAATTCACACAGGACGTCGAGCAGAAAATATCAAGAGCAGTAGTAGCGAGTATACCATGGTATTTTGATAAGGCGAAAGCATTTCAGTATGGCGATGCACTGGTCCTAAATCCTCGCACCTTTGGCTATGAATACGCTAAAATAGACACCTCAAAGCAACGTGTAAAATATGTAGCTGTAAGAGATAGAGGTGCCTCGATTGAAATGCTAGTATCTGCAGAAGACAATGGAAAGCCGACACCACTTTCAGATGAGGTTTTAACGGCGTTTAAACACTATATAAATGCTATTAAAATAGCAGGAGTGGTGATAAACGTAAGAACAAGAAAAGCAGATGAACTAACTATTGCGGTGAAGGTTGTCGTTGACCCTTTGAAGATAAACCGACAAGGCGTCGATATAGCCTCATCAGAGAAGGTAGTTGAACATGCAATTGAGAACTATCTTGCAGATATCGTATATGGCGGAACATTTAATAAAACAAAGCTTGTTGATGCTATACAACGTGTAGATGGTGTTCTTGATGTTGTTCTTGGAACTTGCAAATACAAGGCAGGTGATGAGTTTAAAGAAATTGCAGGAAATAACTACACTGCAGTAGGTGGTAGCTTCATTGCAGTTGGACTTGATAAAACGATTGAGTATGTGGTATAACGTAGACTTTAACAGATGGATAGAGCAGCTCGTTCCACCCATCTTGCGCTCAAAGGTTCTTCTTGCAATTCTAAAAGCAATGATCATACCTATTATATATATACACGAGGAGTTCTTGAAAAAGAAGAACGATGTCGAAAGACGTCTTGACACAACGGCTCAGCGAACATCGATAGAAAGCTATCTTAATGGCTTGTTCTTTTTGAAGAATAGAGAGATACGAATTGAAGAGATAGATAATAGTAATAAAATGTATGTGTATTTTGCGGAGGAGAATCAGATTGCACCATTTATTAATAACAAGTTCATTCTTTACGAATTAGGAGAAGTTCCAGATAAGCCTAACTTTATAGTACATATACCTACGTTTTTATGTACATCGTTAGAGATAGAAAAAGACAAATACAAAGGAGAGTTTTTGACAAAAATAGTCAATGCCTTAAACGTTTATAAACCTGCTGGAAAAAGATACAGCATTAACTTATACGAAGTATGAAAGAGATTAAATTTCATGAAGGTGGAATGCCTTTAAATATTGATGACTTAAAGTTGCTTCAGGAGAATTCTTTTGCAACGATGGCAGCATTTTTAAAGGTGTTTGCCAAAGAAAAAGAGTGCTTTCTTTTGCACAGACTTTCAGCAACACACCCAAATGACTCACTGCTTGAAGCAAAGTTTATTGCAGGTGTGTTGGTGTTTAATGGAATGTTCTTGGAGATACCAGAAACCACTCTGAAAGTGAATTCTTGGCAAGACAAAATCTATATCTGTGTAAAAGAAGTAGAAAAAGATGAGCGCATTTTTGAAGATGGTCAGGCGAAGAACTGTCGAATAGAAAGACAGGCTTATCTTTCAACCGAGGCGTCAGAGGCTTTAAGCTTTGATGCTTCAAAGTTATCTACTTTTGATGAGTTGTTTGTGGAATATCTTAATTTAAAGCGTTTTGAACCCAATTGGATTCCTATTCCTGTTTTCTTTTACAATGGATATAGCGGTAAAATAATGCTGCAGAGAAGAGAGGGGTCAACACGTATTAAAATTCAAATAACATCATCTGCTTCATCATGGGCGGAAGGACAAGAAGGTTTGTTGTTCGAGCTGGGTGGAAATGTAAGTGTCGATCCTATTGGACTTGGATTCCTTGAAAGAACTTGTAGCAAAGTCTTCGCTACCGCTGGCGATGATGAAGCAGAAATAGCAGTGCTACGCTATTCGGATTACAAGTGTCGTGTGGAATTTCTTAAAAAAGATACATCTGCAGTGTTTGCGCAAAATTCACCCTCTCAATGTTCAATTAATATTATTTATGACCTATTAGAGCGATGATGAATATTTATGATTTACAGCAACGTGCAGAAGTTCTGCGCAAGCGACATATAGAGGGGTCAATTACCCCAGAAGAAGTCGGAGGATTGATTGCTGATACACTTTCGCTTATCTCATCAATAGAGCAAAATAGTTCTTCATTAGCAGTGGTGAAAGTCTATTCTTCTGTTGCTGAAATGCAAGGAGACGCCTCACCAGTTGCAAACGATAAGCCTTTGCGCTTTGGGCAAATTGTCAGCGTGTACAACGAAGCAGATGCAAACGATGCTCATAATGGCGAAATATATGTATTTGAGAATCCAGGATGGAAGCTAATTGGTAACATTAATAAAGTTGCAATTGGTGTGTCACAAGGGCAGGCTTTTCCTGGAACAAGAGGCAAAGAGTTAGAAGACAATCTAAATAATGAGATTTCAACACGTGAACAAGCAGTAACTGCAGTTGGCAGAAAGATAAACGAAGAAAAGGTTTCTTTACAAGAATCATTGAGAGTAGTTGAATCTACTCTTCAGAGTCAAATTGATGAAAACTATCGTCTTTTTGAGCAAAAGCAAGACCAACAAAAGGAGTTCTTTCAAAAGGCACTTTTAAAAAGAGAAGAGTTCAAAGCTAGGATTCTCACACAGGAAGAGTATAACACTCTTGTGCGTGAAAAGAAAGTCGAAGATGACAGGTGCTATCTTATACTGGAGGATGATCAATGATAAGATTAAATAATAAAGAAATTGGTTCAGTAGAAATTGGTCGAAAGGCAGTTTCAAAAATCATGCAAGGCACACATCTTATCTGGCAAATGGTAAAGAGCTGCTTTGGTTCTGGTACTTGGAAAAGCGAAAATAAATGGTTAAATAACGATACTTGGAAGTAGTATGGCAAAAGCAATAGACAATGAAATAAAAACCCTTACAACATCATGGGAGGGCTTTAAAGGTAGCCGAGTTGAGGAATTTATTAAATATCAATTGAGTAAACTTGGTTCAGAGAAGTTTGGCTACCTCAATATTGAAAGCGGAGAAGGTGGATTGCAAACAATGCGCTTTTTCGCAAATGAAGAAGCGTTTACGCAATGGTTTGGAGATAGAACTTTGTATGCAGATAAAGTTCTAAAGGAGTTTAGCTTTTATTCTAACAAACCAGAAGAAAGCTATACACTTCGCACTGTGATCACACGTTATCCTTCAACTTCGATGGCGCAAGGTGCAAGAAACACCCTTGCACTATCTTACAATTGCTATTGGGGAGACAATCCAGCAGAAAAAGACACTGCAGATGGTGAAGCTACAGTAGAAATTAACGGCGTAGAAATAGCGCAGCTTACACAAGTTCTAAAAGCAAGTGGAACAGCTCAAGCAAATACTTATGAGTTTGATTTGAGCGACTACTTGAAAGAAGAAACCAACAAAGTAAAAGTTGTTGTAAGCAACTCACATGGCGCAAGAAAAGAATTCCTTTTTAATATCAAAACCTATAATATTGCTTTGTCTTTCGATAGCTCTTATGATGAAAGTGTAATTCAATCTGGCAAGTGGTCCTTGCGTGTCAATTCACGAGGCGTTGAAGCACTTGTATATTGTCGTGTTGAAGACGGCAAACGAGCAGATACATACACTAAAAGCATCAATAATTCAAGTGGTGAATTTATCATCGACGAATTAGAAAAGTATAGCCTTGGAGCTCATAACATTAGCATTTGGGCAGAAAATAAGCAACTAGGACTTAGAACACAAACGCTCACAACGACTTATATTAAGGGTGTGAAAAATGGAAATGGACAGGCAGCTCTTTCACTAGGAAAAGGTTTTATTGGAAAGGTGAAGCAGTTTAGCGTTGTAAATATTCCTTACTTCTTCTATCTTCCTGATGATGATGCAGGAAGCAAAGCAAGAGTAAAAGTGCAACTAAAATTCAATGGTGAAACTTTAGATCTTTTGGAGCAAGAAGTAACGTTGAAACTTGATAAGTCTTCAGGTTTACAAAGCGTGAACATTACACTTGATGATAATAGATATTTGCCTTTCGTCGATGTGGTTATTTCTGTTGGACAGCTTTCAGTTACTCGAAGAATCGAAGTCGAAACAATTGGTATTTCTATTGTAGCAGCAGATGAGTGCAAGGTGTATATACCTATGCGTGGTAGAGCGAACAACGACCTTTCAGCGCAGAACATTACTTCTACATATAAAGGCGTTCAGACTTCACGATTAGTGAGAAGTGAGAACTTTGTTCTTGATGAAAATAACGGCTTTCTAGACGGTCAAGGTTTAACTATAAAAGCAGGTAAAAGTGTAACGCTTAAAGACTTTTTGCCTTTTGCAACCGATATTGGAGCAAATGGTAATAAGCAAGGTAGAACAATTGAACTTGAACTTGAAAGTGGTGTTTGTAGCAACGAAAGTGCAATTATTGCACAATGCTTTCATGCAGGCGTAGGCTTTAGAATTTATCCAGGTAGAATAGAATTTGGATGTGCAACAGATAGCGTTACAACTTACTTTCCAGAAGGCTCAAGAGTAAAAGTAAGCTTTGTAATAGATGGAACTACAACGCACACACGCAACAATCTTGGTGGTGGTAGCGTTACTGAAAAAGATGTGAACCTTGCTTATCTTTACATTAATGGCGTCATTGTGCGCATGTTCGATTACACCAGCGCAAGTTGGAAGCAGGGAGTTGCGAAAGAACTCACCATTGGCAGTGAGCAGGCAGACGTTAAGCTTTATTCTATTCGAATCTATGATAAAGCACTTAACTTTAAGCAGGTGCTAGATAACTTTGCTTATGACACTCCAGACATCGAGGATGTGTACGATGGTGGAAACTTTGTGCGCTTTGGTAAAATTTCAATTGCACGAAGAAACGATATCTTGAATACATCTGGCGATATCCATAACCCCGATGAGATTATCTCATTTGACAAGGTGAAGAAAGCACTTCCAGCTACTCCTATTGCTATTTGGAATATCGATGAGCTACCTTATAATAAGAACAATCCAAATGTAGCAATCAACGCTACAGAGTTCTTGAATCCAACCTGGAATAAATCTACAGATGGAAATGCCTGTGCACCATTTAGAGTTGGAGCGCACTTATTTAATGCAGATGGTACTTCATCAAACGGATATCCTTCACCATACAAGAACTGGGCGGAGATATTTGAAAATGGAGATGGCAGCGCAGTCGAAATTACACTAGACCCCGAACATTCAAGCGAAAAGAGTACTTCGTATTCGATCACACCAGGCGTCGAGCAAGGCGAAAAAGAAGTCGTTCACAAAGTGAACTTTGCAAGTTCTGAAGGTATCTTTAATATTTTAGCAATGAACCTCTTTCAAGAGATATTACTAAATTCAGCAAAGACAAACACAGACCTTTATACGGCTTTCCAAAGAGCGCAAGCAGAGAGTTCTAAGCCTGTTACTTTCAGAAAGAGCCTCAGCGGATTTCCAGAAATAGGCTTTCGCAAAACAAGCTCATCAGGTAGCAAATCACCTGTGTTCTTGTCTATCTATAACTTGATAAATAACAAGTATAGCGCAAGTTTTATGGGCTTCCCTGCAAAGGATTACAAAAAGGCTCAAATATGGGAGGTCGATGAAAATGTGAACTTCTTTAATCGTGAGATAACAGATGCTTCTATAGATGGTGGTAGTGTAGTACAAAGCAATGCAACAAGTAGCAAGTCGCCTATTTACTATGCACGTGTGCCTAAAAAATCACCTGTAAATAAAAAGAATAAGCTTGGTGCTGTAAAGTCTGCAACAGACAATATCGCAGAAGCAAATAAAGAGATAGCAGTGATTAAAAGATTCCACAACTGGGTGGTGTCATGCAATCCACACTTAGCAGAAAGATATAAGGTGCAGCATGGAGAATATCGTACATTGGAAACTGCAGTTACATACAATGGTGTGCGTTATACCAAAGATACACCAGCATATCGAAAAGCAAGATTTGTAAACACTCACCAGGACTATTTGAATAAGGTAGATGCTATTTTCTATTTCATCTTTAATCAATTCATTATTGGAATGGACTCATTCGATAAGAATATGAGTATTGCATTTGACGATATAGAATTGAATACAGATGGAAGTGTGCGAAAAGCGACCGCACGTCTATTCGAACGTGACACAGACTCTCAGAGTATGTTCAATAACTCTGGCGTTTTAGCCTTTAAGTATTGGGCTGAATGGAACGATGCTTTCAATCCTTTAACAGGTGAAACAGAAGGTATTCAGGGAGAAGTTTTTGATAACGATAATAACGCATGGCAGCCAAAACTAACATCAGGCTTTTCACCTGTGTTTAATGGTCGTTTATCAGGCTTAATCGATTTGATTCACGAATGTTGGAGCGACGATATTGCAACGATGTATAAAGCTATGCGTGACGCAGGATTGAACGCTACCTACATGTTTAAACGCTATCAGGATTATTGGAAGAAATGGTGTGAAAACCTTTACAATGCAGATGCAATGGGCTATGCTAATACAGGTCATTTCACAAAAGCTTATGGTGATAAACATAAGCTAATGGAGTATTTCTTGACGAAGCGTTCACGCTACTTAGATAGCAAATACTGCTGTGGTTCAAGTGTCGTAAATAACTTACGTTTGCGTTTATATGAAACTGGAAAAGGCTTAGCAATAAAGCACTATTCGCCTATGTATGCAAGTGTACAATGGGGTGCAAACAACTTCTCAACAGTGCGAAGCATAAAGGGAGAATATGGGCTTTTGCCTTTTGGGTTTACCAACCCTCAAGATGCTACTTTCGACATTGATGATGCCGACATGATCACGGACTTAAAGACCTATTCAACAAAGGCAAGTGGAGATGTTATCTATCATGGCTTAGAGGGTTTAGGTGATTTTAAATTCGACCAAAATATGACGCTTTTAAAATCACTTGAGGAGCTAATAATGAACTACACGGAAGAAAAGCCAAACACCAATGAGAGAGGTGTATCTTTCGACCTTTCGAAGTGTGGAATGCTTAAAAAGGTAATTGTTCGCAATGTGGTAAATCTTCGAAGCCTCATCAATCTTTCAAGCGGTGTTCTGCAAGAAGTTGACTTTTCAGGCACACCGATAAAAGGCGTTGTGATGTCAGAGAATAGTTCGCTTACAAAGTTGGTCCTACCAGAAAGCATTACCACGCTTAAGCTAAAAGGCTTAACGTCTCTCAAAGAAGATAACTTAAAACTTGCAGGCATTTCAAATATCGATACTTACGAGTTCGCAAATTGTCCTAAAATTAATGGATTGGAGTTGCTCCAAAAGATATATAAGGCAGGTGCACCCCTTTCAAATGTAACTCTTGGAGGAGTTGATTTTACAACATCTGATGTAGCGTTCATCGCTAAACTTGCAGAAGTTGGAGCAAACGTCACAGGTAAAATAACCTTCACTTCAAATGTGAAGATAACTTATGAGCAAAAGCGTGCGTTTGTGAAAGCCTGGGGAGACATCGACGATGAATCAAATAAGCTTTATATCTCTTATGAGAAGTTTGCGGTAACAAATATATACATCAGTGGTGAGCTTTATATCGCATCACCTAAAGATGTTCAGCTGTACGCAGAAGTTCGTCCAGAAAGAGGTAATAATATCAAGTCTTTGCGCTGGAGTATTTCAGAAAATAACTTTGCTACAATAGATGAAGATAAAGGTATTTTGAAAGTGAGACGTGTAGGCAATGAGAGCGATTTGCCAAAGCCAGAAGCACAGGTGAAAGTTACTGCTCATTTAACAGATGGAACAGTTTTGAATGCAACTGAAGTCGTAGGTTTCTATGAGCGAGGATTAGCACTTGGAGACTATGTATATAGCGATGGAAGTTTCTCAAATAAGCTTCGAAAGGATTTAACAGTTGTGGGTATTTGCTATTACATCTCGGAAGATAAAAACGACAGACGAATCTTATCTTTAGAGCAAATAAGAGACACTGCAGGTATAGACTCGTTTAGAGCTCCATTCTCAAATGTTCAGCTTACAGATAAGCCAAGTTATCCTGTACATTTTGTGCCAGGTGTGAAGCAAATCAACTCGGAAGCTGAAGCTAGACGCTATGATGGTTTATCGCTTTTAGCATCTGACACGCTAGACCATCGAGCAGGCGAAAAGCTACCTGTAGGAAAAATAGACACATTGCTTACAATAAAGCATCGTGATGTAATATTGCAAGACAGTGGCATTAATTTGCCTATACCAGTTGCAAATAGCGTTGGTAGCGAATATAATAACTTGCTTTCACTTATGAATATTCATCGTCCACAAAACAATAACGATGTAGACAATAGTATCGCAGCTTATTATTATCCAGCCTACTCACTTTGCTATGCTTTTGAACCAGGTTTAAAGGGACATAACGAAAGCCTCAGCGCAGCCTTTAAGGCGCACGAATGGTATTTGCCTGCAGTCGGTGAAGCTATCTATATCACAGAGGAATACTTGAAGGCTGAACGTGGAATATTCGCACAAGCAATTAGAGATGGCATTTTCTCTCTGATGAGCTTCACGGTGAATTCAAATGGCGTGAAGAATACACCTGAACTTTGGACTTCTTCTCAGCGTGTAAACTTTGCAAGAGTAACTGGTGTGCGTTCACTCCGTGTCGAGCAAAAATCACCAACCACAAAAGAAGCTGAATGCTTTGAGGTGAATTATAACTATAGTAATAATTTCAGAATACAGGTGCTTCCTGTATGTCAATTCTAATTAAAAAAGTATGACAATTACGCAATCAACAAAACCTGTAAGAGTTTGGACTTCACGTCAATATGGCTTACTTGTAGTGTCATTCTCGGCTTTCATCGAGGAAAAAGAAGGCATTTTTACTTGTGAGTTCTTGCAACTTGAGCCTGGCGAATGGGGCTACGACAAAGTCCTTGAAAAGCTTATTCGAGAGAAGTATTCGCAATCAAAGGTAGAAGCATTAATTTGTAACCTCTTAAGCGAAGTTGGTATGAAAGAGCATGAAAGCGAGTGGAAAGAATTCCAAGAGTACCGAAAGAAAGCTAAAAAGGAAGCAAAAGAAATCTTTGAGTATGGAAGCAAAGAACTTCATTTAGCGGTTTAATTTGCCCTTGGGGGAGGCAAAAAAATCCCCCAACCTTGTAAATATCATCTCACCTACATTTACAAAAAAGCGCACAGCCCAGTGGTCGGGGGACGAAATCCTCTTCCTGGGTTGTGCGTTTTTATTATGAAAACAAATGCAAGTGAGAGGTGCAAAATTACAAATAATAATCGAAAAACAAAAACATTATGCAATTAAAGAAAAATTATTTCCAAGCACCCCTACCATTTATGGGGCAAAAGCGAAAGTTTATAAAAGATGTAAAGGCTATATTATCACACTATAAAGATGATATAACTATTGTAGATTTATTTGGTGGTTCTGGCTTATTGTCGCATACTGCAAAGCAAGAAAAACCACTTGCAAAAGTCGTGTATAACGATTTTGATAATTACAGCAGACGTCTAAAAGCAATACCACAAACTAATGAGTTACTTGCTAAAATTAGGGAGTTTGCAAAAGAACTTCCAAGAGATAAAATGATTGCGAAAGACATTAAAGATGCTATATTAGAAGTTGTGAAAGCACATGAAGAGAAATATGGCTTTGTAGACTATATAACCCTGTCTTCATCGCTTTTGTTCTCTATGAAATATGTAACCAGTTTTGATGAACTTGTAAAGCAAACATTCTATAATGTCGTAAGGCAAAATGACTTTAACGCAGATGGTTATCTCGAGGGCGTGGAAGTAGTGTCTAAAGACTACAAGGACTTATTCCAAGAGTATAAAGATACACCTAATGTGCTATTTTTAGTTGATCCGCCTTACCTCTCAACCGAAGTAGGCACTTACACTATGACGTGGGGGTTAAAAGAATATCTCGATGTGCTTTCAATACTTGTAAATCGTGACTATATCTACTTCACTTCGAACAAATCTCAAATATTAGAGCTTTGCGAATGGATGGGTGAAAATAAAGATAACTGCAATCCCTTTGAGCATGCTACACAGGTGAAGGTGAATACAACGCTAAACTATAATTCGAAGTACACAGATATAATGGTGTATAAAAAGCACTGATTTATACTGCATTCAAATAGCGTTTAAACGTTGTTTGAATACCTTTAATTTGGTAAATATAAAACCCCTAGCATTTAAATGTTAGGGGTTTATTTTGTGCGTAAACGGAGGAAAAAGGGGCTTTCCTTAAGGGTACACTTCGTTTTTCTTGTTTTATCGCTTCGTTTGAAAAGGTGATTACGCTTCGTTTTGCGGATTATAAAATGATAGGAGGCATTTATTCTCTCCTAAAAACAAAAATGGTAGAAGCAGTTTGAATTGCTTCTACCATTTATGATAATTGTATTTTCTCTAAAGCGATCGATTACTTAACTAATGCTTCTAGTTCTTTTGTGCGAGAATCGTTTGCACCATACAATGAATAGTATGCTTGATACAAAGGATATTTCCAGTTTGCACGTTCGCAAGATGGATCTACATCACGAGCAACTTCAAGATATTTAACTGATTCTTCGTATAGTTTCTTTTGCTCAGCATTATTGCCATTGATGTTAGCAGCCTTACGGTTTAATGTGAAACCAAGATATGTTAGAACAAGAGAATCATCTTTCTTTGTTTCAAGAGCCTTCTTAAAGTCATTGATTGCTGCGTCATCATTACCTGCATTCATACTTTCTTGACCTCTCATAGCTAGTGCCATGAAGTCTCCAGAGTTAGCTGCAAGACGTGCATCAATCATCTTTGCTTGTTCATTCTTCATACCTAAGCTACCATACATTGCTGCAAGATTAGCAAAGATTTGCTCGTTATTTGAATCATCTGCATATAAAGTCTTTAGTTTCTCTACGTAAGATAGAGAGTCTTCTTTGGTCTTTAAGTCTTGTTGCATTAAGTAAAGCTTAAGTCCAAGAGCATCTTTTTTAGCTTCAGGATCCTTCATTGCAATGTCAACATACTTGTTAGCTGATGGTAAATCCTTTTCTTGGAAAGCATAAACTGCAGCAACACGTGCGATTTCCCCTAAGTATTGGTCTGGATTTTTAGTTCTATCTACTTCAACAAACAATGGAGCTTCTGCTGTTTCTACATACATCTTGAAGTTTTTGTATGCTTCTTTTGCATCGTTCTTCTTCATTGCTTCTTGTCCAGCGCTGATGATATAAGGACGCAATGGATATAAACGATCTTGGTTTGCCTTGTGGAATTTAGGTTTAACTTTTCCCTTTTCGTTTGGCATTTGATCGTATTTATCCACGATAAGAGCATTATCTAGGGCGTTATAAAGAGCAACATAATAACCTAATGTATCGTAAGGTTGAATGTTATCTTGTTTTAATTGCTCTGCAGTTGCATTGGCTGTCATAATTTGTTGTTCCTTATCAACCTTTGCAAGTGATAGTTCTACAAGCTTATTATAAGCCTTTGCCTTTTGCTCGGCATTAAAAGTTGCTTCGTTAGATTTCACCAATTGTGCGGCTGCATCATACGAATTAGATTTCAAGATGTTTTTTAAAGCATCTTCTTGTGCAAAGACTGTAGTGGCAGAAGCTGCCATTAAAGCCATAAACATTAATTTTTTCATAGTGATTCTATTTTTTAATTGTTTTGTATTTCATCTCTATCTTCACTTTATTCAGAAGCCTCTTGGGTGTTTTCAAGAGTTGTTTCTGCAGAAGTTTCGTTTGATATTGTGGTATTATCTAGTTCTTCTTGTGCCTTATCGAACTCTGAACGACTCTCTTCTTCTGCTGCTGCTTCAAGCTCTGAGCTCATCACTTTACAAACACTTGCAATGACATCGTTCTTCTTTGATAGGTTAATTAGGCGAACACCTTGTGTTGCTCTACCCATAACTCGCACCTCAGAAACTGCCAAACGAATGGTTATACCGCTCTTATTGATAATCATAAGGTCGTTATCATCGTTGACATTCTTGATTGCAACCACACGTCCCGTCTTCTCAGTGATATTTAATGTCTTCACACCTTTACCACCTCTGTTGGTTACTCGGTAGTCTTCTACAGACGAACGCTTACCATATCCGGTTTCACTTACAACCATTACGTTCTCTGTTTCGGCATCATTTACAACAATCATACCTACCACTTGATCATCATCTCCATCAAGTTTCATACCTCGAACACCTGTTGCTGTTCTACCCATAGCACGTACTGTCTCTTCATTAAAGCGCACTGCACGTCCGTTTTTGTTTGCCATAATGATTTCGTTCTTACCGTTTGTTAGGCGAACATCAACCACTTCGTCTCCTTCTGCAATATTAATTGCGATGACACCGTTTGCTCTTGGACGTGAATAAGCTTCAAGACTAGTCTTCTTTATTGTACCATTCTTAGTAGCAAATACCACATTGTGTGAGTTAACAAACTCTTCATCATCAAGCCCTCTCAATCGAAGTATTGCATTCAAACCATCATCTGGCTCGATATTTAATAGGTTTTGAATAGCTCTACCCTTTGAGTCTTTGGTGCCTTCAGGGATATTATAGCACTTCAACCAATAGCAACGACCCTTCTTAGTGAAGAATAACATGGTCTGATGCATGGTCGCTGGGTAGATAAACTCAGTGAAATCTTGTTCACGATGACGCACTCCCTTAGAGCCAACTCCACCTCTTGCTTGCTCACGGAACTCAGAAAGTGGTGTACGTTTGATGTAACCTAGGTGACTAACTGTTATCACTACTGGGTCATTTGGATAGAAATCCTCTGCATTGAACTCATGTTCTGCAGGAATAATCTTTGTTCTTCTCTCGTCACCGAACTTCTCTTTCAACTCGTTTAACTCATCTTTCATCACCTTCTTGCAAAGGTTATCATCAGTAAGAATGCTTGTTAAATAAGCGATTCTTTGTTGAAGTTCGTCAAATTGAGCATGTAGTTCTTCAACTTTCAAACCTGTGATTTGAGACAAGCGCATATCAACAATTGCTTGAGATTGTAGTTCATCAAGGTTAAAACGTTGCTCAAGATTTGTTCTAGCGAGTGCTGGTGTGCGACTTGCCTTTATGATTTGCACCACTTCGTCAATGTTATCACTTGCGATAATCATTCCTTCTAGAATGTGTGCACGTTCTTCTGCTTTCTTAAGTTCGAACTTTGTACGACGAATTGTTACGTCATGACGATGTTCAACGAAGTACTTAATGCAGTCTTTCAATGTCAATAAGCGTGGACGACCTTTCACTAAGGCAATGTTATTCACAGAGAATGAACTTTGAAGAGCTGTCATTTTGAACAGTTTATTCAAAAGAACATTAGCGTTTGCATCACGTTTTACATCAATAACAATACGCATTCCCTGTCGACCAGACTCGTCATTGGCATTTGAAATACCTTCAAGTTTTCCTTCTTTAACTAGATCTGCGATATATTCAATAAGCTGTTGCTTGTTAACTCCGTAAGGAATTTCAGTGATAATGATCTTATCTTGGTTCTCATCACTTTCGATTTCAGCTTTCGCACGCATAACAACTCGACCACGACCTGTCTCATATGCGTCCTTAACTCCTTGCAAACCGTAGATGTAACCACCTGTTGGGAAGTCAGGAGCTTGTATATATAGCATCAATTCTTCAGTGTTTATCTCTTCATTATCGATGTAAGCACAACAACCATCAATCACCTCCGACAAGTTATGTGTAGGCATATTGGTTGCCATACCCACCGCAATACCGTTTCCACCATTAACTAATAGGTTTGGTATTTTTGTAGGCATTACAGTTGGTTCAAGTAATGTTTCATCGAAGTTAGGCACCATATCTACAGTGTCTTTATCCAAGTCGTCCATTACATACTCACCAATCTTCTCTAAACGACACTCTGTGTAACGCATAGCAGCTGCAGAGTCACCATCGACACTACCGAAGTTACCTTGTCCATCAACTAGAGTATAACGCATATTCCAGTCTTGTGCGAGGCGAACTAAGGCTCCATACACTGATGAATCGCCGTGTGGGTGATACTTACCAAGTACCTCTCCAACTACACGAGCACACTTTTTATAAGGATTGCTACTGGTATTACCGATATCACGCATACCATATAAGATACGACGATGAACGGGTTTAAAACCATCTCGCACGTCAGGTAGAGCACGAGCAACAATCACAGACATCGAATAGTCGATGTAAGAAGATTTCATTTCTTCTTCGATATTAATCTTGATAATTCTATCTTGATCTATCGTTTGATTTTCATCCATTGATAATATGTATAATTAGAAGTTATTTCTTTTTGAAAAATCGCCTACAATGCCCTTTATTTTCGATTTAAGGCGATTTGCTTTTATTTTATTGGTGCTAAATTACTATTTTTTTTCGAGATATAAAAGCAAATCCAACTAAAAAACAATAAGGAAAGAGAAACTTTGTCGTTAAAAGATAACATCACTGAAATAATTACACAAACGGCACTCTTACACCTTATTATTAATGCCTCCTAACCTACCATTTTTATATTAGGACAAATCAGACAAAACACCAATGGATTTCGATACACCTTATTTAATAAGCAGTCCACAAAGCAAATAAAATCTATATTTACCACTTACATCATATAAGGAGATTCTAATATAAAGAAAGGTGGAATAAGCTTAGAGGATTATTCTACGCTATTAGACGCAAACAAAAAGGCTTTAAAAAGTAAATTCCACTACCCTTTCAAAGCTACAAATATACAAATAAAGACAGAAGTTACAAACAACAAAAAGTAGACTAAACTATATATCACTATAATTTAGTCTACTTTTTATTAAAAGAGTTCTATCATTTAGTTTTTGAAGAAGTCTTTAACAGCTTCGTTTGCTACCATTTTTTCATCAAAAACATAAGCACCTGTTTTAGGACTCTTCACCATTTTGATTACTTTTGAATATGCGCGTCCGTCCGTTGAACCTTCATGGAGAGATGCGACCGCTTTCTTTGCCATAATTCTAAATATTTAATTGAGTTAGAATAACTTCTTATTTAATCTCTTTATGAAGAGTCATTCTTCTCAAAATAGGATTATACTTCTTCATTTCGAGACGCTCTGGAGTGTTCTTACGATTCTTAGTCGTAACATAACGGCTTGTTCCAGGCAATCCACTACTCTTAATCTCAGTGCATTCGAGTATCACTTGTACTCTATTACCTTTTGCTTTCTTTGCCATAATTGATTATTCTCCTATAACTTTTATGTCTTTCCAGTCACAATAACCTTTTGAAACGGCTTGTCTTAAGGCTGCATCGAGACCAACTTTATTTATGAGACGAAGACCAGCTGCACTGATCTTAAGGCTAATCCAACATGCCTCTTCAACATAGTAGAATTTCTTCTTGAAGAGATTCACGTCAAAACTACGCTTTGTGCGGTGCTTTGAGTGAGATACGTTGCAGCCTATTTGGGCTTTCTTTCCCGTGATTTGACAAATCTTAGACATTGCTATCTTTAAATTTTGTATTCGTTTTTTGATACTTATTCCAAACAGTTTGCAAAATTACAAATATTTATCGAATATACAAAAGAATACGCCTTCTAAAGTTCCTAATTAAGTTTTTTTTTCTTTTAAAGAAGTATTTCGCTCAATCATTTACTCTAAATTACTCTTCATCAAGCACTATTTCCTCTTTAAGGAAGTCGAGGAAAAGTTGTAAAGCCTTTTGAGTTGCTGCAGCAATATTCAAATCTCGACCATTATCTTCTTCGATTTTGAATGTGCGAACCTTATCAGCTGTTCCGTAAGCAATCCATATTGTTCCTACAGGAGCATTAGGTAAAGCGCCAGCAGGACCTGCAATACCAGTTGTTACGATAGAGTATGTAACATTAAGAGCTTTGCAAGCACCTTTCACCATAGCAACAGCTACTTCTTCACTAACAGCTGTTTTTTCTTCAATGAGTTGTGCATCAACTCCTAATATATTTTCTTTTACTTCGTTTGAGTAAGCAATTACGCTTCCTTTATAATAATTAGAAGAGCCAGGAACCGACATTATTGTCTCTGCTACTCTACCTCCTGTACAACTTTCTGCAGTTCCTAAAGAACGTTGTGTGCCATCATAATTGTAAAGATACTCTTGTATCTGCTTACTTAAAACTTTGCTTTCTAATTCCATTATTCAAATGTTACTTTACTAAATGCGGGTTTATCTATTGTGCAGAATGCACCGTCTAAATACTTATAATAACCTGTTATTCCAATCATTGCAGCGTTATCGGTTGTATAACCAAACTTAGGAATATAGATGGTCCAACCATATTTCTCTGCATGTTCTTTGAATGCGTTGCGTAATCCATTGTTAGCAGACACTCCACCAGCTACAGCCACATGTTTAATGCCTGTTTCTTTCACTGCAGCCTTTAGCTTTTTCATCAAGATATCTACAATGGTAAATTCTAAACTGGCTGCAATATCTTCTTTATTTTCTTCGATAAAGTTTGGATTTTCTGCAATCCATTTACGCATATTATATAAGAATGAGGTTTTAAGACCTGAGAAACTATAATCAAATCCTGGTATATTGGGCTCAGCAAACTTATATGCATGAGGATTACCTTGACGTGCTAAACGGTCGATAATAGGACCTCCTGGATAACCTAAGCCCATCACTTTCGAGCATTTGTCAATCGCTTCACCTGCAGCATCGTCTATGGTTTGACCCAACACCTCCATATTATTATAAGCGTTTACCTTCACTATTTGAGAGTTTCCACCACTTACTAATAAGCAAAGGAAAGGCAATGGAGGAATAGCATTGTCATTATCAGGTTCTTTTATGAAGTGAGCCATAACGTGACCTTGTAGATGGTTCACATCAATCAAAGGTATTCCAAGAGCTTGCGACAATCCTTTTGCAAAGCTAACTCCTACCAAGAGCGATCCCATTAAACCAGGACCACGAGTAAAAGCAATTGCACTTAACTGTTCTTTTGTTATTCCTGCTTTCTTTAAAGCATGATCAACCACAGGCACTATGTTTTGTTGATGAGCACGAGAAGCAAGCTCTGGCACCACACCACCATAGGCTTTATGAACGTCTTGCGAAGATGTTACATTACTTAAAAGCACATCATTACGCAAAACCGCAGCCGAAGTGTCGTCACAACTACTTTCTATACCTAATATATAAATATCTTTTTCTTTCATTATAGTATTATTATTTAATAGGTAAGGATTTCTACTCCATGTTCAGTCATCACAAAAGTATGTTCCCATTGAGCTGAAGGTAATTCGTCACCAGAGATAATTTCCCATCCAAATGGATCTTCTGAATCTAAAAATACCTGCCATGTTCCCATGTTAATCATAGGCTCAATGGTAAACACCATACCAGGAACAAGAAGCATTCCTGTACCCTTTTTGCCATAATGTGTAATGTCTGGCTTCTCATGAAACTTCAAACCTACACCATGACCACATAGATCCCGCACCACACCATAATTATATTTATTAGCATGTTGCTCTATTGCATAACCAATATCTCCCACGAAACAATATGGTTTTGCAGCCTCTGCGCCTATTTCTAAGCATTCTTTTGCCACCCTAACCAACTGTTCTTTTTCTGGAGTTGTTTTACCTATAATAAACATACGTGATGCGTCTGCATAATAACCATCGAGAATTGTGGTAAAATCGACATTGATAATGTCTCCTTCTTCCAACACATCTTCTTCTTTTGGAATACCATGGCACACCACTTCATTAATGCTTGTACAAACGCTTTTGGGGTATCCTTCATAGTTTAAGCATGCTGGAGTTGCACCATGAGCAGTACAATAATCGTAGCATATCTTATCTATTTCGAGTGTGTTCATACCTGCTTTGATGTGTTTAGCCACTTCGTCCAACACACCAGTATTGATAACACCAGCTCTTTTAATACCTTCTATCTGTTCGGGAGTTTTAATTAAGTCACGAGTAGGAACTTCTTTACCTTTATTTTCCCAATACATCACCTTCTTGTCAAGCTCGGTTATATCCTTTCCCGGCAAGAGAGTCCATCTTCTTTTTATAGACTTCATGTTTCTCTTTATTAATATTACTGGTATAACCAGCGATGAATTTCAGCACAAAGTTAGTATTTTTTCTGTAAAAATCATTCACTTTGCATACTTATATTGCATTGTTCTTTTTCGTGTTCTTACGACAGAAAAGATACGACAACATTAATATCGCTTAATGGCTCTATCCATTTCACGACGATCTTCTTTTTCTTTTAGAGTTTGACGTTTATCGTATTCTTTCTTACCTCGTGCCAAAGCGATGTTCACTTTCGCACGTCCATTCTGATCAATAAACAACAAAGTAGGAACAATTGTTACACCCACTGATTTCGTTTCCTCTTCCAATCGGCGTATTTCTCTTTTCTTTAATAACAGCTTTCGATCTCTTTTTGCCTCATGATTGGTAAAAGAACCATAGAAATAAGGGGTAATGTTCATTCCTTTCACCCATATTTCACCATCATGAATATAACAGAAAGTATCTACTAAAGATGCCTTTCCTTGTCGAATAGACTTTATCTCTGTACCTGTAAGCACTATTCCAGCGGTGAAGGTATCGATAAAGAAATAATCGAAAGATGCTTTTCTGTTTTTTATTTGTATTGAACTCTTTTTATCTGAGTTTTTCTTTTCGTTTGCCATAATGCAGTTTTTGTTTTGTTCATCAGCATTTATTTGCTGTGCTGCAATGTTTTTTTAAGATTCAACAACAGCAAATTCGGCAATATGTTCGTCTACATATTCTGCCATTTTAGCTGTCCAATATTCTTCGTGCTCTACAAACTTATCATCAAAATCGTCGAACTCTGGATATTTTTCAAATAGTGCCATAAACTCTTCATCGCTACATTCTGCCTCTAACACATCACGATGTTTTTTATAACTCTTATGACATTTATTGATAAGCGAGCACAAATCGCCTAAGCCCCAACGACGCATCATTGCCGCAAAGGGATTTAAGAAGATAAAGCCTCCATATCCATTATGAATAAGTTGTATAAATCCTCCGTCCATAACTTCTTCTCTTAAAGTGTGATAAGCTAAGAGAGTTATTTGCGAAGCATTCAATTCTGCCATATTGGTAGCAGTTAGTTCGCCTCCTATGGCATTTTTTATTGCATCTACAAACACTTCAATAAAGGCGTCCATGCCTTCGTTTGCTGCACTAATAAGATTTTGTTCTTTTACAACTACATTCACCATTTGTTTTCTTCTTTTATGTGATGATATTAATAAACACGTAATCTATCGTCTACCTTGATATCGTAATCGGGCAAGAGATGATTCTTAATATAAAGACTTTCGACCTTTATTCCATATTGTTGAGCTATCGAATACATACTTTCTCCAGGTTTAACAATATGTGGACGGTCTTTAAATTGCTTCTCAGCTTTGCTCTTTTTCTTCTTAAGATATATCACTTCGCCCTCTACAAGTGGGCCGTGTTTATCTCTTTCGTTATACTTTGCCAACTTACGAGCAGAGATATGCACCTCTGCAGCAATACTCTTAAAGGTGTCACCAGCACGTGCTCGCAAATAATAGTTATCGTTATAAGCGTATATAGGATGAAGAGTTCCACCCTGAACAGTAGGCTTATCCACTGTAGAACGCTTCACCATAAACTTATCGAAGCTATTAGCTGTGTCGTATTGATAAAGCTTATACAGTTCAATTATCTCGATAAGTTTATTAGCATATTGTGGATTGGTGGCATAACCAGCAGCTTTTAAGCCTCTTGCCCACCCTCTATAATCTGTTCTTGGCAATGAAAACAAACTGCGATAGCGTGGTTTATTCACCAAAAACTTACTGTGGTCTTCATAACTTTGACGCACATTATCATACGCTCTAAAACATTCTTGCAACTCATCGTCGTCGTGTCGCACACTTCTTCCTGTCCAATCGTGACATTTAATACCAAAGTGATTGTTGCTATAACGAGCTAATCGACTCTGACCTGCAGCACTTTCAAAGAGTCCTTGCGCAAGAGTTATACTCGCAGGAATGTTGTATCGCAACATTTCTTCTATAGCAATATCCTTATATTGATCGATATATGTTTGATAAGTTACATTCCATTTGGCCTGACCTAACAAGTTGATAGGACAAAACATCAATGCAATGATCATTAAAATATTCGTTATTTTTCTTTTCATCGATAACGTTATCTCTTATAATTATTTTGTTCTTCAGGGTCGTTTCAGAGTTTTTTCCACTCCATCTATTGGCGCGTTGCGTTACACTATCATTTCATTTCTATTTTTCGAGAATAATTTTCTCTTTAAAAGATAGTTCTAGCACCATTGCAAAAGAAGAACATTTATAATACTTCTATTCTGTGCAAAGTTAATGATATTTTTTGAATTGTGGCGTTGCTACTATGGTTTTAAAATTTCTTTCCTTTCGTTTAGAGTTAAAAATCAAGTGAAAGATGCCAATAATTGGTTTTCTTCGCTCTCTTTCTCTAATTTCTCTTGCCGTGGGGCTTTGCGCTTTCACGCTTTCAAAAGCACCACTTTTACATTTAAATAGCATTGAGTTTACACCCTAAAAACAATGCTTTTGCAAGCTAATTGCATTGAGATTAAAAACAAAAAGACGAACCTTAAAATTGCACATCTAAAACCATCAAAATGCATTTTTATCGAAACAAAGTTATAAAGGCACATATTTTTTATTAATTTTGCAAGTGTATCGGCTCAAATGCAGCTGATTTTCAATCATTAAAAGAAAAATAATTCGAAATAATAATCATAACATCAACACACAATGAGTATCATAATTGGAATAGATGTTGGTATTAGTACCACCAAAATTGTTGGTATCAATAAAGACGGAAAGGTCATTTCTCCGATACGAATAAAGGCCACCGACCCTGTAACTTCATTATACGGAGCCTTTGGAAAGTATCTTCACGACAATAAAATAAAGCTTACCGACGTGGCAAGAGTTATGCTCACTGGCGTTGGATCGGCATATATCGACAACCCAATATACGGACTTCCTACCACAAAGGCGGAGGAGTTTATAGCAGACGGCTTAGGAGCTAAATATCAAACCAACCTCGATAGCATGATTGTTGTAAGCATGGGAACAGGTACTTCGCTTGTTCAATGCGACAAAGAAGGTATCAGACACATTGGAGGTATAGGTATTGGAGGCGGAACTTTGCAAGGTCTTGCAAGGGTTATGCTCAAGACTGACGACATTAAACAAGTTAGTTTACTGGCTGCCGAGGGTGATATTTCGAATGTAAACGTATTGATTGGCGACATTAGTCCACACGCTTTGCCTGGCTTACCCAAAAGTGCTACCGCCTCATTGTTCGGTAAAACAAAGAGTAATGCAAGCAGAGAAGATATTGCTTTGGGCATCACTTGGATGGTAATTCAAGCCATTGGCAGTAGTACTATACTCTCAAGTCTTGGCAGTGGTATTAAAGATTATGTCTTAATTGGCAATCTTACATTGCTACCTCAATGCAAAGAGGTTTACACCTCTATGGAAAAGCTCTACAATGTGCGTTTCCACATTCCTAAGCACAGCGAGTTTTGCACAGCAATAGGTGCGGCATTGCAAGCCCCCGAACTAGCAATTGAAAAATAAACAACAATAAAATAAGAGCTATTGGCAAGTTCATTCACCAATAGCTCTTTTCTTTTCATCTAATTCATTCTATCTCATTTAGAATGAAAAGTATTCTACTTAATCATCTCTAAGAATTCATCTTCGCTTAAAATCTTCACTCCAAGCGACTCAGCTTTCTGCAATTTAGATGGTCCCATGTTGTCTCCTGCAAGTACAAAGCTGGTCTTTGCACTAATACTTCCTGTGTTCTTGCCGCCTAATTGTTCTATCATCGCTTTGTATTCGTCACGAGAATGGTGTGTAAAGACTCCACTAATCACTATGGTTTTACCTTCTAACACATTGCCTTTAGGACCTTCTTCTATCACTGGCATAGCCATTTGAAGTCCGTAACTCTCTAAACGTTCTATCAAAGCAATATTCTTTTCATCGGCAAAGAAACTCACAACGCTTGCTGCAATGATGTCTCCCACACCCTCAACTTCAAGCAGTTGAGCCGCAGTTGCATTGCGCAAAGAATTAATATCATTGAATTTACGAGCCAATAAGCGTGCCGATGTTTCTCCAACAAAGCGTATTCCCAAAGCAAACAACACTCTATCAAAGGGCACTTGCTTCGACTTTTCGATGGCATCGATCACCTTTTTAGCCGACTTTTGATGCGCTCCGCCTTCGTTGATATCATCAATTGTAAGGCAATATAAGTCGGCAACGTCTTTTATCAATCCTTTATTATAATACGAATCGATTGTTTCAGGCCCTAAACTATCAATGTTCATGGCCTTACGAGCTATGAAATGTTCTATCTTTCCCTTTATTTGTGGAGGGCAACCCATATCATTTGGGCAGTAATAAGCAGCCTGTCCTTCATATCGAACGAGCTGAGTTCCGCACTCAGGACATGTCTTAATGAATTCTATTGGTTGCATTCCTGCGGTGCGTTTACTTAGCTCTACGCCCACAATCTTAGGTATAATCTCTCCGCCTTTCTCTACATATACATAGTCACCGATATGCAAATCAAAGCTTTTAATAAAGTCTTCGTTATTTAATGTGGCACGTTTCACCACCGTTCCAGCAAGTAAAACGGGTTCCATATTAGCCACTGGAGTAACCGTTCCCGTACGTCCTACCTGATAAGAGACGCTCTCTAACTTCGTTAACTCACGCTCTGCTTTGAACTTATACGCAATAGCCCAACGTGGATTCTTTGCTGTAAAGCCCATACTTTGTTGCTGTTTGAGCGAATTAACCTTAAGAACTATGCCGTCAGTTGCCACTGGTAGGTTCTTTCTTTCAACGTCCCAATAATCGATAAAGGCATATATATCTTCTAAAGAAGACACTTTTCTCATTCCTTCGCCTATCTTAAAGCCCCATCGTTTGGCTGCTTCTAAACGCTCAAAGTGACCATCTATGTTGATATCTTCGCCCAATAAATAATATAAGTAGGCATCTAATGAACGCTTTGCAACCAATGCTGGGTTCAAACTTTTAAGTGTTCCAGAGGCTGCATTACGTGGATTTGCAAATAAAGGCTCTTCTTGTTGGCGACGTTCTTCATTGAGTTTGTCGAACACTTTCCATGGCATTAGCACCTCTCCACGCATCTCAAACACTGCAGGATAATCGTTTCCTTGCAACACAAGGGGTATGGTTTTAATGGTTTTTACATTCGCTGTGACATCATCTCCACGTATTCCGTCACCTCGAGTGACTGCTCTTACAAGCTTTCCGTCTTCATATCGCAATGAAATAGACAAACCATCGTATTTCAACTCGCAACAAATCTCGAACTCTTCACCATTCAATAACTTTGAAACGGTGTTGTAAAAATCTGCAACTTCTTGCTTATTATAAGTATTCGAGAGTGATAGCATGGGATAAACATGCTCCACTTGCTCAAAAGACTCTTGCAAATCGCTTCCCACTCGTTGCGTTGGTGAGTTGGCATCATACATCTCTGGATGTGCATTCTCTAAGCTTTGTAGCTCGTGCAACAATGCATCGAAGGTAAAATCGTCGATTTGTGGGGCGTTCAACACATAATAATTATAATTGTGCTGATGCAGTTCTTTACGCAATTCTATTATTCTTTCTTGTTCGGTTGCCATACTATTGTTGTGCTATTGCTATGTTTATTTAAAAGAAAAATTCATGAATAGAAGTGGAACGAATGACTTATAGTTTTTCAACCACAAGCATTTCTGCCCTCCTACTCATGAATCTACAAAAATAGTAATTCTTTTTTAATTCTTCAAAGAATGAAGAACTAAGCTCGAATATTTATCTTAGAAAGTCCATTTTGCTGCAATTGTTGGAATTGCATAGAACTTATTGTTCATTCCTTTGTTATTATATACGAAGTTGTTGCTGATTTCTACCTCTGTTCCAAGACTCAAGTTAACATCTTTCATACCTTTTAATGTATTCAAATTGAACCAGAACTGTGGCTCAGAAATTAAGATTAGCTTGCCATTTACGTTCTTATCATACCATAAATCGCAGAAACCATTGAATGTACAAAGGTCGTTTGCAAAGGTAAGTCCCCACACTTCGGTTAATTGGAAGCCGCTAAATGGACGAGCAAGTCCTTGACCTTTGAAGTAATATTTATACATTAATTGAATTGAGAAGTTCTTTTTAAAGTCGCTACTTACCCAATTCCAAGCTCCACCTGCTAAGAAAGCGTGTTGATAACGTGCAGTATATGTTAGGTCTTTGTTTGATCCTAAACCACCATTATACTCGATATGAGCAGCCCATTGCTTGTTTTTTGATAGGTTAAACTCACGTGCAATTTCCCAATAAGCACCCTTAACACCATCACGATGATAATCCATATCAGTAAATAAGAAGGTACTTCCCCACTTATCTAACTTGAACATCTCTATGGTTGTTGTAACAGTTTGGCGGTCGGTGATGTCTTTATACAATGCACGACCTAAGTCATAATGTAACTGAACGTTTTGTGCTCCAGCGCAAATACTTGTTATAAGCATTGCAGCAGATAGTAATAATTTTTTCATAAATTAATTATTGATAAGATATAATGATGCGCAAAAGTAGTCATTTTTATTGAATTCATTACATAACATGTTGTTAAATTCGTAATTAGGCCGTATTCTTGTTCTTAATCAAGATTTACAACTCACACCTTATTTCACATTTATTATCACTCCAAGCAGAGTTTTTTTCTACTTATACATTATTATATATGGAGCCTCGTAGAGCCTTTTTCATTCTTTTTCTGACCCATTTTAGGCTAAAAGAGGGATCGTTTTCCTTACTTTTGACACTTTAAAAGCAATCTAAACATATTGTTTTCTGCACTTTATTGCAAAGAAGACGTGCTATTAATTAAGTGCAAATAAAAAACATTTTGTAACTTTGTGCCCATTATGAGAATAGATATTATCACCGTTTTACCTGAAATGCTCACAGGATTTACACAAGAATCGATTCTTGCAAGAGCACAAAAAAAAGGATTGGCAGAGATTCATTTGCACAATCTTCGTGATTATTCTACCAATAAACACAGAAAGGTAGATGACTATTCTTATGGCGGTTTCCCTGGAATGGTGATGACTTGCGAGCCTATAGACAGATGTATTTCGGCATTAAAAGCGGAAAGACACTATGACGAAGTAATATTTACAACTCCTGATGGCGAGCAATTTAACCAGCCAATGGCAAACGAATTGTCGATGAAAGAAAACATTATCATTCTTTGTGGACACTATAAAGGCATCGACCAACGTATTAGAGAGCATCTTATTACAAAGGAAATTTCTGTAGGCGACTTTGTTCTTACAGGCGGAGAGCTACCTGCTGCCATCATTGCAGATGCGGTAATTCGTATTGTTCCTGGTGTTATTGGAGACGAACAAAGTGCTCTTTCTGATAGTTTTCAAGACAACTTATTGTCTGCTCCGATATATACTCGTCCCGCAGATTATAAAGGTTGGAAGGTTCCTGAAATCCTTTTAAGCGGAAATGAGGCTAAGATCAAAGCCTGGGAGCTTGAACAAGCACAGGAAAGAACCCAACGTTTGCGTCCTGACTTACTAAAATAAGGATATTATCCGAATCTAATTTGAATATATTTCAAACGATATTTGAAGATAAAGGAAGAGTCTTACTAACACAAGTAAGGCGCTTTTTAGGATATATTCCCTCAAAAACAAAGATGAATAAGAAGCTATTTCTAGTCAATCTCTACCCTATTTTTCTTTTATTAAAGTGCAATACTCTTTCAAAAGCATTGTTTTTGGGTGATAAAAGCAATGTAATTAGCGTGCAATAACACTGCTTTTATCATGTAATTACATTGCTATTACCCTTCATTCTCTACAAAAAAAGGGCAAAAAAATGAAGAGATACTCACAGCAAAAGGTGCAAAATATCTCTTCATCTATCGTTAAATGTCTTTATTAAATGATGTGCATCTTAGCCACTAAATAAAGAACTACATATCCAATAATCATTGTTAGTGCACCCATTGCACCACCAATCTTCATCATTTGCTTTTGATCTACCAAGCCAGTTGAATGTGCAATGGCATTAGGAGGAGTACTAATTGGTAAGCACATCGCTGCAGAAGCGGCAATTGCAACCCCTATTAAGATGGTAGCTCCACCACCAATAGCATTAAGACTGTTGCCCATTCCCTTACAAACAACTGCTAAGATTGGCACTAAAAGAGCTGCTGTAGCTGTGTTTGAGATGAAGTTTGAAAGTGTATAACAAACAATTCCTGAGATAAGAAGAATAACAACAGGATGCCATTTATCGAAAGTAATGTTCTGAATAACATTCTCTGCCAATCCAGATTCATTCAAAGCAAGTCCTAAAGTAAATCCACCTGCAACCATCCAGATAACACTCCAGTTTATATTTTGTAGGTCTTTTGCTGTCACTACTCCTGTAACTGCGAACACAGTTATAGGCAACATTGCCACAGTATTAGCACCAATTCCTGTTACTTTGTCGAGAAGCCATAATAAAACAGTACAAATAAAGGTTACAGAAACAACAACTGAACGCCAATTACGTTGCACTTTACCTTCGATATGCAATTCAATTGTCTTTTGTTTAAATGGGAAAAAGGTTTTAAGAAGATACCAACCAATCAACAATAGTATGATGGTTAGAGGCATCATAAATAGTAACCAGTCGCCAAAACCAATTCCTGCATTAAGGCCATTCACATCATTTAGATACTTAAGAGCGATTGCATTAGGAGGAGTTCCAATGGGAGTACCCATTCCACCGATGTTAGCTGCAACCGGAATACCAAGAGTTAAGGCGATACGTCCTTTACCTTCAGGTGGAAGAGCTTTGAAAACTGGAGTCAAGAACGTTAGAGTCATAATCGCAGTTGCTGTGTTTGATAGGAACATTGAGAAGACTCCGGTAATCAAAATGAATCCTAATAGCACATTTTCAGATTTGTTTCCAAATGGTTTTAATAAGGTTCTAGCCAGCAATACATCAAGACCTGCCTTGCTTGCAGCGATTGCAAGGATGAAACCTCCTAAGAAAAGAATAATGATTGGGTCGGCAAATGTAGCCATAATATCTTCATGATTGATGAGTTCTTGCTTCTCAAAACCATCTCGCATGAATTTAAATGCATTGTCAGAAATCGTAAAAAGCATAATACCTATTACCGAAACAGAAGTGGCCCACGATGGTATTGCTTCAGTAATCCATAGTATTGTTGCGAAAGCAAAGATGGCAATAACACGTCGTTGAATAACTGTTAGACCTTCAATGCCATAATAATCGAGTGGAAGGTTCCACAAAATTAAAGTAATGAGAACTGCAACTACAAAGAGAATACACTTCTTTAAGTTGAAACTTCCCGATAAAACGTTTTGTTCTTGGTTTGACATACTTGTAGAATTTAAAAGGTTTATTTCTAATAAATGATTTAATTAGAATTTAGGTTGATTGTTAATTTATTTGTATTATTTATTTGATCGCTCTGCAATAACCGATAAACAGCAATGCAAAGACAATTTTAATTATTATATTGTTTAGGCTCTCACAAAGATAATAGATAATATTAAAAACGCCAAAAGAATAATAAAAGAATTATTTTTGCACTCTTGCCTATCTATTAAAGAATGTTATTTTTGACCGTTTTTTGCCCATTCTTTTGGGTAAATTAAAATAGAAAGTAAAAAAGAAGCGTTTTATTTACCTTTTTTTTAGATTAGTGTTTGGTTTTTAAATCGCATTTTTGTAATTTTGTATCGTTATAAATTACTTTATCAAATCGTTGTGAGAAATCTTCTCTATATTTTGCTATTATGCATTATTGGTTTGTCTTCTTGTAACCTAAAGGTAGGTGACAGCAGTAAAGAAGATAAACATTTGTTGGTTGAAGCCAAGCGCTTTGACCAGCTAGAGAGCCGTTATCTCACTACAGGAGACTTCTCTGCATTGCAGGATATGCGAACAGAATATCCACAAGAAACCCGTGCTTTGATTGAAGATGTATTGGAATTGGGTGATATTGATGAAGTAGGAATAAACAGTAAGCTATTAAAATTCTATCAAGATACGCTTCTTCAACGTGTAATTGCAGACATTGAAGAGCAATATAGCGACTTTTCTGATATCAATTCTGAATTGTCTTCTGCCTTTGAAAGAATGCAAAAGCTTCTTCCAGGGATTGACATTCCAGAGATATATACGCAAATTGGTGCCTTTAATCAAAGCATAATTGTAAACAGAAACGCTATAGGTATCTCCTTAGATAAATACCTTGGAAGTGAATATCCATTGTATAAGACATTTTATACCGCTGCACAAAGAGAAACAATGAATAGAAGTTATATCACAGCAGATTGTCTACACTTCTATTTAATGAGTCTTTTCCCATGCTCAAAAGAGCAAAGTGACAATCTAATTGAAACGGGATTGCATGCAGCAGCAGTGATGTGGGTGACCAATACCATATTAAATAAAGAAATGTTTACGACCAAAGAGGTTCAATTGATTGGTAGTTTTATGGCAAAACACCCAGAAATAACAATAAAAGAGTTATTACAATATAAGCATTATAGAACGCTATTATAAGCCTCTATAATGCCTTTTATTTTGCTATTCTGCTAAATCTCCCTGCCTAATATTGTGTTTTTTCAAGTAGTTTACAAGCTTATTGGTAAACTCATAGTTCTTTATTCCCCACTTAGGACCCACTAAATACTCGGGAGGAGATTGACTAACGAATCGCTCTAGCACAAGATCTTTTCTCAAATACTGAATATATTGCGCAATGAGTTCAATATACTCGTCAAGCGAATAAAGGTGAAAAGGCTCCTCATTCCATTCCTTTGCCAACTTAGTTCCTCTGATAATCTGCATCTGATGTATTTTAAGTATGTCTAAAGGAAGTTGAGATATGATCTTAGCTTGTTGTATACTCTCTTGCGAATCCTCACCAGGAAGCCCTAAAATGATATGCCCGCCTGTTAATATTCCACGCTCTTTCGTTCTTTTTATCGCATCAACACTACACTCAAACGAATGTCCTCGGTTGATTCTTTCTAACGTTTTATTGTTCGTTGTCTCTATTCCATACTCCACTAATACAAACGTTTTCTTGTTCAACTCTTGTAAATAATCGAGCAATTCATCTGAAACACAATCGGGACGGGTACCTATTACCAATCCAACAACATCGCTAACGGCTAATGCTTCTTCATACATTGCTCTCAATTTAGATGTTGGAGAATAAGTATTTGTGTAGGCTTGGAAGTATGCAAGATACTTCATTTCAGGATATTTCTTTCCAAAAAAGCGCTTTCCAGCCTCTAATTGTTCCGTAACTGAATCTCTTTTATGACAATAAGAGGGATTAAACGTCCTATTATCACAATAAGTACAGCCTCCACGAGCAATGGTTCCGTCTCTATTTGGACAAGAAAAGCCAGCGTCAATGGATATTTTTTGAACCTTAAAAGGAAACTGTTGCTTCATCCAAGACCCAAAATCATTATATAAAAAAGATGTATTCATTTGAAAGTTCGAATCTTATTAAAAATAAATAGCTCATTATTCTCCATTGGGTCGATGCGCACTTATAAACCAAGAAAATAACATTATTCCTATGAATTCTATGATCGTGCGAGCAAAACCATTGGTAATAGCCTTTGCAAAAGTAAACAAATTTACTTAACTTTGTGGCAAAGAACATACTAAAAGATACACAATGAGAAAGATTTGGACCCTTCTTACTGCATTCACAATGATGTTTAGCGTTGCCAATGCAGGTGATAAAATCACTATAAAGTCGATCACGAATGGTGATTTCGCAGCTGAAATGATGCAAGGAATGAATCCTATTGCAGGCACAGACCAATTTACTCGCATCAGTAGTGACGGCAAACAAGTTTTGCAATGCTCGTTTAAAACAGGACAAACAACAGCTGTTTTGTTCGATATTTCAAAGACTATAGGTGAGAAAATCGATGGATTTGACGGCTATATCATGTCTCCTGATGGCAAAAGAATGCTCATTCAAACCAAAACAGAACACATCTACCGTCGCTCATTCAAAGCAACTTATTATATATATACCATTGCTTCTACTAAATTAGAAAAGCTTTCAGATGGCGATAAACAACAAGTTCCAACCTGGTCGCCCGACGGAAACCTCGTAGCTTTCGTGAGAAATAACAACATTTTCTTAGTAAAACTATTATATGATAATGCTGAGAGTGCTGTAACAACAGACGGAAAGCCAAACGAAATCATTAATGGTATACCCGATTGGGTAAATGAAGAGGAGTTTAGTCATAACAAAGCACTTGTGTTTAGTGCTGATGCTTCAATGCTTGTGTGGGTGAAATACGACGAAAAGGCAGTGAAAGAGTATTCTATTCAGATGTTTAAAGGTTCCCACCCTACATTCAACTCTTATGCAGACTACCCAGGGTTAGATTCTTATAAATATCCTAAAGCAGGCTTTGATAATGCAATTGTGTCGCTATGGAGCTTCGATATAAAGGCTAAAAGAACCCAAAAGATGCAACTACCACTATCTGCAGACAGTTATATTCCACGCTTAAAGGCTACAAACGATGCAAACCAAGTGATTGCATTTACTATGAATCGCCATCAAGACGAATTGTGTTTATATTCTGTTAATCCTCGAAGTACAGTTGCACAGCTACTTATAAAGGAAACATCTCTTAAGTATATTAAAGAAGAAGCCATTGAAAATATATTGATAACCCCTAACAATATATTGATTCCTAACGACAAAGAGGGAGCAATGAACTTGTATCTTTACTCTCGAAATGGCCAACTTATCCGCAAGATAGGCAATAACAACACCGTTATTACTGATGTTTACGGCATCAACGACGCAACAGGTGAAGTGTATTATCAAGCAGCTTTGCCTACACCTCACGACAGAAAGGTATTCGTTAGCAAGAAGAATGGATCAGTAGAAGAGCTCACTAAGCAAGAAGGATGGAACCAAGCACGCTTCTCTGGCGACTTTAAATACTTCTTAAATACATGGAGTAACTATAACACTCCTTTTGTTTTCACAATCAGAGACAATCAAGGTAAGGTGCTATCTACCCCTATTAATAACGAAAAACTAAAGAATAAGATTGCAAACTATGATTGGGCGAAACGTGAAGCCTTTACATTTACCACCTCAGAGGGTATTCAATTAGATGGTTGGATGATGAAACCGCTTAACTTTAACCCTGCAAAACGCTACCCTGTTGTACTCTTTCAATACAGCGGACCAGGCAGTCAACAAGTCATTAACTCATGGAATGCAGGCTCAATGGGTCAAGGTGGAGCCTTTGATGCATACCTTGCGCAAAACGATATCATTGTGGTTTGTGTAGACGGACGTGGTACTGGCGGTAGAGAAGCTGCCTTTGAAAAGGCTACTTACTTACAATTAGGAAGATTAGAAGCAAAAGATCAAGTTGAAACCGCATTGTGGTTAGGAAAACAATCGTATGTAGATAAAGACAAAATAGGTATTTGGGGCTGGAGTTTTGGAGGCTTTAATACTTTAATGAGCATGAGCGAAGGGCGCAAAGTGTTTAAAGCTGGCGTGGCTGTTGCAGCTCCAACCGATTGGAAGTTCTATGACACTATCTACACAGAGAGATATATGAGAACTCCAAAAGAGAACCCTGATGGTTATAAAGACAATCCTATTAGTCGTGTAAATCAGTTAGAAGGCGCATTATTGCTATGCCATGGCACTGCAGATGATAATGTTCATATGCAAAATGCCTATGAATATTCAGAAGCATTGGTGCAAGCAGACAAAGACTTTAAAGAGCTTTACTACACCAATAGAAACCATTCTATTTACGGAGGAAACACTCGTAACCACCTACTTAGACAAATTTCAAACTTCTTTATCAATGAGTTGAAATAAAGAAGACTACGATAATAAAATAAAAAGAGAATAAAGTTTGCTTTATTCTCTTTTTATTTTAAACTTTTTCTTTCATCGAAAATGTCAGTAAAACGGATAGCAACGTCATGATAATACCCGAGAAAGCAACACCTTCCCATGCCCATTTATTCCAACAATATCCTGCTATGAAGGTCCCTAAAGAGGCACCTAAGAAGAAGGTTGTCATGAAAATAGTATTCACTCTGTTTGTTGCTTGAGGCACAAGAGATAGTGCTTTACTTTGATTACTTAGCTGAATACACTGCATTCCTCCATCAATTGCGATAATTCCAATGATAATTCCCCAATAAGAGTTTTGAAAGAAATACATCACCAACCACGAAGCGATAAGTACCCCACAACCTATTAGATGAAAGGTGCGCACTCCTAATTTGTTAATATAACCTCCAATAGATGCTGCAGTGAGTGCTCCCATCATACCACAAAGCCCCAATAAGCCAATAGTATCATTACTTGCGTAAAAAGGTTCACCACTCATTTTAAACACAAGCACAGCCCACATTCCTTGAAAGCAGCCAAAACAAAGGGCTGCACGCAATGAAACATTTTGCAATATCTTGTTATTCTTCACCAAACCAAACATCGACTTCATTAAAGAAGCATAGCTTCCTTGGAAAGTAGAAGGCGAAGGAGGGAGCATTTTCAAAATAACTACAAGACAAACTGCCATTAACACGGTTGCAACATAATAAATTGCACGCCAACCAAAGTGCTCTCCCATTATTCCACTCACCACCCTTGAAGCCAAAATACCTGTTAACAAGCCCCCAAGAAGTATGCCCACATTTTGCGTTTTGCGCTCAGGTGTTGAGAATTGCGATGCCATTGGGATAAAGATATGAGGCATAACCGACCCTGCACCTATTATAAATGAAGTGAAAAGTAATGTATAGATATTGCTTGTTAATGCGGTTGCAAGAAGCGATATAGCAAGAAGTGTGAAGTTAACAGTAAGTATCTTTCTTACTTGCACTAAGTCTCCGAGAGGTATTATGAATAAAAGTCCAACGGCATAGCCAAGTTGTGTGATGATTGGAAGCCAGTTGGCAGTGAGCGATGAAATACCTAATTCGGTACTGATCATATTCAATACGGGCTGATTAAAATACAGATTGGCAACAGTTACGCCCGAGATTATCGCCATAATCCATAATAACGACGTCGAAATTCCTTTATTGGGAACCAGTGTTTGTTTCATTTTTATTTTCTTTTTCTGTCAATATTATATTTCTACAATATTCTTCTTTATTTATCCTTGTTATTATATTTCGTGTGTTTACACGATATCGTGTCGTCCTGTATGCCTTTTATCTTTATCTAAAAAGAAAGCTATACAAGTTCAAAAAGAAAGAAGTATCAAAAGACAACAGCACAGGTCATCTTTTGATACTTCTGAGTTATAATGGCACATTATGCCAAACTATTCATACGAGCAATATATTTTCCGATAATATCGAATTCTAAGTTCACAACACTTCCTAATTCAATAGCACAAAAGTTGGTATGTTCTTTTGTATAAGGAATGATTGCTACCTTGAAAGAATCACGTGTAGGCGACACCACTGTCAATGAAACTCCATTAACAGTAACCGACCCTTTATCCACAGTGAAATAGCCTCTCGAAGCCTGTTCTTTGTCGAATTCATAGCTAAAGGTAAAATAAGTAGAACCATTGGCATCTTCTATCGCACTGCAAATCGCTGTAGTATCCACATGACCTTGCACAATATGGCCATCTAATCTACCGTTCATCTGCATCGAACGCTCTACATTCACCTTGTCGCCAACGTTCCATAATCCCAAATTACTGCGTATTATGGTTTCTTTCATTGCTGTAACTGTATAGCGGTTGCCATCTAATTCAACAACTGTTAGGCACACTCCGTTGTGCGCAACGCTTTGATCTATCTTCAATTCATTGGTAAACGAACATTCAAGTGTAAAATGAATATTCTCTTTGTCGTGTTCTATTGCTACGACAGTTGCCATTTCTTCAATAATTCCCGAGAACATATTATTTTCCTTTTTGATATATATAAAAAGGCAGGGAAAATGTTTCCTGCCTCTATTTGAAAGGGGTTGCTCGATGATGTGATGAAACTCCGAGCTAAAAAAGATTTGAGTGTTCTCCGTCTTTGTAATCCACCGGCTTTGCAGCTTAGCCTCTTTTAAAAGAGATTTATATGGCCCGCCATTAACAAAAGAAACGATCTCGGTTTTCTGAAATAATTTGATGAGTATCCCAATCAAACCGACACAACCCCAAATGTGTTGTTCTTTGTGCCTGCAAAGATAATAGATTTTACTTAAACTTACAAAGATTTGAATGTTAAAGTGCATCTTAGGGCTGTGTTATACTTACCAACTTTACTTAACATTATTAAACTGCAATTCTGTTGGTGCATTGGTTTTCTTCGTTTAAATTTGCATCATTATTGTAACTATAAAACACATTAATTGCCCATTTAGGGAGAATGAGCAACTAAAAAACACACTCTTTAAAAGAGAAGAGTTGTATTGGGATAAATAAGAAAACGTATGTAGAGAATGCAAGTTACCATCTATTGCATTGTTCTATTATTCACATTATCGTTAACCAGCACCACAAATGGGGTGCTATAATACACACACAATTATGAAAAAACTATTCTTTACAGCTGCAAGCATTGCATTTGCAGTGTCGGTAAACGCTCAAAGTACTTTCAAAGGCGATTTAGCTCTTAACACAAGCAACGCAACTAACAATGCTTATAACGTGGCTTTGGTTACTAATGAGTATCTAACAGAAAACAGCAATTTGAACAATTCTACTGAAATGAACGAGCTTTCGCCTATCAGTTCTACTGCAACTGAGACCGATGCACTTGCTCAACGTCGCCCAGGAAGATATTATGCACCACGCAGAAGCTATCGTTCTGGTAGCAATGGAGGCTTTAATGCATTTGTAGATGGAGGCTTTGCATTTGGTGTTGGCGACTATGGTCACGACCGAGTAGAGTTCACTGGAAGTATAGGTTATCAGTTTAATCCTTATGTTTACTTAGGTGGTGGTCTCGGAATGAGTATCTACACTGGCAAGGGTTCAACCATTTTACTTCCTTTCTTTGCTAATGCTCGATTCAATTTCACCACAAACAGAATTGCACCTTTCCTAGATTTAAAACTGGGTTACAGTGTTGGTGATGCAAATGGACTTTATTTTTCGCCTATGGTTGGATGTAGATTTGCAACAAGAGGTAGCTCTGCTTTCTATGTAGGTCTTGCCTACTTGTCACAAGGAATTGATGTAAAGCACAGCAAGTATAGCTACACAACTGGCGCACTTGGATTTAAACTAGGCTACGAATTCTAGGATAAAAATAATAAAGGACTTATTTTTTACACAACAAAGGGATAAAAGATAAGTCCTTTTTCTTTTCTCTTCATCACTCACCCTCTTTCTTTCAGTCTTGCAATAGCATTGATGTTAGTGGATAAAAGCAATGTTTTTACAATGCAAAAGCACTGCTTTTAAGGGCTAATTGCATAGCGTTTGCATCTTTGTTGTTTCATATTGAAAAGAACACTCTATCTTTTAAGAAAACAAGAGCAAAACATTTCGCATGGAAGAGGATTTAAAAGGAGATGAAACAAAAATAAAGGCATAAGAAAAGGGAGAACCATTAAGGCTCTCCCCATCATCAAATCGTTTTCGATATTAGCGTTTTCGATTCTAAGATAAATTACTTCTTCATTAATTTCAATATCTTATAAGGCTTTCCTTCTTTTAATATTCTAAGGACATAAACGCCTGTTTCACCTTCAAAAGCAATTGCTTCGCTGGCATCTGATGATACATTAACGTTGCGTTGGAGCAACATTGTACCTGCACTATTGATGAGTTGAACTTGATAAGTGCCTGCTTGTGCAAAGTGTAAACGCAAGATGCTTGATGTAGAAGTTTTTGAAATATCTACTAAAAGTGTGCTTGCCTCGATTGAATTGACATCGTTTGGCAAACCAGACACTTCAATATTATCTTCTAACTGCATGGTTGCTTCTCCCCAACGGTTCTGCAAGGTTAGCTCTGCTTTGTATGTTCCTGGTTGAGAGAAGGTGGCATTTGCAGTTTTATTTTGTGGTGTAATAGCTGCTCCTTCCACGTTCCAATTAGCCTTAGTTGTTACATCTAAGCTACCAACTATACCAGGATAGCCCAAGAAATCGTTATTAGAATCATGCGCTTGGTATTTTGCTTTACTGGTATCTTCACCGCCACTACCTTCCATAGTCACGATTATAGCTTTCTCATCTTTGCCTGCAGAGCCCCAATTGTAGAAGAAACCATCTTTATCTTTCTCTTCAAATGTATAATAACCCTTTAGATTTTGAGGTACATTTTCTTTTGAATAGCCTTGCATTGCCTGCAAAACTTCTTCGTCACTAAGGGCTTTATCCCACACTTGAACTTCGTCTACATATCCGTTTAAACCAGCTTTATAAACGCCACCACCACCAATAAAGATGTGAGCTGTGCGATTTTTATGTATTCGATAATCTGTAGATTCATCACGTCTGCTACTTGCTGTGAAAGTTGTTTCTGCCACTTTTTTACCATTAAAGTATAACTTTTGATTGTTATTACTATCGTGTGTCACCACAACATGGGTCCAAACACCTGGAGAAACTTGATAACCATTAGACATCATTGCTTCATTTGGATCGTCATGTCGTTCCCATCCCATTGTATTAAATGAGATCTCATTAGCTAAGTGATTAGCCATTGCAGGACGAATAGTTACCCATAGGTCTCCCCAGTTATTGTGTGGCCATGAATCATGTATTGTGTTTTTATTGATAAGGTTAGTTCCTTGCTTGTCGTGTCCAAACTTCTCCACTTTAAACCACAATGCATAAGAATAGTTTTTGCCTTCTTGTATGTCACCAGGAATGTACAACATCTCAGGGTCTTTCACTATTAAAGCTCTCGAAACCTTGCCTTCTCCCTCTTTTCCAACATAAGATAAGGTTACAGATTCATTGGTTTTAACTTGTGTTTTGTCTGCCATCACCTTTTCAATAATGGGTACAGAGCCTGTTGTTTCTGGTGTTATCTGAACCATTCCTCGTGTAGTTGTTTGGGTTCCGTTAGCATCTGTCAATAAAAGGTCATACAAACCAACTTGAGAAATTTGTGCTTCACAAACTCGAGAGTTACTTGATTGCGCCATAACTTCTCCATTTCTTGGATTAACAATTGATATATTTTGCGCTGCAGGAGCTCTCTTATCAACCATCACAATCTTGAACTTTTCATTTGGTTTTACTACCTTTTTATCTACCACAATGTCGCTAATCATTTGATTATAAGGTATCTCTTTATAATCAGTCCAAACGATATCAGTTGTCGCTTTGCCGTCAGGTGCAATGGCTCTAACACCTAAACGCACCTTTCTTACTTCGTCTTCGGGCTTCAAAGGAGCATCAACTACATAAGCAGCCCATGATGTTGTGGCGGTAAGAAGTTGTGGATTCTCGTTCAATGGTTGCATGTAAATCTCATAATACCATGTATCTACATCGTCATTATACACCTTTGTTGCACTGTTATCGGGTGCACTTGCATAGCGAATCTTAAAGTCAAAGGCATTGTAACGACCTCTAATAATCTCTACATCCTTAATTGTTGGAGTGACAGTATTAAAGGTTTGCGCTGGATTTCGTAGGGCAATTTCTCCTACATACATATTATAATTCTCTGGAGTATCGTTAAATACCAATCCAATCATTGCCACTTCGCTATCTGCAGGCACTCCAAGTTGCTCCATAGTAGCGGTGTATGTCACCCAAGAAGATAAAGAAGCAGTGTTTGAAGGCAATGCAACTTCTTTATAATGAGTTAGATCTCCCTTTAAAGCCACAAACAATTTAGCATGTGGTTCGATGTCGCCTGTCTTCTTATAAGTAATTGATAAAGTGTAATTAGGCTGTACTTTAAGAAGCGTTTTGAATAGCTTTAATCTTGAGAAAGCACTCTTTCCCGATACATTTAAGCATGAACCGCCAAAGTAAGCCTCATCAAATGTAAGGTTAGTTTTAACAAATGAAGAGATAGAAGTTTCGTCTACTGCATCGTTTTGGTCTGTAATCCACCAACGCCAAGTAGGCATTAGGTCTTGAGTATTTAAATTATACCACTTGTGATTGAATGTAACTTTACCCTCATTGTGGAACTTTAAGCCGTTTCCAAGATTGAAACGAGAAACGAAAGGCACATCGCTTATAGTAGATTTAGCTGTTAAATACGATGCAAGTCCATGGAACTTCTTTAATGCTGTGTTTGATAATGAGGTTCCACTGCTTAGCTCTGGTGTGAAAGCAGGATTGCGATTACCGCCACTAAACACCAATTCGAGTTTCTTTTGATATGCTCTTTGAATTGCAATGTCTTCTGTTCCTTCGTCAGTTGCGCTCTGATGGAGCAGACTTTGTGCGTGTGCACCCCAAAAACCGATTGAAACTGGCTGAGTAGAAAGCGCCTTCCAGCTATAATTATTAAGTGCATTCTTTTGAATATCGAATCCTGCAAAGATGTCATAAGAGTTTCTTGGCAATTGTTTTGCCATCCTTACAGAACTTGCTAAACCTGCACTTCCCCAATTATAGTTAAGGAAGAACATATCAACTTTCTTGTTATTATCTGGTCCAAGAATGCTAGAATTCTGGCTATTCAATGAGTTTTTAAAGCTTTTCTCACCTGAACGAGTCATAAGATCATACCAATGGATTTGAAATTCCCATCCTTCTTCTTTTGCTTTTGCATGACAATCTGCGAAAAAGTTTAAGAGATGGGTCATCGTATCATAATCAGAAAAGAACTCAGAGTTAATACCTAAGCCATTGATTCCATAATATTTCATGAATTGAATGAGCTTTCTTGTCCAAAGAAAGTTTCCATTTGAATCTGCTTCTGTTAAGCCATAAAGAACCTTAAAGTGGTTATTAAAGAAGTTAGGTTGATCATAAAAGCTAATAGTTGTCGTTTCGGGCACTCCTAATACGCAACCAACTGCAACGCCATTCTTTGCTGCAACGTCTGATAAACCAGCTGAAACACGAGCCCAAGGAGCCGACCAATTGCCATGAATGTCAAGATATGACCACATACTAAAATTGTCTCCTTCTAGCGAATAACGTGGAAATGCTTTCCATTTCACCGATGGATCGTCTAAAGGAACCCACATACAAAGCTTGCGTTGCTTATCTGCGAGGCTATTAGCCTTATAGTTTTCGGCATCTTCTATACGCTTTTTGGGTTTCACTCGTGATATATAAAACTCGTCATCGGTAGCAGAAACGCCTGCTAAAGGCTGTCCTGGAGTCCACGATTTAAATCCTTCGAACCACTGATAGAAATCCATTGTAGAGATATCTAACGGATGAGTTGGGGTTCGTTGTGCCATCATTGTAAATGAAGAACACGACAATGCCAATGCTGTTAATATGGCTTTTGTTTTCATATAAATTATTGTTTGATTAGTAAAATTCTTTTTGTTCCTTCTAAGTAGTTTGTCAAAAGGGCTTTATATATTAACAAATCAAAAATAAAAGATGCGTAATTAAGTTACATTTATTTAACGAATATCAACATTAGGCGGTAAAAACAAAAAGAGATTTGCAGTGTATTTCCTACAGATCTCTTTGATTTCTTCTTATTTAAAATATTTTCTTAGCTCAAAACTCCATATCTTATACCCGAAAGGACTCAGGTGTAAACCATCTGAAGTAAGCTCTTTTCGCATCTCATTGGTGCCGTGTCGCACAAATTTATCAAACAAGTTGATATACGATATATTGTTCTTTTCGCAATAAGTCTTTAGCAATTCGTTGATACGAGGAATGTCATTGGTTTTGCCTTCGAGTGTTTTCCAACGCCCAGAAGCCTCATAAATGGGCAAAAGACTCTGCACATAAAGCTTTGTTTTGGGTGTATCTTTGGTGATTTTGCTAATCACTTTCACGCAAAGGTCATACACTTGATTGGGAGTTAAATCGTGACTTAAATCGTTGATGCCCACCATTAGGAAGATAGCCTTAGGCTTTCCTGGTGTAATTTGCTGTAAACGATTGATCATGCCCGTTGCATCATCGCCCGAAATACCTCTATTTCTCACTCTTTTAGCTTTTAAAAGGACATTCCAATCGCCTGCCATTTCCGTTAAGCTATTGCCCAACATCACAACATCTAAGCTGTCAACAGGGCGCATTTGAGCAAACTTATCCACCCTTTCTCGATAATGTTTGGTAGACTGATATGTCACTTTTTGTGCTTTTACTATTGAAAATAGACTTCCACAGATAAGCAGAAAGACTATAAAAATATTTCTCATTCTTTAGAATTGTTCTAGAATAGCGATTCGTTTTTTCACATCTGGGTGTGTACTAAATAGCGAATCAACTGCTCCAAGTAGTCCTGGTTCCATCTCATCAGGATACATTATAAACATTTGAGCAATGTCTGCACGATTCACTGCATCAAGTCCTGGGTCACCAGATATCTTCCTTAAGGCAGAAGCTAACGCCAAAGGGTTACCTGTTATCTCTGCTCCTCCTGCATCTGCCATATACTCTCGCTTACGAGAAATGGCGAATCGGGTCAAGAGAGTAAAGAAATAAGCTACTGCAGCCAATATTGCTCCAATCAGGATGATGAGCACAACCGAGCCACCTCCATCTTTTTTACTTCGTCTACTACCACCTGACAGAAAGCTATAATAAAGCATTCTAAGCAGCATGGTCATGATTGTAGAAACGATTCCCACGAAAACAATACTTGTAATAAGCAGCTTTGTGTCGTGATTTCGAATGTGGGTTAACTCATGAGCAATAACTCCTGCCAGCTCTTCGTCATTCAATCGGTCTATAATTCCTGTGGTTAATGTAACCGCATACGTCTTTTTATTAATGCCACTAGCAAACGCATTGAGCTGAGGATCATTCACAATGTTCACTTGAGGCATATCCATTCCAATCGACATGCATAGGTTTTCAACGATATTATACACCTTTGGGTTGTCAGAACGCTTTAAAGGCTGGGCTTTTGTGGCTGCCATAATCATAGAGGCATTACCATAATAGGCTATAACAAACCACAAACCCACCGCTCCGAGCACGTAAGGTAGAATATGAAGGAAATAGGCATTGACCGAAGCAAAATTGACTTCGTATGCCATCGTTCCATCTTCTAGATAATAACCACCGTCAAAATAGTTCACGGCAACTAAGAAAACCCATATCGTTCCCAATATTATCACTGGGAACATTAATAACAAAAGAATTGTAAGTCGATTGTTTTTTCTTATTTGCGATTGTACTCCTACGTATTGCATTCAATCTAAAATTTAATTTCAGGAGCCTTTTCCATTGCTGCTTGTTGCTCTACTGGGATCTCAAACATTGGTTGAGTAGTAAAGCCAAACATTCCTGCTATAAGGTTTGCAGGGAACGATTGGATTGCAGTATTTAGCTCTTTAGTGGTTGAATTGAAGAATCTGCGAGTTGCAGAAAGCTTGTTTTCCATATCAGCAATTTCCATTTGCAAGTTATTGAAATTGGTATTTGCCTTCAAATCGGGATAAGCTTCGAGCGAAACTCTTAATCCTGCCAATGCACTTGACAACTGATTGTCGGCTGCAATGGTGTCGTTTATGGTGTTTGCACCCATTGCTGCAGCTCTTGCTTCTGTCACTTTCTGTAACAATTCCTTTTCATGATCGGCATAACCTTTCACAGTTGCCACTAATTGAGGAATCATATCATAACGCTGTTTCAATTGAACTGAAATATTCGAGAAAGCATTTTCACGATTATTTCTTAATCCAACTAATCTGTTATAGACACTAATAAAATAGATCGCAATAACTGCAACTACTGCTAAAACTATTACTGTTGTTGACATAATAATTATTTTTTTGATTAATATTCTACTTAAATTTTTCTCAGTCTCTTTATCATTGCCCTGCAAATTAAATGCCATTCTTTACTATAAGGCACCCTTTGTGGCAAAATAACGCACGTTTGTCACCGCACATTCTTTACAAAAATAGGAAATTAACGCTATATACGACAATATTTTATTGTTTTTTTGTTAAAAAAGAGAAGTTCTATTCTTTTGTAAGTAGAAAGGAAACAATTTGAAATGAATAACAGCATCAATTAGAACAAAGAAACAATTGCGATGAAGGCAAATTGAAATTAAGCGGCAAAAGCAATGTTTTTACTTTATAATTGCATTACTTTTGCAGTGCAATAGCATTGAGTTTACAACCCAATTGCATAGTTTTTAAATAGAAAGAGCATAAGTATATGAAAGAGAAAGAGATATGTCGCTGGTGCAAAGGCGACACGATGATGGAGAAATATCACAACGAAGAATGGGGAATTGCTTGTCACAACGACCAACAACTTTATGAATGTTTGATGCTCGAAGCAATGTCGTGTGGACTAAGTTGGAAGATCGTTCTTACTAAGAGGGAGATATTCAGAGCTTGTTTTGCCAACTTCGACTATCTAAAAGTTGCCCAATTTACCGACATAGACGTTGAAAGAATTATGCAATATCCTGGCGTTATTAAGTCTAAAAGAAAGATTGAGGCAATGATTAGTAACGCTCAAGCTTTCATCAAGATACGCAATGAATTTGAAACTTTCGACAAATACATTTGGAGTTTCACAAAAGGCAAAACCATTATCTATAACAATCGCCCTAATGGAATGATGCAAACACAAAGTGAACTATCGGATATCATTGCCAAAGACTTAAAGAAAAGGGGCTTTAAATTCCTTGGTTCGGTACTTGTCTATTCGTTTATTCAAGCCATAGGAATGGTGAACGACCACGACACTACATGCTATATGTTTAACAAAATTGGTGGAGATGTGATTGAATGAGCCTAATAAAAAATGTAACAATCATCTAATTCCATAGTATTTTACTCAACTCATAAGACATTATCATTCAAAGGGGAAAGTATTTATCTCTTCAATTAGCCATAAAAAGAAAGAGAGAATTAGCTAAGCTACTCTCTCTTATTTTCTTACGATCATATTTTTACTGGTGATAATCGCTCTACTCAAACGCCAATTTATTGAGGCGTTCCTCTAACATTGGAGCCATAGAACGCTTAATGGCAAGGGTGATGATGCACGTTTCGTCGTATTTTTGCTCAACAATGCGTGGGTTTAGCTCTTTAACCACCCTCATAACGCTGTTCATCATCACATAAGGAAAGGTGAAAGTAACAGTTTCTTCAATCGTCTTTTCTATCACCGTAGCAGCTGAAAGGGCTTCTGCTGCCGCCTCACGATAGGCTACTATCAATCCACTTGTGCCGAGTTTCACTCCTCCAAAGTAGCGAATAACCACCACAAGTATATTGGTTAGCTCACGAGAATTAATCTGTCCAAGAATGGGTTTGCCTGCAGTACTACTAGGTTCTCCATCATCATTCGTCCTGAAATCAGTTCTTTCAGGCCCCAACATATAAGCATAACAAACGTGCCTTGCGTCGTAATACTTCTTTTTATAATCGGTTAGAAGGTCTTTTATTTCGTCGATCGTTTCTACAGGATGTGCAAAAGCGAGGAATTTACTACGCTTTTCAGTGTAAATCCCCTCGCTTTTATCTTGTATTGTTAAATATGTATCGCTCATGAACAATTGTTTACGACAACTTATGGATAACTAATCCCGAACGAAGTTTAGGTTCGAACCATGTTGCTTTGGGTGGCATAATGTTGCCAGTGTTAGCAATATCCATAATTTGTTGCATAGAAACAGGATAGAGTGCCAATGCCATTTGCATCTCACCGCTATCTACTCGGCGTTTAAGTTCTTCTAAACCACGTAGTCCACCCACAAAATCTATACGCTTATCGGTGCGGAAATCTTTGATACCTAAAATGCTATCAAAAATCAATCTACTTGAAATATCTACGTCTAACACGCCAATTGGATCGGTATTATCGAAGGTTCCGGCCTTAGCTGTTAAGCTATACCAATGCTTATTTAAATAAAGTGAGAAGTTATGTAGGGCATTTGGACTATAGATGTCTGTTCCTTTATCTTCTACAACAAAGTCTTTTTCAAGCTGAGTAAGGAACTCTTGTTCTGTAAGTCCATTCAAATCGGTCACTACTCTATTGTAATCTAGAATAGTTAATTGCGATGCTTGGAAACAAACAGCCATGAAATAGTTATACTCTTCGTCGCCTTTATGATTTGGATTTTGCTTCGCTTTCTCTGCACCAACTAAGGCTGCTGCAGCCGAACGATGATGTCCATCAGCAATATAAAGCGCTGGCATCTTTTCAAACTCAGCAGTAATGAGGTTGATATCCTCTGCATTTTCAATAATCCAGAATTGATGTCTAAAGCCATCTATTGGTGCAATAAAATCGTATTCGGGCGCAGTTGCAGCATAACGCATAATCAATTGGTCGAGAGCTGCATTGTCGGGATAAGCGAAGAACACTGGTTCGATATTCGCATCACATACTCTTACGTGCTTCATTCGATCCTCTTCTTTATCCTTTCGAGTAAGTTCATGCTTCTTAATGGTGCCGTCTAAGTAATCATTTACATAGGCTCCGACAACTAAACCATATTGAGTTTTGTTGTTCATGGTCTGTGCATAGATATAATAGTGGTCTTTTTCGTCTTGCACCAACCAGCCTTTCTCTTGGAAATTCTTAAAGTTCTTGGCAGCTTGTTCATACACTCTTGGGTCGTATTCGCTTGTACCTACCTCGAAATCAATTTCTGGTTTGATAATGTGATATAAGCTCTTTTCGTTGCCTTTAGCCTCTTCTCTCGCCTCTTCTGAATTCAATACGTCGTAAGGACGTGACTCTATTTGTTCAATTAGCTCTTTAGGAGGGCGTATTCCTTTAAATGGTTTTATTGTTGCCATTGTGATTTTGTTCTATAATGATTGTTTGGTAGCAATGCAGTCGCTATATTATAACGACTGCATCTGCTTTTACTTATTCACTTGATACTTTGTGCATCCTTCGTTAAAGAAGGCATTTATTTGCTTAGCAGCAGCGATTCCAGCATTGGTATTGGCTTCACTTGTCTGCGCTCCCATCTTCTTTGGAGTTGAGAAATAGCGTCCTTCGAATTGCGCAAACTGCTCATCTGCACTTGGCTTGATGTCTGTTATAAACTTAATATCTTGACGCTCTGCCATCAACTTCAATAGTTCTTCTTCGTTAATAACCTCTTTACGAGCTGTATTCACTAAGATACCACCTTTAGGAAGCTTGTTAACTAATTCGTAATTGATGCTCTTTGTAGTTTCAGGTGTTGCAGGAATGTGAAGCGAAACAACATCACATTGCTCGAATAATGCGCTTGGTGAGCTTACTGCTTTTACGCCATCGCTTTCTATTTGTTCTGCGGTGCAATATGCATCATAAGCATATACGTCCATACCAAAGCCTTTTGCAATGCGTGAAACGTTTCTACTTACATTGCCATAAGCCAACAAGCCAAGTTTCTTGCCTTTGAGTTCTGAACCTGATTTGCCATTATAAAAGTTGCGAACTGCATATACTAATAAGCCAAATACAAGCTCTGCAACAGCATTTGAGTTTTGGCCTGGAGTGTTTTCAACCACCACTTGGTGTTCTTTAGCACTTTGAATGTCTACATTATCATATCCTGCTCCAGCACGAACAACAATCTTTAATTCTTTAGCTGCATCTAAAACATCTTTATCTACGATGTCAGAACGAATGATAACTGCGTTTGCTTGAGCTACAGCTGATAAGAGTTCAGACTTCTCTGTGTACTTTTCTAATACCTCAACAGAATGTCCTCCGTCTACTATTTCTTTCTTAATAGCTTCTAATGCCTCTTTTGCAAAAGGCTTTTCGGTTGCAATTAGTACTTTCATATCTTTTCTTTTATATTAATATATAACAGCGGGTTTAAGCTTTTGTTTATGCAAACAAATCGTTTAAAGCCTCTGCCATGGTTGGATGTGTATATATTTGATTCTTTAATTGATCTGCAGTTATATTGTTATCGATAGCTAACTTGCAGATATTAATAAGTTCGTGAGCCTCTGCACAGAAGAGAGTTACACCTAAAATGCGGTTACTTTCCTTTTCAATAATAGCCTTTAGCAATCCATCGGTTTGTCCTAATATCTTTGCCTTAGGTATTGAATTGGCTGCAATCTTTTTAACTTCAAATTGTAGCTCTGCTGCTTTCGCCTGCTGTTCGGTTAATCCTACCTGTGCAAGAGTGGGATAAGTGAAGACTGATGTCGCAATATTTTTACGATCAAGTCTATTTCTTTTAGAGTCACCAAATAGCTGATCACGTACGATTCTATAATCATCTAACGACATATAGGTGAACTGTGGGGTCTTAGCAACATCGCCCATTGCCCATATATGATCACTAACTTGCAGATAATCATTGGTTATTATGTATCCTCTTCCGTCTGTTTTAATCTCTGCATTGTGTAGCTCTAACTCATCAGTTGCAGGCTTTCTACCAATTGCAACCAATACTGCTTCGGCATCAAAGTTGCCTTGTGAGGTGATAACAGTTGTATAACTATCATTCTCTTGCAATTCAGTTGTTTTTGCATTAAGTTTCACTTCGATTCCACGAGAATTGAGTATACGCAGCATTTCGTCTGCTACATCTCTGTCTTCACGTGCTAAAAAGGTGTCACTTGCTTCCAAAATGGTTACCTTACTGCCGAAAGCTTGGAACATACAAGCAAACTCTAACGAGATATAACCACCACCAATGATAACAAGACGCTTAGGAAGTGTGTTTAAAGATAATAACTGTGTACTGTTATAAACGTGCTTTCCATCTCCTCCTTTGATGTTTAATGAGATGGAAATGGTACCTGTATTGATGAAAATTCGTTGTGCAGTGACTTCAATTTCCTTATCTTCACCCTTTAATAATACGGTGTTTTTATCTATAAACGATGCGGTTGCATTGATAATTCTCACCCCTTCTAAGTCGTCAAGTTTCTTATAATTGGCAGCACGCAAAGCCGAAATCAAAGCATTTTTACGTTCCATTGCTTGTTCGAAATAAACGCTTTGATTAACATCTGCAGGTCTTTTTTCAGCCTCTACCAATAACTTTTTAGAAGGAATACATCCTATGTTGATGCAAGTTCCACCATACATAGAACTACTTTTTTCAACTAATATCACCTCTTCGCCATGCTTTGCTAAGTCGGCAGCTAAGGTTTTACCAGCCTTTCCGAATCCTATAATAAGATTCTTTATATTGATTTTATCCATAAATCTGTTACAAAAAAAATAAAAGGTAATAAGAAGATAGACCTTCATTATCTACCTTTCTCATTACCTTTTCTTTATATTAATGATTAGCCTCGAATTCTTTCATACAGCTAACAAGTGCTTCTACGCCTTCAATTGTTTGTGCATTGTAGCAACTTGCTCTAAATCCTCCAACCGAACGGTGTCCTTTTATGCCCACCATTCCTTTGCTTGTTGCAAAATCGAAGAAATCTTTTTCAAGCTCAGCATATTCATCTTGCATCACAAAACAAATATTCATTAATGAGCGATCAGCCTCTTCTACTGTGCCACGGAATAGCTTATTGCGATCAATTTCACCGTAAAGCAGTTCTGCTCTTTGCTTAGCTAGCTTGTCCATAGCCTTCACTCCGCCGTTTTTCTTTATCCAACGAAGATTCTCTAGGGCTGAATATATGGGCACAACTGGTGGTGTATTGAACATAGAACCTTTGTCTACGTGAGTGAAGTAGTTGAGCATTGTAGGCACAGGGCGTGTCATTTTATTCAAAACATCGTCTTTTATGATGACAACAGTAACGCCTGCCATAGCCAAATTCTTTTGTGCTCCAGCATAAATACATTGATATTTAGCCACATCTACTTCACGACTGAAGATGTCTGAGCTCATATCTCCTACCATAAGTACAGGTACATCATAATCAACTCGTGTTTCTGTACCATATATAGTATTATTAGTTGTGACGTGAAGATAATCCACATCAGCAGGACAAGTCCAGTTTTTTGGTAAATAAGTATAGTTTTTATCTTCCGAAGAAGCCAACTCTAAGACCTCACCATATAGCTTAGCTTCCTTCATTGCCTTCTTAGCCCACACGCCAGTGTTAAGATATGCGGCCTTAGTGTGTAGCAAATTACAAGGTACTTGTGTAAATTGTAAAGAAGCACCACCGCCTAAGAAGATGACAGAGTAGCCTTGCGGAACATCCAACAACTCTTTAATTAAAGCAACACTTTCATCGATAACGGGTTGAAAGTCTTTCGCTCGATGGCTGATTTCCATTAAAGATAAACCACTGTCGTTGAAGTTTAGAATTTGTTTTGCTGTGTTTTCGATCACTTCACGTGGAAGCATAGAGGGACCAGCATTAAAGTTATACTTCTTCATAAGATAGAATTCTTTGTGTATTAAACTTAGTTTCTTAAAATATATATGCGAAATTACGTTTTTTATTTTATACCTGCAAAAGATTTACGAACTATAATTTATAAGATTCTTGATTTATTTTTAGACAACAGCTAATATTATTTTTTTTGACAATTTCTTTCCTCAAAATTTGCACGTTATAAAAAAAAGCATTACCTTTGCACTCGCAATTGAGAAAAACAATTGTTTAATTAACATCGCGGAGTGGAGCAGTTGGTAGCTCGCCAGGCTCATAACCTGGAGGTCATACGTTCGAGTCGTGTCTCCGCAACTACTTAAAAAGAGAAGTTTTAACGAACTTCTCTTTTTTATTTTATATACTTTTCTGTCGCTCCCTCATTGCAATTAGGTGCTATTTCAATAGGAGTTTTATTGATATCCCTTATCTTTTGATATCCTCATTCTATGTTTACTTGGCCAAATTCCAAATATCAGTGGGCTCAAAAATACCCGAAACACCTTGCTTTGCAGCTACAATCATAGCCTTTGCAACCACTTCTGTGGGCATAGGACGTTGCTTTTTAAATAGTCCCAAAGCATTTAATACTTTTAAAACTGCCACTGCAACCTTCTCATTTGTTTTGGTAGTATTCCTGCGAATCAATGAAGGTGGACGCATAATCACCTCTTGTTGAAAGCGGAGTTGATGAATAGCATCTTCTAACTCGCCTTTCATTCTGGTATAAAAGAATTTTGATTTCGCACTAGCCATAGCCGAAGATACGAGAATATAAGCAGCAACTCCGTTTGAATGAGCCGCCTGCGCAAACTCAAGTTGATAAGTATAATCAATTTCGTATTGTCTTTCTTTTGAGCCTGCTGCCTTTAAAGTGGTGCCCATACACGAGAAAACGACATCTCCTTTTATCATATCTTGCCATTCATTTGGCTGTTTAAAGTTCACAATGTGAGTCGTTAACTTAGCATTTTCCATAGGCATTGCACGGCGAACAAACACCTCTACTTCGCTAAACGCATCGTCTTTCAAAAGCATTTCAACCAAATCTAATCCCACTGCGCCCGTTGCTCCTAACACAATTGCTTTCATATCTTTCTTATTCTTATTGTTTATAATTGGGTTACCCTATTCTTTTACAAAGATATGAACTATTCTTCGATTTATCAATACATCGCTTTCGTTTTCCCATCTCATCTCTTCTATATATAAATAGGTTATTTCTTATACCAAAAGCGATAAACGAACCATTTTTTAATCCCCTTTTCCTTAGAATGAATTTAAGTGAGAAGAGTAACAAGCTGATATACTCTTGATTTTCAAGAAAATAAAGAGAGAAAAACAAAAACAATGCAATTAGAAAACAAACTCAATACTATTATGATGTAAAGTCAATACTTTTAAGGTGCAATTACAACACTTTTATAAGATGAAAAGAAGGCGTTTGCTAGATAATATAAAAAGAACAATCCACAAAAAACAAGATTGTCTTTTGTGGATTGCACATCGAAAGAGTTGTAATAAAACAACTATCTCATTATAATTTCTTTATTAATAAGCGTCATCTTCATCTGAAATAGCCTCACCTTCCATCTCTAATTCTTCTGGCTCAGCATCGAATGTGGTGCGATAACTTTCTTCTGTAAGTTCTTCTTCATCGAAAGAATCATCGTCTTCTTCATCATAATTGTTTGGAAGATCAATTTCATCATCTTCGTCTTCGTCGTCAGAAGGAAGGTCTTCTTTCTCTAATCGCGTTTTAATCTTTTCAACTTTAGGTTTTTCTTTAGCAAAAATTGCTTCAACCCAAGAGCCTTTTTCAATCTCAAGAACTTCGAAACCATTGTTCACTTTGGTTTCATACATACCGCCAGCTTTATGCAAACGGTCTTTAGGAAGTGTGGTTGTGCTGACGTCAAAGCCTGAAGTTATGATGTCTTGAATGCTTTGTGACAACGAATTCCAGCCTCCTCCAAAGTTACGTTCGAGTACTTCTATGAGCTTTGCAGCACTGATGTGGCGTATATTTTCATAAGTCAAATCAGTTACTCGCATAATAGGACGCTTCTTTATTGCCCACTTTACTTTCACAGAATCATCGATTTTGACTTCTCCAACTTTAAACCCACGTTCTTCATACTTAGCAATTACCTCTGGACGATCAATCTTTATCTCTTCGATTTCGAATGCACTTTTGATGATATCAGTATAATGTCGTGCATTATCTGATAAGTCAACATCTTTCTCTGCTGCATCCCATAATCTAAAAATGTCGTTCTCTTGTAATTCCCAAGCATTGCTCTTGGTAAGGGTTTTAATTGTTAAAGCCTTTTGTTGTTTCATACTTTATTGTTCACTTTCTTTGTTATTCAGTTTGGTTCGTGTTCTTTTGAAGCCACGATACTAGATTTTTTTGTACTAAAATATCGACTTTAAATCATCGATTGCTTTTAAGTGCGTGCAAAAGTAAATACTAAATTCATAAAAAACAAGTTTTAGAGCAAAAAAATAACTCTCTTCAAAAAACATTATTCCTAAAGAATTGAAATCTTTTTTTTTTCATATCTTTGCATTATGACAAAACCATTGGCAGAACGTTTACGTCCAAATAGCCTAGAAGAGTATGTAGGTCAGCAACATATAATAGGTAAAGGAGCACCTTTGCGACGCATTATTGAGTCGAAACATGGTATTCCTTCATTTATATTATGGGGACCTCCAGGAGTTGGGAAAACAACTCTTGCTACCATCATATCGCACACTATTGATGTACCTTTCTACACTTTGAGTGCCGTTACCAGCGGAGTGAAGGAAGTGAGAGAGGTGATTGACAAAGCAACAAAAGAGCGTTTCTTTAGCAATAATGCCCCTATTCTGTTCATAGATGAGATTCATCGGTTCAGTAAATCACAACAAGACTCTCTTTTAGGCGCTGTAGAAAAGGGCGTAGTGACGCTTATTGGTGCCACAACCGAGAATCCTTCGTTCGAAGTTATACGTCCTCTTTTGTCGAGATGTCAAACTTATATCCTGCAACCACTAAGCAAAAACGATCTCGAAGCATTGCTTCAAAGAGCTATTACTGAAGATGTTGAATTACAACAACGCAATATTGAACTGCGAGAGACAGATGCTTTACTACATTTTAGCGGTGGAGATGCTCGAAAACTGCTCAATGTTCTCGAATTGGTTGTAGACGCTTTTGAGGGTGATGATAAAGTGATTATCACCAATGACTTTGTTAAACAGTGCCTACAACAAAACCCTCTAGCATACGATAAAGGTGGAGAAATGCACTATGACATCATCTCTGCATTCATAAAAAGCATAAGAGGAAGCGACCCTGACGCTGCTATTTATTGGCTTGCACGTATGATTTCGGCTGGAGAAGATCCTAAATTCATTGCAAGACGACTTGTTATTAGTGCCTCTGAAGATATTGGTTTGGCTAATCCCAATGCTCTTTT